>Ga0209064_1000109_pt1 | contig 184611 bp, 161 predicted proteins | sample Inofromicrocosms_FD_187498 | JGI IMG/M metagenome (GOLD analysis project Ga0209064, IMG submission 187498) | Mouse cecum microbial communities from Vienna, Austria - Inoculum for glucosamine and mucus D2O microcosms (SPAdes) (version 2) | ecosystem: Host-associated > Mammals > Digestive system...
AGTGCCACACGGTCGATGGCCTGCGATGCGGTGAGGTAGATCACCGGCTTGTCATTGTCGTCGGCGAGCATGTAGCCTGTGAGCTTCCATGCCTCGGCGTCACCCTCGGGGATGGCGGCGAATGTCGGGTCGATGGCGTATGTGTTGCCCTCGGCGTCGGTGGCGTTGCCTTCTGCCACGGTGACTCCGAAGAGTGTGGCGGGCGCGGGGGTAGCGATGGCATAGCTTTCGTCCTCGTCGAGCAGCTCGGCGTCGGCGTCGATCTCATGGAGCGAAGCGGTGTTCTTGCTGTTTCTGACGAGTACGATGTCGGCGAGATACTTGCCCTCTTCGGCCTCGGCCGGAGCGGCAGCCACCACGGCGAGATTACCCTCCTTGTCGGCGGCCATCACCGTTCCCTCGGCAGCGGCCACCACTTTCAGATGCTTGCGGAAGTGGTAGAGATTGTTGGCGTTGTCGCCTCCGGCCACCTCGGCGAGCGTGTTGACGTCGGAAGCATCCTTGCTGAGGGTCAGCGTGGTGATGCGGTCGCCGGCGAGATATCCCGGACGAAGCGGGCACTTGAATGCCACAGTGGTGTTGTGGGTGTCAAATCCGGCGAGTTTCGCGGCGTCGTAGGCCTCGTATTCGCCTCCGTTGATGCTCATGAGTATCTCGAAGTCGGCATCCTCCAGTTCAGCGTCGGGGCTGCTTACGCTCACGGTCTTGATGAACGATGCTGCGAGCTTCGATGCGTCGTCGGCGTCGGGAGTGGCCACGATCTCATTGCCTTCGGCTGTCACTTTGACTGTGGGCAGCGGCGCGGCCTCGGTGATTGAGTAGTCCTTGATCTTGAGCGCATAGCCTGTGGCTGTGGCGTTCTTGAAGATGTGACCCTGGATATTGAAGTAGATATCCTTGCCTTCGGTCTTGGCGTCGTTGTAGGCCTTTATGATCTCGGCCTTTACATCCTTTGCGGCAGGCTCTTCGGTCTCGTCGCCGTCCTCGGCGAGTGCGGCAGTCGACTCTGCGTCGGGCAGCAGCGACCAGTCGATCTCGAGGTTGGTGCCGAGTCCTGTGGTGGAGAATACCGGGTCGGTGTCTTCGTTGGCGGTCAGCTTCACATTGTTGATGGCCACATAGTCGGCGATGTTCGAGTCATCGAAGGTCAGCTTGGCCGCGTCGGCCTCGTTTGAGGCATCGTAGCAGAGATCCTTCCTGATCGGCGCGCCGAGGCGTTCCATGTGGTTCTTGTACATCGGTTCGGCATATTCCAAATCTCCCCAGATCGTTTTGTCAGGGTCGTTGTTTTTATCGACACCACTGTAAGAGTGTCCCTTGATGTAGCCATACTGATAACCTACAGTGTATATGTTTCCTGGAACGAATTTGCCTTCAAGTCCCGATACGTCTGCTATAGCCACGCCTGATTCATCTTTTGGCGTGAAAGTCACCTCTGTGATTTGATCGCCGATCCTTGGGTTGTTATAAATACTTCTTGACGTGGTGCCGTCATGAAAACTGCCGTGCACAAACCGATAGTCTGTATAGTCCCATCCGTTTTTGCTATATGCGACTATATATCCGTCAGATTCGGCATCGCGCAGATACATGTACTTATTGGTGTCATCAAATCCGAGTACCACCATTTTAGACGCTACCTTGTAGTATTTGTCCTTCAGTTCGTCGGCGGTTTTGCCGCTGAGTTCCTTCTTGACCTCGGCGATTGAATTAAAGACAGGAGCTTTGCTTATTACGTCAGACACTGTAAAAGTGTACGGGTCGCTGACGTAAAACGGTGCGTTGGAGCTTGAGGAACCCTGTACGCAAGCGGTGAATACAATCTGCTTGTTTTCATCGAAATTTGCCGATGTGAGATTGATAGTCTTGTTGCCGGCTGCATATGTGACAGCGTCTGCGGAGAAGGTATTAGTGACAGGATTAAAATAAGAGAAGTAGTAATACTGTGAAGAAGCAGTCGCGTTGGTGAAATTCAACTTCATCTTGGTGACAAGTTTGATAGTCGCGCTGCCGGCGGTTCCATCCTCTTCTTCCTGCGAGTCTATTACCTGTGTGAAATTGGCGATGCTTTCTGTCGTGACTTTCGGGCGGGCAGGCATCTGATTGATGGCGCGTGGCATGATATAATACTCCTGTTTATCAGAGTCGTATTCCACTATGCCGGTCAAGGCGTATTCCACGTTATCCGTCAGGGAAGTTGTTGCAGCCGGCGAGTAGGTACTGCTGGGGTTGCAGTTCAGGAATCCTGTAGTAGTGGATATGCGTGTTGGTATTGTCTCGGTAGTGCCGACGGGGGTGAAAGTCTTGTCGGTTGTATTGTAAGTGGCTACGACGTAGACATATTTCCCGTAATCATCAGCCGACAGTTTATTGCGTCTGTTTCCTACGAAGGTTTCGCGGACGAATACACTGGCATTCTGTTTTATGGCTGCGGAGGGATAGATGCTTGCGCCGGTGTGGCAATATTCGAAATTGTCGATGTTGTTGTCTTCGTCTTTAAGCACAATGACCGGACGGTCTTGTTCGTCAAACTGTAGCGTGCCGACGACTCCTCCTGCCGGACAGAAGGGCCAGGTTGCAATTGTTTGAGCATTTATGCCCTTGAAAGCATTTCCCGGGAAGAGACGTGTCGCTGCGGTGCTTGAAGTGATGTTCTCTGAAATTCGTGTGACAATACGTACGGCGGTACCGAGTGTGTCGCGGGTATAAATGTTCAGTTCTTTTGGTGACGCAGTGAGATATCCTGATGCCAGAATCTGAAGCGGGAAGTCGAGCCGCACGGTTTTTCCCTTGTATGTTTTGTCTAAAAGTTGGTTTGTGTTGGTAACATTTAACGTTTCAACTCTTTTGAACTGACGGTTGATGACATTGGATGCACGTTCAGTATTTTCGTGCTGTGCGTAGGTGCGTATAGACAGTGCACAGTCGTGATCAATATGTATCTTGCCGCCTTCCGGTAATAGGGTTGCTTTCGATTTGTCGAACGAATCGTTGTCGAGCGCTTGATTGCCGATGATATAATAGATTTTAGCATCGGGATAGATGCAGGCGCTGTTTGTGGTTGCTTCGACATCAATTTCCTCAACAAGCAAATTGTATATGCCGGTAGCAGGGCTTTTGATTGCACCCGAAGGGATTACATCAATAGGTGTCATGGGAGTCTGATTTGCCGACTCGCTATTGGATGTATAAGACAATGTCACGATGTCGAATCCGGCAACAACTTCTGTACCGTTTTTTTGATTCGTGGTTGCCGTTGAGGCACTCCATGGATTGTAGCTTGGACTGGTGGAAACAGTTATCGAAGAGTTTTCGGGAGTGATACCTTGTTCATTGATGTATCTGGTGATCATGGTGCCGTCGGCTGCCGATGCTCCGGTTGGTCTTGTCAGTGCCATTCTTGCAGAGCTTTGCATATTTTTATTCCCTGTATGGTTGTCTATGAAGTATGATATGCCATAGTACAGGTTGTCATCGGCAGCGTTTTCTATAGTAGTGTGGAATTTTACACCGATCGTGGTTCCAATGATATATTTGTCGGGATCAATTATGACAGTCTTTTGGTTGGTTTTCGGCTTAGTCGGGGGAATGAATGTGGTGATGGCTTTTCCGATACGAGTCTGGACAAAGCCTTTGCCTGATTCGAACAATGTTGTTGCTTCGTTCCATTCTCCGGTGAATTCATTGGTTGCCGATTCTCTATAATAGATTTTATCTCCATACGGTTTGCCGAAAGAGATAGAATTGTCGTATTTTGGCATCCATCCGTCGGAGTTGTCATAGTAAGTGACCTCTATTTTTTTTATGACTAAGACTCCAAAGTCTGTAGATTTCAACATTTGCAAGCACAGTGGCTCGGATGAACCATATAATCCGGAAGCCTCATATGTAACTCCGTTTATATATCTGTAGTTGCCGGAAGTGGATCCCAAATCAGGGGTGCAGATGAACGTCGATGATTTATCTGAAGATCCGAGTGATCGTACTGATGCGACATATTCATCAAAACTGGCATTTTTCCCTATAGCCACTAATCCTGATCCGTTTGGATCAAATGTTATGACCACCTTTTTTATGGTTTTGTTTTCTCCCATACTCAACCTCATGGCGGCTGATGGGGTGGTTGACGTCTTTGGCCCGAAATTCATCTGTGATGCTGATAACTGATTAGTGTTTTTTACAGGGCTGCTTCCGTCTTTGGAACATTTGCTGAAGTCGAAATCCAGAGTGAGTATGTCCTCATTTTTGGCTTGCTTGAATTGTATCTGTCCGAAACCATACGCATTAGATGGGCTTGCAGATAATTGGATGACAGGGTCTGTTTCGTCGATTGTGAGATCGCTTTTGTTTTCAGCATCGTTGATGTTGGGTTGTGCGGCCTTCACTCTTTTACCAGCCCAAATATAGCCGTTGTTGTATGCATTGGCATTGATGGTGATGGTAAATGTTTTGGCCGAATGGTCGGTCTGAGCGGCGGCATGGTGTGGCGATAGGCCACAGAGAGCGGCCACCCCGAGAAGGGTGAGTAGAAATCGTTTCATAATCTCTGTCCTGTTTTTTAAGTTAGTATATATGAAATAAATGTTTGCGTATAAGCAAATTAAGCATTGTAGGCAAGAGCGGTCGAAACAGATCGTGATCGGTCTGTCTCTGTAACGTCGGCAAAGTTATGCAATATGGATAATTCGGGCTATAGAATGTTAATGAATGTAACTATATTGTAACTGAATGACCGAAGTTTGCACAGAGTGGAGAAAAATGAGCATTAATTAGGCGGATGGATGGAATATTTGTTAATTTTAGCGCGGATTAAAAGAGTGTTTGAATTTCACTGCTGTTCACTCAAAGAGGATTTTCTGAGAGATTAGCGTCAGTTGAGGAGGGAGCGATGCGTGCATCGTGACCGATGAAACCTGGCGGAAATTGCCCGAAAAGACCTTTGAAGGGATAGAAAGAAGTCCATATATATTTCTTCGTGTTAAAATCAAACATACTCTAAAACTTACATTATAGCTACTGATGTCGACAATAGAGGAGATGATTCGCACGCCGTGGGTCCACTGGACTTTGGCGGTGGCCTATGCCGGTACGATACTGAGCATAGTGGGTATCATTGTGTCGGAAAACCGCAATCCGGTGAAGTCGCTCGCGTGGGTGACCGTGCTGCTGATGTTTCCGATCGGGGGGATAGTGCTCTATGTGTTTTTCGGCCGCAGCATCAAGAACACGCGCATGATATCGCGGCGCAACCGCCGGCGGTTGCGTGAGCTGACCATGCCGGAGGCTGGTGAGCCGGATTTCAGGGATATGTCGGCCGAAACGCGGCAGCAGATACAGCTGGCGCAGTCGCTGACGGGAAGTGTCTATTATGGGGGCAACGATGTGGAGATATTCGACGGCCGCGAGAAGTTTGAGGCTCTGGAGCGTGATATAGCCGGGGCACGGGAGTATATCAATCTGCAGTATTATATTTTTTCAGACGACTCTACGGGGCAGCGGATAGCTGAGGCGCTGATTGAGCGCGCGCGTGCGGGGGTGAAGGTGAGGGTTATATATGACCATATAGGGTCGATAGCCACGAAGAACTCTTTTTTCAGGAGCATGCGTGAGGCAGGCATTGAAGTGTATCCGTTTTTCAGGGTGGCTTTTCCGCCGTTTGCCACCCGCATCAACTGGCGCAATCACCGCAAGCTGGTGGTGATCGACGGGTCGACGGGCTATATAGGCGGCATGAACATCGCTGACCGATATACCGACGGGGGCAAGGGTTTTGCGGGGTGGCGCGACACGCATCTGCGCATAACGGGGCCGGCGGTGGGTGCGCTGCAATACAGCTTTGCGGTTGACTGGCGTTTCATGGGCCGGGAGCTGATAGAGGAGGGGGTGGCCGGCGCTGAAGCAGCCGGCGGTGTGGCCTCGACTCCGGGCGATGCGGGGATGAATCTGCTGACGTGCGGCCCTACGAGCGAGTGGAGCAATATATCGTACATGCTGCTGAAGGCCATAGGCAATGCGAAGAAGCGGGTGTGGGTGCAGACGCCTTATTTTCTGCCTACGGAGAGTCTGCTGAAGGGGTTGCAGGCTGCGGCTCTGTCGAGGGTCGACGTGAGGGTGATGATGCCGCGGCGTAGTGATTCGGCGATATTGACGTATGCTTCGCGGAGCTATGTGCAGGAGTGTATTCTGGCGGGGGTGAAGATCTATTTCTACGACGGTGGGATGCTCCACAGCAAGGTGGTGGTGGTGGACGACGATTTCAGTTCGGTTGGTTCGGCCAATATAGATTTCCGCAGTTTCGAGCATAATTTCGAGGCGAATATGATGATATATTCGCCGTCGGTCAACAGTAGGCTGCGGCGGAGGTTTGAGGATGACCAGGCATGCAGCGAGCGGGTGAGGGGCGCGGAGTGGCGCCGTAGGCCGGTGATGCACAAGGCTCTGGAGTCGATAGTGAGGCTTATGAGCCCGGTGCTGTAAGGGGGGGCGGACCAATCGTAATAGTCGGAGTGACCGGAAGGAGAGAGTGAGGAGAGAGTGAGGAGAGAGTGAGGAGGGAGGAGAGGATAGAGGGAAGGGGGATCAGAAGCTGTATTGTATCATGGCGGTGACGCGGTTGGCATGGCCGTGGATGCCCGACATGTCGGCGCGGTTGCCGTAAATATACTGCAGGCCGAGGCGTAGGTCGGGTATGATGTCGTAGAATCCGCTGACGGTGGCGTATTGTGCGTAGCGGTAGGCCTGCGGACCCATGGCCTGCTGGTCGTAGACGCGTGCCTGGCTGTAGCATCCGGTCAGGAAGAACGATGGGCTGACGTCGAGGCGTGCGCCGGCTTCGAATGCGAGTGAACGGGGGGCGGTGAGACGTCCGGGGGTGGATGTGGGTATGAGGTCGTAGCCGTAGCCGTTTAGGTCGTTGATGTAGTTGGCCATTCCTCGGCCGTAGCTTGCCTGACATAGCAGCGAGAGCTGTGGGGCTATGCCGATGGCTCCGCTGAGCATGAATCCGTAGCCGGTGACGAAGCGGTTGTCGCTGCGGACTTCGTCGCGGTAGACGAGGTTGCGGAGCATGGCTGTCAGTCGGACGTGGCTGTGTCCGCCTTGCCAGCTGTATTGTATGTGTGACGATATGTCGGGCACGCGCTGGGCTATCTTGCGGGTGTGGTCGGTGAGGGTCATTGCGGCCTGGGGTATCTCAAGGGCGAATGACGCTCCCCAGTGGCGTCCGAATTTTGGGGTGTAGCGCACCTGTGCGCTGTAGGCGAAGGCTGAGCCGGAGGGTCCCTGGTCGTCGACTACGGGGACGGCTGCTCCCGGATCCATCCACGGGGAGAGGTTGTAGCCGGCCATCAGGTTGCCCAGCCGGAGGTAGACTTTCTTGACCTGTACGCCGTAGGTGTCGCCGGAGCCTTGTGAGAAGCGTGTCATGACGTAGACTTCGTAGTTGCCGAAGCGGCTTGTGGTGCCGACGAGCTGCATGAAGACTACGGAGTGGTTGAATGTGGCTCCGAGTGCCTGGTTCTGGTCGCTGCGGTTGGGTACGGCTATGTCGTGGGTGTAGAAGCTTGGGCCGTCGTCGACAGCTCCGTCGAAGTCGTAGCGTGCGGAACCTTTGATGTAGCCGCCGATGCCGAATGCGACTTTGCCTTCGCGGTCGAGAAAGAGGAAGCGTGGCGGCGTGGGGTCGGTGAAGTGGGCTTCGACGGGGTTGTAGAGTATTCCGACGAGGTGTCGGCCGTTGTCGGCGTCGCCGGTGGCTACGATGGCTCGTTCGGGTATGAGAAATGTGTCGGCGGGTTCTTGTGCGGCGGCACGTGGGGAGAGGATTGCGGCCGTGAGTGTGGCGGCGGCGAGCAGGAGGGTGCGCGGGTGTTCCATAGGGAATCAGTGTGTGTTTGTGAAAGTATGTAATATATGGTTATGGACTTATAACGCGGCTGGCTGGGGGATGGTTTTGGCGCGGGCGTGTTAATCGGGGGGGATATGAAAAAGGCGCTGCGCCGGTATGGTGGTCGGTGCAGCGCCTTGATGAGTGGCGTGGATCATGGGCGGGCTATGAGATGGGGCGCCCGCTGGGGCTGGGGGGGATTATTCGGCGATCACTTCAAATTCGGATCCGGAGGCGTAGTCGCGTCCGTCCTGTGCGCTGAGGGCCATGAAGCGGATGTAGCGGCCTTTGACGGGGCTGGCGAAGGTGACTGTCTTCTGCGATGCGCCTTTGTCGAAGGTGCCTTTGGCTACGGGCTCGCCCCACTGGCTGCCGTTGGTGCTGATGTAGATTTCGTAGTCTTTGACTGTGCCGGTGGAGTTGCCGTCCTGACGCGGGAGGTAGTTGATGCCTTTGATGGTCTTAGGTTCTCCGGCGTCGAAGTCGACCCAGTGGGGATAGGGTGCTACGGTGACGGAATACATGGTGTGCCAGATGGTGGTCGGGTCGCCGTCGGTGAGGTTGGTGGCTTCGCCATAGTCGGGTTCCTGGCTGCTGGCGTAGGTGGCCTGTGTGGCGATGGTTTCGATGCGCGGGAGTGTCATCGATGTGTAGACTGTGGGTGTGTCTTTGAGCCATGCCTTGACGGTGCCGCCCTGCTTGAATGGGAATGGGGCTGTGTAGAGGCGCGGCCGGCGCGATGTTCCGTCGGTGTAGAGGATTTTGGCCGTGGGGTCGGGCGATGAGATGGTGAGTTGGCCTGAGCGTGAGCGGCTGATGCCGATGGGCTGGAGGCCGCCTCCGCGCACTTTGGCGTTCTGGGAGAGGGTGTCGCCGGGGTGTGTGGGCCGGATGATGAATGTGAAGCGGTGTTCTGTGGCTTTTACGCGGTCGTTTTCAAGTGGGCCGCCTTGTCCGCAGCTGTTGCCGCCGAGTCCGGTCACTCCGAGGTCGAGGTGGAGTGTGGTGTTTTTTTTCGAGGGGAGTTTGTAGGTGTGGTCGGCCAGGAGGAGTTCCATCTCTGTATAGGGTATGGCTGTGGCGGACATTTTGTCGGGTGCGACGAACATGACTCCGCTTCCGTTGCTGTCGGTGAGTGCGGCCCAGCGCACTTCTTCACGGTTGCCGCAGCTCTGCGGGCGGGTGTAGGGTGTGAACATGCTGGCTACGGGTGCGCTGTAGAGTCCGATAAACTGGCCGGTCTTGCGGTCGGCATAGTTTTCTTCGGGTCCGCGTCCGTAGTAGGTGAACTGCGGGAGGTCGTCGGGCACTTCCATGGTGTAGCCGAGGCGGGGGAGCACTGCGGCGGGGTTGTTGGATGAGATGACGGCGTTGAGTTCGACGGATCCGTCGGGGTAGACGGTCCATATCTGGTTGGTGGTGAAGCGGAAGTCGTCGGGGCCGAAGATGGCTGACTGGCTTTCATCGATGGCGTAGGTGCCTGATGCGTTGCCGTTGCCTCCGGTCATTCGTCCGCCGCGCGGTGCCTGGCTTTCGATGGTGAAGGAGAGGACGGCGTTGCCGAAGCGGTCGGTGAATGTCTCGCAGGCGGTGACTTTGTGCTTGAGGTTGTAGAGTCCGTTGGCAAACCATTGTCCGTAGGCCCAGTTGTCGTTGTTGAGGTAGGCGCGGAATGCGTCGAGTGTGGGTCCGTGGCCGGGTACGATGACGTTGTGGCCGTCGTAGGTGAGGCTCTGGAGTGTGCCGGATATGAGGGAGAAGCGGGCTTCAAATCCTTGTCCGGTGATGGTCTGTGTGTTGCCTTTGCGGTTGATGTCGATCTTGCCTATCTGTCCGGCTATGCCGCGCATGCAGCGTGGGCGTTCGGGTCGGTTGATCTCGAGCTGTTCGGACATCTGTGTGTAGCCGGCTTTGGCCCATGGGCGGTCGCTGGCGAGGCGGTAGTCGATGTTGAGGTAGTATTCGTTGCAGGGTTTGATGAGTGTGGTGTCGAAGGGGACGGTGTAGATCTGGCGCTGGCGGGGCTGGAGTGCGATGCGGGGTCCCTGGAGTGCGTTGCCGGTCTGTATGGGTTGTCCGTCTTCGTAGAGGGTCCATGTGGTGGTGTAGTCGTCGAGGGGTGTGAAGTAGTTTTTGTTGAATACTTCGATCTGTCCTTTGGCGATGTCGACGGGTGTTATGGCGATGTTCTGGTAGACTTTTTTGACTTCGGCGAGCTGTGGTTTGGGTGTGAGGTCGCCGAAGAGTATGCCGTTCATGACGAATTGTCCGTCGGTGGGGCGGTCGCCGAAGTCGCCTCCGAATGCGAGGTAGCGCTGGCGGGTCTTGGGGTCGTAGTTGTAGAGGCTTTGGTCGATCCAGTCCCAGATGGCTCCTCCGATGAAGAAGTTGGTGCTTTCGATTGCGTTCCAGTAGTCGACGAGGTTGCCGAGGGCGTTGCCCATGGAGTGGGCGTATTCGGAGATGTGGAAGGGGTAGTTGAGTTTCATTTTGCCTTTTACGGCTTCGTTGACCCATGCGATGGAGGGGTATTGGTTGGAGCCGATGTCGACGATGTCGTTGTTGCGTTCGTACTGTACGGGGCGTGTGGTGTCGAAGGCTTTGATGGCGTTGTAGGCTGTGACGAAGTTTTTGCCTGGTCCGGCTTCGTTGCCGAGGCTCCAGATGACGATTGAGGGTGAGTTGATGTTGGAGCGAACCATTTCGATGTTGCGCGCTACGTGGGCGTTTTCGAATTCGGGGACGTGGGAGAGTGATGCGTTGCCGTAGTAGTATTCGTGGCTTTCGAGGTTGGCTTCGTCTTCGAGGTAGATGCCGTATTTGTCTGTGAGGTAGTACCAGTAGGGGTCGTCGGGGTAGTGTGAGTTGCGGACGTGGTTGATGTTGGCCCGTTTCATGATCATGATTTCCTGGGTCATGCGGTCGTGGCTGATGGTGTGGCCGGTCGCGGGGTCGGTTTCGTGGCGGTTGACGCCTTTGAGTTTGACGGGTTGGTTGTTGATGTAGAAGTAGCGTCCGGCGAGGTTGAATTCGTCGTCTTCGGCTTTGGTCTGGCGGACTTCGATCTGGCGGAATCCGGTGTAGGTCGATACGGTTTCGAGGGGTTGTCCTTTTTTGTCAAGGAGTTGGGCTACAAGGACGTAGCGTGCGGGGTGTTCGGCGCTCCAGAGGTGGGGGTGCTGTAGGGTGAGGGGTAGGGTGATTGTGGCGGCGGTGTCGGGGGTGATGGTGGGGAGGGGCGTGGTGGCGGTGGCTATGGGCTGGTTGGTTGCGAGGGTGTCGGAGTAGAGGATGCAGGGGTAGAGGGTGTAGGAGAGGGTGAGGTCGCGGGGTGTTTTTTTGTTGGTGTGGTTGCTGACGGTGGTGGCTACGCTGAGGGTGCCTTCGCTGAGGTCGGCGTTGAGGCGGGGGGTGGCTACGAGGTCGGATATCTGGACTTTAGGTGTGGAGTAGAGGTGGACGGAGCGGAATATTCCGGGGAGTCGGAACATGTCTTGTGCTTCGAGGAATGATGCGTCGGATGAGCGGTAGACTTCTACTGCTATGGTGTTCGGGCCTTTTTTGTTGAGGTAGGGTGTGATGTTGAATCGTGCGGCGTTGCGTGAGTTTTTGCTGAATCCGACGTATCGGCCGTTGATCCAGAGGTAGAAGAATGAGTCGACGCCGTCGAATTGTATGTAGATGAGTCGGTTGCGCCAGTTGTTGGGTATGGTGAATGTGCGGCGGTATGATCCGACTTCGTTGCGGTGGGCGTAGGTGGTCCAGTCGGTTGGCGGTGTGCGCATTACGCCTCCTTTCCAGTCGCCGGGGCGGACTTGATGCCAGAAGATTACGGGTTGGTTGACGTAGATTGGTGTGCCGTAGCGTTGGGTGCCGTCGGGTTGTAGGCCGACGATGTTCCAGTTGGAGGGGACGGGTATGGTGTCCCATTGTGAGTCGTCGTAATCGGGTGACTGGAAGTTGGTTGGGCGTTGGTCGGGGTTGGGTGCCCAGTTGAATCGCCATTGTCCGTCGAGGGAGATGGTGTAGGGTGATGTGTGGGGGAGGACTTTTGTGGCGGTGGGTGCGTCGGGGAAGTGGGAGTAGGTGGCTCGGGGTTGTAATTTGTTGTAGGCGAGGGAGTCGGGTGATTGCCATTCGTGTCCGCGGGGTGCGGTGTCGTGGCCGTAGTAGTAGCCTGCGAGTGGTGGTTGGGGTGGTGTGATTGTGGGGGTGGGGTTGTTGGGTGCGGCTGTGGCTGCAAGGAGTGTTGATGCGGTGAGGATCGCGCTGATTGTGAGCCTGTTCATGGGTGTATGGTTGGTTGTGGTTAATAACGTTTTTGGAGGGAGGGCGGTGCTTTTGGGGACTGCTCTCTGTACAAAGTTAGTGATTTTTTTTGTTTTTGGGTGGGGGCGGTGTGTTTTTTTGTGTGTTTTTTGGGGTGGTTGTGGGGGATTTGGGGGTGTTGGTGGGTGTGGTGGAGGAGGTGTTTGGTGGGGTGTGATGGGGGTGTGTAGTGGGTGGAATGGGGGCTAATGTGCGGTGTTTTCGGGTGGTTAGTTTTTGTGGGGTGGGCAATAGGTTGGCTGGTAAGTAGTTATGTGTGGTGGGTGCGCGACAGGTTAAGCTAATCGCGGTGTTTTGAGGCGGTTAGCTTTGCGGGTGGTGGCAAGTGTGTGGATGTTAGGTGGTTAGCGGTGTGAAATCGGACGTGATTTCGCTTCGATCGTGTAATTGCGGGAATATGAGGGGGTTAGGCAGTGATGGGTTATATTACGATGTTAAGTTTATACATGACTGCCTGAATAATCCGGTAGGCGTATCGAATGCTTTCGGTGGCGATATTAGCCCGGATGTGATGTTTGCGATAAGCCCGCAGATGATCGCGCAATATCGCCTTATGGCTCTGCAGCCCCGACGTCGACGCCCCGCCAGTGCGCATCGTCACGAAATCCATCGGAATATATTTCGTCGAAATGCGGTTGACATAGATCAGCCGCAACAACTGCTCGAAATCGGCAGCCACCTTAAACTGCAGATCAAACGCCCCCAGACTCTGATACACATGCCTGCGGCAATAAAACGACGGATGTGCAGGCATGAAACCAAGCCGCATCTGCCATCGGCGGAACGAACGCGAGCTGTAATACCTAACGCATTTGGTCAGATTGTCAGGATTTACGAAATGAATGTCGCCATACACCGCATCCACCCCATCTATCTCGCGCGCAACACGCTCCAGCACATCGTCCGACGTATAAAAATCATCACTGTTGAGTATTCCCACCACATCGCCCGTAGCCATCGCGATCCCCTTGTTCATCGCATCATACAGCCCACGGTCAGGCTCGCTGATCCACTTTAGCCTTCCCCCGAACCTCCCCTCATACTCCCTGACAATGTCAAGAGTGTTATCAGTTGACTTTCCATCAATAACGATCACCTCCGTATTGCCATACTTCTGCTCTAATATAGAACTTAACGTGTCATCTATGGTAGAGCCACTATTCCATGTGGCAATTATAAGACTTATTTTAATCTGAGTCTCTGCCACAACTGTAAAATTAGATATAGTCTATATTTAAGCATGAAAAACAATTTCAAGCTGCTTTTTCTTCCACCTGACGACGTATTCAGTCCATGTCTACGATATCTAATCAGCTTTTCGTTGAGGATTCCAACACGATAATAAGATCGAGCGATCAAAAACAGCCAATTATCATGTGTGCATAGTGTGCGATTTTCAGGGAATGGAAGCGACCTCTGCATTACTGCTCTATTAAATGCCATGCAGCATCCGAGATAGCCAAACTTAATCAAATTTCCTATCCATGATTTATATACAGTCCTTTGATCGTAATAAGACTTACTGATCAGTCTGTTTTCAGAATCAACAACAGTCGCATCATGTACTACAAAATCATATCTTTTAAGATATTTTATACATACCGCCACTTTATCCGGCTCCCAGATATCATCCTGATCAGAAAGAAAAATCACATCATTAGAGCTATGCTTCAATGCATTTTCAAAATTAGACGTATAACCATGTGTCCCTGTGTTTTTAACTAACTTTATTCGTTTATCATCGATAGCATTTATTATCGATATTGTCGCATCAGTCGATCCATCATCAGAAATGATCAATTCGTCATTTTTGTCTATTAGTTGCAAAATAGATAATATCTGCTGACCAATATATTTTTCCCCGTTGTACGTTGCCATACAGACGGATACAGATGGTTTCATTAGAAATAAATCAAGTGTTTATATGTCAAATTTATGAGTAACAGTACTGCAGCAATCGAGATTACACTTAGTTTGGCATACAATTTGGGTTTTATGGCATAATACAGCATCGGATACAGCAAAATTTCCACGACGCCAAGCAGTTCACTTCCACGGTATCCAAGTATAGCTATCGAAGAAAGTGCTGGGAATATGCATATAGCCAATCCATCAATAAACAGAAATAGCTTAAAAAACTTATTGTGTGGCTCTATTAAATTACTTTTGTATAACAACAGATAATAAAGTGCTATCCTGAAAACAATATATGGATTAAATACATTTAGATCAGTGAAACCATTGACCCCAGATTGTTGCAATTCACGATACATCACAATCTTGACCCGAAGTGGTTCATAAGGTATCATTTCAGGATTTATTATCGTACTGCCCAACAGATATCCTATAGGGATAATTGTCACATAAAACCATACTCCATCACGCAAGTGCTTATTCCAATATAGGCAAGGAAGTAGAAACAATAATGATGAATAATGAAAACAGAAAGCTAAAGCAATCATCATTACATATCTCATTTTACGCCCCTCAAACAAATATTGCAATGACAATAAAAAAATTCCGGATGCTACACCGGCTCTTATTTGAGTCATATCATGGAGAATCATGATATTGGCTATATATACGGTAAGAGTCAGAAAGGGCAATTTAGTCAGACGTTCAAAAGCAATAAGCTTAGTAGTCATTCCAAGCACCGCATACATAAAAAACACCAGACTGACTCCACCGAGATACTTTGCTACATCACATATTGCGTTATAAGAAAACTCCATTTCCGACCTACGGCTTAAATCATTGTAGATCCGGATATAATTATTATAGTCATTAAGACTGGAACCATCTCTGATACCAACAAATATCACCAACAAGACAGATAAGAATATATACAGTCTGGTGTTACATTTACGATTATGGGATTCGCTTAAAGCTATACAAGAAACGACTGCAAAAGCTGTTAAAACAAATATCAAGTTAGACATCGTAAATAATCACCTGTTCATGATTAGTTTCATGAATTTATCTGCTTGAGTATTGAAATCGAATTTTTTTACATATTCAGCAGCTTGCAATGCCAATGTTGTTCTCAATTTTTGATCAGTAATAAGACGAACAATGTTTTGCTTAAGGCTGACTTCATCATCAACCGGACTAACCAAAGCTGTTTGCCCATCAATTGCCATAGCTTTATATCCTCCATTATCAGTACAAGCTACTGCACAACCGCATAGCATCGCTTCTCCTACGGTTAGACCCCATCCCTCGCTGGAACTGGTGCCAATGAATACAGCGGCACTGTTATATAATTTTCTTAACTGGCTGATTGACGGTTGCTGATAATATTCTATCCAGTCTGGTAAGTTATCAGGACCAGGCTCTACTCCAAACAATATCAGTTTCAGATTCGGAATCAATTCATGTATACTTTTACATATAGATAAACCCATACTGCTTCTTTTTATGGGATTGTCATGCCATAACATCATGACCGTTTGGGGATCCCTCGACATCACGTCGTTCTCTACAAAAAAATCGGTCAGACTAAAACCATTCTCTATCATGACAGATTCCTCGCCCATTCGGTCGGCCATTTCTTTAAGCCACGGAGCAATAACTATTTTTTTTAGCGCCATTTTCCATGTCGCAATAACTTTATCATCACCGCCATGCCAATTCTCATAGGCCTGAATGAAATAATATTTATTCTCTTGCGCTATAGTTTTATAGTCATTAAGCCATAGAGCAGTAGTCCATGATGAACCAATTACGACATCACTCGGAGGCAATTGTTTTTCCGATAATGACAACCTGAGATAATGTCGGCCCAACATTTCCCGATTAAACCATTTGTATGGTTTCCAATTTTTGAAAAAACGATATTTCAGATATCTTATGGATCTTACGAAACAATATGCATATCGGATTATGCGAGGCAAATCCTTACGGCATATGATTCCATATACATAATTCACCTCATGTCCCGACGATGCTATTTTTTCACCATATTGATATATGATCTTAAAACCGCCAATCGGCTTCTCTCCGGTGCGAGGCAATAGAAATGTGACTCTCATAACATCAACCGACGACTAATCAAGTCGTCCTACTCAATAATACGCTCCAACACAAATTCAGTCCGCCCGTCCCATGTATTGCTATTGACAAAACTGTCATATCCATCATTATGTGACGGTTTCAAAAGCTGACGCTCTTGTAGTTTTACACATAGAGCATTAAGCTCTTCAAAATTATCATACGTGTTTATATATGGCAGAAACTGCTTAACCTCATTATATGATGGAACAATAATTGGCTTGTCGGCATAGATATATTCGTATAGTTTGACAGGATTAACCGACTTTATCAAATCATTCACTACAAATGGCATGATTAAACCATCAGCTTTATCCATCAGACTGAATATATATTCCCTTTCGACCTTACCTACATAATGTATCTGCTTATGTAAAGGCAAATTCACCTCGGACGGGCCGACCAATACAATATGCATATTTGGGTTGCGATCCAAAACACGCTGTATCGCCTCGAAATCAAACCATTCAGCGATCATACCGACATACATGAGCACATGAGGCAATTGCGATATCATATCGAGATGCCGCTGTATCGCATCCGGCAAAGTGGCATGACCGGCTGGCCGTTCGAGGGCATTGTTTACGACATAGCACTTTGAAGATTCACAATTCGTTCGTGAAACTACCTTGTTTCTCAAAAATACTGAAGAAAAAAATATATAATTAGCCCTTAAAGCGAGGTCATGTTCATACGATTTAATGGTATTAAGCAACTTGGTACGTCGCAAATATATCGGGAACTCCATATCATCATCCATGCAATCATATATCAATATCTGATTTGGCTTTAATAATGGTTTTATCAGACGATACATCAGCGTACTGCCAATCCAGATATGTGTATACTCCGAGAATTTGCCAAGTTGTAATCCTACCAATCTCGCATACAACGAAGAACATATTTTATTCAACGCGAAGTCACATGTAGCCAATGGAGTGTACAAAGCCTGGGGATTGATGTCAGACTCATAACGTTTGGTGCGATTGAATACAGTTTTTATACTTTCTGCGCAAACAACATCAACATCCATTCTTTCCGATAGCTTTTCGGCAAAGAAGTGAGGGCGCTGCTTGATCCAGCCCCAGGGCACGTGCATCAGATACAGAAGTTTCATATCAAAGCTGTCACTATTCGTTGACACGCAAGCCCATCACCATAAGGATTGACAGCTTTTGACATGCTTTCGTAATATCCGGCGTCGTCCAGTAGACGTGACACCTCATGAACGATCCTGTCGTAGTCCGTGCCGACAAGCTTTACGGTGCCCGCCGCGAGAGCCTCGGGGCGCTCGGTGGTGTCGCGCATCACGAGCACCGGCTTGCCCAGTCCAGGTGCCTCCTCCTGAATGCCGCCGCTGTCGGTGAGGACTATCGTGGATTTCTCCATCAGATAGACAAATGACAGATACTCGAGCGGCTCGATAAAGAACATGTTGCCCAGTCCGGTCAGATTCTCGCCGAAAACCTCATGAATAGCCTTGCGCACATTCGGATTGAGATGCATCGGATAGACAAAGTCAACATCGGGATATTTTTCGGTGAGAGCCTTTATGGCGCGGCACATCGATATGAATCCGTCGCCGAAGTTCTCGCGCCGGTGGCCGGTGATCAGCACCATTTTCCTGCCGTCGGCCAGACGGCCCACGTCATAGCCTGCCGATTTCAGTTCGGTGCCCAGCCTGCAGCCAAGATCTGTGTCGCGTCTGATCTTGTCGACGACCATATACAGCGCATCGATCACAGTGTTTCCCGTTGCAGCGATTCTGTCGGTGCTCACCCCCTCGGCCATGAGATTCTCGCGGCTCAGCGGTGTCGGAGCGAAATGGTGGGTGGCGATGCGTCCCGTGATCTGACGGTTCATCTCCTCGGGCCACGGCGAATAGATATTGTGGGTGCGCAGTCCCGCCTCGACATGCCCCACCGGTATCTGCTGATAGAACGCTGCCAGAGCCGCAGCCGTGGATGTCGTGGTGTCGCCGTGCACGAGCACCACATCGGGCCTCGCCTCCGACAGCACATCGCGCATGCCGGTGAGCACGCGTGCGGTGACATCGTAGAGATCCTGCCCCTGCTTCATTATGTCGAGATCGAAGTCGGGACGTATGTCGAATATCTCGAGCACCTGATCGAGCATCTGGCGATGCTGCCCGGTGACGCACACTATTGTCTGGAACTTATCGGGGTGCTTCTGGAACTCCTTCACCAGCGGAGCCATCTTGATGGCCTCGGGCCGAGTCCCGAACACAAGCATTATCTTCTTATTGGTCATGTGTTATGTACTCACTTATTGAAATTCATCTTTTTATGAGCTTACATAATCTCGCATATGCGTTATATGCCATAGGCGATGAGATATGTTTTAGCAGAAATAATTTGAATCCGGTTGCTTTGTCTGTCCGACAACAATGGTTTATGTAGTTGTTAATTGATTTCCATCTTTCAAGTCTCCCTTCCTTTTGAGTTTTACTGTTCCAATAATATAGCTGACGAATCATATTGTTTTCCAGTTCAGAAAGCTGAATGGCACATTTTGTGTATCGTTCCTCTGGAATAGAATTGAAAACAGTTATAGCCTTAAAGATTTCATTAAATATTTGACAATATTTTTCGGGTGACAGGTTTTGAACACTTTGGTCTGGTCGACCTATAAAATAATGGTATAAAACACTATCTATAAACAGTATTTTTTCTATGGCAATAAATGGTTTGGTATATATGATAGTATCATCAAAAGCTGTGTTTTCAGAAAACTCAATCTTGGTTTCTCTAAGTTTCGATGTCATAAATGTGCAACCCGCTAATGTAAACAAGGGGTCAGCGTATAAATGAAAATCAATCAATCCAAGATCAAGAATTTGATTACATTGACGCTTATCAAAAGGATATCCATACTCTCCTGTTGTGCCATTATAGACATATTCTTTAATAGATCTGGTTATCACAGTGTGGGCAGTGGTGTTTTCTAACAGATCTATAAGCATGGATAATGTATCAGTGTCAAGCCAGTCGTCGGAGTCGAGAAATCGGATATATTTTCCTGTGGCGAGTTTAAGACCCACGTTGCAGCATGATCCATGCCCTCCGTTCTCCTTGTCGATAATCTTAAAGGTGTCCGGGTAACGGGCTGCATATTTGTTAGCCAGTTCTAAAGAATTGTCGGTGCTTCCATCTATTACTACAATAACTTCCAGTTTGTCTAGTTGTGGGATGAGAAGAGAGTCTAGACATTTTTCTAAATATTGCTCCGTATTATATACTGGAACAACAATTGTGAGTACTGGTTTCATCGGGCTATTTCTTTTGCGAGTTGTCTGGCTTCTTGTATGTTATCTTCTATCGAGCAGTATATCCAGCTACCATATCGTCCTATAGAGTAAATGTCGAAATCCTTAAGGATGGCTTTGACGCGTTGTGTTTCTGTAATAGATTTTTCAGATACATGAACATAGGCCGGATTCATTATAATGCTCTGATAGTCTTTAAGCATAAAAGTTTCGTCAATAATACCGGTTTTCTTCAGATCAGAAATGACTCTGCCGATCCATTCGTTTGGATTGATTTTGGCTTCTTTTGTGAAGCCGATCTCTACATACATGGAGAGTTTGTCGGTTTCTAAAATGTTGTCATAAAATCCGACTCTATAAAAGCTTATATCTTTTTGAGGGAAATAAATCCAGTGGTCGGTATCGTTTGTCGATTTCTTGTCAAATCCCAGATTGAAAACAAGAACCTGATTCCATGAAAACAGATCGTGATTATAATCTATGTTGCATAACTTCAGTAAGTCAGGCAGTGGAATGGTGGAAATCAGGCGATCATATTGAATGGTTTCACCTGATGCCAGTGTGACGATGTGGTTGGTTGTGTCGATCTGATGAACAGTGCAATTTAGTTTATATTGATCGGTGTTTAATCCGTCTGATAGAGCTTTTACATAGATTTCTGCTCCACCGTATGGATAGAGAAACGTTCCATTATATGAGTTGTTCTCACTTTGCTTGAAATTCTGGATTATTTCTTCTTTATTGGCGTAGGGGAAAAAACGCCCCATTGCGTCAACATCCAGTGTGTCTAAATCGCAGGCGTAGAGTTTTTCATTGTATGGCACTAGAAATTTATCCGCAATGCTTTTGCCGAATTTGTGATACAACATTTGCTTAAATGTATGATATTCACCATTGGAGATGTTGTATAGATCATACAGACAGTCAATGAATTCTGATTTTGGAAGCTGATGTATGTTCTTCTGAAACGGGTAGTCGATGAGTCGATCGCAATAATATATTTTTGTAGACTTATCAACTTTCTTCAGGAGAGATTTTTCTATATTTCGGAAAACCAAATTTTTTATTTCCTCGTCTTGAAAGTGGAAAAAATGTCCAGAATAATCCCATACATAACCATTTCGTTTAGTGGTACGGCAATATCCTCCTAATTCATTTTCTTTTTCCAATATAAGAGTCTCTCTGTCTTTTGAAAACAGCGCATAACTAATGCCTGTTATGCCGCCTCCGATTATTAGATCCATATTTGGTGTTGTTTTGGTTGATAATTAGCTGTTTTGTAAAGGTGTGGCTTTTATAGCGAGATTTTTCGTCGATAAAAGTGTCTGATCATTTCATGGAAAAGTTCGTCTTTCCTCCACCAAAGGATCAGAATATAAATTGCTGCTCCTATCAATACGCCAATCGTAAACTGCACAAAAGCGGAAATATGAGAGGGTGTGTGAATTTTGATGATCAATAGGGCTGCAGTCATAGTTATGGTGGCAAAAACATAGTTCTGCCATCTGACAGCTGAATAATTAAAAGGAAGATGTTTTTTTCCTAACAGAAGCTGTACGATAAGGACGCCTAATTCGGCGGCGAAGGTTCCTATTGCAGCTCCGGTCGCATTATAGATGGGGATGAATATTATATTCAAAACTATATTAATGGCGGCTCCGGCAGCCACACTGCAAATAACGATATTGACTTTCTCCATTGAGTATAGGGCCTGTATTCCTAGGACACCTGTTATAGAGACGAATAGTATTAAGGTGGCGTCCCAATATAAAACAGGTATTGAGGGGAGGAAATTCTCTCCGCAAAATAGAATAATCAGCGGATGTGCTAAAACCATAATTCCAGCCATGATTGGCAATGCCAAGCCAATGACAAGCCGAAGAGTTTTTTTTATAATATTGGCGAATTCTTCTATCCGTCCAGTTTCATAGAGATTGGAGCATCTGGGTAATAGTACTGTGGTAATAGATCCGATCAATGTAAGGCATATCATTATTATCTTGTTGCCCGCTGTGAAATACCCTACTGCAGTTTCGCTACTCATGAATCCAAGCATTATGGAATTAAGTTGCACATATAGGCTAATTATCAAGTTAAGTACAAAGACTTTGAGTGCCGGGCGTATATGGCGTACGATTTGTAGCTGACTGAGCGTATTCCGGTCGATGCGGAGATATTTGCGCAGATGGATGAAATTGATGATGTTATTGCCAACGGTTGAGCATACGATGATAATTCCGTATATGATCAGGTCAGATGAATTGCGTACAAAGATGAAGAGTGAGGCTGCGGATAGTGTGCGGATGACAATGGCTCTGACGGTGATAAATTTGAAGTCTTCAACTCCTTGATAGAACCAGGAAACGCCAAGGGTGTTGAATGCTATTGTCAGACTGAGAATCCAAAACAGCACTGCGTGTTGACGGATTTCTGGCACGAAAGATGCCAACATCCATACGATCAGGTAGCCAAGGAAACATAGAAGAAAACTCAAAACGAGTAGTTCTATGGTGACTTTGTCGCGTTGCAACTTGTTGTCTTGATGCTTGGCGATCTCTTTTACTCCATACAGAGGTATGCCCAAACTGGTGAGCAATACTATATAATTGATAATTGCGAGCTGAAAGTTGATGATGCCTATGCCTTGGGGGAGGAGTATGCGGGCGGCATATGGAAAAGTGATAATCGGAAATATTATCCCGGTAATGGTGTTAAGCCCGTTGAGTATTATGTTGCTTCGGATGGAGGGCATGGGATCAGGCGGGGAGGGGCTGGATGTCGAGGGGGGAGATGGCGACGGTGGCGCAGCCGAGTTGGTGGAGGCGGATGAGGATGCGGGCTGTGGGGGGGTAGGGGGTGTTTATGGGGTTGTCGGAGGTTGAGGAGGGGTGAGTGGTGGAGGAGTTGTCGGTGGTGGAGGAGGTGGAGGAGGGGTGAGTGGTGGAGGGGTCGGATGTGGTGGGGGTGGAGGGGTCGGATGTGGTGGGGGCGGAGGGGTAGGAGGGGGTGGGTATGGCGGGGGTGGTGAGGATTTCGGCGTGGAGGCCGCGGAGGGGTCCGCGGATGACGGTGATGTGCTGGCCTGGGGTGAGGGGGCGGGGGATGAATTCGACGGGGGTGTCGGTGGCGCCGAGCATGAAGCGGAGGCGTTGGATCTGTTGGTCGGGGATGGTGGCGGGTCGTGGTCGGGTGGCGGTGGCTCGGTCGATGAGGAATCGGTGGAGTCCGGGTGTGGTCTGGAGGAGGGTGCGGCGTTGTGGTTCGGTGCAGTGGATGAAGATGGTGGATGGTATGACGACGTGGTCGATGTGTCGGCGGCGGCCGTCGCGCCAAATGCGTAGCTGTGGTTGTGAGGCGACGTAGGTGGGGATGCCTCGGGCGGCGATGGTGCGTGCGATGGTGTGTTCGGCGTTGTGGTTGACGATGGCGACGTGCCATCGGGGGGTGGGTACGCCTCCGGCGCGGTCGACGTTTTTGGTGGCCGGCCGGGTGGATGGATGTATGTGGTTGTCAGACATTTGACTGTCGGCGGTTGTGGTGCCCGTGGCGTGTGGGCTTTGGGCGTGTAGGGCAGTATCTCTTGGTAAGAGATAGTGATTCCTGCGCAAAGATAGGCAATTCGTTTGAAATGAGCAAATCAAATGTGGGGTGGTGAGGGGGAGTTGTGCCGGTTTAAGGTGTGTTTGTGTTTTTTGACTTAAATGTGGAGGGGTAATCCACTGTATTACACGGTGTTGTGGAAATCTACTATCTCTTACCAAGAGATATGTGGGTTGCAATCGTGTCGGGGTGAGCTTCGTGCGGTTTTAGCGACATGCCTGAGTCAGTACCGAAATGGCTGATATGAACGGACATATGGGTTGTGGTGCGCCAGGGTCTGCGGACGTTGACGTGGCCGGAGGCGTGGGTGTCGGTGGCTGGTTTGTGGTGTTGGTGGGTCATAATGGGGAGCGTGCTGTGGGTCGGCGGTTGGGTGAGCGTGGTTATGAGGTGTATGTTGCTTTGCAGCGTGAGGTGAGGGTGTGGCGTGATGGTCGTCGGCGGGAGGTGGATCGTGTGGTGATTCCGTCGGTGGTGTTTGTGCGTTGTGGGGAGGGTGAGCGGCGCGATGTGCTGCGGACGTCGGGTGTGAGGGGTTTTCTGATGAATCGTGCTGGTCGTGGTGGGTCGTCGGTGGCTGTGGTGCCTGATGTTCAGCTGGATCGGTTGCGGTTTATGCTTGGGGCGACGGACCGGCGTGTGGATTTTGTGGGTGAGGGTCTGCGTGCGGGTATGTGTGTGAGGGTGGTGCGTGGTTCGCTGTGTGGTCTTTGCGGTGAGGTGGTGGGTGACGGTAGGTCGGCCGATGGGTCGGTGCGGTTGCTGGTGAGGGTGGATGCTCTGGGGTGTGCTTGTGTGGAGATTTCTGAGTTGGATCTGGAGGGTGTGTGATGGTGTTTGTTAATATTAAATATTGGAAATGATGGAGTGTGATAAGAGGTATCGTATTGCGGTGGCGGGTACGGGCTATGTGGGTATGAGCATGGCTGTTTTGCTGGCGCAGCATAATCGTGTGACGGCTGTGGATGTGGTGGCTGAGAAGGTTGAGGGGATCAATCGTGGTGTTTCGCCGATTCAGGATGATTATATAGAGCGGTATCTTGCGGAGGTGGATCTGGATCTGCGGGCTACGCTGGATGGGCGTGAGGCATACAGGGATGCGGATTTTGTGGTGATCGCTGCTCCGACGAATTATGATCCGGCGCTGAATAATTTTGATACGCATTGCATTGAGGATGTGATCGATATGGTGCTGGAGGTGAATCCGGATGCGGTGATGGTGATCAAGTCGACGATTCCGGTGGGTTATTGCCGGAGTCTGTATGTGAAGTATGCGGCGAAGGGTGTGGGGCGGTTTAATCTGCTGTTTTTCCCGGAGTTTTTGCGTGAGAGCAGGGCGTTGTATGACAATCTGTATCCTTCGCGTATCATTGCGGGGGTTCCGAAGATCATCGATGCTGAGGGGTTTGAGGTGGAGAATGAGGCTATCGGGTCGGTGTGTGATATCGATGCGATGGATCGTGCGGCGCATGTGTTTGCGGGGTTGTTGCGCGGGGGTGCTCTGAAGGATGATGTGGCGGTGCTGTATATGGGGATGAAGGAGGCTGAGGCTGTGAAGTTGTTTGCGAATACTTATCTGGCGCTGCGAGTGAGCTATTTCAATGAGCTTGACACTTATGCTGAGGTCAAAGGGCTCGATTCGCGTGCGATCATAGAGGGTGTCGGTCTGGATCCGCGGATCGGGACTCATTATAATAATCCGTCGTTTGGTTACGGCGGGTATTGTCTGCCGAAGGATACGAAGCAGTTGCTGGCGAATTATCGTGATGTGCCTCAGAATATGATGTCGGCGATCGTGGAGAGTAATCGTACGCGGAAGGATTTCATTGCTGATCAGGTGTTGCGCAAGGCGGGATGGTATGACTATACTGCTGTGAATACTTATGGTCGGGCGCCGGAGGGGGAGTGTGTGATCGGTGTGTATCGTCTGACGATGAAGTCGAACAGTGATAATTTCAGGCAGTCGTCGATACAGGGTGTGATGAAGCGGATCAAGGCGAAGGGTGCTACGGTGATCATTTATGAGCCGACGCTTGAGGATGGCTCCACTTTCTTCGGCTCTCGTGTGGTCAACGACCTCGCCGAGTTCAAGCGGCGTAGCTGTGCGATTCTGGCCAACAGGATGAGCGAGGATCTTAATGACGTGGAGTCGCGGGTGTATACGCGCGATATATTTGCGAGGGACTGATCTCAGGTGTGACAGAATGCAAGCGACAAAAGATATGGTTATGCAAATAAATTGTATTTTGCAAGACGCCAAGCGCGTTAACAATAATCACCACTGTTGAAGATGAAAGATTCTGTTAAGCATATAGCTATATGCTCTGATGAACAATATATGCCATATTGTAGTGTGTTGATAAAGTCAATATGCGAAAACAATACAGATGATAATCTGGAGTTCCATGTGGTGACTGGCGGTGTCTCTTCTGAAGCACATGAAAGAATCCAAACGGTTGTATCTTACTATGGTAAAAAACTCAGTCTATATACGGTAAATTTGTCTGATTTCAAGGATTGTCCCGTCAGAAGGGCTGAACATATAACTGTTGCGTCATATTTTCGTCTGCAATTACCGGAGATTCTGCCGGCTGACGTAAAAAAGGTGTTGTATCTAGATTGCGATATTGTCGTTGATGGTTCAATATCCCCGTTGTTTGACTTTGATCTAACCGGAAAAGCTGTTGGCGCTGTTTATAATCAGACAGGAGGAGATATAAGACATTACAATCGTCTGAATCTTGATTTTCGTTCAGGATATTTTAATGCAGGTGTGCTTATGATAAATCTTGATTACTGGAGAAAGAATAATGTTTCGAAACGAGTCATAGACTTTATCTCTGAAAACCCTGACATTTGCAAATATCATGATCAGGATGGTTTGAATTATGTGCTTCGCAATGAAAAGGTGCTATTGCCTCTGAAATATAATGTCCAGGCGCTGTTCTATCTTGATGTGCCGATTATTCCCAAAGTATTTTTTGATGAACTTGAGGAGGCGAAAAAAAGTCCTGTAATCATTCATTATACCGGGAGTGACAAGCCGTGGCAAAAATGGTCAAACCAACCAAACAAAGAGAGGTATATGTTTTATGCGATGTTAAATCCGCTTGTCGCGGAGGCGGTTATAAGGCCGTCGCTACTTCAGTATGCCAAGCATCATATTAAAAAAATAGCTAAAGGCATTATCAACCGTCACGTATCGGTATTGTGGTAGAGCAAAATCGAAAAAAAATTGCAAACAACAGTGTGATGCTCTTCATACGGACGGGCATAACTGTGATTGTCAGCCTGTTTACTTCGAGGATTGTTCTCCAACAGCTTGGTGTGTCTGATTTTGGAGTGTACAATGTGGTAGGAGGATTTGTAGCTCTTATGGCTTTTATCCAAACCAGTTTTATCCATGGTATTCAACGGTTTATAAATTTTTTCAAGGCTAAAGAGGATGATGACGCTGTTATAGAGGTGTTCTCGGCTTCATTACTTATTTTATTTGTTCTGTCTGCCATTATTATACTTTTTGGGGAAACGGTGGGCATGTGGTTTTTGGATAATTATTTCAATATTCCGTATCAAAGTATGTCGGATGCCCGATGGGTATTCCATTTCTCACTTTTGGCCTCAATCATCTCTCTTTTTCAAACTCCGTTCACATCGACCATAATCGCGAATGAAGATATGCAGGTCTATGCATATGTTTCTATTGTCGAGGTCGCGATGAAGTTGCTGATAGCCTATTCTCTGTGTCTGGCGACAGATGATCGACTAATGCTTTATGCGGCTTTGATCTGCGGATCTTCTATGTTTATTCTGCTTTGTTACATTGCATATTGTCGGAAAAAATACAGGACGTGTCAGATAAGGAGAGTCAGAAATACCCAAATTTATAAGGATCTTTTGTCTTTCTCCGGATGGAGTTTTGTCGGGTCAAGTGCGAACATCTTTTCTGTACAGGGAGTAAATATCATTCTTAATATTTTTTTCGGGACAGTGGTTAATGCTGCAAGAGGCATTGCCGTCCAAATAAGCTCACAGTTAGATAATCTGATAAATAATATACAGGTAGCGATGAATCCGCAGTTGATTCAATTATATTCCACCGGACGGATTTCACAAATGAGGGAACTGCTTAACGATAATTTCAAATGGAATTTTTTTATGATGTGGGTGGCTGGTTTTCCGATCCTGTTCAACACCAAGGACGTATTATGGTATTGGCTTGGTGAAGTTCCAGAATATACGATAGTGTTTACTCAATTGGTGATTTTTCGATGCTTTCTTAAGGTATTCGAACGTCCGTTGATCACTTCTCAAATGGCTCATGGGAGAATGAAGTTTCCAAGCATAATAACAGGCGGTTTTCTAATTCTGGAGGTTTTTTTTGCGTGGGTTTTATTCAAAAATGGTTATCCTCCTTACTGGGCTTTTGTCCTGGATCTATTCGCTATAGTGGCATGTATTGTTTATGATGTTGTCTATCTGAAGATTAAAGGTGTATTCTCTATCAGATCGGTTTTCAGGAGTGTGTTATTACCTTGTTTAGTGATAGTATTGCTTTGCATGGTTGCAGGGACAGGGGTGTCTTATATTCTAATTGGCCAATCGTTTTGGATTTTTGCCGCTCGTTTGATCATGGATTTAATTATTGCGGCTGTGTCAATATGGTTTATAGGTATTTCTAAATGTCAGAGGCAAACACTTATTGCTCAAATTGTGAAACGTTTACATCCGCATGATTGTAAACAGATAGAGACAAACAGGTAGTGTCGTATCGAATTACATTATTGCATGTTCATCCTTACTGATGTTTTGGGGGAATAGAATGCACAAAAGCGAATTTATTAGCTTTATGTGGAGGAAATAGATATTTCATACAGACTGTTGATTTTATGTCGATAGCGATATGCATAATATGCTATAACAGACCTGACTCGTTGCGTAGAGTGTTCGGTTCGATAGAGCGTGGCTGTTATGATGGCGATAAGGTGGATCTCATTGTCAGTATTGATTACAGCGGTAGGGATGATGTCAGGAATGTGGCAGATCAGTTAGTATGGAGTCATGGCGACAAACGGATTGTGGCCTATCGACATAATCTAGGACTCCGCTCCCATGTGCTTAAATGTGGTGAGTTTACGAAGGAGTATGATGGTCTGATCGTGTTGGAGGACGATGTGTTTGTCGCTCCATCGTTCTATCTTTATGCAAGGGCTTGCGTAGAGAAGTATAGCAGTGATGACCGTATAGCGGGTGTGAGTCTTTACTCGTTTGGTGTTAATTATCATAATATGCTTCCATTTGTGCCGTTGCGGTCAGAGAGTGATGTTTATCTTATGCAGAATGCCCAGTCGTGGGGACAGGTGTGGATGCCAAAGCAATGGTCGGAATTTATTGATTGGTATGGAAATAATAATGGAGATTTCCATGAGATGCCTCATCTGCCCAAGTCTATATGCAGTTGGAAGAAGTCATGGTTGAAATATCATACCAGATATTGTATTGAAAGGGACAAATTTTTTGTGTATCCTTATGTGTCTCTTTCGACTTGTTTCAGTGACGAAGGGGAGCACACGGCCGGGGCGTCAACAATTGTGCAAGTGCCTTTATTGCATGGGGTGAAAAGGGATTACAGATTGTCGCCGAGTGTATGTTATGACTCTTTTTTTGAGAATGTCAATCTGGCAGATTTTTTAGGGTTTGCAGATCCGGAGGAATTATGCGTGGATATATACGGCGAAAAAGATGACAGGCAAGAGCGCAGATATTGGTTGACGCGCAAGATTGCAGATTATCGGATTCTACATAGTTACGGACTCAGACTCAAACCAGTTGAGCAAAATATATTTAATGAAGTATCCGGAACCGATGTGTTTCTGTATGATGTGAGCGAGTCTTCTCCCAATCGGATAAAACATAGTCCATTTGGTTTTGAGCAGTATTTGTATAATGATTTTTCAGGCATTAAAAAGAGCTCAAAGATTCTGTTTGGAAAAATCTTAAAGAGGTTGCGTAATCGGTGATACGTAGATTGATAAAATATTTCATTCTTAAGTGGAGGTGGCGCGGGAAGGCGCGCTTTGGCTTGTCTGCGAAAATTGGATTCAGGTCCACGTTTGAAGGAATGAATGTAATAGGTCATGCTTCAGAGTTTTCAGGTGATATGGGGCGGGGATCATATATTGCAAACAACAGCACGATTGCCGGAAAGGTTGGACGGTTTAGTTCTATCGGTCCTTTCTGTGTAACGGTAACGGGTGTTCATCCATATACATATCCATATGTGTCGACGTCGCCTTATTTTGTGTCGGCATTGAAACAGAATGGTCACAGGCTGTATGAACGGTCGGTGTTCGATGAATTCAAATATGCCGATGATGCCGGACATTATATCGTCATAGGAAATGATGTGTGGATCGGTGCGTCCGTGACGATTGTCAATGGTGTGACAGTTGGTGACGGGGCAGTGGTTTTGGCAGGTGCGGTTGTGACCAAGGATATACCGCCTTATGCGATAGTCGGTGGTGTACCGGCAAAAGTTCTTAGATTCCGTTATGAAAAGGATGATATAGACATGTTTATGAATAGCAAATGGTGGGATAAGGACATCGCATGGTTAAGACAGAATCGGGCGTTGTTTTTATCGGTTAAAGATTATAAAGCTTATGGGGTGTAGAATCTCTGTTGTTACGGTTTGTTATAACGCAGTCGATTGCATCGAGGATACGATGCTGTCGGTGCTCGGTCAGACATACCCTGATATCGAATATATCATTATCGATGGCGGATCAACCGACGGCACAGTCGATATAATAAAAAAATACACCGGTCGGCTGGCCTACTGGATATCCGAACCTGACAAAGGTATCTACGACGCCATGAACAAAGGCATAGCCGTCGCCACCGGCGACTACATCAATTTCATGAACGCGGGGGATACTTTCAGGGATCAGTCATCAATAGATACTTATGTAGATGTTATAAAACCAGAGAGTGAAATTATATATGGTGATGTAATTATTAAATATCACAGTCGATTTCAATACCGAAAACCATTATGGTTAGATCATTTATCTGAATGTCTGCCATTTTGTCATCAGAGTGTGATCGTGAAGACAGGATTATTGCGTGATCGACAGTTTGATACATCTTACCGTATTCTGGGAGATTACGATTTCTTTTATAGCTGTTATAAGCGAGGATTATGTTTCCAATATATCCCAGAGGCTTTATCTGTTTATGATTCTACAGAAGGGGTTTCTAAGGATTGTTTATCGGAAATAATGGCTGAAAAATTCAGAATCTGGGGGATTGAACATAATTGGTTGTTGAAATTACCATGGCAAGTAAAACTGATTAAAGATAAATCAAGCCACGCCATAAAAAAAATATTACCACCTTGTCTGGTTTTACAAATAAAAGGGCTATTGTATAAGTTTAGGCGGTAATTTGGGTATAATTACCATGGTATATATTTTGTTTCTGCTATTGTCAATGTGTTATTTGTCTCTTCTCGGACGATATGGCTATGGCAGCTATGGCAAGTTCGTGGTTTTTTGTTTCCCTGTAATATTATTATGGTGTCTGATCGTCGGGGGGCAATATGGTATCGGAACGGACTATTTTAGTTATACAGATATATTTCAAGGCCATAACATGGAATATGTTTCTGGTATAAGAGGGGAATATGTTTTTTCCGCTATTGTAAACATAGTATTATTTTTATCCTTACCACCACAATGGGGATTTGTGATAATAGCATTGATGGAAGCACTTCTGTTGTGTTATATCATGCATAAATGTGTCAGGCTAAGATTTGTTTTCTTGTTTTTTTTCACCTTTGTCTGTTTTTGTGGAACATTTCATAATCAGATGAATGGTATTCGCCAATATTTAGCGATTTATATGATTTCGGTGATTGTGATTTGGCTGTGCAAGAAGAATTGGTGGAGGGCATTTGTTTTAGCGATCGTAACTTGCTTTATACATAAAAGCAGTATGATAATCCTGCCGGTAATCGTATTGATCTATTTATTGCGTAAAAAAGACTCCAGGACAACTTTACTGACAGTGATACTGATAGGAATAGCTTTAAGTATAATTCTTAATAATGAGATAATAAAGCTTGTGGTACCGTATTTCGATTTATACAGTCATTATCTTTCGTCTGAGAGGATCGAGTCTTACGGATTTGCTCAAAAAGCAACAAAATATATCTATATCCCTCTGATAATTTGGTCGATATGTAAGTATCCAGACTATCGACTAGATCTTTTCCATAGATGTCTTTATGTTTTTGGAATATATGGCTTTGCGATAAAGTTGGGGGTGATGTCTATGGCCATAGTGTCTCGCATTGGACTTTATCTGGAGATTATCGGAGGTCTACCGATAGTCTATCTGCTTATATATTTGTATAAAAAGGCTCGGTTAAGGCCATATTTTCTTCTTCTGCTGCTTTATTTATTTGTGCCCTATGCCTTCAAGGTACTTGTAATGAAAACAGGGGAGTACAATTTCGACTCAATTTTCTTTCATTGGAATCAGTTACAGTAATAATTCCGACTTACAGACCTGAAGATTATTTAGCTCAATGTTTGGATTCGCTTGACTTGCAAACGTTGGCAAAAGATTATTTCAGGGTGATAATAGTGCTAAACGGTGACCGAGATCCATTCTGGTCAATGATTAATAATTGGTGTGAAAGCAAAGCGTTGCGATATGAGTTGATATATACTCAAACCAAAGGGGTGTCTAATGCGCGAAATATCGCCCTCGACAAGGTTTCGACTCCTTTTGTAGCTTTCATTGATGATGATGACTATGTTTCGCCTGATTATCTTAAATCACTGTTTGAGTGCATAAATGATAATCCTGAAGGTACTGTCGCATGTAGTGATGTGCGTACATTTGATGAAAAAGGCAATTTCGGTTCAGATTACATTTCGCGTGCTTATAACAAGGCCGTGGCATCGGGTGGCAAATCGTCAATGTTTAGTCGCCGAAGGTTTTTGTCATCAAGTTGTTGCAAACTGATTCCAATGTCAATAATTGGCCAACGACGGTTTAATCCTGAGGTCAGGATCGGTGAAGATTCTCTGTTCATGGCATCAATATCCGACAGGATTACAAGTATAATGCCAGCTTCGGATAATGCGATATATTACCGACGACTGCGGATGGGTTCTGCAACTCGCAGTAAGGAACCACTGCTAACACGAATCAGAAGAAAAATCAGTTTGATAGGACGCTATATAGGGATATACATCAATGGATATCCTGCTTATAGCATAGTGTTATTTATGACTAGAATCGTGGCGATTATCAAAAGTTGACATGAAAATATATCGGATTGGCGGTGGCAGGTACGGGCTATGCCGGTCTGAATATGTCTACTCTTTTGGCTCAGCGTAATATAATAATGTGGTGGCTGATGGTGATGGCGGTTTCTGCGGTATGTGAGGGTCTGACGGATGCAGAGCAACGGGTGTATGCGCGCGATCTCTTCGCCTGTTACTGAAAGGTAGTTGCGTAAATAATTTTTGGATCGAACCTTGCAATATATATCGTTATGAAAGATTATGGATTGGTATCTATTATCACTCCAAGCTATAACAGTAGCAAATTTATTGGAGAAACAATCGAATCAATACAGGCTCAGACCTACAAACATTGGGAATTGCTGATTGCCGATGACTGCTCTACTGATGAAACTCGCTCTATTGTAGAAAAATATGCCGTAAATGATTCGCGGATCAGGCTGTTCGTGCTGGAACAGAACTCTGGTGCCGGAGTCGCAAGAAACAAAGCGATTGAGAATGCAAGTGGCCGTTATATTGCGTTCTGCGATAGCGATGATCTATGGCTACCGGGAAAGCTTGAAAAACAATTGGACTTTATGAATGGCATGGGATGCGCATTATCTCATACCTCATATCTGACATGTGATGAATCCAGTAATATTACGGGAATCATTGTATGCCGTAAAAAGGAAACCTTAAAGACTATGCTCGGCGATGACAAAATGGGTTTTCTTACGGTAATGTATGATGTTTCGAAAATAGGATGCAAACCATTTATGCCTGACTTAAGAAAAAGGCAAGATTGGGCGTATAAGTTGATAATACTGAATATATGCGATGTCGCTTACGGAATGAAGGAACCATTGTCCATTTACCGTCATACATCCGGGTCATTGTCCAATAACAAACTCGGTCTGGTAAAATATAATATAGCTGTTTATACGGATGTATTGAAGTGGAATAAAATAAGGGCATACATGTATTTCATGTTCTTTTTTGTGCCGAAATATATTATAAAGAAAAGATTACAACATTATGTAAACGGTTGATGTCTTGCTTTATAGGACTGTTTTAATATGGGTGGTCCAATGGGGTGGTTAAAACAAGATCTGGATCGTCAAGTAAGAATTTACAATTCCTTTTATATTTGATTTCCGGTTTTGACGTGATGTCGAGGCCGGAAGTTTTTTTGGGGGGGGGAGAAAGGGGGGATTGTCGGAGGGGATCAGAGTAATCGGAGGGATCGGAGTAATCAGAGCTATCGGAATTATCGGAGTTATCGGAGGGGGGCGGAGGAATCGGGGGTATGGGCAGGCCCCGGGTCGGGGATCGGGGGGTGGGGTGATCTGACTCGGGGCCTTGGGGGTGTGGGGGTGCTCGAAGCGGGACTCGAACCCGCACGGCCGCTATGGCCAAAGGATTTTAAGTCCTTCGTGTCTACCATTCCACCATTCGAGCGTGTGACAGGTGAGGGGAGGGGTGGGGGGTGCTGTGGGATGGTTTGATGTTGCAAAGTTAGGTGTTAGTTTGCGATTTTGCAATATGGTTGGGCGGTTTTTCGGTGGGATTTGTTAATTTTGGGGTTTTGATGTGGATGTTTTCCATGTTTATTGTGTAATTCAATGGTTAAAAATGGATATGAAGGATAGAAGGAGTGTGGCGGAGCGTGTGGCTGACGGGCTGATGCGTTGTGTTGAGTCGTTGGTGAGTGTGGTGAAGTTGTTGTCTCGGTCGCGTGGGTGTGACTGGGTGTGCGGCGGTGGTGGCCGGGGGCGCTGTGGTGGCGAGCTTGTGGTGCTGGGCAATGGTCCGTCGTTGCGTGGGTTGCTTGATGGGGGCAGGGGTGGTCTGCGTGGGCGTGATCTGCTGGCGGTGAATTTTGCGGGGAGGACTGTGGAGTTTTTTGATTTGCGTCCGGGGCTTTATGTGTTGGCTGATCCGGTGTTTTTCGGTGATACGTGTGACGGGAATGTGCTGGGGCTGCGTGAGGCTTTGGGTCGTGTGGACTGGGATATGCGGTTGTTTGTGCCGTGGGGTGTGGATGCTTCGGCCTATGAGGGCAATGGGTGTGTGAGGGTGGAGAGGTTCAATTTTCTTGCTGTGGAGGGGTGGGGTTGGCTTGAGCGTTGGGCCTGGGGGAGTGGGCGTGGCATGCCTCGTCCGCGTAATGTGTTGATTCCGTCGTTGATGATCGGGTTGTGGCTGGGCTATGATGTGGTTTATGTGGCGGGTGCTGATCATTCGTGGATGCGGACTCTGGAGGTGGATGAGGGGAATCGTGTGGTGAGTGTGCAGCCTCATTTTTATGCTGACAATGAGGAGGAGGGGCGTCGTGTGGCGGAGGTTTACAGTGGTGTGCGGTTGCATGAGGTAGTGTATAGTTTTTATCTGGCTTTCAAGGGGTATCATGCTATCCGGAGGTTGGCCGACAGGATGGGGATAAGGGTGGTGAATGTGACGGCGGGGAGTTTTATTGATGCGTTTGAGAGGGGGAGGTTGTAAGTGGGGGGACAGGGATCGGATATGTCTGGGGCGTGAGCCGTAGTGTTGTCAGGGGTTGGTGAGGATGAGTGTGGTGATGCGGCCGGAGTTGATGGTGTGGTGGCGTGCGGAGAAGAGGATGTGGGGGTTGCAGTGGGTGCAGAGTGGTGGCATGGATATGTGGTGGGATGGTATTCCGGCTTTGATGAGCTGGAGTCGGATGAGTGCGGGTATGTCGGCGTGGGGGCGTGGGGTGGTGGTGTTTGGGTAGGTGATGAGGTGTGGTGGGAATTGTGCGGCGATCTGTGGTGATGTTTCGAAGCATCGGGGGCATATTGCGGGACCCATGGCGGCGATGATGTGCGATGGGTGTGCGCCGAGTGTGGTCATGGCGTTGACGGTGTGGGTGGTGATGTCGGCTATGGCTCCTCTCCATCCGGCGTGGATGGCGGCGATGATGTGGGTGTGTGGGTCGTGGAGTATGATGGGTACGCAGTCGGCGGTGTGGATGAGGAGTGGTGTGCGTGGGAGGTTGGTGACGAGTGCGTCGGTGTCGGTGAGTGGTGGGATGTGGTCGGGGTGGGTGATTGTGGCGACGTTGGCGGAGTGGGTCTGTCGGGGTATGATGAGTTTTTGGAGGGGTATGCGGAGGTGTCGGGCGAGGAGTGTGCGTGATGTTTGGATGTGTTGGGGCGTGTCGCCGGTGTAGTGGCAGCAGTTGAGTCCGTCGTATGGGTCGTTGGGGCGGGTGGCTCCGCGGAGTGTGGAGAGTGCTGTGGCGTTAGGGCCGGCGTTGAGTGTGATGTGGGGTAGTGGTGTCATTGTTGTGGTGTGGTGGGGTATCCGTCGTCGTCGAGTCGTGAGGCTGCGTCGTCGTAGTCCCAATGGGTGTCCCATTGGCCTTGGTCGCCGTAGTCTTCGTCGATGTATTCTTCGGTGTCGTCGTCGGTGTCGGTGGCCTGTGGGTCGGACTGTATGATGAACTGGTCTTCGTCGGTGACGCGGTGGTGTGCGTCGAGTGGCCGGTGGGTGATGGCTGGTGTGGCTATCTGGTTGCGTTCGTCGGTGATTGATGCCCAGAGGAGGTCTTTGAGTGTGTCGATGCCTTGTCCGGTGACGGCCGATATGAATACGTGGGGAAGGTCGTCGGGGAGTGTGGTCTGTATGGCTTGACGGAGTTCGTCGTCGAGCATGTCGGATTTGGATATGGCGAGGATGCGTTGTTTGTCGATGAGCTGTGGGTTGAATCGGCGCAGTTCTTCGAGGAGTATGTTGTATTGTGCGGTTATGTCGTCGGCGTCGGCTGGTACCATGAAGAGTAGTACGGCGTTGCGTTCGATGTGGCGGAGAAACCGGAGTCCGAGTCCTTTTCCCTGGCTGGCTCCTTCGATGATGCCGGGTATGTCGGCCATGACGAATGATCGGTTGTCGCGGTAGCTGACGATGCCGAGCTGTGGTTCCATTGTTGTGAACGGGTAGTCGGCTATTTTGGGGCGTGCGGCTGATATGGCTGAGAGGAGTGTGGATTTTCCGGCGTTGGGGAATCCGACGAGTCCGACGTCGGCGAGTAGTTTGAGTTCGAGTATGACGGTTCGTTCGGTGGCTGGTTCGCCGGGCTGTGCGTAGCGTGGTGTGCGGTTGGTGGGGCTTTTGAAGTGCCAGTTGCCGAGTCCGCCTCGTCCGCCTTTGAGTAGTGGCACTATCTGTTGGTCGTGTGTGACTTCGCAGAGGTATTGTCCGGTTTCGGCGTCGAATACGACTGTTCCGCAGGGTACGTCGATGGTGATGTCTTCTCCGTCTTTGCCGGAGCTTCGTCCTTCTGATCCTGATTGTCCGTTTCCGGCGAATATGTGTCGGCGGTAGCGTAGGGGGAGGAGTGTCCACATGTGTGAGTTGCCTCTGAGGAGTATGTGTCCTCCGCGGCCTCCGTCGCCTCCGTCGGGTCCGCCTTTGGGGACGTATTTGGCTCGGTGGTAGTGGCGTGATCCGGCTCCTCCTTTTCCGGAGCGGCAGAGTATCTTGACGTAGTCTATGAAGTTTGATTCGGGCATGTGGTGTTGGTTTTTTTAGGTGGTTTGTTGATGTTGCGGGTGGTTTGTCAGGCGTTCATGCTGCGGTGGTGCTGCATGAGTTCGCATGCGTGCCGGTAGTCGGCTGGTGATCCGATGTCGATCCATGTGCCTGATATGGGGTAGTATGTGACTTTGCGCCGGTCGGCGATGGCCTGGCTGATGAGGTCGGTGGCGTCGGTGCGTCGGTCGGTGGGGAGTGTCTGGAGGAGGTGGTTGGCTATGATGTAGATTCCTGCGTTGGCGTAGTAGGAGTATGATGGTTTTTCTTCGAGTCCGGTGACCCGGAGGTTGTCGGTGGTGAGTATTGCGTAGGGTACGGAGAGGTTGTAGGGTATGGCTGCGATGGTGATGTCGGCTTGCTGTGATGTGTGGCGGAGCCACATGTCTTCGAGTGATATGGTGGTGAGGAGGTCGGAGTTCATGACGAGTGTGTGGTGTCCGGGTCGGTGTGGTATGAGTGATGCTGCTCCGATGGTGCCGAGTGGTTGTTGTTCCCGGATGCATTTTACGCCGAGGTTTTCGTGGCTGAAGTGTTGTTCGATTTGTTCGGCGAGGTAGTTGACTGTGACTGTGATGTCGGTGATGCCGTTGGCCCGGAGTAGTGTGGTGTTGTAGTCGATGATTGGTTTGCCGGCTACTTGGAGGAGTGGTTTGGGGCAGGTGAGTGTGGCGGGTCGGAGTCGTTCGCCTTTTCCTCCTGCCATGATTATGGCTGTGAGGGGGAGTTGTGATCGGGTGCGTGTGGTGTCGATGAGGTCGGTGATCCGTCCGTTTTGGTCGAGGCGTGGTATGAGGCGGATGCCTTGGCTGCGGAATTCGCGTATGGTGGTTATCTGGTCGGTTGTGTGGTTGTGTGGGGTGATGGCTCGGAAGTTGCGGTGCATTATTGTGTCGACGGTGTCGGTGAGTGATGCTCCGTCGAGCAGTCCGCGCCGTATGTCGCCGTCGGTGAGTGTGCCTGTCATTCTTCGGTCGCTGTCGGTGACGGCGAGTGTCATGACTCCTCCGGAGAGGCTGTTGAGTCGTCGGAGTGCTTCGATGATGGTGGCGTTTTCGGTTATGATATGTTGTTGCATTTGGTGCGGAGTGTCGTTTTGGGTGGTGCAAAGGTAGCTAAAAAGGGCGAGATCGCGTGCGGTCGGGGGTGGTTAAGTGGTGTGGTGGTGTGCGGATCGTGAGGCGATGAGGGTTTCGGCTACGGCCCAGTCGAGGGGTGTGTCGAGGTCGATGCTTCGTTCGGCGGGTACTTCTACGGGGAGGCGTCGGGTCATGCGTCCGATTTCGGTGGTGCGGAGTGAGTGGGGGTTGATGATGTAGACTGATCCGGAGAATTCCCATGCGGGTGGTGCTTCCTGGCGCCGGACGATGCATCCGTTGCCTTTGGATATGTGGAGAAATCCGTCGTTGTCGGTTTCGTAGCAGTTGTAGTAGGGGTTGGTGGCTGCGGGCCGTACGGTGGTGACCATGTCGATGTCGGGGGTGTATCGGTCGATGCATCGAAGTATGTCGTCGGCTGTGCGCAGTGGTGATGTGGGCTGCAGCAGGCATATTTTTTTGTAGGGTATGCCGTGTGTGTCGGCCCAGTCCATGGCGTGGAGGAGTGCGTCGCGTGTGGGTGCGTTGTCGGTGGCGAGTTCGGGCGGGCGCATGTAGTTTACGGGTAGTCCGGCGGTGCGGGCTGTGATGGCAATCTGTTCGGAGTCGGTGGAGAGGATTATGTGGGTGTCGGGGAACAGTTGCCGGGCGAGGTCGACGGTGTAGAGTATGAGTGGTTTTCCGGCGAGTGGGCGGATGTTTTTGCCGGGGATGCCTTTGCTGCCTCCGCGGGCGGGGATTATGACGAGTGTGTCGGTGATCATATGTTATGGATATGTGGGATTCTGGTGTCAGCGGATGGTCATGGCTATGAGCCATGCGGTGTAGGCTATGTAGAGGGCGGCCATGAGTATGCCTTCGGGCCGGGTGATTGTGCGGACGCGGTAGATGCGTGCGAAGATCCAGAAGAGGAGTGAGGCGCCGCAGAGTGCGAGGAGGTCGACGTTGCCGATGGATCCGAATGGCAGTGGGCGGATGACGGCTGCTGTGCCGAGGATGAAGAATGCGTTGAATATGCATGATCCGATGACGTTGCCGATGGCGAGTCCGGGCCGGCCTTTGATTGCGGCGACGATTGATGCGGCGAGTTCGGGGAGTGATGTTCCCATGGCCACGATGGTGAGTCCGATGAGGGCGTCGCTGACTCCGAGGGCTGCGGCTATCCCTGAGGCTCCTGCTACGAATCGGTCGCCTCCGGCTATGAGTCCGGCGAGTCCGGCTATGACGAGCAGTGAGGCTTTGGCCATCGGGATCTGTGGTTTTTGTGCGGCGGCATCGGCGGCGGGGTCGTCCTGTGGCTGTCGGATTGATCTGGCTTGTGCGAATGTGTAGCGCATGAAGATGGCGAAGAAGAGCAGGAGCATTATTCCGTCGACGCGTGTGAGCACGGATGAGGATGTCGCGTCGAGCGTGGCGGAGTTGCCCATGGCGAGGAGTGCCAGGGATGAGAGGAGCACGAGTGGGAGTTCGTTGGTCATTACTGAGCGGTCGACGGCAATGGGGCGTATCATGGCTGTGACTCCGATGATGACGAGTATGTTGAAGAGGTTGGATCCGACGACGTTGCCTATTGCGAGTCCGGCCGATCCGTTGATGGCCGACATGACCGAGATGACGAGTTCGGGTGCTGATGTGCCGAAGGCTACCACGGTAAGTCCGACGATGAGGTCGGAGATGCCGAATCGGCGGGCAATGGCTGCGGAGCCGTCGGTGAGCCAGTTGGCGCCGAAAAGTATGAGCGCCAGGCCGATGATGAGATATACGATGTCAAGTATCATAGTGTCCGGAAAGGAATATTAAATTCAATCGCTGCTTATTTGTCGGCAAATATAGAGAATTATTAGTAATTTTGGGGTGTGAAAATCTATTTTTTGCTCATATTGATGGCTGTGGCTGTGTCTGAGTGCTTTGGCTCGACTCCGGCTGCTCTGCGTGGTCTGCGTCTTGAGGCTTCGGTGGAGGCGACGGCCGGCAGCGGTGAGTTTGCTCCGCTGTATATGGCTTCTAACCGCCGTGGCACGCTGTCGTCGGCCGACAATGTAGTGCTGTCGGCCGGAGCGGTGCGTCCGATGGAGTGTGACCGCCGTCTGAGCTATGGCTATGGCGTGGAGCTGTGGGGCGGATATTCGTCGGCGGTGGGTTACGGCCGCTACGATGTGTCGACTGAAAGCTGGGGCATGAACCGTCGCAGGCCGCCGGCTTTGTGGCTTCAGCAGCTGTATGGTGAGGTGAAATGGCGTTCGCTGACGGCGTCGGCCGGAATGAAGCATGAGGGCTCGCCGATAGTCGACGACCGGCTGTCGGGGGGCGACATGATACGCTCGGCCAATGCCAGGCCGATTCCGGGTGTGCGTGCCGGATTTACGGGTTTTCAGCCGGTTCCTCTGACTTCGGGTTGGCTTGAGATCTCGGGGGAGCTGGAATATGGCCGGTTTGCCGACGATGGCTGGTGGCGCGATCATTCGGCGCTCTACAACGGGCATGTGGCGCAGGGTGAGTGGATGGTCTACCGCCGGATGCATTTGCGCACAGATCCCGGGCGGCCGCTGACGGTGACGTTGGGTGTGCAGTGCGCTTCGCAGATAGGGGGGACTACGACGTATTACCGCGACGGTGAGATAGCTAAAGTGGAACACCGCGGCCATAAGGTGGCCGATTTCATAAAGATACTTGCTCCGGTGGAGAAGGGCGCTGAGGATTATGTGCTCGGCAATACTCTCGGCACGTGGGATCTGAAGGCTACCGCTGTCGTGCGCGGAGGGTGGTCGCTGTCGGGCTATTTCCAGTGGATCTGGGAGGATGGCTCGGGCATGGCGAAGCTCAACGGCTGGGACGGCCTGTGGGGAATAGAGCTGAAAGCTCCGTCGGCTGCTGCCATAGTGAGCGGCGTTGTGGTGGAGTATCTTGATCTGACTAATCAGAGCGGTCCGATACACTGGGCTCCGGGCGATCATCCGTCGACCTCGATCACGAGCGAGGCCACCGGTGCCGACGACTATTACAACAATGCATATTACAACGCATACGCCTATTACGGCATGGGTATGGGTCGCGCCACGGTGATGAGTCCGCTGTACAATACTGACGGCTATATGTCGTATATCGGCAATCGTACACGCGGGATCCATGTCGGTGTCGAGGGGCGGATAGGGCGTGTGGGCTACCGTGTTCTCGCCGGATGGCGCAAGGCCTACGGCAACGGATATGAGGCGATGATTCCAGCCCGTCGGTCGACTTCGCTGATGGCCGAGGCGTCGATGCCCCTGCGGAGTGTGCCCGGAGTGAGGATCGGCGTGCAGGGCGCGATAGACCGCGGCCGGCTTCCGGCCAATGCTTCGGCAGCTGCAGTAAGTCTTACCTATAGCGGATTATGGCGATGAGATACCTGTCGGTGATATTATCGGTCGTGGCGCTGACGATGCTGTCGGCGGGATGTACGCGCAACAACGGCGACATAGGGCCGTGGTTCGGCACCTGGCAGGTGACCCGTATCGATGTCGACGGTGTGCCGGCAGCCGATTACCGCGGCAACGTGGTGATGAAATTCCAGAGCCACGTGATGGAGAGCCGTGCTCAGAGCGACAATCATTCTTATAGCGCCTACTGGTGTACGTGGAGCGAGAGCGACGGATCGCTGCGGCTGGAAATCACTCCGGGCGATGACGCGAGCGGCTATGTCGCCGAGCTGATGATTCCGTGGACGCCTGTGAATATGCTGCGGATAGTGAGCCAGACCGGCAAAACCGCCTGTCTGAGCCGTCGCTCTGGCGAGGGGACGGAATATGTCTATTATCTGAAGAAACTTTACTGACACTCAAACATACTCTCTCTGACCAAGGTTATTAAATCAAACGCAAGCGATATGAATAGAAACGACAACGGACATACAAGGGTGCTCGTCACCGGCGCCGACGGCTTCATCGGCTCGCATCTGACCCAGCTTCTTCTCGACGAAGGTTACAGTGTCAGAGCATTGAGCCTGTACAACTCATTCGGTGTCAACGGCTGGCTTGAGGACGTAGCGGCCAGCGAGCGTCTGGAGATTGTGAGCGGCGATGTCCGTGATCCGGCGTTCTGCCGCATGATATCGCGTGATGTCGACACGATATTCCATCTGGCCGCCCTGATAGCCATACCTTACAGCTATGTGGCTCCCGACAGCTATGTGGACACGAACATACGCGGCACTCTCAACATGCTTCAGGCCGCACGCGACTGCGGAGTGAGGCGCATTATAGTGACCTCCACCTCGGAGGTGTACGGTACGGCTATAGAGGTGCCGATCACGGAGCATCATCCGCGTCAGCCCCAGTCGCCTTATTCGGCCACGAAGATCGGTGCCGACGCACTCGCGCTGAGCTTCTACAACGCGTTTTCGACTCCGGTGGTGATAGCCCGCCCGTTCAATACCTACGGTCCGCGTCAGAGCGCCCGCGCGATCATCCCGACCATCATCACCCAGATAGCCAACGGCGCCACCGAGATCAAGACCGGCGATCTGAGTCCGACCCGCGACTTCAACTTCGTTGCCGACACGGCTCGCGGATTTTTGGCTCTTGCCCGCGCCGAGGGCGTGGAGGGTCAGGAATATAACATCTCGACCGGCACGGAGGTGACGATGCTTCAAACGCTTCAGACGATAGCACGCCTGATGGGACGCGAGGTGAACTACGTGACCGACCCTCAGCGTCTGCGTCCTGGCAAGAGCGAAGTGTTCAGGCTCTGCGGCGACAGCACCCGTCTGCGCGAGCTTACAGGATGGCGTCCGGAGGTGAGTCTTGAAGAGGGGCTGCAGCGCACGATCGACTGGTTTGTGCGTCCGGAAAATCTCGCCCGCTACAAGTGGGACATATATAATGTGTGATCTTAGAGTATGTTTGAATTTGACACGATGTAAAAAGCCATAATCGCGGATGGAAGAGTCGCTTAAGTTAAGTCAGAAACAGCAGTTGCGCCAGACTTTGTCGCCGGTGCAGGTGCAGTATGTGAGGCTGCTTGAGATGGGTACAGCCGAGATCGAGGACGAAGTGAAGCGCGAACTCGACGAGAATCCGGCGCTTGAGGCCTCTTCCGACGATCAGATCCGTCAGGCAGACGCTCAGGGCGAAACCGCCGAGCAGATGATGCTGGCCGACTACCGCAGCGAAGATGATGTCCCGTCCTACAGGCTTGAGGCCAAGAACGGCTCCTCGGACCGCACTTTCTTTGATCCGGACACTCGTCAGGAGGGTGAAACGCTCATGGCCTATCTGACCGAACAGCTGCGCCAGAGCGGCATGGACGGGAGTGAACTCGAAACGGCCGTTTTTCTTGCCGGAAGTCTTGACGGCAACGGCTATCTGACACGCGCGCTGCCTCTTGTGCGTGAGGATCTGGAGGTTCAGACCGGCGTGGAGGTGACGATGGACGAAATGCGCTCCGCTCTCGACACGCTGCGTAGGCTCGATCCAGCGGGCGTCGGAGCGTCGGATCTGCGCGACTGTCTGCTGCTGCAGCTTCGCCGTCTTGATCCGCAGCAGGATGTGGCTGACGCCACGGAGATAATAACCCATTATTTCGATCTCTTCGCGGGAATGAAGATGGACCGGCTGATGACGGCCGCATCGCTTAGCGAAAGCCGACTTAAAGCGGCGATAGACCTGATACGCACTCTGAATCCGAAACCGGGAGCCACTTTTGAAGGATCCGACAGCGAAGCTGAAATCAGAGCCGCCCATATAACGCCCGACTTCTACGTCGAAACCGACGGCGACAGGCTCTTGCTGAGCATGCCCGACAATCTGCCGCATCTTGCGATAGAACAGAGCTTCGACGTGGACAACATAGAGATAAGCCCGCGTATGCCGCGTCGAGATGCGGATGCTCTGGCATTTCTGAAGAGCCGTCGCGATTCGGCAGCCGACTTCATAAAGGCCATAGGTATGCGCCGCGAAACCCTGTGGCGCGTCATGACCGCGATAATGCGTCATCAGCGCGACTTCTTCCTCACTGACGACGAGCTGAAACTGCGGCCGATGATACTGAAGGATATCGCAGCCGCCACAGGCTATGACATATCGGTGGTGAGCCGCGCCACACAGGGTAAATATGTGGCGACGGCCGGCGGTGTTTATCCGCTCAAATTTTTCTTCAACGAGCGCCCCAAGAGCGACAGCGACGCATCGTCGCTTGAGATCATGGCCGCCCTGCGACACCTTGTCGACCAGGAAAACAAGCGCTCGCCGCTGAGCGATGAAGCTCTGACAGCGGCTTTGAAGGCTCAGGGCTACGACATAGCGCGGCGCACGGTGGCCAAATACCGCGAAAAGGCCGGTATTCCCGTGGCGCGACTCCGTACTCTCCACGGTATCTGACCACTGCGACATCCATACGCAAACATGAAACGCTAAAATACTATAATGAAACTTCTATCACAGATATTATCAGCCCTTCTGTCGCCGCTGCTCGTGCCGACCTACGGTGTGGTGCTGTCGCTGTTTCTCACCGTGCTGTCGACGGTCCCGGCTCCGGTGAAGTGGACTGTGACCGGCGTGTGTTTCGCCATCACCTGCCTCGTGCCATTGCTGGCCATAATCGTGCTCCACAGGATCGGACTGGTGAAAGATCCCGGGCTGAACAACCGCAACGAGCGCCTGATCCCCTACGTCGTGTCGGCGCTAAGCTACGGAGCCTGCGCTGCATACCTGCACACGGCTCACGCCCCGTCGTGGCTGTGGCTGTTCATGGCCGGAGCCGGTGTCGCCACGGTGGTATGCGCAGCCGTCAATTTCCGCTGGAAGATAAGCGCCCATCTCACTGCAATGGGCGGACTGACGGCGATCGCATTCAGAATCCTTGACATGCACATAGCGGCTCCGGGCGTGAATTTCATATTGGCGGCTATGGCAGCCGTGCTGCTGTCGGGTCTGCTTGGCACCGCCCGCATATATCTCGGCCGCCACACCCTGTGGCAGACACTGGCCGGCATGGCCAACGGCTTCGCGTGCGTGTATCTGATATCACTGATATAATCCAAATCAATCATAATCATGACTCCATTAGTAAGCATCATCATGGGAAGCACAAGCGATCTTCCCATTCTCAGCAAGGCAGCCGACTTTCTTGAAAAGATGGAGGTGCCGTTTGAAATGAACGCCCTGTCGGCTCACCGCACTCCCGATGAAGTGGAGCGCTTCGCACGTGGCGCGCGCGACCGAGGCCTTAAGGTGATCATCGCCGCCGCCGGCATGGCCGCCGCCCTTCCCGGTGTGATAGCCGCCATGACTCCGCTGCCTGTTATCGGCCTGCCGATCAACTCCACCCTGTCGGGTCAGGACGCACTGTATTCGATAGTGATGATGCCGCCGGGCGTATCGGTGGCCACCGTAGGCATAAACGCCGGTCTGAACGCCGCTGTAATGGCCGTGCAGATCCTTGCGCTTGAAGACAAGGCCCTCGCAGAGCGTTTCGACAATTACCGCTCCGGACTCAAGGAGAAGATAGTCAACGCCAACCGTGAGCTTGACAAGCTCGACTACAAGTTCAAGTCCAATGGAGGGTTTTGACTACTCCCGACGTCGGACGGTGGAGGTGCGCGCCGGCCGTGTGGCCATAGGGGGCGACAACCCTGTGCGCCTGCAGTCGATGACCAACACTTCCACTATGGACGCCGACGGCTCCGTAAGGCAGTCGGCTCAGCTTGCCGCCGCCGGCAGTGAGCTTGTGAGGCTCACCGCGCAGGGCGTCAGGGAGGCCGACAACATAGGCGTGATCTCGTCGCGTCTGCGTGAGGCCGGTGTCGACGTGCCCCTGGTGGCCGACATACATTTCAATCCCCGCGCGGCTTTTGCCGCCGCCGTCACTGCCGACAAAGTACGCATCAATCCCGGCAACTTCGTGGATCCGGGTCGTGTGTTCAAGAAACTGGAATATACCGACGAGGAGTATGCAGCCGAACTGCAGCGGATCGACGACGCTCTGACGCCGTTTCTGGAGCTGTGTCGCGAGAACGGTACGGCGATACGCATAGGTGTGAACCACGGTTCGCTTTCTGACCGTATCATGAGCCGTTTCGGTGACAATCCGGCCGGCATGACCGAGAGCGCCATGGAGTTTCTGCGCGTGTGCCGCAAACGCCGTTTTGACAATGTCGTGATCTCGATCAAGGCCTCCAACGTGAGTCTGATGGTGGAAACCGTCAGGATGCTCGCCGACGCGATGGCTGCCGAGGATATGCACTACCCGATACATCTTGGAGTGACCGAGGCCGGCGACGGTGAGGACGGGCGTGTGAAATCGGCCGTAGGGATAGCCACGCTTCTCACCGAAGGTATCGGCGACACGATAAGGGTGTCGCTGTCGGAGGATCCTGTAAATGAACTTCCTGTGGCGAGAATGCTTGCCGACTATTCCCTTCGTGGAGCCGGCGCTCCCCATATACCCGGCACTCCGCAGGGGTCGCGCCCGAACGGACGCCGGCGCAGCCTCAGCCATGGCGCCATCGGCGGCGACAATCCGCCAGCCGTGGCCGGCGGCCATGAGGGCTATGTGGCCGAGGGGGAGATGAAGCCCGACTTCACGGCCGACGAAGTGGCGGCATGGCCTGTGCTTGTGGCTCCGCTGAGCGACGAGGAGGCCGAGGCCGTAGCGCCCGGACAGCCGGTGGTTCTGACCACGGAGCACCCCTTCTTCCGTGGCGCGATACGTCAGGCCATGCATCAACTGTCGGTTCACGGCAAGGACAATCCGGTCATGATCCGTGTATCCTACAAAGGTCTGACTCCCGAACAGACCATGGTGTATGCCGCGGCCGATCTCGGTCCGGCACTTCTAGACGGCTTTGCCGACGGCATACAGGTGGAATCGGACTCACTGAGCGACAGCGAATCGATAAGTCTGGCGTTCGCCATACTTCAGTCGACCCGTCAGCGCATCAGCCGCACGGAGTACATCTCGTGCCCCTCGTGCGGACGCACCATGTTTGATCTCCAGCAGACCCTTGCCGCCGTCAAGGCGGCCACGGCTTCGCTAAAGGGTCTGAAGATAGGAGTGATGGGCTGCGTGGTGAACGGTCCGGGCGAGATGGCCGACGCCGACTACGGCTATGTCGGCGCCGGTGTGGGTCGTGTGAGCCTTTATCGTGGCAAGGAGTGTGTCAGGAAAAACATTCCCGCCGAAGAGGCTGTGGATGCTCTGACCGCATTGATTAAAAGCGACGGTCGATGGACGTGACAGCCTTCGACGAAGAGATGATGCGCCGTGCCATGCAGCTTGCCCGCTGCGGCGAGCTCGGCGCATCGCCCAACCCGATGGTAGGGGCAGTGGTGACATGCGACGGCCATATCATAGGCGAGGGCTATCACCGTAAGTGCGGCGGCCCTCATGCCGAGGTCAACGCCATAGCATCGGTGGCCGATCAGCATAAATTGCCGGAAAGTGCCATATATGTGACTCTTGAGCCGTGTGCCCATTTCGGCCGCACGCCTCCGTGTGCCGATCTGATAGCCGACAAGGGTCTGAAGCGTGTGGTGGTGGGTTGTCTCGATCCCTTTGCCAAAGTCGACGGAAGGGGAGTGGAGCGTCTGCGCCGCGCCGGCATCGAAGTGGTGACCGGAGTGCTTCGTGAAGAGTGCGAGGCTCTCAATGTGAAGTTTTTCACCGCCCACCGCCGGCACCGACCCTACACGCTGCTCAAATGGGCCACGAGCGCCGACGGCTTCATGGCATCGCGTGACGGCGCTGTGAAATTTTCCACGCCGCTCACCATGCAGCTCATGCACGGGCTGCGCGCTCGCTACGATGCCATAATGACGGGCGCCGGGACCATACTGACCGACAATCCTTCGCTGACCGTGCGCGGCACGGCAGGGCGCAATCCCGCCCGTGTGGTATTAGACGCCTCCGGTGTGACCCCAGCCGGAGCGTCGGTGTATGACCCGGGTCGTGTGATATGTTTCACAGACCGGCGGCGTGATGATCTGCCTTCGCACGTGGAGCAGCAGACCGATATCGACTCCCACGACATGGCCGCTGTCATGAAGCGGCTTTATGACCTTGGATTCATATCTCTGATGGTGGAGGGTGGAGCGCGGACTCTGACGGCGGTGGCCGACAGCGGCCTGTGGGACGAGGCCCGCGTGGAGAGATCTCCCGTGAGGCTCGGCCGCGACGGGCGGTGTCTCATGCCGGCTCCCACTGGAGTGCTGAAACGCTCCGAAACGATCGACGGCAATATAATCGCGGAATATGTGAGGCCGTGTGTAGAACCGGTGTGATAACCTGTGCCGTGGGTGTGAGGCCGTGTGTGAGATTACGTATTTTAACTATGAAGGTCGCGGAGTTAATGAAAATGTTGTTAACTTTGCACGTTGAAAAATATAGTTTTATGAAGCCAAGACTTTATCACATCATATTGGCAGTCCTAACCGGTTGGTCTGTAATATCATGCAATAGCGATGACAGCGAGGTGACTGTGATCGAAAGCACTACGTTGAGCAATGTGGAGGTGAAATATTTCGGACTGGGAAGCGCTCCGCTGATAGCCGAGAACACCGACACACTGTTTTTTTCGATAGATCTCAACAACGGGGTGATATTCAACGCCGACTCTCTTCCGGCCGGAACCGTGAAGGGCAATGTTACGGTAGATCTCACTGTCGAATCGGCCAGCCAGCTTGAGGTGCTTTTCACTGATAAAGAGGGTGAACCGCAGACGATCAACTACTTCGAGAGCAGCAATGACTCGGTGTATTTCGGCAACGATGACGTGAAGGTGCGCATAGTGTCGGCCGACGGCAAGGTGCAGCGCGACTATGTGGTGAAACTCAATGTGCACGAGAAGAAACCTGACTCGCTTTATTGGGATGTGACCAATTTCGCCATGCTTCCCACTACTCTCGGCAGCCCGGCGGCGCAGAAGACCGTGGAGATGGGCGGCAGATACTACACTCTTGCTTCTGACGGACGCTCTGCTACAATCGCAGTGACCGACAATCCGGCCGACCGCCGGTGGAGCATCTCGCAGGCCTCACTTCCGTCCGGCAGCGATGTGGCCACGTTATCGTCGGTTGACGGCATTCTCTATATCACGGCTCTCCACAAGCTTTACCTAAGCGCCGACGGCGGCAAGACGTGGCGCGACACCGGTGCTTCGATGGACTACATCTATGGCGGTTACGGTGCGACGGTGCTCGGCAACAAGAAGAATGCAGACGGCTCTTACAGTCATGTGACATATCCGGCGACGGCAGAGAAGCCGGTGGCCGAGGACTGTCCGGTCAAGGGTGCGAGCGCTCCGATGACTTTCACCACCCAGTGGAGCGACAAGGCGATGTTCGCCATGCTTGGCGGCCGGAAGGCCGACGGCACGCTCACGGGCAGCATGTGGGCCTACGACGGCAGTGAATGGGCCGCTGTATCGCTTCAGTCGCTGCCCCCTGTGGAGGGTGCGGTGATGATACCTTATTATCATGTGACGCATGACATCCAGTATGTGGCGAGCAGTTCGCCTGTGCTGCTGGCTTTCGGCGGCAACTATGCCAGCGGTCAGCTTAACGACAAGGTGTATATGTCGGTAGACCAGGGTGTGCATTGGGCGGAGGCTCCAGCGTATATGCAGCCCGGAAGCAACGCTCCTCTGCTGACAGGCGCCCAGGCGCTGGTCGTGAACCAGACTCTTTATCCCGAGGCTTCCCGTGCCGTCAAGCCGATAAGCTCTTGGGAGTGTCCGTATATATATCTGTTCGGCGGAGTATCGTATGACGGTTTCTCGCCGTCTATAAAGCGCGGATATATCAATTACTTCACTTTCTTCCCGATACAATAAGCCGTGTGGTGAGGAGGACGAGGCTTTACATACTGGCAATGTCTCTTGCGGTGTCGGCTCTGACGGGTCTGCGCGCGCAGGAGGCACGCTATATGTGGGATTTCGGCGTCTCGCTGGGGATGAGCGGATATACGGGCGATGCCAACGAGGAGTTCGCTTTCCGTCGTCCGGGCATCCATGCCGATCTGTTCGGCCGCTACAATTTCAATTCGCGCTGGTCGGGCCGGGTGCAGGCCGGGGTGAACAGTATCAGCGGCAATACCTCCGACATGAACAATGCACTGCCCGGCGGAGCTGATTACCGTTTTACGGCGACAGTGGCCGATCTGGCCGTGCGTGGCGAATTCAATTTTTTCCCTTATGGCATAGGTGAGACCTACAAGCGTCTGCGCCGCTGGACTCCATATCTGGGTCTGGGTGTGGGCGTGGTGATGTCGAATGTTGACTCGCGCAGCTACGCCTCTCTGACACTTCCGATAGCTGCCGGCGTGCGCTACAAGCCTTCGGAGCGGCTTAATCTCGGACTGGAGCTGACGATGAACAAAACGCTGACGGACAATCTCGACGGCCGTGATCTCGCCGATCCATACGGTATCAAGAGTTCGCTGCTGAAGAACACTGACATGTACTGGGCTTTGAGCATGTCGGTGAGCTACGAGTTTGGCGAGCGCTGCGAAACCTGTCACCGCATAGACTGATCTTATCAGAGAAACAAACACAAGCAATCATGAACAGACACCATAACACTTCAGCCACCGACCGCCGGATACCGGAGCATGTGGCCATAATAATGGACGGCAACGGACGGTGGGCCACCGAACGCGGCATGGACCGTTCGGCCGGTCATGTGGAGGGTGTCAACACAGTCAGGAAGATCACCGAGGCCGCTTCTGAGGCCGGTGTGGGCTACCTGACCCTATATGCTTTCTCGACCGAGAACTGGCAGCGTCCGCAGGCCGAGGTGGATGCCCTGATGCATCTGATCGTCATGGCCATCGAGCGGGAAACCCCCGATCTGATCAAGAACAATGTCAGGCTGACGATGATAGGCGATTTCGAGCGTATGCCGGCCGAGGCAATGGCCCGTCTGCAGCAGTGCATGGCCGATACGGCCCACTGCACCGGGCTGACGCTGTGTCTGGCGCTGAGCTATTCGTCGCGTTGGGAGATCACCGAGGCGTGCCGCCGTATGGCCGCGGCCGCGGCCGCGGGCACTCTGACGCCTGAGGAGATCACTCCGCAGACTGTCTCGGGGTATCTGACAACAGCCTCAATGCCTGATCCGGATCTGCTGATACGCACCGGCGGCGACCGCCGTGTCAGCAACTTCCTGTTGTGGCAGATAGCATATTCAGAAATCTATATCACCCCTACCTACTGGCCCGACTTCAGCAAGGCCGACTTCGAGCGCGCTCTCGACGACTTTGCCGGACGCGAGCGGCGTTTCGGGCTAACTTCCGATCAGGTAAAACAACCATAAACGACAGTTCACTACGATTTACATACTATCACCGATATCAATCACGCAATGGATATAATGAACAAGCTGAGTCAAATATATCGTAATCTCATAGCCTTCGCGGCGCTGGCGCTCATGGCCGGTCAGCCGGCCGCAGGCATGGTAAGCCAGCCGGCTGACACTGTGTACAATCCGCCGGTGGTGTTCAACAGCATGCCGCGCTCCTACGAGATCGCCGAGATCAGTGTGGACGGAGCCGACAACTATGAGGATCACATCGTGATAGGCTATTCGGGTCTTAAGACCGGCGAGCGGATAGAGATACCGGGCGACGAGCTGACCCAGGCCATGAAGCGTCTGTGGCGTCAGGGTCTGTTCAGCAAGGTGCAGATCACGGTGGACAAGACCGCCGACGACAAGGCCTGGCTGACGATCCATCTGCGCGAGCAGCCCCAGATATCGAAGATCGAGTATCAGGGGGTGAAAAAGGGCGAGAAGAACGACCTTCAGGAGCGTCTGCAGCTTTATGAGGGCAATCAGGTGACGCAGAACATCGTGAACCGCGCCACCATGATCATAAAGGCTTATTACAAGGAGAAAGGTTTCGGCAATGCCGAGGTCAGCATAGTGCTTCACGAGGATCTGTCGGCTCCCAACAAGATGATAGTGGAGATCAACGTCGACAAGCACGACAAGCTCAAGGTGCACAAGATCTATATCGACGGCAACGAGATGCTTTCGGACAAGAAGATCAAGAGCGCCATGAAGAAGACCAACGAGAATGGCAATCTGCTCAATCTCTTCAAGCAGAAGAAGTTTGTGGAGAGCGACTATCAGGATGACCTCAACCGCATACTGGAGAAATACAACGAGCTCGGCTACCGCGACGCGAAGATATTGTCGGACAGCGTCGTGCCGTTTGACGAGAAGACTGTCGACGTGCACATCAACGTCGAGGAGGGTCAGAAATACTATATAAGCGACATATCCTGGGTGGGCAATACGGTGATCGAAACCGACAGGCTCAACCGGATACTCGACATACGTCCGGGCGAGGTGTACAACCAGAAACTGCTGGAGAAGCGCACGCAGACCGATGAGGACGCTGTGGCCAACTATTATCTCAACAACGGCTATCTGTTCTATCAGCTTGTGCCTATCGAGAAGAATGTCAGGGGCGACTCCATCGATCTGGAGCTTCGCATGATGGAGGGTCCGCAGGCGCGAATCAACCGTGTGGAGATCAACGGCAACGACCGCCTGTATGAGAAGGTGGTGCGCCGCGAGCTTTACATACGTCCGGGCGAGCTTTTCCGCAAGGATGACCTCGTGAGATCGATACGTGAGATAGCGCAGACGGGTCATTTCAATCCTGAGAATCTGAATCCGGATATCCGTCCCAATCAGGAGGACGGCACGGTGGATATAATCCTGCCGCTTGAGTCGAAAGCCAATGACCAGATAGAGTTCTCGCTGGGCTGGGGTCAGACCGGCGTGATAGGCAAGGTGGCTCTGAAATTCACCAACTTCTCGATCAAGAATCTTTTCAACCCGGGCAGCTACAAGGGGATAATACCGCAGGGCGAGGGTCAGACGTTCACCGTTTCGGCTCAAACCAATGCCCGCTACTATCAGCAGTATGCGGTGTCGTTCCTTGATCCGTGGTTTGGCGGCAAGCGCCCCAACTCTCTGTCGGTGTCGGCTTATTTCTCGCGTCAGACCGGTGTGAACGACTCTTATTACAACAACAACTGGTATAATTCGGGTTACGGCTACGGCTATCCTTACGGTTACGGTTATGGCTACGGATATGGCAACTATGGCTACGGTTATGACAATCAGTACAGCTACGAGAATGCCTATGATCCGAACAAGGTGCTTCAGATGGCCGGCGTGACTCTGGGCTTCGGCAAGCGTCTGAACTGGCCCGACGACTATTTTTCCTTCACCACCGAGCTGTCGTATCAGTGGTATTATCTGAAGAACTGGGATTACCTGTACTATATGAACAACGGTACGTCGAACTCGCTTGTGCTCGGTCTGACCCTGGCCCGCAATTCGATTGACAGTCCGCTTTACACCCGCCGCGGCTCGCAGTTTTCGCTGAGCCTGCAGATGACTCCTCCGGCATCGCTCTTCGGCAAGCATGACTGGAAACAGCTCAGCGAGGAGAATACCACCGAGGCTAAGAAAAAGATGTATCGCTGGATCGAGTACTGGAAGCTGAAGTTCCAGAGCCGCACATACACTCCGCTCAATAATCCGACGGGCAAGTGGACTCTGGTGATGATGACCCGTGCCGATTTCGGTCTGCTGGGCAGCTACAACAAGTATCTGAAGACTCCGTTCGAGACATTCTATGTGGGCGGTGACGGCATGAGCGGATCGTACAGCTACGCAACGGAAACCGTGGCTCTCCGCGGATATGACAACGGCGCTCTGACTCCGTGGGGCTATGACGGCTACGCTTATGCCCGACTGGGTGTGGAACTCCACTTCCCGTTCATGCTGCAGCCCACGACGACCATCTATGGCCTGACATTCCTCGAGGCGGGCAATGCATGGACCAATGTGAAGGACTTCTCGCCGTTCAACCTCAAGCGTTCGGCCGGTGCGGGCGTGCGTATCTTCCTTCCGATGGTGGGTCTGATGGGTATCGACTGGGGCTATGGCTTCGACAAGGTGTTCGGCCGTCGTGGCGGAAGTCATTTCCACTTCATTCTCGGTCAGGAGTTCTGATGCCGGTGCGGATGTGTGTGTCGGGACTGAATGTGGCCGTCGATTAAACAATTCGGCCGCGTGAGTGTCTAAATAATATATAAATCGGAAAAACTGAGATATGAAACGTATAGCATTGATAGCAATATCCCTGGTGGGATGTGCGCTCGGCGCCATGGCTCAGAAGTTCGCTCTGGTCGACATGGAGTATGTGCTGAAGAACATACCTGCCTACGAGATTGCCAATGAGCAGGTCAACCAGATGTCGCTGCGCTGGCAGAAGGAGGTGGATGTTCTTGCCGAGGAGGCCGACAAGATGTATAAGGACTATCAGTCAAACATGGTGTTTCTGACCGACGAGCAGAAGCAGAAGCGCGAGAAGGAGATAACGGCCAAGGAGAAGGCCGCCGCCGAGTTGCGCCAGAAGTATTTCGGTCCGGAGGGCGATCTGTTCGTGCTTCGTCAGAAGCTCATGGAGCCGATTCAGGACGAGGTTTACAATGCCGTGAAGGCGGTGAGCGAGGAGCGCGGATTCCAGTGTATCTTCGACCGTGCCTCGTCGGCCGACATAATATTCGCCTCGCCGCGGATTGATATCAGCAACGAGGTGCTGGCCAAGTTAGGATATTCGAAGTAAATTTCGTAACTTTGCATAACGAAAGCGATAATTTTTAACAGACTCAAACATAAACGATGATTAAGAAAATTTTTGTGGCTATCTTGATAGCTCTCCCCGCCATCGCCTCCGCGCAGGCAAAGTTCGGTGTGGTCAACAGTCAGCAGATTTTTGCGGAGCTTCCTGAAACCAAGGAGGCCGAAACACAGATGGAGGCCGCTTCCGCCAAATTCCAGTCGGAGTTCAAAGTGCTTCAGGATGAGTATAACAAGGTATATACTGAGTTCCAGAACATGGATGCCAATACTCCCGAAACGATCCGTCAGCGCCGCATGACTGACATTCAGGAGAAGTCTCAGCGCATAGGCCAGTTCCAGCAGAGCGCTTCGGAGGATCTGGACCGTATGCAGCAGCAGCTGCTTGCTCCGATCCAGCAGAAGATCGCCGATGCTATCAAGGCCGTAGGTCAGGAGAACAATTTCACCATGATCTTCGATGTGACCCAGCCTGTGTATGTAGGCACCGATGTGGTCGACGCCTCCGATCTGGTCAAAAAGAAGCTCGGAATAGCGAAGTAAGGTTTTTAAGGCCTTGCTTCCGGGTTGAAAAAAATGTGGCGCTGTGTCAGGGTGATCAACAGATCATGTGACACAGCGTTTTTTTGTATGGTGACGTCACATTGTTTGCATTATGGATGCTGTGAATGAGGAGAGATATGCCTCCGGGCCGATCGGGGTGTTTGACTCGGGCTATGGCGGCCTGACGATACTCAAGGAGATACGCCGGGCGCTGCCGCAGTATGACTACGTGTATCTGGGCGACAATGCCAGAGCGCCTTACGGTCCGCGTTCGTTCGATATCGTATACCGTTTCACACTTGAGGCGGTGAGGTTTCTTTTCGCTCGGGGATGCCGTCTGGTAATCCTGGCGTGCAATACGGCCTCGGCCAAGGCTCTGCGGACGATACAGCAGAATGATCTGCCGCAGATAGATCCGTCGCGGCGCGTGCTCGGGGTGATACGTCCTACGGCGGAATCGATAGGGCGGCTTACAAAGACCGGCCATATCGGCGTGCTCGGCACCGTCGGGACGGTAAGCTCGCAGAGTTATGACATGGAGGTGGAGAAGCTTTATCCGGGCTACAGGGTGACGTCGGAGGCTTGCCCGATGTGGGTGCCTCTGGTGGAGAATCTGGAGGCTGACGGCGACGGTGCGGATTATTTTGTCGACAAGTATGTAGGCCGGCTGCTTGAGGGCAATGAGACGCTCGACACGATAGTGCTTGCCTGCACGCATTATCCGCTTCTTTACGGCAAAATACGCCGGAGGGTTCCCGAAGGAATCCGCGTGGTGTGTCAGGGCGAGATCGTGGCAGAGAGTCTTAAGGATTATCTCGGGCGGCATCCGGAGATGGAGAGACGCTGCCGTCGCGGTGGCACATGCGAGTATCTGACGACGGAGAATCCTGAAAAGTTCACCGGTCTGGGTCGTGTGTTTCTCAACGAGGATGTGATAGCCACTCATGTAGATATCGACTGAACATTATGGCTTTTTGAGCATTATCTAATAAGAGATCGTGTTGTTTGAGCCAGGGCTGTGATATTCCTGTAGCTGAAACAACGAGATGCAAGTAATCATATACAGCGTTATGAAACTTTCGGGACGCAGACAGAGCAGCAACATCGAGGATCGCCGCCGCAGCGGCGGCAAGGTGGCTGCAGGTGGCATCGGAGCCGTGATAGTGGCGGCTCTCATAGCCTGGATATCGGGCGGTAATCCGCTTGAGGTAGTGATGGGCAATGCCGGACAGCTTCTTGGCGGCGGGACTTCGCAGCAGCAGGCGTATGTGCCCGACAGTCAGGATGAGGAGCTGGAGCAGTTTGTCAGCACGATTCTTGCCGGAACGGAGGATGTGTGGACCGAAGAGTTTCAGCGCCGCGGACTGACGTATGAGCCTCCCAAACTGGTGCTGTTCAACGGTTCGGTGCAGAGCGGTTGCGGTGGCGCGACGGCGCAGACCGGTCCGTTTTATTGTTCGGCCGACGAGTCGGTGTATATCGATCTGAGTTTTCTGAAAGAGATGCGTCAGACGATCGGTGCGGGCGGTGATTTCGCATTTGCTTATGTCATAGCCCATGAGGTGGGCCATCATGTGCAGAATCAGTTGGGAATACTTGGCAAGGCTCACGAGCAGATGAGCCGTCTGAGCAAGTCGGAGGCCAACAAGATCAGTGTGCGTCTGGAGCTTCAGGCCGATTATCTGGCCGGCGTGTGGGCTCACAACGATAACAAGCGGTTCAACTCGCTTGAGGAGGGTGATCTGGAGGAGGCTCTCGACGCTGCGATGAAAATCGGCGACGATTATCTGCAGAAGCGCGCTCATGGCTATGCCGTGCCTGAATCGTTCAATCACGGCACTTCGGATCAGCGTAGCCGCTGGCTCCGCAAGGGGGTGACCGACGGGACTATAGAGGGTGGCGACACCTTCACTCCCGCTTATTCTTCGCTCTGACCGTGCCGTGTGTGCGCAATCATGGTCAGAAGTCAGCAGGGCGGCTAAGGGGTGGAATGTGGCTGATCAGTATTTATGGGCGAGGGCGAGGGTGGCCACGCTTATGCGTGCGGCCGGAGAGGCAGTGTGGAGCGCTGTCAGGCAGCTGAGCGTTGTGGCTCCGGTGGTCATTACGTCGTCGACGAGCAGTATGTGACGGCTGTCGGGCGTGTGATGCTTTGACACGGTGTAGACGCCGCGTGTGTTGATCCAGCGCTGGTATGACGTGCGGCGCGTCTGCGTGGAGTGGCGACGTGCATGGAGCATTTCCTCTACCGGCAGGCCTGTAGCGTCGGATATGCCGAGCGCTATTTCCTTGGCCTGATTGTAGCCGCGGATGATGAACTTGAGTGTGGCCAGCGGCACGGGCGTTATGACGTCGATGCCGTCGAAGAATCCTGTTGGGGCGATCTCTGTGGCAAACATGCGTCCGAGTGTGCGTGCGAGCCGCGGACGGCCGTTGTATTTGGCCTGCTGTATGAGTTTTGCGTAGGGTGAGTCGCGGTAGTAGTAGAACCACGAGGCCGCTTTTTCGACCGGAAGGCCGGGTGATGCGAGGCGTATGTGCATCTGTGTAAATGCGTCGGAGGCGATGCCCGTGCGTGGCATGTCGGTGAGGCATTCGAGGCAGAGGATATGTTCGCCGTGTGCCAGCGACCGGCCGCAGACTTCGCATACGCGGGGGAATATCACGGAAGCCAGATCGTCGATCCATGAGCGGATGGACTGTTTCATAGGGGGCTGTCGCCGTCGTCGTCCCACAGCCGGGGGGATTTTACCGCGCGGATCGCTGCCGCGCTTTCGTAGCCGCGCGACAGGGCAAACCGTATGAGCCGCGTCAGGCTGTCGTAGTCGGCCGGATCGGCGTTTATGGCACGCGAACGTGTGCGCAGCAGGGCTATCAGGGAGTTTTCGTAGGCTTCGGGGGAGATCTCCTCGTCGATGATGCTGTCGGCCATGTCGCGGTCGATGCGCTTGGCTGCGAGGGCGGCACGGATTTTGAGTCGTCCCCAGTGGTTGAAGATGAATTTGTCGCGGACAAACGCGCTTGTGAATCGCCTGTCGTCGATATAGCGGTCGCGCTTGAGCAGGCGTATGATCTTGTCGCTGTCGGATGATCCTATGCCCCAGGTGTAGAGTTTGCGCGCTATCTCGGCGGTGCAGTGTTCGGATCGGCCGCAGAGGTCGCGGAGCCGTTCGAGCGCCTGACGCGGCGATGTGGTGCGTCGGTTCATGAGGTCCGTGTGGCTATGGCGAAGCGCAGCTTGCCTGATGTGTCGCGCCGCAGATCGATGTCGTGCCATCCCTGTCGGGCGAGCATGTCGCGAAGCGCTTCGGCGTGGAGTGGATTGATCTCAAGGTATAGCGAGTGTCGGGGTGCGAGCGCTTTGACGGCATAGAGTCCGATCGCTTCGTAGAAGAGCAGCGGGTCGGTGTCGGGCACGAACAGAGCAGAGTGGGGTTCGTAGAGGAGCACGTTGGCGTCGACCGACGTTTTTTCGCTCTGTGTGATGTAGGGCGGGTTGCTGACGATGATGTCGTAGAGCGGGGCTTCGGGTGGAGTGAGCGCGAGCACGTCGTCGCGTCGCACGTCGACGTCGACTTTGAGCTGCGACGCGTTTTCGCGTGCCACGGCTATGGCGGGCTCGGAGATGTCGATGGCGGTGACTTCCGCGAATGGGAGGTTGCGTGCGAGAGCGCAGGCTATGCATCCTGATCCGGTACAAAGATCGGCCACCCGCAGATCGGACTGACCGCTGTGGTCGCCGACAATGATGTCGACGAGTTCGGCCGTTTCGGGCCGCGGTATGAGCACGTCGGGGGTGACGGTGAAGTCGAGTCCGTAGAATGTGGCGCGCCGGAAGATGTATTGCACGGGCTCGTCGCGCAGCAGCCGGTCGACGGCTTCGCTGATTTTCGACTGTATGAATCCGCTGACCGGCTCGTCGGCCTTGACGGCTATGTCGACAGGAGTCCATCCTTTGAGCCGGAACAGTATCTCTCTGACGAGCGCCCGGGCCTCACCGTCGGAATAGTGAGGCTCCAGGCGCTTGCGGGTTTCGGCTATGCTCTGGCCGAGTGTCATAGTGGAGACAGTGTGGTCATTTATACTCGTCCCACGACTTGATCTCGATCTGGTCGAGTGTCATCGATGTGAATGCGTCGATGAATGCCGATGCCAGGCGGGCGTTGGTGAGCAGCGGTATGTTGAGGTCGATTGCCGCGCGGCGTATCGTGTGTCCGTTGCCCAGTTCGGTGGGTGTGAGGTTCTTGGGGATGTTTACCACGAGATCAATCTCATGGTTGTGGAGCAGTTCGAGTGCCTGCGGCTGCATGTCGGCCTGACTGGGCCAGTAGACCTTTACGGCGGGTATGCCGTTGTCGTTGAGGAAGGCGTGTGTGCCTCCTGTGGCGTAGATCTTGTAGCCCTTGTTGTTGAGTTTGTGTGCGGCGTCGAGCATTGCGGCCTTCTGCTTGGGTCCGCCGGTGGAGAGGAGTATTCCCTTTGAGGGGATGCGGTTGCCGACGGAGAGCATGGCCTTGAGCAGCGCGTCGGACGAATCGTCGCCCAGACAGCCGACTTCGCCGGTCGACGACATGTCGACTCCGAGCACCGGGTCGGCTCCCTGCAGGCGTGAGAAGCTGAACTGCGAGGCCTTGATGCCTACGTAGTCGAGGTCGAATGCGCTCTTCGCGGGTTTTTCGACGGGAATGCCGAGCATCACCTTGGTGGCTATGTCGATGAAGTTGAGTTTCAACACCTTCGATACGAAGGGGAAGCTGCGCGATGCGCGCAGATTGCACTCGATGACTTTGATGTCGTTGTTCTTAGCCAGGAACTGGATATTGAACGGGCCGGATATGTCGAGGGCTTTGGCTATGGCCGAGGCCACTTTCTTAAGACGGCGTATGGTTTCGACGTAGAGTTTCTGCGGCGGGAACTGTATGGTGGCGTCGCCGGAGTGTACGCCGGCATATTCGATATGCTCGGATATGGCGTAGATCTTGATCTCTCCGTTCTGTGCCACGGCATCCATCTCGATCTCCTTGGCGTTTTGTATGAACTCGCTGACCACTACGGGGTGCTTCTTCGAAACGTTGGCAGCCAGACGCAGGAAGCGTTCAAGCTCGTCGGAGTTGGAGCAGACGTTCATAGCGGCTCCCGAAAGCACGTAGCTCGGGCGCACGAGCACCGGATAGCCAACTTCGTCGATAAACTGGTAGATATCCTCGAAGCTCGTCAGCTCACGCCAGCGCGGCTGATCGACTCCGATGCGGTCGAGCATTGCGGAGAACTTGTTGCGGTCCTCGGCGTTGTCGATGCTGCGCGCCGATGTGCCGAGTATGTTGACGTGCTGGTCGTCGAGGCGTGTGGCGAGGTTGTTGGGTATCTGTCCTCCCACCGAGAGGATGACTCCGTGGGGCTGCTCAAGGTCGAGTATGTCCATGACACGCTCGAATGTCAGCTCGTCGAAGTAGAGGCGGTCGCAGAGGTCGTAGTCGGTCGATACGGTTTCGGGGTTGTAGTTGATCATCACCGATCGCCAGCCTTCTTTCTTGACGGTGAGAAGTGCGTTGACCGAGCACCAGTCGAACTCCACGGAGCTGCCGATGCGGTAGGCTCCCGATCCGAGGACTACGATCGACCGGTGGTCGTGGAGATAGTTGACGTCGTTTTCGGTGCCGTTGTATGTGAGGTAGAGGTAGTTGGTGCTTGCGGGATATTCGGCGGCGAGCGTGTCGATCTGCTTGACGACAGGGGTGATGCCGAGCCGTTTGCGCAGTTCTCTCACCTGAAGTATATTGTTTTCGGGATCGGCCATGGAGTCCTTGAGCACGCAGCGTGCTATCTGGAAGTCGGAGAATCCCTGCTGCTTGGCCTGGCGGAGAAGCGGCTCGGAGATGTTTTCGAGCTTGTCGCAGAGGCTGAGTTCGTCGGATGTGCTGACGATGTTGGCCAGACGGTGGAGGAACCAGCGGTCGATCTTTGTGAGTTCGTGTATGCGTTCGACGCTGTAGCCTTTCATCATGGCCTGTGCGATGACGAAGATGCGTTTGTCGGTCGGCTCGGCGAGTGCATGGTCGATGTCGGCTATGGAGAGTTCGCGGTTGCCGGTGAATCCGTGCATGCCCTGTCCGATCATGCGTAGGCCTTTCTGTATGGCTTCCTCGAATGTTCGTCCGATGGCCATGACTTCGCCGACGGATTTCATGGACGATCCGATCTCGCGGCGTACGCCGTGGAATTTGCCGAGGTCCCAGCGGGGTATCTTGCAGACGATATAGTCGAGCGCCGGCTCGAAGAATGCGGATGTCTCCTTGGTGACGGAGTTCTTAAGGTCGAAGAGTCCGTATCCGAGTCCGAGTTTGGCGGCGACGAATGCCAGAGGATATCCGGTGGCTTTCGATGCGAGTGCCGAAGACCGGCTCAACCGGGCGTTGACCTCGATGACGCGGTAGTCCATCGATGCGGGGTCGAAGGCATACTGCACGTTGCATTCGCCGACGATGCCGATATGGCGTATGATCTTGATGGCGAGCTGGCGCAGGTAGTGGTAGTCTTCGTTGGTGAGTGTCTGCGAGGGTGCTACGACGATTGATTCGCCGGTGTGTATGCCGAGCGGGTCGAAGTTTTCCATGTTGCAGACGGTGATGCAGTTGTCGAACCGGTCGCGGACCACTTCGTATTCGACCTCTTTCCATCCTTTGAGCGATTTCTCCACGAGCACCTGGGGTGAGAAGGAGAGTGCTTTTTCGGTGAGGCTGACGAGCTGCTCCTCGTTGTCGCAGAATCCCGATCCGAGTCCGCCGAGGGCGTAGGCCGCGCGGACAATGACGGGGTAGCCGAGGCGCGCTGCTGCCGCGCGTGCGTCGTCGATGGTGTTGACGGCCTCGCTCTTGATGGTCTTGACCCCGATCTCGTCGAGCTTATGGACGAAGAGTTCGCGGTCCTCGGTGTCCATGATGGCCTGTACGGGGGTTCCGAGCACTTCTACTCCGTAGCGTTCGAGCACCCCGCTCTCGAAGAGTGCCACTCCGCAGTTGAGTGCGGTCTGTCCGCCGAATGCGAGCAGTATGCCGTCGGGGCGTTCTTTTTCGATGACTTTCTCAACGAAGTAGGGTGTGACGGGGAGGAAGTAGATCTTGTCGGCGAATCCTTCGGAGGTCTGTACGGTGGCGATGTTGGGGTTGATGAGGACAGTGGTGATGCCCTCTTCCTTCATTGCTTTGAGAGCCTGCGATCCCGAGTAGTCAAATTCGCCGGCTTCTCCGATCTTGAGTGCTCCGGAGCCCAGCAGAAGGGCTTTTTTTATTTTTTGGTTCTTGTGGTCTGTCATGATGATGGCTGATGGTTAGAGGAGGCTGATGAATTCGTCGAAAAGAAACTCTGTGTCCTTGGGTCCGCTGCTTGCTTCGGGGTGGAACTGCGCGGAGAAGAAGGGCTTGGTCTTGTGGCGTATGCCTTCGTTGGTGCCGTCGTTCATGTTGACGAAGAGTGTTTCCCACTCTTCGGGCAGTGTGTCGGAGTCGACGGCGAATCCGTGGTTCTGCGATGTGACGAAACATTTGTCGGTGCCGATTCTTCTTACCGGCTGGTTGTGGGAGCGGTGTCCGTATTTGAGCTTGTAGATGCTGGCTCCTGCGGCTTTAGACAGCAGCTGGTTGCCCATGCATATTCCGCAGATGGGTTTGCCGGTGTCCATGGCTTTACGGATGTTGTCGACGGTGGCCTGCGCCATGTCGGGGTTGCCCGGTCCGTTGGATATGAAGAGTCCGTCGTAGTCGATCTGGTTGAAGTCGTAGTCCCATGGCACGAGTATGACTTTGACTCCGCGGCGTGTGAGGCATCGGATAATGTTGTGTTTCACTCCGCAGTCGACGAGCACGACGGTCTTGTCGCCGTCGCCGTGGGTCTCGACCTGTCGGGTGCTGACTTTGGCGACGAGGTTTTCTTTGTTGGGGTCGTAGAATTCGACGTCGCCGCATCCTTCGACGATGATTTTGCCGAGCATTGATCCTTTTTCGCGGAGATGGCGTGTGAGGGCGCGGGTGTCGATGTCGTATATTCCGGGGATATGCTGCTCCTTGAGCCAGTCGCCGAGCGATCGTGCGGCCTGCCAGTGGGAGTGGTCGTAGCTGTAGTCCTGTGCTATGATTGCGCGTGCGTGGATATGGTCGCTTTCAAGAAATTCGCTGACCTGCTCCTTCTCTCTTTCTGGTGGAACTCCGTAGTTGCCTAATATGGGATAGGTGGTGACGAGGATCTGTCCTTCGTAGGACGGGTCGGTGAGGCTTTCGGGGTAGCCTGTCATGGCGGTATTGAACACCACTTCGCCCGAAGTCGAGGCCTCGTAGCCGAATGATTTGCCTTCAAAGCGTGTGCCGTCTTCGAGTATCAGTACGGCTTTTTTTGTTTGTCGCATGCGATAGAATTTTGATGATGTTTCGTCGGTTGTCATGACTTCTATCGTGAAAACCATGCAAATTTAGCAAATATGCTTCAATTGGCAAAATCGGCGGGCGATTTTATGTGCATAATCATGCAAAAAAGCATTCAAATCGGCCATGGGTGTCGTATGAATTCGGGGTGTCCGGCCGGTGAGATCTGTCGGGCGGGTACACCTCCGGCTGTGGTGTGCGGCATGATGTCGCGTGTGACCACCGCTCCGGCTCCTATGCAGGCTCCGCTTCCGATCTCCACGTTGTCGACAATGCATACCGAGGGTCCGATGTAGACTCCGTCGCCGATCCGTGCGGCTTGTGGCCCGTTTGCTCCGATGGTGGTGAACTGTCCGATGTTGACGTTGTTTCCAATGACAGCCGTGGGGTTGATGATGAGTCCCTGGCAATGCTGTATGTATAGTCCGAACCCGATGGTGACCTTTGGCGGGATAAATAGCCCGTAGCGTCGTTTATAGCGTTTGGTCATCAGTCGTGCTATAGGGTAAAGCCATCCTTTGCGGTGCTGCGCGAGCCTGAACCAGAACGAGAATCCGATGCTGATGCGTGTGAATCCGCTGATCCATATCCGCAGTATGGAGTCGTGTCGGCCGTTGTGGCGGTATGAGTCGGACTTTATGAGGGTGGCGCAGTCGGCATAGCTTTCGGGTGAGGGTATGCTGACGTCGGATCCGGCTATGTTATAGGTGGTGTAGCGCATGGCTCAGTCTTGTGTCGTGGCGGGGTTGTTGAGGGTGAATGTCATTTCGACGGGGTAGTGGTCGGAGTATGGCCATGTTAGGCGTCGTGTGCGCAGCGGTGTGATGAGCTGCGGGCTGTAGAGTATGTGGTCGATGCGGAAGTAGAGCCGGTTGGCGTGGTAGGTGATGGCGGGTCCGAGCGCCGACTTCCGCCATGCGTCGCGCAGTCCGGTGGCGGCGAGCGATCTGAGGGCGTAGCATCCGGGCACGTCGTTGAAGTCGCCGCAAACGATGCATTTGCCTCCGGTTTCGGCTATCATGTCGGTCAGCGCGGCGGTCTGCAGGGCTCTTGCGCGAAACGCTTCTGTGAGTTTGGATATGAGGTCGGAGCGGATCTCGCGTATTTCGCCTTTGATGCCGCGGCCCTGTGTGTCGCCCCGTGTGAGGTCGCGGTAGAGCTGTTTGTCGTCGGGTGTGAGTCCGATCGACTGCAGGTGTACGTCGAACAGTGTGATTGTGTCGGTTCCGATGTAGATGCGGAAGGCCCGTACCCGGAAGTCGTCGGCATTCGGTCGTGAGAGGATTATTTCGTCGAAGGGGAAGCGCGAGAGCAACGACTGTCCGCGTGCGCCATAGGAGCGGTAGGGGTAATGGCGGCTGATGCTGTCGAGGAGCGGACGGTTGGCCTCGCCGGCGGCGATGGATGCGATGTCGTAGCATTCCTGAAGCGCAATGATGTCGGCTTCGGACGACGCCAGCATCCGGAGGGTGGGATTGGGGCTGTCGGAGACGGATGTACCGGTGAAGTCGGTGAGCTGCATGACGTTGTAGGTCAGGAGCGTCAGCGGCTCTGAGTCGGCGGCAGGCTCGGAGAAGTTGAGCGGGCAGACGTCGAGAGCCGGGCTGAGGCAGCAGAGGAGTGACGCGACTCCGACTATGGCGGCCTTGCGGCAGATAAACAGGTTGACGATAATCAGTATGACCGTCAGTAGCAGCATGGCCGGAAATATCATGGCAAGCACTGATGGGAGAGCCCATGACTGTGGATTGACCGAGCCGGCGTAGGCCGACGCGACGGTGACTATGGCCACTGTCAGCGCCGACAGCATGGCTATGATGCGGATCAGTTTCATTTGCGGCTGATTTCGAATAGTGTGCGACGTTCTTCGGGTGTCAGCGACGCGTAGCCTGAGATGCGAATCTTGTCGAGCAGTATGTCGAGCTGTTTACGGTCATCGGTGCCGACTCGGCCGGAGGTGTTCTCAGGCCGGTGTCGGACCGTCCCGGGTCGGGATGTGGCCGTTCGGCGTATCTTGATCATAAACAGGACGCCGGCTGCAGCTCCTGCGAGATGGGCTATGTGTGCGCCGATGGATGTGCCTCCGATGGCTGCGGCGTCGAGCGCCACGATGGCGAGTGCGATCCACCGGATCTCTACGGGACCTATGAGCATCAGGTTGATGCGTAGGCGCGGAAGCGCTACTGCCGTGGCTGCGACTACGGCAAGCACGGCTGCGCTGGCTCCGACCATGGAGTGTGGGGCCGTGAGCGATGCTGTCAGGCCGAAGAGCAGGTATGTGGCCGCTCCGGCGAGTCCGCCGGTGAGATAGACTGCCATTAGCCGCGTGCCGGAGAATACGGTGAGCAGCAGTGTGCCGAACCAGTAGAGCCAGAGCATGTTGAAAATGAGGTGCATCACCTCATAGTGGGTGAACATGTAGGTGAACGGTGTCCACGGGCGACTCATGAGCGCGGCGGCGTCGGATGACAGCGCGAGCCGGTCGACGAGTGTCTGGGCCATGCTTCCGCCGGCAGCAGATGCGCCTGTGGCTGCGGCGATCCTGACGATAACGAACACTGCCGCGCAGGCAATGATGATCCAAGTGAGCGCCGACCATCGTGGGGCGCGATTTCGTATGAGTTCAATAACCGCCATGCAGTGTGCCTTTCTTTTTCCAGAACCATATCATGATGAATCCGAAGATCATGCCTCCGAGGTGGGCGAAGTGGGCCACTCCGTCGTTGGCCGAGCTGAGCCCGATCAGCAGTTCGATGGCTCCGTAGCCGATGACCATCCATTTGGCTTTGATCGGCACGGGTATGAACATGATGTAGAGCGGCATGTTGGGGAAGAGCATTCCGAATGCGAGCAGTACTCCGTAGATGGCTCCGGATGCTCCGATGGTCTGCAGCTGGTTGAGGAATGTCAGTTCCTGTCCGGAGCTGACCGCCGCGCTGATGGCCTGGCGCATTTCGGGGAAGTCGACGCCGTAGAAATTGGCCATGCTTCTGACGAAGATATCCTCCCATGTGCATGCCCACACGAGTTCCTGTATGATGGCAGCTCCGATGCCGCACGAGATGTAGTAGAAGAGAAACCGCGGCGCGCCCATGACTCTTTCAAGGGTGACTCCGAACATGAAGAGTGTGAACATGTTGAAGAGTATGTGGGCGAAGTCGGATGTGGAGTGCATGAACATGTATGTCAGCAGCTGCGCGGGGTTGAAATCGGGCGCCTTGATATAGTGGAGCGCGCCAAACTGCATGATGTCTATGCCGAGCCGGTGGGGAAGCGCCATGGTGGCGAGCCAGACTATGAAGTTGATGATTATGAGATTTTTTGTAACAGGCGGAATGTTACTGAATATCGAGCCTCCTGATCTAAGCATGTTATATTATATATGGTTGTTTATATCGAGTTGCAACCGCAAAATTACCAATAATCGCCGTCACGGCAAAATCTGAATCAGCGTGGGTCGCGGTGTGGTTTGTGACATGTGGCCGCAGGATGTAAAATGCGGTAAGAAATGTGTATGAAAGTGTCGCCAATTGGTGTGCTATTTTGATTAAAAATGGCAAAAAACGGCACTGTTCAATGGTTTTTTCGGCAAAAAAAAATCAATATGTCATATTTTTAACTTATTTTTGCCGAAGCATTTGAAATAACCACACATTAATCTTTACGAAATGAATAAGACTGAGCTAATCAATGCAGTTGCCGAGAAGGCAAATCTGTCGAAAGCACAGGCAAAGGCTGCTCTCGACGCTACTCTCAACACAATCAGCGAGGCTCTTCTGAAGGAAGACAAGGTGGCTCTCATCGGTTTCGGCACTTTCAGCGTGGCTGAAAAGCCTGCCCGTACCGGCATCAACCCCCGCACAAAGGAGAAGATCGAGATTCCCGCACGCAAGGCCGTGAAGTTCAAGGCCGGTGCTGATCTCAGCCTGTCGAAGTAATTTCGGCTGAGGTAGCGGGAGGTATGTCGGTGGCCTGCGCCTGCCGGCATGTTTCAAGCCGATCAGAAAAAAAACGCTGTGTCGATCGATATGATGACACAGCGCTTTTTTTTGTGCTTTGCAGTTGCTGACGCCGGGGTGTGGATCTGTGCGGATCAGACGCCGGCGTGAGAACGGTTCAGAGTCCCTGGCGGCGTGATGCGAGATGAAGGTCGTCGAGCTCTGCGGTGATGGCGTCGAAAATGTCGTCGACCGATCCGCTTCCTGCTATGGCGTGGTATTTGCCGCGTTTCATGTAGTAGTCGCGCAGGGGCTGTGTCTGCGAGTGATATACTTTCAGACGGTTGGATATGGTCTGCGGGTTGTCGTCGGCTCGTCCGGTCTGCTGTCCGCGTTTGATCATGCGGTCGATCAGTTCGTTGTCGGCCACTTCGAGTCCGACAACGGCGTCGAGCTGCGCTCCGCGCTTCTCCAGCAGTTCGTTGAGTGCTTCGGCCTGCGGTATGGTGCGTGGGAATCCGTCGAATATTACTCCGTTGGCGGCTTCCGGGTGGTTTTCGATGATGTCGGCGAGTATGCTGATCATCAGCTCGTCGGGTATGAGCTGGCCTTTGTCGATGTATTCTTTGGCGGTTTTGCCGAGCTGGGTTCCTTCGGCGATATGGCTGCGGAGCACTTCGCCGGTGGAGATATGGTGTATGCCGTAACGTTCGATGAGTTTTGCGCTTTGCGTCCCTTTGCCGCTGCCGGGTGCGCCGAATACTACGATGTTGAACATTTGATTGGTGTATGGTGGTTTATTGGGTTGTTATGTCGCGGATGTGGGTAGGTCGCCGCTGTGGACGGTTATGCGTCGGGGCAGCTCTGCGGGTCGACTACCCAGATGTCGGGGAGATTGCGCGCGAGTCCGTCGATGTCGAGTCCGTATCCGATGATGAATTTGTTGGGTATGGTGAATCCTACGTATTCCGGATTGATGTCGTGGCGGCATGCTTCAGGCTTATAGAGGAGTGTCGCTACCTTGACCGAAGCGGGATTCATGGCCTTGAGGTCATCGATGAGTCGGCTGATGGTGGTGCCGGTGTCGATGATGTCCTCCACGACGATGATGTCGCGTCCGGCTATGTCTTCGCTCAGGCCTACAACCTGTTTTACTACTCCGGTGGATGATGTGCCTTCGTAGCTTTTGAGTCGGATGAATGTGATTTCGGCGTCGATCGAGAGCCGGCGGAACATGTCGACAGCAAAAACGGCGGCTCCGTTGAGCACGCAGATCACGAGCGGCCGGAGTCCGTTGTAGTCCGATGACATTGTAGCAGCGATATCATCGACACGCTGTGCGATTGCCGAAGCCTCGATAAATGGCTTAAAAGTCAAGCCGTTGTAGCTTACTCTTTTGTTTTCTGACATTTTAGGAAGTCGTTGTTGTTTCTTACATGTGGGTGCAAAATTAATAAAAATACCATTTCCCGATGCCAGTGTGGTCTGTTAAGTATCTGTTAAAAAAGCGGCGGAAGGCAGCATGTGCCGGCGTGGTGTGCCGGCGTGGCGTATAAAATATTCGTTAATTTGGTGAGAACAACGGGTAAATGTAGTAATTTTGCGGTAGGAAAGCATTTGTATTACCATAGGACTCTATCGAACAGCATAATCTATGAAGATATTCACCACCGAAGATGTAAGAGCGATCGACCGGCGCACCATGGAGGTAGACGGCATCCCGTCGCGCGAACTGATAAAACGTGCGGCTCGCGGCATGGCTGACGAGATCATGGCGAGATGGCGTCCGACGCGTCCGTTCGTCTTTTTTGCCGGTCCGGGCAATAATGGTGCCGACGCTCTGGCGATAGCCACCATAATGATGGGTCAGGGCTACCGTCCGACGGTGTATCTGCTCAATATCGGCGGCCAGATGCTGTCGCTCGACTGCCGGACGTTCCGCGACGAGATGCTTTCGTCGGGCGGTCAGGTCAATTTCATAGAGATCAAGGATCAGCTGAAGCTTCCGGAACTGACGGCCGACACGATAGTGATAGACGGTCTGTTCGGAACGGGTCTGCGCGAGGGTCTTCAGGGTGGTTTCCAGGTGCTGGTGAGGTATATCAACGAGTCGTCGGCCACGGTGGTGAGCATCGACATACCGTCGGGCATGACGGGCGATCTCAATCCCGATGCCATCAACCGCAATATAGTCCATGCCGATCTGACTCTGACGGTGGAGTTTCCCCGCATATCGTTTTTCCTCAGGGATAATGCCGATCTGGTAGGGGAGTGGCGTGTGGTGAAGATAGGCCTCAACAAGGATATCATCAAGTCGACTCCGAGCAGTTTTCATATAGTAGAAGAGGCTGAGGTGCGTCATCTGCTCAAGCCTCGCAGTCCGTTCGTGTCCAAGGCCGATCTTGGTTCGGCTCTTCTGGTGACCGGAAGCTACGGCATGGCCGGGGCCGCTGTGCTGAGCGCGCGTGGCGCTTTGCGTTCGGGCGTCGGGAAGGTGACTGCTCACAGTCCGCTGTGTTGCTACGAGATAATGCAGTCGGCGGTGCCTGAGGCTATGTTTGAGCCTGACGAGCACAAGCTGGTGGTGAGCGGTATAAATCCCCGCCATGACTATTCGGCGATAGGCCTTGGCCCCGGACTGGGCACAAACGAGATGACTTTCAGCGCGCTTGACACTTTTCTGAAGGTGCATAAGCGGCCGGTGGTGATCGATGCCGACGCCCTCAACTGTCTGGCCGCGCGTCCGTATCTGCTGCAGGATCTGCCTGTGCTCTCGGTGCTTACGCCTCATGTCGGCGAGTTCGACCGCATTTTCGGCGATCAGCCGAGCGACTCCGTGCGTCTGATGAAGGCGATGGAGGTGGCTCATACCTATCAGGTGCTGATATTGCTCAAGGGACATTATACGGCTCTCGTGCGCCCCGACAGCAAAGTGTATTTCAATCCTACGGGCACTCCCGCGATGGCCAAAGGGGGTAGCGGCGATGTGCTGACCGGTCTGATCACCGGTCTGATGGCGCAGGGCTACAAACCCGAGGTGAGTGCGCTGATGGGAGCGTATATCCATGGTCTGGCCGGTGAGATGGCCGAAGAGGAGCATGGCGTCTATGGTGTCACCGCAGGCGATATCGCCGCCAATATAGGCAAAGCAATCCAATCGATAATGAAACCCAAAAACGAGATATGAAACACCAACTTACCGCGCTTCTGCTGGCTGCGGCGGCAATGACGGCCGGCGCTCAGACGACACAGAAATTCACTGCGAGCAAGCTCAACGAGTACGGACTGGTCTACAATCTGCCGCTGACGGCGGTGGATGTGACTGTAGAGGCCGAGAAAACGGTGAGCACTCCCGGAGAATTTTATAAATACTGCAGCAAGTATCTGGGTATAAAGCCGATCACGGAGCCGTCGACAGTGTGGACGGTGAAAAGCGTGACGGTCACCACCCGTGGTGTGGCCGACGAGAAGGAGGCATATCTTGTGCAGTTCAAAAACGGGAGTACGCCGTTCATGATCCTTGACGAGCATAATTTTCCGCTGACGGTCAACGACGAGGACTATGAGGTTCAGCCTTCGCCGCAACTTCCGGAGGCAGTGGCCGCTCGTCCGACGATATTGGAGACAGCTGCGGCGCGTCAGGCCATGACGGAGGATATGCTTCGGAGCACTTCCACCGCCAAGCGTGCCGAGCTTGCGGCAGCGCGTATCTATGAGCTGCGGCAGAGCCGAAGCGACATAATGTCGGGCAATGCCGATCAGGCGCCTACCGACGGCGAGGGACTGAAGCTTGTGCTGGCCGGTCTGCAGCAACAGGAGGATGCGTTGACGGCTATGTTTACGGGCACGCGACAGGTGTCGACGGCCGTTCGCACCTATACGTATGTGCCCGACGGCGTGGATGACAGCAACAGGGTGACTGTGGGACGTGTGTCGCTGACCGACGGCCCGGTCGATGCCGACGATCTGTCGGGTGTGCCTGTGGTGCTTTCGGTCAATGTGACGTCCAGAGGCAAGATACCGGTCAACGACAAGGGTGAGGAGAAGCGTTTCCCGAAGGGGGGGCTTGCCTATCGTGTGCCCGGATCGGCTTCGCTTCAGATAGAGGTGGAGGGTGAGGTGATGGCCGACGTTGACGCCGGCATAGCCCAGTATGGCATAGTGTTCGGTATCGATCCTGACATGTTTACCGACAAAAAGGCTCCCGCCTACGTGGTGTTTGACGCGCAGACGGGAGCTATACGTGAGATCGGCACACGATAGGAGCCGATCCGTTGCCGGGCGGTCAAGGCCGCCGTTCAGATCAGTTGGCGGGAACTTCGCCGAAGCGGTTGGGCTGCGGCTCTGACGGTGCGGCGCAGAAAACGATGAAGATGATGAGGCCTACTGCGGGGATGAAGTTGATGAACCACCATCCTCCGGCACGGCCTGTGTCGTGGAGACGGCGCCAGCTAACGGCCAGTGTGGGCACGAGCACTGCGAGCGAGAAGAGTCCGGAGATCATCTGGAAGAGCTTGAATCCGGTGATTGCGGCGAGGATGCTGAGCACTACCGATACGGCGGCGCATCCGAGCATCCACCACCAGAATTCGGCGCGCGATGCGCGTCCTTTGAATTCAGCATACTTGTTGATTACACGTTTGACCGCGTCTACAAAGCCGAGCGGTGCGGCCTGATTGAATTCTGCCATAATTGAAAAACGTTTGGTTTATAGCTAAATAAAATTAGATCGGATCAGGATATGAGTGGATGTGAAATCCTGTCATATCCTCGACGCGCTGCAAAATTACAAAATTTTAGTGAAAACTCGTCCTTAAATTCTATAGAAGGTTAAACAAGCTGTAAATCGAAGGGGTAAATCAAGTCTTTTGACTATTTGCGGTATGTTTTTGATGTGATGGTAAGTAACTCTTAAAAATTAGTTGATATTATGAAACTCGTCAGTAACCCATGGTTTGCTGCGGCACTTTTTGATTTTGTCCGGCGTTTTTTACTTTCATCCTCAGTTGTGTAGCTCGCTACACGCCCTCGTCTTCAAGCAAAAACCACTCGAACAAATCTCAAAAATCACTCGCAGCTAATTTTTGCGAGTTACTTAGTGTGTGGCTGGTTAGATTTTGTGTAAGTCGGTCTTAGCGTCGGGCGTCGGAACTTTTGTGGTAGCCGGAGTGTTGGTAATGTGTAAGTTTCAACAATATTATCAAGTTTGCTTTACTATGTTGGCTGACATCATTCCCACCCATCAGGCCGCGCAATGGCTTCTGACTCATATCGACCGTTTGCTTGATCACCTTGGACTCGACAGGGCAAAGGGTGTCGAGGAGTGGGTGTATGTGGCTGTGATAGTGGCTGTGGCGTTGCTGGCGGGCTGGATCGTCAGGCGCTGCATACTGTTTGTGGCCAAGCGATTCGTAAGGCTCCGCGACAGTGCGGCCGGACGGCTCATGCTGGAACAGCATCTGCTGACGAAGTGCAGCCACGTGATACCTCCGCTTGTGGTGCTGGCTCTTCTGCCGTTTGCTTTCGACACGAGTTCGCCGATGCTCCGTCTGTTCCGTCTGGCGCTGTATGTCTATACTGTGGTGGTGGTGGCTATGGCGGTGTGTGCGGTGCTGACATTTGTGTGGACGCGCTTTGACGAGAAGGAGAATACCAACAATCTTCCGCTGAAGGGCGTGTTGAATGTCGGCAAGGGGATAGTGTGGATAATCGTGGCCGTCATCATAGGGTCGCTGCTTCTGGGCAAGACTCCCGGAGCTTTTCTGGCGGGGCTTGGCGCGTTTGCCGCTGCGCTCATGCTTGTGTTCAAGGACACGATACTCGGTTTTGTGGCCGGCATACAGCTGTCGAACAACGATATGCTCCATGTGGGCGACTGGATCGTGGTGCCGTCGACAATGGCCAACGGCATAGTGACGGATGTGTCGCTGACGGCTGTGAAGGTGAGAAACTGGGACAATACCATAGTGACTCTTCCGCCGTATACGCTGGTGTCGACTTCGTTTCAGAACTGGCGCGGCATGTCGCAGTCGGGTGCCCGGCAGATATGCCGTTCGGTCAATTTCGAGGCTTACACTGTGAAGCGGTGTGACGACGATCTGCTTCAGCGCGTTTCGGCCAAATATCCCAAGATGAAGACGTTCATAGACCGCGCGAAGAGTGCCGGCAAGGTAGATTATGATCCGGGCACAGCCGTGGTCAACGGCACGATTGAGACAAATCTCGGTCTGTTTCGCGCGTATATGTGCCAATATCTGCTCGATCATCCGCTGATCGTGACCGACCAGCAGATTCTTGTCAGGCTGCTTGCTCCGACCACTACGGGGATTCCGCTGCAGATATGGTGTTTCACCACTACGGCATGGACCGCCTACGAGGCTGTGCAGAGCGAGATATTCGAGCATATAGCGGCTGTGTGCGGCGACTTTGACCTGCGTCTGTTCAACTATGCCTCGGGCATGGATACGGAAACGGTGGAGATGCTTCCTGCTGACTCACGTTCCTGACCACCTGGCGGATATTTTTGAGTGAGATTGGAGTTGTCGGATGGATCGGAGCGTATCGGATGAGGCTTATTGGGGCGGGGAAGCATAATGGGCGGTAATTTTGGGCGGCGCCAAGGGGAGAGTGCGGTAAAAAATTCGTAACTTTGTGGGTGAATCGAAAAAACGCAGTAACAATCTATACCCACAATGACTTTTGAAGAGCTTGACCTCAGTGATGAAGTGCTCGACGCGCTCTATGACATGAATTTCAGCGAGTGCACCCCAATACAGGAGCAGGCAATACCTATAGCGCTCGAAGGGCGCGATCTGCTGGCTGTGGCGCAGACCGGCACAGGCAAGACGGCGGCTTATCTGCTGCCGGTGATCAGCCGTCTGTCGGAGGGCGATTATCCTTCCGATGCCGTAAACTGCATAGTGATGGCTCCCACGCGTGAGCTTGCGCAGCAGATCGACCGCCAGATGGAGGGTTTTTCTTATTTTCTGCCGATATCGAGTGTGGCCATATACGGCGGCACTGACGGCAAGGAGTTTGCCCGTCAGGAGCGCGGTCTCAAGATGGGCGCCGATATGGTGATAGCCACTCCGGGGCGTCTGCTCGCTCATCTGAGCATGGGTTATGTGGATCTGTCGAAGGTGTCGTTCTTTATCCTCGACGAGGCCGACCGTATGCTCGACATGGGTTTCTACGACGATATAATGCAGATCGTAAGGCAGCTTCCCAAGGAGCGTCAGACGCTGATGTTCTCGGCGACGATGCCTCCGAAGATACAGCAGCTGGCGGCGACGATACTCAACGATCCTGTGGAGGTGAAGATCGCTGTGTCGAGGCCTACCGACAAGATAAGCCAGTCGGCTTTCGTGTGCTATGAGGCGCAGAAGACGGAGATACTGAAGCATCTGCTCCGTGAGCGTCATTCGCAGCGTGTCATAGTGTTTGCCGCGTCGAAGCTAAAGGTCAAGGAGCTGGCGCGCGCGCTGTCGAAGGCCCGAATACGTATAGGCGAGATGCACTCGGATCTTGACCAGACGGTGCGCGAGAATGTGATGCTCGACTTCCGGGCTGGCAATATCGACGTGCTCGTGGCAACGGATATAGTGGCGCGCGGCATAGATATAGACGACATCGCGATGGTGGTCAACTATGATGTGCCATACGAGCCGGAGGATTACATACACCGTATCGGACGCACGGCGCGCGCCAACAGCGACGGTACGGCGGTGACGTTTGTCGGAGAGCGTGATCAGGTGAAGTTCGGCGGCATAGAGCGCTTCCTCGGCTATGAGGTGAAGAAAGAGGATCTTCCCGAGCGTATTGGCGAGGCGCCTCAGTACAGGCCGGAACGTCGCTCAGGCTTAAGGCAGCAGCCGAAGAGTCAGAAGGGACGCAACGGTGGCGGAAATTCGCGCAGGAACGGTGCGCCCAAAGGTGGCCGTAAGAGTTCAGGGGACGCCAGGGATGCCAAAGACGCCGCGATGACAGCCGTCGATAGGCCGTCGCAGGGCGGTGGGGCTGAAACTGGGAGCGATAACCGCGGAGGGCGTCGCAACAACGGCCGCCGCAAGTGGCATGGCCGCCGCAAGGGTGGCGACAGCAAGGGCGTCGGAGGTGAGTCAGGGCACGGAGGTGAGTCAGGGCAGTAAGAAGTGCCATCAACTCCCGCGGACAGCTCTTAGAGAGTTTTGAATTTAACACGAAGAAATATATATGGACTTCTTTCTATCCTCTCAAAGGTCTTTTCGGGCGATTTGTGTCAGGTTTCATCGGTCACGATGCCCGCATCGCTCCATCCTCAACTGACGCAAATCTCTCCGAAAATCCTCTTTGAGTGAATAGAAGTGAAATTCAAACACTCTCTGAAATCATCAGCAAGACAATATATTGTTGGATTTTCTACCAGTCATTAATATGAGAAAACACTATCTAACGCTCACTGCGGCTCTTATGACTGCCGCGGTGGCACTCACACCAGAAGCGATGTCACAGCAACGCAAGAATCCATTTCTCGTGCCTTATGGCACGCAATTCAACATTCCGCCGTTTGAGAAGATCACCTACGACGACTATCTGCCCGCTATCAAGGAGGGCATAGCCCGCCGCGAGCAGGAGGTGGAGAAGATCACCGGCCAGGCTCACGAGCCGACATTTGCCAATACGGTGCTTGCGCTCGAGAAGTCGGGCGAGCTGCTCAACCGTGTGATGATGGTATTCTCGAGTCTTGACGAGACCAATTCGTCGCCCGAGATGGTGGCCATAAGCGAGGTGGCTTATCCGCTCGTGTCGCAAAGCAGCGACGAGCTGATGATGAACTCGCTGCTTTTCGGACGTGTGGAACACGTGTATGAAACCCGCGACGAAGAGGGTCTGAACCCGCAGCAGAAGAGAGCCGTGGAGGAACTTTACAGGGATTTCGTCAGGTCGGGCGCCAAGCTCAACATGGTGGATCAGATGAAGCTCAAGAAGATCAATTCGCAGCTGACGGAGCTTTATCTGCAGTATAACAAGAACTTGTTGAACGCTACGAACGCTTTCTCGATCGTGGTCGACGATGAGGCGATGCTCGCCGGAATACCGGCAAGCAATGTGGCTGTGGCCGCCGAGGAGGCCAAGTCGCGCGGACTTGACGGCAAGTGGGTGTTCACGCTTCAGGCTCCGAGCCGTCTGCCGCTGCTCCAGTATGCCGACAACCGTGATCTCCGCCGCCGTATGTATGAGGGATACATCAATCTTGCGTCGTCAGGCGAGTTTGACAACCGTCCGGTCATACAGCAGATCGTTAAGCTGCGTGCGGAGAAGGCGCGTCTGCTCGGTTATCCCGACTATGCGTCGTATATGACGGCCAATGTGATGGCCAAGAATCCGGCCAATGCCGAGGGTCTGCTCATGAAGATATGGGAGCCGGCGGTAGAGCGGGTGCATGAGGAGGTGGCTGAAATGCAGGCTCTCTCCGACAAGGAGGGCAATGACTTCAAGATCGCTCCGTGGGATTACTATTACTATGCCGAAAAGGTGCGTCGCGACAAGTATGCTCTCGACGAGGACGAGGTGCGCAGCTATTTCGCTCTCGAAAACGTCAGAAAGGGTATATTCTCTATGGCTGAAAGACTCTATGGAGTGACATTCACCGAACTGCCCAATGCTCCGAAGTATTACGACGAAGTGAAGGTGTATGAGGTGAAGGATCTCAAGGGGCAGCATGTGGCGGTGTTCATGACCGACTATTTCCCCCGTGCTTCGAAGCGCCAGGGTGCGTGGATGAGCGAGTTTCAGGGTGCGTTTGTCGATCCCGACGGCAAGTCGCAGCGTCCGATCGTCTACAATGTTGGCAATTTCTCGAAGCCGGCCGGCGATACTCCTTCGCTGCTGACCCTCGACGAGGTGGCCACTATGTTCCATGAATTCGGCCATGGTCTGCACGGTATGCTGACCCGCGCCAAGCTTCGCAGTCAGGCCGGCACGAATGTCGACCGCGACTTCGTGGAGCTTCCCTCGCAGATCCATGAGCACTGGGCTCTTGAGCCTGAGATGCTTCGCACTTATGCCCGCCACTACAAGACCGGCGAGGTGATACCCGATTCGCTTGTGGCGAAGCTTCAGGCTGCTGCCAAGCACAATCAGGGCTTCATGACCACCGAACTGGTGGGTGCCGCGCTGCTTGATCTGCAGTGGGGCAAGCTGACCGGCGCCGATGCCGAAAATGTCGACGTGAGCGCTTTCGAGAAGTCGGTGGCAGAGCGTCTGGGCATGCCTGCCGAGGTGCAGTTCCGCTACAGAAGCCCTTATTTCCGTCATATATTCGGAAGTGACGGCTATGCTTCGGGCTATTACACTTATCTGTGGGCCGAGGTGCTTGATGCCGACGGCTTCGAGCTGTTCAAGCAGAAGGGTATCTTTGATCCTGCCACTGCGGCCGCTTTCAAGAAGTATGTCCTTGAGGCGGGAGGCACTGAGGATCCGATGGAGCTTTACAAGAAGTTCCGCGGCCGTGAGCCACGCGTGGAGGCGCTGCTGCGCAACCGCGGACTGCTCAAGGACGATGAGCCTGAAAAGACCGATATAAACATGCCCGGCGGCAAGTAAGCCGTCGTTGCGACTGACAAATAAGCGGGGCGCTGCAACTATTTAGGCTGCGGCGCCCTGTCATTTTTTGTCGGTATCGGCCCGGGCGGGTGTCGGTGAGGCCGGTGGCCGGGTGGATGCTTGCTGCCGGGTCTTACTTGCGGCGGTTGCGTTCGCGGTGGCGCAGTGTGAAGTGCAGTCCTATAATGCAGGCGAGGGTGAGGCCGATGACTCCGAAGTAGAAGAGATAGTGGCCGTCGGCCAGCTCCTGCCGGCCTATATAGGCCATCACGGCAAGATATATGAGCAGTAGGATGGGTATGAGCGTGGAGCGTTTCATTGCTGTGGTGTCTGTGACGGTTGCTGCGGTGTGATTTCGGTGCGGTAGGGTGATGCTTCGGGGTCGAAGAGCCCTTGCGTGAGATGTCGGTAGATGACGAGGCATGCCCATGCGTCGATAGCGGCATATCGTTGCTGGGCGGGTGTCAGTTCGGAAGCTTCCCAGTTGCTGAGCCGTTGTCCTTTGGATATGCGCCGGCCGAAGAGTATGCCGTAGATTTTCTGCAGGCTGGTGTCGGATATGCGCCATTGTGTGACGATCTTCTGCAGGTCGATGAATCCGCGTGGCTCGAAGTCGGAGTTGCGGTGCATGACGTGGAAATCGTCCTTGAGCGATAGGCCTACCTTTAGCGTGTCGGCGTCTTCCACAAATTCTTTCATCGGCTGAGAGAATCCGAGTCGGTTGAGGCGGAAGAGAAACGACTCTTCGTCGGTGGACACCTGCATGAGCGCCACTTTGTTGGGATGGCCTTTGCGGAACGACGGTCTGGTTTCGGTGTCGAAGCCCACAACTGGGTGGCGCCGGATTCGTGTCAGCGCTTCGGCTTCGGCCTGGGGAGTGTCGATCACCGTGATGGGCGATGAGTATTCGACAAGCGGCATCGGTGCCAGTTGCTCTTTGGTTATGGTGACTGTAGTGTTGGTGGTTTTCATAAGACTCGGCAAAGTTACGAAAAAAAGCCGGCAACGCGGCCAAAAAAACAGTGGATGGTGGTGGCAGGGGGGCGTGTTTCGGCGCAATGTCAGTGAGCCAGAAAATAGAGAGAGCCATGTGTCATGGCATCTGATTGCTGACACATGGCCCTGTCGGTGTTGAGGCTATCCTGTTGCGGATCAGAGTCCGAGGTCGCGGAATGTGCGCGGTGCGGGCACCTCGGGGAGCGGTTTGCGGTCTTTGAGCTGCCGCAGCGCTTCTTCGATGGCGCGGTTGAGCTGCTGATCCTCACCGGCCTGTTCGCGGATGGGGTCGTTGTCGACGAGTATGTCGGGATCCACTCCGTGGTTCTCCACGATCCAGCGTCCTGTGGCAGCGTCGAAGTTGGTGAAGAACGGCACTCTGACGTCGGTGCCGTCCATGTAGGGAAGGCTGCCGCTGATGCCTACGATTCCTCCCCATGTGCGGGTGCCGATGACGGTGCCGAGTTTATTGGCTTTGAAGCTCCAGGGGAACAGGTCGCCGTCGGATGCCGAGTATTTGTTGATGAGGAGCACTTTGGGGCCTACGTGTGTTCCTTCGGGAATAGTGCCGACTTTGGATGATGTGCGGCTCATTGTCAGTCGGTAGGGTTTACGCATCAGGCGCTCGATGACCATAGGCGATATGTTGCCTCCGCCGTTGGCTCGGTCGTCGATGATGAGTGCTTCCTTGTCGAGTTGCGGATAGTAGTAGCGTGCGAACTCGTTAAGGCCTTCGGGTCCCATGTCGGGGATATAGATGTAGCCTACGCGTCCGTCGGTGGCCTCGCTGACTTTGCGGATGTTGTTCTGTACCCAGTCGTAGTGGTAGAGGGGATATTCGTTGTCAATCGGACGTACGACGATCTTGCGTGCATCCCGGGCTGTAGGGCGTGAGTTGATCTTGAGCTCGGTGAGTTTTCCGGCTTTGCCGATCAGGCGGCTGTAGATGTTGGGGCATCCGGCGAGGTCAACTCCGTCGATGGCAGTGATGTAGTATCCCTCCTTCACGTCGAGTCCTGGCAGCGCGAGTGGCGACCGGAGGTTTTCGCTGTAGGGCGCGCCGGGAAGTATGCGGTCAATGCGGTAGTAGCCGCTCTTGTCGCGCGAGATTTCTGCTCCGAGGAGTCCCATAGGTATGTTCTCGGGGCGTGGCGTGTCGCCGGGATTGACGTAGGCGTGTCCGCAGGCCAGTTCCGATATCATGGCTCCGATCACGTAGTTGAGATCGAGGCGTGTCTTGACGTGGGGCAGAAGCACGGCATATTTCTGCCTTATGGCGTTCCAGTCGACTCCGTGCATGTTTTCGAGATAAAAGCCGTCGCGGAACGCGCGCCATGTCTCGTCGAAGATCTGTGCCCATTCCTGCGGATAGTCGATGACGGCGATCATGTCGGATGTGTCGACGGCTTTGTCGAGCGATGCTTTCGCTGCAGTCAGTGGTGTGACGAAGATGTCGTTGCCTCTGACGAAGGTTGCTGTCTTGCCGTCGGGGCTAACCTCCATCGATGCACGTTCGGCCACGGTCTCCTCTTTTTGTGTGGCGAGATCAAACACTTTGGTGGATCCGCCGCTGTAGTACCAGACGCGGTGGCCGTCGCTGTAGATGTTGGCATACCATGATGTGGGCAGCGGTAGGCGGACAATGCGTCCGGAGATGCCGTCGGGGTCGATGCGTACTGTCGGAGCGTTGGAGGCTTCGGTCTTGGATCCGGTTGCCTTTTCGGGTTGTTCAGCGGTGGCTACAGCCGGGTCGGAGGGGAGAAGCGGCGAAGGGGTGGATGCTTCGAGAAGGGCTATGTAGAGACAGTCCATGTTGCCGTAGGCATGGTTCCATTCGGTGCGGCTGTAGATGGGGTTGAAGTCGCGGGCAGAGCTGAAAATGAGGTAGCGTCCGTCGGAGCTGAACACAGGTGACGAGGAGTCGTACCATTTGTCGGTGACGGCTATTTCCTCGCCTGAAGCGAGATTCATCACGTAGACAACGCTCATGTTGTTGGCGCCGGAGCGTGTGTAGGTGATCCAGCGGCTGTCGGGCGAGTATGCCACGTCGAAGAACTCTCCTTCGGGATTCTGTCGGACGGTGCGTTTCGATCCGCCGGCGGGATCTACCTCCACGATGCGGTTTTTGCGGTCGGTGTAGAGTATGTGGCGCGAGTCGGGACTCCACTGTAGATTTCTGATGTATGTGTCGTTGTCCTTGGTGAGCTGACGCGGTTCGCCTCCTTCGGCAGGCTGTAGCCATATCTCGGTTTCGCCTGTGCGGTCGGAAATATAGGCTATGCTGCGTCCGTCGGGACTCCATGTGGCGTTGCGCTCATTGGCTCCGGGTGTGAGGGTGATGCACCGTGTGACTCCCTCTTTGACTGGGATGTCGAACACTTCTCCGCGTGCGGTGACGGCCATGCGCCTGCCGTCGGGCGAGGTGGAGACGGCTCTGATCAGCGAACCGGCCGGTTTGCGTGCGGTGCGCGCGAAGTTGGCCTCCGGTTTGAGCCGTATATCTATTTTCGATGTGGAGCGCGTGGCCGGATCGAGCTTGTAGAGGTATCCGCCCTTTTCAAACACGATGATATGGCCGTCGGTCGACGGGAATTTCACATCGTAGTCGGTGAAGTCGGTGACTTTCTCTGTAGTGCCGGTCAGTGTGTTGTAGACGAAGAAGTTCATGGTCATGTCGCGGTCGGATATGAAGAATATCTCGTCGCCGATCCACATCGGTATTATGTCCTGGGCCACATTGTCGGTGATGTTCTTGACCGTGGCGGCCTCGGGGTCATAGATCCAGATGTCGTCGGCCATGCCTCCGCGGTAATATTTCCAGTTGCGGAACTCTCTCATCACCCGGTTGTAGGCCATCTTGCGGCCGTCGGGCGAGAAGCTGCAGAATCCTCCTTCGGGGAGGGGAATCTGCTTTGACATGCCTCCTTGGGGCGAGATGGTCCAGAGCCGTCCGTCGAAGCCGTCGGAGATGCGGTTGCGGTAGACGATGCTTTGTCCGTCGGGACTCCATGTCATGACGATGTTGTTGGGTCCCATACGGTCGCCGATGTCATCGCGCGCGTTGGTGGCCGTGTATGTCAGCCGTTTAGGGGTGCCTCCGTCCGACGGCATCAGATACACTTCGGTGTTGCCGTCGTAGTGGCCGGTGAAGGCGATGTGGCGTCCGTCGGGGGAGAAACGGGGGAACATTTCGTATCCTTCGTGGGATGTCAGCCTGTGGGCTTCTCCTCCGGCGAGCGGAGCGGTGTAGAGATCTCCGGCGTAGGTGAACACCACTTCCTTGCCGTTGGTGGACGGAAATCTCAGCAGACGCGCTCCGTCGGGCTGATCCATGGCTTGCAGTCCGTAGCCTGAAACGGCCATCAAGGCTGCCATAGCGATAATTCTCATAATGTCGGTTTATTATGGTGAATGCTTCCCGGCCTGCTTATGGTGGCGGTCAGGCCGGGGTGGGGTTATATTGTCACGCAAATGTAGCGATTTTCCGGCAGGATTTGACTATTTTTGCAGTATGAATCGAAGAAACTTCTGCAAAGCTCTTGCTGCGGTGGCGGCCATGGCGGCTACCGCGCCGGCGTCTGCGGCAGCGATGACCGGCAACTGCGGACGCCGATGCCGTCTGACTGTGGTGAGGCGCATGTGGGTCGAGGATCTGCAGGCCCGTTATCTTGACGATCCCGAGGCGGGGCCGTGTCCGCTGCTCAATCAGGGTCAGTCGTGGCTGATCGACGGTCCGGTAGAGGCGGGTATTCCTCCCCGTGGCATGTGTGGCAGGGCATGGGCGGCTATAGCGCCACGGCTTGCAGAGGCGGCCGGATGCGCCGCTACAGCCGATGGTGGCCCGAGGCTGTTGTCGTGTGGCGATCCTACACGCGCTGTGATATTCAGGGTGGATTATGACCGTGTCTGACCGCCGGATGAGGCCTCGCTGTCGTCGCGGCTGTGGCCTTTTCTTACCTGACGTGTCACGTAGTCGGTCAGATAGACTGTAAACAGGGGGAATATGACCATTCCTACGACAGGGAGCACTACATCGACGATTTTTCCGGCGACTGTGACAGGCGACACATCACATCCGACAGTTGTCATGTTCATGGCCGCCCACCAGAGGGCAGTCCAGTAGGTGTCGACCTGTGGGTTGATGCCGTATTCTTCCTGAAAGAAGATGAGTGAGCAGAAGTAGGTGACCATCACCATTATCACGATGTAGGATAGAAACAGGCTCGATATGGCGTTGGACGACAGGTAGCCTATGACGATCGACATGGCGAGTGCGCCGCGCGCAAGCGGTATGAACCTGACGAAGTAGAGTGCGGTGTCGGACATCTGTATGTCGAGCAGTCCGATGATGTTGAGGTAGGGGATCGACAGTAGCAGGAACACGATGCGGTGGGCTATGTAGCGCCACCGGTCGGGGGCAAATGCGAGTTCGACAAAAAAGTCGATGATGAAGAACACGCATACCCACAGCTGAAATGTCATGTAGGGGCGGCTGTTGAGGAAGTCGACATTGTTGAAGGTGTCGAGAGAAATCCACACGATAAGCATCACCGAGAGCAGAAGCACAAGTGTGTTGAACAGACCGGTGATGATGCTTTTCTCTCTGGCGATCCTGTGCAGACGCTTCAGGCTGGCGGCCGTGGCAGGTGGGGTGGCGGGTGGGTTTATGTTGTCGGCCATAGGTGATTGATTCTTAAAATTATCTGACTCTCACAAAATCAGTAGGAACGTTTTTCATTCTTAACATCGGCTGATCGCGAAAAGTTTTATACTTTTGCATAAGTAACTCTTCCAAACTGTTTGACTCCTATGAAAGGACTTCTTAAATCATCATTAGCTGTGCTTGCGTTGGGTACTGTGGCTGCGCTTACGTCAATGGCACCTTCCCGTCAGGGTTACAAGACTCCGGCCTTGGTCGACACGATCACCGTGAGCGGGTCGTATATCGACCGTCCGATGAAGGTGACTGTGGCTGTGCCCGAGGGCTACGGCAGCGATACGACACGTTATCCGGTGATTTATCTGCTCAACGGTCATGGCGGCGACTATCGCAACTGGCCGCGGCTGGTGCCGGTTGACAGCATAGCCACGCGCTACGGGGCTGTGGTGGTGTGTCCGTCGGGCTTCAACAGCTGGTACTGGGATAGCCCTGTGAAGCCCGGTATGCAGATGGAGAGTTTTTTCATTAAGGAGCTTGTGCCGGCCATCGATTCGATGTACCGCACCATACCTCAGGCTCAGAGCCGTGCCATCACGGGTTTCAGTATGGGAGGTCACGGAGCTTTGTGGCTCGCCATACGCCACAGCGATGTGTTCGCTCATGCGGGAGCCAGTTCGGGCGGGGTGGATATCAGGCCTTTCCCAAAGAGCTGGGGTATGCATGGGTTGCTTGGCAAGCAGTCGGAGAACAGGGAGCGGTGGGACCGCCACACGGTGATAAATCTCGTCGATTCGCTAAAGCCCGGTCAGATAAACATCATATTTGACTGCGGTACGGAGGATTTCTTCTATAAGGTCAACTGCAGCCTTGACAGCGCGCTCAATGCCCGGCGCATTCCTCACATTTATCTGACTTCGCCGGGTCAGCACAACGGGCAGTATTGGAAGCGAGCCATATATCCTCAGCTCGATTTTTTCGGTCGGGTACTGCGTCGATAAAGATGTTTAACATGCCGGTGCGGCGTTCTTGCCCAGCTGACTGCTAATTTTGCCGTTGAAAGCCATGGTGGCTTTCCCCGAAACCCGAGCATGCGGACTGATGGCACAGAAATAGAATATGCGGGATGAAAGCGTGCTCCAAAAAATTTAAGGATATGGCATTCATTATTGCGATTTTATGTGTGTTCGGCTGGCTCGGTCAAGCTCTCAAAGATGGTGCGGATATAAACTGACGTCGTGATCGGCATAGTTTTATGGGTGATATTGATACTGGTTATCGTATCATTAGTATGCCCGGGATTCTGGACGGCTCTTCTGGTGATTTCGGCATCAGTGGTCGGAGTGATGTGGCTGATAAAATGGATATTCTCTGTTATAACAAGAAAGGGATAGTATGTCGTTATGGAATTTGATAGGCGGTTTTGCCGCTATGTCGATGATGCGCAAGTGGTTTTCGGGAAGGTCGGACTGCGTGTCGGCGCAGCTGGGAAGCGAATATGGCAGTGGGATACGCGATACGTCGTATCATGCGCGGATCGCCGAGCTTGAGCATCAGATCATGGAATCGAAACGCCGTATAGCCGAGTATCAGAAGGTGATCGATGACAGCCGTGCGGCATCGGGATATGACGATTGTGACGTGGACGAGCTTCAATGCCGCATCGACGAGCTTGAGAAAAGTCTTTATGACTGCGATGTGATGTCGGATCGCTACGACATGATTCAGGAGGAGATCGAAATACTTCAGCATCGGATCAATCAGATAGAGGATAGCCGGGATGATGATACATATTGCAGCGAAGATGACGATACATACAGCGGTATATGTCAGCTTTATGATGATCATCATTACGATTATGACGATCACTGCTACGATGATCATCAGCTCTATGACGATCACCACTATGATGACAGGTGATCCGGTGTGTTATTGATGTCGGGGTGATGCTCCTTGTCAGCATGATGAAAACAAAAGCACTGTGTCACAAACGATATGTGACACAGTGCTTTTATTTATGGTCGGGGGTATGATTCCCTTGGTGGCTTGGGTCAGTCGGCTTTGAGTTTGTCCTTGACTGCATCGGTGGCTTTGTTGACTGCGTCGGCAGTCTTGTCGGCTGCTTTGCCTACTGCGTCGGAGGCCTTTCCGGCGGCGTTTTCAACGGCGTCGGTGGCTTTGTCGACTGTCGCTGATGCCTTGTTGCTGATGGTCTGCTTGGCAGCGTCGATCTTGTTGCCTACGGAGTCGGTCACAGCCTGCTTGGTGCTGTCGGCGGTTTCGCCTACTGCTGATTCAACCTTGTCGAGCGCAGACTCTGCCGAGGTGAGCATAGTGGCGAGTGCGGGTGCTTTCTGCTTGACAACGGGTTCGATCTTGGCCAAGAATTCCTTGGCCTGCTCGATCTTGCCCTCGCTGACGAGTGTCTGCGCATAGGCCTTGGCCTGATCCACGTAGGCTTTCAGGGAGTCGGTGTTGGTGCAGTTCTCGATTTTGGCCATGATACCGCCGTCTTCCTTGTCGGCCTGCTGTTTGCCGGTACATGCTACCATAAGCGCTACGGTCGCAACAGCCACAGAGAGAATCAATTTTCTCATAATCTATAAGAAGTTAAGTTTGGTTACACGATATAAACCAATGGCCATTGAAAAAAGTTCGGCGGATATAAAACGAGGGGCTCAGAATTTATAGGAGATGCCTATCGAGGGGGCGAATGCGTGCACTCGGTAGTCGGCCTTGAATGTCTTTTGGGCGGGAAGCTGCAGTTGTGGGAACATCTGTCCGACCGATGCGGCCAGCAGATCGGGATATGTACATGAGGCTCCGTCTTTGCCCAGTCCGGCGATATACATGAATGCGAGGTCGATTGAGAGATGTTCGATGGGTCGGAAGGAGAATCCGACAGTAGGCTCAATTTTGGTCATGCCGGGTGTCTCGGGGTTGTAGTGGTTGATGTCGACGGGATCGGTGTCGACCATCAGTCCGGCACGGATGTCAAACCGGTGTGTGAGCGCATACTGTGCTCCGGCCTTGAATGCCCACGAGTTGTGGTAGTTCTTGACGATATGCTGGTTGTAGGCGCTTGCGATGTCGTTGAGAAACTCTATGTCGAGGCTTTTGTAGGTGTTCCATCCTGTGAGCTGTGCGTCGAGCGCGAGTGTGAGGCGGTCGGTGGGACGGAAGCTTACTCCCATTCCGAGCACGTAGGGTGCGGGCATTGATGCCTTGAAGTTGGCGGCGTTGATCATGTTGAGCCGGTCCTCAAGCACTTTTTCGGCCACTTCGTTGGCATAGCTTACAGTGGCGTCGCCTTTTTTGACGGTCATGGTCATGCGTGTGCGGAACGAAGCTCCGAGAGTCCACCGGTCGTTGATGTCGTACATCACGCCGATGTTTGCTCCGAATGCCATCTGCGACGTGCCTTTGAGTCCGACCGATGCGGGCGATGTGTTGCCGAAGCGGTAGTCGGCGGGGAGTCCGAGCATGTTGGAGAGTCCGGCTCCGAGAATATGGTCGAATGTCGATGCGCTGACGAGCGCTTTGTGGAGGTCGACGTTGCCCCATGTCATCATGAGTCCGGCGCCTACCGACAGGCGTGGTGTGATGCGCCATGCCAGGGTGGGCTGTATGGTGAACATGCGGAGATCAACCGAACTGTTGAGCACGGCGCCGGGCCAGTCGCGACCCCAGTCGATGGAGCTTCCGTAGGGTGTATAGAAGGCTACTCCGGCCTGAAGGTTGTCGTAGATGCGGAATGATGCGTTGAGTGCTATGGGTGTCGAGATGCCGTTGTCGGTGTGGTATTTCTGTCCGTCGTGTATTGTGGTAGCGTCGGCCTTGATGCCTGTGATGCTGCCTGTAAAGTCAAATGTGGTGTTGGCGAAGCCCATTCCGGCCGGGTTGAATATCATGCTTTCCGCGCCGAGGTGCAGTGCCGTGCCGGTATGTCCCATGCCAAGCTGCCGTGCGCTGAGTGTGTTGATCTGATAGCCTTCGGCTTTAGCTGTCATGCCGATGCACAGCAGGGCAGCCAGTGCGGTTGCGGTCCGTTTAATCATTCTGTTCTGTGTTTTTTTATGAATAATGGCCGCAAAGTTACTCATTTTTGCCGACACCAGCATCAGAGCCATGCATTTTGGCGTTCTCTGACGGCGACGGAGTCGGAGAGTATGCGCAGAAATTCCTGCATGGATCGTTTGCGGTATGAGTCGGTCAGCAGGTGTACGCATCCGGTCATGGTGTTGTCGGGGATGTCGAGGGGGATCGCTTTTACTCCGGCAATGTTGTGTATGGTGGCTTCGGCCAGTATGGTGACAAGGTCGGTCTGTCCGATAAGTCGTAGGAGTATGTTGACTTCGTTGAGTTCGATCCTCACTCTCATGCCGGTGAAGTATGATGCCACGCTGTCGAATGCGTTGCGTGCCTGGAGTCCTCTGGCGGGGAGCGCGAGGTCGTAGGGCTGCAGGTCGTGGAGCGACAGGCGTGAGTGCGAGGCCAGCGAATGGGTGGGCCGCACTATGGCTGCCAGATAGCTCTGGAAAAGGATGTGTGATTCCACTCCCTCTGCGGGCTGCAGCGGTCGGAAGGCGAGTGCGAAATCCACTTCGCGTCGTCGCAGGGCTTCCATCAGCTCCGACATCGGTTTGTAGAGCACGTTGAGTTTTATGCTGGGATACATTTTCATGAATGTGACGATGCTTTCGGTAAGTATCGGGCTGAAGGAGTAGGTGACTCCGATGTTGAGTGTGCCGCATTTCATGTCGGAGAGATCGTCGATGCGTGATCGGCAGTCGTCGGCCGCGGAGATTGCTTTGCGTGCGACAGGCAAGAGCTCGCGGCCCGCTTCGGTGAGGGCTACGCTGTGGCTTGTGCGTTCGAACAGCAGTGTGTCGAATTCGTTTTCGAGCTGTTTGATCTGTTGCGAGAGGGTGCTTTGTGTGATGCAGAGCGAGCGTGCGGCCTCAGAGAAGCTGAGGCATTCGGCCAGTCTGACGAAGTATCTGATCTGTCGTAATTCCATTATGTGGCAGGTGTGTGTGGCTGTTGGTGATGAACGCTTATTGTCGGTTCTTTTCAAAAGTAACAAAAAAGAGTCTATCTTGTGGCCTGAAACGATATTTTTTTGAATATGAATATCGGGAGTGTGGCTCCGGTGACCATGGCTATAAGCACAGCCATGCATACGAATCCGTTGCTTGCGGCCTGATAGAAGTAGTAGCCGAACGTGTCGGGGTTGTCGTTGAGCACGCATACGGCCAGTGCGCCGAACGCCCGATAGGCATACATGCCCGGAATCATGGGCAGCAGCGCCGGGAAGAAATAGGCTTCGGCGGGAGTGCGGGTTCTTGAGGAGATCATCACGGCTATGAGTCCGATAAGGAACGACGCCACGAGGCTTGCCCAGAAGATGTGAAATCCGGGCACTGGGCGCATCATGAGCAGGTAGCGTAGCGAGTGGCCGAGTGCGGCGATGGCCGCGCAGTAGGGATAGGCGCGTAGCGGCAGCCGGCTTATGGAGGAGAATCCTATGGCTGCAAGCGCGGCGAAAAACGCGTCGGACAGTATATCGATATCCATGATTGTCGTGTATGTGTTGCTTAAAACATGCCTACTCCCATCACTATCATTCCGGCGCACAGGCCTATCGACAGGCAGGCGGTGAGCACTGTGGCGTCCATGAGTCGTCCGAACGAGCAGATGTAGAACCGGTGGAGCATGTCGCTGAACGAATTCAAGAACGGTACGCCGGGTACGAGATAGAGTATGCTGGTGCCGATGGCGATCTGTGGCGTATCGCCCAGATTGAAAAGATAGCTGCTCGCTCCGATCACTGCCGATGCGAAGGAGCATAGGAGGAAAGTCAGCCTGAGGTCGGCGCGCATTGATGTGAGCCATATTTTGAGGTTGTAGCCGGCAAGGGTGGCCATGAATACTACAGCCATCGCCTGGATGTCGCCTCCGAAGAGTCGGCAGAACGATGCGTTGGCAAGCGCTACGAGCGGTGGGACGACCCATGTGTGGCGCGGGCGGTCGTTGACGATGATGTCAAACATGCGTCGCGCGCGTCGGATGTCGATTCCTGTGTCGGCTATGCGCCAGCTGAGGGTGCTCAGCCGGGTGATGGTGTCGAAGCTGGTGGCTCCTTTTGCGGTGGCGATCGAGGTGAATACTGTCCGGTCGTTTCGGTCGACTATATATATGTGGACATGATGCGGCGATATGGTGATCTCCACATCCTGTCCGTAGGCGGCGGCTATGCGTTTGAGGTTTTTCTCAAGCCTGATGCATGTGGCTCCGCAGCCGAGCAGCCATCCGGCGTAGTCGGTGAGCAGATCTCTTACCATGGTCGTGCGGTGGTCTGTGGTGGTGTGGTCCGGTTGTTCAGCAGTCTTCATAGTCACGGCTATTGTCGTAGGTCGGACGGTCGCCTGGCACGAAGAATTCGTCGCGTTCAGAACCTATTTCCACTATATGCAGATGTTTTCTGTGGCGGTGGCAGCGGTGACGGTGGCAGGCTATGGCGGTCCTGACGATAAAGATGATAATAAGTAATGCTGCCAGTGCAGCCCATGTGATCAACGGTCGATACATGATATTGTAGTTTTTATATGATTAATAACATCGGCTGCCGGCTTTTAGAGATTGTCTAAAATTCATATCACTTTGCTTTTGAGAGTCTTTCCAGCGTCTTTTTGTTTGCTCCTCGGTCATGTAGCTACGGCTACACTCCCTCATCACAAACAAAAATCCATCTGACAATCCTTCTCAAAACCCGTATTATATAAATTTAGACAATCTCTTAGATTTGTGTTTTGTGCGTCGGTGACTGTCGGCCGATCAGCTTTTGCGGCCGCAAAGTAAGCTTATGTGGCTGTGGGTACATAGTGTTTTTGATGGAAAATTACGATAGCGGCTATCGGTAGGATCTGTGGCCGACGGTCGACGGAGGGGATGCCGGTGTGACAGCGGACGGATGGCAAGGTGTGCTGTGAGCCGGACTGTGCTGTGGCCATAAATATAAAAGAGGACGCCGCTGCCGCGGAATCCTCTCCTATGAGTTTCAATAAGGTAGAATTTCTAAGGTAAAAAAGATTGTTTTAGTTTTGTAACGCAAAGGTATGCCTTAATTCTGTCACCGACGAATAAAAAAATATGTTGTGTAACATCATTGTAGCGCATAAAAATTGTGGCATATGTTACAAAATGTTGACATTCAACAGGTAGTAAATTTTCTATAAAAGCGCTCCGATTGTTAATGTTGCTTAATTTTGTGAATTTCGAAGCTGTTTCCGTCAAAAACTCCGTAGGTCATGAGCCGGAATCCTTCGCCGAGTATCACGAGGCGGCATCCCGGAGCGATGTCAGTGTCGACTACCACGTGGCGGTGGCCGAAAACGAAGTATTCGGTGTCGGGATGCATGGCGAGGTAGTTTTTTGCGAATGTGATCAGCTGGTCGTTGTCGCTGAGCCGGTCGGATGCCTCTTTGCCGTTGCGCCGTGAGTGGGACGACCATCGGTGGGCGAATCCGACGGTCCATCGCGGGTGTATGGCTGCAAAGAGCCGTTGTGCGGTGGGGTTGCGGAATATGCGCTGCATCCGGCGGTAGGAGGGGCGCGGCTCTCCGCTGAGGTCGCCGTGCTCGAGATAGAATGTGTGGCCGAGTATCCGGGTGTGGAGCGGGCCGTCGATCACTTTCACTCCGATCTCCCGGGGCAGGTAGTCAAAGATCCATATGTCATGGTTGCCTTTAAGCCAGTAGACCGGCGTCCCGGCGTCGGTGAGCGATGCAATGGCCGCGAAGAAGCGCACGAATCCGCGTGGCACCACGGTGCGGTATTCATACCAGTAGTCGATGGCGTCGCCGAGGATGTAGAGCGCGGAGGCTTTGCCGGCAAGCGATCTGATCCATTCGGCAATGGCGAGTTCGTGGGCGCGGTTGTCGGCGATCCACTGCGCTCCCAGATGCAGGTCGGATATGAAGTAGGCTTTTTCCTGATCCATGTCGTGCGCGGGGTGATGGTGCGTATTACATGAAGCCGAGGTCGAGTTTGGCTTCGTCGCTCATCATGTCCTTGTCCCATACGGGTTCGAACACGAGGCGTATATCCACGCTTTTGATCCCCTCGATGCTTTCGAGCTTTATGCGTGCGTCGTCGATGATGAAGTCGGCGGCGGGGCAGTTGGGCGCTGTCAGTGTCATGTCGATTTTCAGATTGGCGTCATCGTCTATATCGATTCCATAGACGAGTCCGAGGCTGTAGATGTCGACCGGTATCTCTGGGTCGAAGACAGTCTTGAGCATTGCTACTACCTTTTCTTCAAGCTGTAGCTTCTCTTGTGGTGTCAGCATAGTTGTTATCTCTGTTGAAGTATTGTAGGGTTGCTTTTCTCACGCTTTTGCGGAGCAATATAAGCGAGAGCATGGTTGGGAATGCCATGAGGGCGTAGAACAGGTCGCACATGGCTACTGCGGCGCTCAGCGGTACGGCTGCGAACAGTATCAGCGACAGGGTGAACGCGAGTGTGTACCATCGGCTGCTCCGTTCGCCGAACAGGTAGGCGGCGCAACGGCTGCCGTAGAATGAATAGGTGAACATGGAGCTGAGGGCGAAGCAGGTGACTATGGCTGTGAGCAGATATTCGCCGAAGGGTATGGCTCGGCCGAATGCATCGATGGCGAGCGACAGTCCTTGCGGTCCGCTCTGGCTGAAGTCGCCGGCAAGCAGCAGAGCCACGGCTGTAAGTGTGCATACGAAGCCTGAGTCTATGGCCGGGCCGAGCATGGCGATGAGTCCTTCTCTGACGGGCTCCTTGTTGGCCGACGTGGCGTGCATGATGGAGGCGGTGCCTACTCCGGCGTCGTTGACGAGGGCTGCGCGGCGTGCTCCGATGATGGCCACTCCGGCCAGTGCTCCCCATCCGGCGCGGAGGCTGAATGCCTCGCTGAAAATAGAGGCGAACACTCCGGGTACAGCCTCGATGTTGGCGGCCACGATGTAGGCCACCATGATGAAGTAGGTCGTGACCATGAACGGTACGAGCACTGTGGCTACGGATGCGATGCGCTTGATGCCTCCGATCACCACGCTTCCTACGATGAGGGCCATCAGTATGCCGAGCGACAGGCGTAGGGCGTGGGAGTCGTCGGCCAGTCCGGCCGAGGAGGCTGCTGTGGCGAGCGCTTCGGCAAGCTGGTTGGCGTTGATGATGCAGAGTGTGCCGAACATTCCGGCTATGGCGAATATCACAGCGAGCGGACGCCATCGGCGGCCGAGTCCTGAGGTGATGATATGCATCGGGCCGCCGACCGGAGTGCCGTCAGTGCGTGTGGAGCGGTGGAGTATGGCGAGCACCCCTTCATGATATTTGGTGCTCATGCCTACGATGGCGCTTATCCACATCCAGAAGATGGCTCCGGGTCCGCCCATGGCGAGTGCGATGGCCACTCCTGCTATATTGCCCATGCCGACGGTGGCGGCCACGACCGACAGCAGTGCCTGTGCGGAGCTGATGCCGCGTTGCGGGGCGTCTCCGGAGCGGTTTTGGCGAAGGGCAGCCAGAGCGTCGGGAAGGCGTCGCACCGAGACCATGCCAGAGTAGAGAAACAGGAAGAGTCCTCCACCGATAAGCACAATGAAAAGCGGGTAGCCGCACAAAGTGTCGGCTACCTGCGTAAGTGTGTCGGATATCGATGTCATGATCGCCTGTCAGACGAGATGTGCCACGAGTTCCTCGCGGTCGCCCGGAAGAAGGTCGATGACGGGTATCTCGATCATGGTGTAGGCTCCGGGCTGCAGACGCATGGCCGCGCGCGCCGCTCCGACGAGTATCTGTGCGGTCAGCGCGGGGTTGTTGATGCTCATGCTGAATTCAAAACGCTGGTTCTGTGTGCGTCCGGAAACTCCTTTGCGGGTCATGTTGACGCCGTGTCCCATGTCCTTGACTTCATCGACCGATTTGACTTCGATCACGTGGGTTTCGTCGCTGGCGAAGTAGGGGTCGGTCTTCACGGCTTTGGCCACGTCGTCGAGCTTTGCTCCCGGCTCAAGTTCTACATATACCATGCGGCGGTGTATGCCTGTGCCGAGGGGTATGGTCATGGAGAGTGCGTCCTTTACTCCGGGTTTGGATTTGACGCAGACGGTGTGGCCCATGCTCATTCCGGGACCGAAGTTGGTGTAGGTCACGCCTTTGGGCGCGGCAGCCTGCATGAGTGTCCTTACCACGGAGTCGCTTCCGGGATCCCATCCGGCCGAGATGACTGCCACTGTGCCGTGCTGGCTGGCAATTTTGCCGAGGTCGCGGCGGAGCTGCGGTATGAGCGAGTGGATGTCGAAGCTGTCGACGGTGCAGATGCCGGCGGCGAGCATTGCCGATGCGTGCTTTTGCACTTCGCGTGTGGGTGTGCAGAGTATAGCCACGTCGACTTTGCCCAGTTCGGCAATGTCGGTCACTACCTTGTAGGGGGCGAGTTCGGCAGGCTGCGCGCCGAGGCTTCGGCGTACGATTCCGGCGATTTCGAAGTCGTCGGCTTCCTGAAGCGATTCGAGCACGAAGCGTCCGATATTGCCGTAGCCTACGATCGCTGCTTTGATTTTGTTCATAGAGTGTGTGTGTTATTGATAGTTGTTATTTGAGAGCCGAAACGATGTCGCGCGTGTCGCGTGCGATCATCAGCTCTTCGTCGGTGGGTATGACCACTACCTTTACTTTCGATGCGGGAGTGGATATTTCGGTTTCGGTGCCGCGTGTGCGTGCGTTGAGATCCTTGTCGATCTCCACACCCATGAATTTAAGCGGTTCGCATACGTTCTCGCGTACGCCTGTCTGGTTTTCGCCGACTCCGCCTGTAAACACGATGACGTCGACTCCTCCCATCTCTGCGGCGTAGGCGCCGATATATTTTATGATGCGCTGTTCATACATGTCGAGTCCGAGCTGGGCGCGCTCGTCGCCGGCATTGTCGGCTGCTTCAATCTCGCGCATGTCGGAGGATATCTCTGTGACTCCGGCTATGCCGCTCTCTTTGTTGATGATGCGCTGTATGTCGTCGGCGGTGTAGCCGTGGCGGTGCATGAGATATGTGATCGCTCCGGGATCAACGTCGCCCACGCGGGTGCCCATCATGAGGCCTTCGGTGGGGGTGAGTCCCATCGATGTGTCGACGCTCTTGCCGTAGAGCACAGCGGTGATTGATCCGCCGTTGCCGATATGGCAGGTGATGACTTTCTGCTTGGTGATGTCGAGTCCGAGGAATTCGCATGAGCGAGCCGACACGTAGCGGTGGCTGGTGCCGTGGAATCCGTAGCGGCGCACTCCGTCCTCTTTATAGAACTTGTAGGGGAGTGCATACATGAACGACTTGGCGGGCATGGTCTGATGGAATGCGGTGTCGAACACTCCTACCTGAGGCACTTCGGGCATGAGAGCCGAGATGGCTTCGATGCCGGTGATGTTGGCGGGGTTGTGGAGCGGTGCGAGGTTGTAGCAGTCCTTTACCTGCTGTATGACTTCGTCGGTGATCAGCACCGATTTATTGAATTTTTCCGCTCCGTGCACCACGCGGTGTCCGACGGCGTCGATCTCCGAGTAGTCCTTGATGCATCCGACGGTGGGATCGGTCAGGTTGTTGAGTATGGCTTCGACGGCTCCCTTATGGTCGGTGAGTCCGAGGGGCTGTATTTCTTTCGATCCGTCGGCTTTCTTGAATTTGAGGAATCCGTCGGCGAGTCCGATTTTCTCTACTCCGCCTTCGGCCATGGTGTTGTCTGTGTCGGTATCGATCAGTTTGTATTTCACGGAACTGCTGCCGCAGTTAAGCACTAATATTTTCATGCCTGATTAAAGATTGTAGCGTTATGATATGTTGAATTTCGGTCAGTTTTTAAGTCCGATGGCCTGATTGCAGGTCATGATGATGGTCTTGTAGATATCCTCGGGGAAGCATCCGCGCGAGAGGTCGTTGACCGGGGCGGCGAGTCCCTGCAGCACCGGACCTACAGCCTGTACTCCGCCCAGGCGCTGCACGAGCTTGTAGGCGATGTTGCCGACTTCGAGCGAGGGGAACACCAGCACGTTGGCGCGGCCGTTGAGGGGGCTGTTGGGTGCCTTGGAGTGTGCTACTCCGGGCACGATTGCTGCGTCGGCCTGCAGCTCTCCGTCGAGAATGAGGTCGGGCGCCATTTCTTTGGCTATCTCAGTGGCGCGGATCACTTTGTCGACGCGCTCATGGCGTGCGCTGCCCTTGGTGGAGAAGCTGAGTATTGCCACACGCGGCTCTATGCCGGCTATGTCGCGGGCGGTCTGTGCGGCCGATACGGCTATCTGTGCGAGCTCCTCGGCTGTGGGATCGGGAACTACCGCACAGTCGGCAAAGACGAGTATGCCGTCGGTGCCGAAGTTGAGTCCTTCGGGGAGCAGCATGAGGAACGCTCCCGAAACGACGCTGATGCCGGGCTGTGTCTTGATCACCTGGAATGCGGCGCGGAGCACGTTGCCGGTGGTGTTCTGTGCGCCTGCCACCTGTCCGTCGGCGTCGCCGGCTTTCACCATCAGGCAGCCGAGATATAGCGGATTGGCCGTAGTCAGGCGAGCCTCCTCCATGGTGATGCCCTTGTTTTTGCGCAGTTCGAAAAAGAGCGGCGCATAGCGGTCGATGACTTTCTCGTCGGCCGGATTGACGATGTTGGCGTCCTTGATGTGCTCGAGTTTCAGCTCTTTTGCAAGGGCGTGTATGTCGGCGGGATCACCAATGAGGGTGATGTCGGCGATTTTTTCGGCGATGATTCGGTCAGCAGCCGAAAGAGTACGGGGCTCAGTGCCTTCCGGGAGAACTATCCGCTGGATATTGGCCTTGGCCTTTGCGGTCATTTTCTCTATCAGTTCCATTTGACAGGTAGTGTGATTAGGTTGAATTTTATACGCAAATTTAGGCAATATCCCGAAACTGACCTATAAAAAAGGAACAAATTACCGGCTGTAAACGTTTTTTTACCAAACAAGATATCGGATTGAGATAATTTTCAATTGATTGTAATTATGGAAAAAAGAAAGAAGAGATCAAATACCAGCGTATGGCTGGTGGCCGGAGTGGCGGTGCTGATAATTCTGCTGATCGTGTGGCTGACGGTGGCCGATCTGTGGGGCGACACTGACGTGGCGGCTCGTGCGGTCATGAAAGGTGTAGAAAATTTCAATATGCTGTCATGATACTTGCCGGAATAGGATTGACGACATGGCTCGTCTGGGCTCTGATCGGGGCGGTCGGAGGATATATGTGCGGCCGGCTTATGACTTCGGGCGGAGTGCCGGCGGCGGTCAATGTAGCGGTGGGCATAGCGTCGGCCATCGGTGGCGGCTATGCCTTCATCCGGTGGTTTGGCGAGAATGACTATGGACAGACCATATCGCTCTGTGGAGCGGTGGTGGTGTGTGCTGTCGTGCTGTGGTGTCTGAGCTTCATATTCAGGAGAAACGGCGGCGATTCATGACCGGCTCTGGAGTCTATGGCTTGCGCCGGCACAAAAAAACGTCAAATACACCGTAATCATGACCAATTTCTTCGTAACTTTGCCGATATGTTACGAAGAGCCATACCACTGATAATATTTTGCATTGCGGCCTGTCTCGGTGCCGCCGGACAGAAGAAGGCCACAGTCATAGCACCGTCATATGCCTGGAGTATGCTTCCGCCGCTCGGACTGCATGAGTCTGCCACGATAGACACACTGCTATTTGACTACTCGATGGAGTCAGTGCCCTCGGCTGTGTCTCCGGCGTGGGTCTCGACGGGCAATCTCGGTTCGCCCGGCATAAATATGATACTGGCCGACAGGCCTGCCATGAGCGATTTTTACTTTCGCGACGCCATACGCCACTGGATACCGATGCAGGGTAACCACAAGTTTTACAACACGCGCATTCCGATGACGCTCGTGAGCTATAACACGTCGGGCGGCCGGGAAACGGCGCAGGATCGTCTGCAGGCCGATTTTTCCGGTAATGTCAACAGTCGCCTGCAGTTTGGCGCTTCGGTCGACTATCTTTATTCGAAGGGAAGCTATGCCAATCAGGCCGACAAGAATCTGGCGTGGGGGCTGTCGTCGTCGTATATGGGCGACCGCTATGAGCTGCAGACGTTCATAAATCATTACAACCTTGTGGCTAAGGAGAACGGCGGCATCACCGACGATCTGTATATCACCAATCCGGAAGTGCTTCAGGGCGGATCGGCCAAGATCGATGCCAAATCGATCCCGACCTTTCTGACCGGCGCGCACTCGAGAGTCACCGGATCGGAGTTCATGGCCAATTCGCGCTATAAGGTGGGTTACTGGCACGTGACGCCTCCCAACGATTCCATTCCCGGCGATACGATCGAGCACCGCACATACATACCGGTGTCGAGTTTCATCTGGACACTCGACTACAACAAGGCCCGCCATGTGTTTGACAACACTGTGCCTGCGGCGGCGGAGGATTTCTGGCGCAATACGTATCTGTCGGACGGGTACACTCACGACAATACATCGTACTGGTCGCTTTCTAACACTCTCGGTGTGTCGCTTCTCGAAGGTTTCCACAAGTATGCGAAAGCGGGTCTGGCGGCATATGTCACTCATGAGATCAGGCGTTACAATCAGACCGTCGACAGCATTCCGTTGACCGGCATCGACAGGCCGGAGGGTCTGACTCCATATCCGTTTGACAGCAAGCTGCGTCCGAAGGTGACCGAAAATCTGCTTTATGTCGGCGGACAGCTGACAAAGCAGTCGGGCCGGTTGCTGAGATACGATGTCACCGGCAGGCTCGGCATCGCCGGCACTGCGGCGGGCGATGTAAGGGTAAACGCCAATCTCTCCACACTGTTCAGGCTCAAGGATGACACGGTGAGGATCAACGGATATTTCAACTTCTCGAACGAGGAGGCCCCGCTGCTGATGCGACAGTATGTGTCGAATCATTTCATCTGGAAAAACGATTTCGGCAAGACGCGTCGTGTCAAGGCCGGAGGATGGCTGCGGATTCCGCTTACAGGCACATATATAAATGCCGGGGTCGAGAATATACAGAATCTGATATATTTCGGACCTGACTGCCTTCCGGTGCAGCATAAGGGGAGCGTGCAGGTGGTGAGCGTCAATCTTCGTCAGAATTTCAGCTACAGGGCGCTCAACTGGCAGAACAACATCACGTATCAGGTGACATCGGATCAGGCGGTGCTGCCTGCGCCGAAGCTGGCGATCAACTCCAATCTGTTTGTCTACTTCAAGGTGGCCAGGGTGCTTGAGGTGCAGCTCGGCCTCGATTGCGATTATTACACGCGCTATTATTCGCCGTCGTATCAGCCGGCCACGATGGCGTTCTACAACCAGCGGGAGATCGAGGTGGGCAATTATCCTTTCATGAATCTCTATGCCAATATGAAACTGAGCCGTACGCGATTCTATGTCATGATGTCGCATATCAATCAGGGTCTGACGGGCAAGAATTATTTCGCAATGCCCCATTATCCGATGAATCCACGGCGGTTTCAGCTCGGATTGTCGGTGGATTTCGCCAACTGATCTCTACGAAAATCCTCTCTAAGAGTATGTTTGAATTTAACACGAAGAAATATATAGGGACTTCTTTCCATCCCCTCAAAGGTCTTTTCGGGCGATTCGCGTCAAGTTTCATCGGTCACGATGCCCGCATCGCTCCCTCATCAACTCACGCGAATCTCTCCGAAAATCCTCTTTGAGTGAATAGAAGTGAAATTCAAACATACTCTAAATGAATGGAAGTGAAATTCAAGCACACTCTAAGATATGACCGAAAGCCCTCTTCGAGGCTGGCACTGTATGGACTGCTGCTCGTGGCGGCTCTGACACTGATGTTGTGTGTGCGCACATGCAGTATGCCCACTCTGCGCGTGGCCGAGCGGCATCCTTCGGGTGGCGACACGCTCGATGTGGCGATCGAGTACGGGCCATTGTCGCTCTACCGCTACGATGACACCCTCGGCGGTTTCTCTTACGATTTGCTGCGACAGCTGGCGTCGGAGCGCGGACTGCATCTGAAGTTCCACCCCGTGGTGGCTCTCGGCGATGCTCTCAGTGGGCTTGACGAGGGATTGTTCGATATAGTGGTCGGGGCGATGCCTATGACGGAGCGTTATCGGGAGCGCTATGCGTTCACCGCTCCGGTATATATTGACCGTCAGGTGCTTGTGCAGCTGCGTGATTCGGCCGGTAAGGCGCCCATCGGTTCGCAGCTCGACATGGCCGGCCATGAGGTGTGGGTCATGGCTCAGTCGCCGGTGGCCGACCGTCTGCATAATCTCGCATCGGAGATCGGCGATACGATCTATGTGGTGGAGGATCCGGCATACGGCAGCGAGCAGCTGTTTATCATGACGGCTACCGGCGAGATACCGTCGGCTGTGGTGAACGAGCGGATAGCGCGCGTCATGGCTGCGGATTATCCGCAGGTGGACATATCGACGGCGGTGTCGTTCAATCAGTTTCAGTCGTGGCTGTGCAGAAAAGCCGATTCACTGCTTGTGAACCGGCTTGATACCATTATGGAGGCGCAGCGCCAGACCGTCGGCTATCGCGAGCTGTCGCGCCGTTATTTTCCTTGAGTGTTTACGTGGGCTTGCGCGTCGGGATCGTAAATCAGGTCGGCTTCACGTGATCCGTCGGGAGTGGTGAATACAAACGTGAACATCCACTTCACCAGTCGTGTTTCGGGTGTGGAGAAGCTGCCTACGGGGAGCTTGATCATCACGTCGTTCCAGCCTTTGCGGAGCTTGACGAGGAGTGGACGCCGCGCTGCGGCATTTTCGTTTGTAAGTGAAATTTCGTTGCTTCTGACCCGGTGGGTTGACTGCCATGCCGGAGGCGCTACTGTGTCGCCGTTGATCCATATCCGGCTGTGGCGGTAATCCCAGCAGCCCGGCAGAGGGGCGAGGTCGGGTTCGGACCGGCTGTAGTTTTGTGTTTCTGCCTGCAGGCCAACTGTCTGGTCGGCCGGAGAGTAGACGCGTGTGAACGCGTATGCCGTGTGGTCGGGCTGTGGATCAGCATAGAATCCGGGTATGGTGGCTGAACCCCATACGTGCCGCAGATATATGCCTGCGCCGGTGGCGCGACGTGTGTTGTAGACAGAGTCGGCATAGGTGTAGCTCTGTGCCGGTCCTTCGGTTTCGGGCGGAAACCGGCGGCTGAGATCGCCTCCGTTGGGAAATGCGTCGGTGATGCGCCAGTGCACGTTGGTCTGTTTCACGTAGGGTATGGCGAGGTGGCGCAGCGATGTGGCCTTGTGGTGCAGCATGCGTCGCTCGAAGTCGGCAAACTCTTTGAAATCGTCGGTGCCGGGTCGGTCCATGTTGGTTCCAAGGCTGTCGAAGTATTCTGTGCCTCCTCCTCTCCACGCTCGTTCGGCCATGGCCATCATTATCGGGTAGAGATTGTTCTGGCTGGCATTGGTCGCCTCATCGGCCACATAGCGGTCGTTCCAGATGGCTATTTCCGCTCCGGCTACATCGGGTGTGGCCGATGTCAGCCGGTAGATCTTGCTCCGATAGAGGGCGCGTATGTCGGCATAAAGATCGAAATGGTTGAGATAGTGTAGCTTGGAGTCTATGGCCGGAATGCCTTTCTGCCCTTTGCCGCGATAGCTCCAGAGGTGTGTCATGTCGATCTCTCCCGGTTCATAATGCCATCCCGGATTCCACGATATGACTTTCTTGCCGTGGCTTCTGACGAATGCCACCATTTCAGGCACAAATTCTGGGTCGGTGAAGCGCACTTCGTCGGTGCCGATATGCAGATACGGGACTTCATCAAACGTGGCGCATGCCTCCTCGACAAGCAGCCGGAGTATCTTCTTGCCTTCGGCCGACTGCATGTCGTGGCGGAATGTGCGCTCGAAAGCGGCGCTATGCCCGGGCATATCTATCTCGGGCAGGAGCATGATGCCTCTTTCGCGGCAGTATGCCACGAGCTGCCGGGCTTCGTCGATGGTGTAGTAGCGGCCCGGCTGGCGGGTGGTGTTGATGCTGTCGTTGAGCATCGGGAACAGGCGGCTCTCCAGACGCCATGCCTGGTTTTCGGTCAGATGCCAGTGGAATACGTTGAGTTTGAAGAGCGACATGGCGTCGATCTCGCGTTTGAGTTCGTCGAGGCTTATATAGGAGCGGCCGACATCCATCATGAATCCGCGCCAGGGGAATGCGGGCCAGTCGGTGACGCTGCATCGTGGCAGCCGCAATTGTCGCGATGGGGTGCTTTCCGCCAGCTGTCGCAGTGTCTGCAGCGCCCATCGTATGCCCTTGGATGAGACGGCGCTGACGTCTATCCGCCGGTTGTCGATGCCGAGGGTGTAGGCCTCGTCGTTGATGCCGGCGCCGGGGATGGAGTCGACGATTTTTCCTGTGATGAGGAATCGTGCGCGCGGGTCGATTCTGACGCCGAGAGCAGTCAGCGTGTCGGCCCACTGTGCCGAGTCGGCAGCCATCATCAGGCGTGCGGCGCTGATTCTGACATCTCCGCCGTGGAACTCGATGTGCTGCGGAGCGGGCAGCAATGTGTGGGAGGTTTCGGTAGTCCGGGCTATAATCGGCATTGCCGAAATAGCGGTGGCAAGCATTGCCAGCAGTGTGTGTCTGATTGAGTGCATCGGTTTCGGGGTATTTAATCTATTTCATTCTCGATTATGGCTTCGCATGCCTGGACCAGCTCGTCGTACCATTCCTTGCCGAAACGTTCGGTCAGGGGGGCTTTCATGAACTGGTACAGGCGTATGCCGAGGCGCCGGCCGTTGGCTTCGGCGCTCCGGCATATTTTCCATCGGTGGTAGTTGACGGCGGTGAACGAGGGGTATTCGGTCAGGCGCAGCGGATAGAGATAGCATGATATCGGTTTGCGGAACGATCCGGTGAGTCCCTGCCTGAAGGCGCTGTCGATGGCACACAGGCATTTGCCGCCGGGTGCGTGGCATGTGAACACGCAGTCGCGGCCACCTACTATCGAGGTGACGAGGTCGCCCTCTTCGTCGATGTAGCTGACTCCCTGTTCGCCGATCACGCGTCGTGCCTGCGGGGTGAGCTGCTGCTCGACAATGGGGAGCACTCTCTCAAGTTCGCGCTGTTCGGCAGTGGTGATGGGGGCGCCGGCGTCGCCCTCTATGCAGCATTGTCCGAGACATTGGTCGAGATCGCAGCAAAAAAAACGTTCGGCCAGGTCGAGCGACACCAGCGTATTTCCTATTTCTATCATGATTTCTTCGTTTTTATCTTCGTTGGTCATCGGTCGTTTGTAATGACGGTCACTCCGGCCAGACGGTAGCCCCGGGCAGTGCGTGGCCGGTAGTAGACTCTGATGGTGTATTCGTTGACGGTCTGGTGGAAGTTTCCCTCGATCAGTCCCTCTATCGGCCGTCCTGTGCGGCGGTCGACGGCCAGATAGCGGTAATTGTAGGCTCCCTGCTTGAGCGGAAGCGTCAGACGGTAGGATCCGGCTGTGGGATCGTAGTACATACGCGATGTCTTGTCAAGGCGTCGGCCGGTCAGTTCGCCTTCGACATATACGTCGCAGCCTTCTATCGGCTCGCTGACAAGTGTGAATCCGGTGTCGACATAGTCGGCTTCCGTGTCGGGGCGGTCGGAGTCGACGGTGCGGACGAGCATGCGTCCATGCTGTGTGCGGTCGTAGGCATACGGCGAGCCGGCTCTCGCAGCGGCCGGCTCGGTTTCGGCTGCGAACCTTCCGGCATTCTGACCTACCGACGCTATGCCCATGCCGGGCCGTCGGGTGTCGACGGTTTCCATGCGACGGTATTCGTTGCCGGCCTTGAATATCAGCTGCGGAAGATGGTCGTAGCGGGCGCGGCGTCCGGTGACGGCGGTAGGCGATGTCAGTTCCACCCTGGTTTCCGGCCGTGAGTCCTGCTCTACGGTGACGATGATGTCGGTGTATGGGCTGGTGATTTCGTTCCAGATGCGGTCGAGGTCAAGGTCGATCGAGAGCTGCTGATGTGCTCCGAGGTAGTCTGTGTCGGTGCGCGGCGATACGGTGGCTGCGATGTCGACCGATTGTTCGCTTACGCCGAACGGTATGCTTACAAGCGTAGGGCGCGCAGTGTCGTAGTCGTCGAATATCTCGATCAGGTAGTTGCCGCTTATGGTGGGGATGATGTCGGTCGGGACAGTCAGGCGGTAATGCACATAGTGGGTGAGTGTGGCTCTGGAATATGTGCCGTCGTCTAAAGGCGCTTCATTGAATCCGTCTATGTATTCGGATTCGATGAGCTGCGACGGATGCCAGTGCGGGTCGCAGTGTATCAGCCGGTAGCGCAGCTGACGGCTTTCGAGGCTCTCTTCGTCGAAGCTGACGGTAAGTCGGTCGCCGGCTCGGGGTATGATGACAGCCGGGGCGTTGTCGTGGCCTTCGATGCGTGTGATCACGCTTCTGATGGCCGGATGTTTGGCCATGTAGGCCTGTGACTGTGCGGCGAGAGCCGCCGATGCCGCGAGCATGACTGCGGCCATGCGCCGGGCTACCATGCGATAGGTGTCAGTCCGTGGCTCTGAAGCCACTGGTTAGTGCGGGTGAAGTGGTGGTTGCCGAAGAAGCCTCTTGCAGCGCTCAGCGGCGAGGGGTGGGCCGAGGTGAGCACCAGATGTCGGTCGCGATCGATGATGGCTCCTTTGCGTATGGCGTAAGAGCCCCAGAGGATGAACACCAGCCCCTGGCGTTTTTCGGCGAGATTTCTGACAACGGCGTCGGTGAATTCCTCCCATCCGTGTCCCTGATGTGAGCCGGGTGAGTGTGCTCCGACGGTGAGTGTGGCGTTGAGCATCAGCACTCCCTGACGCGCCCAACGGCTCAGATCGCCGTCGGTCGAGGGGGGTGTGCCTGTGTCGGCAGCCACCTCTTTGAATATATTGACGAGCGAGCGGGGGAGGGCTATGCCCGGATTGACCGAGAAGCACAGTCCGTTGGCTTGTCCTTCGCCATGATATGGATCCTGACCGAGGATCACCACCTTGACCTTGTCGAACGGGCATGAATCGAATGCTGCAAAGATTTTCGAGGCGGGCGGATAGACCGTCCGCCGGCCGTATTCGGCTCTGACAAATTCGGTGAGCCTGACGAAGTATTCCTTGTCGAATTCGGCTCCGAGTATCTCTTTCCAGCTGCTGTCGATTCTAACTTCCATTGCTTTTTTGCGAGTTCTTTTGCAAAGATATAAAAAATTCAGTAACTTTGCACCGTTTTTGAGCGTGTTTTCCATGCTCCGAAGCGACAAGTCTCCGTAGTTCAATGGATAGAATATTGGATTCCGGTTCCAACGATTGGGGTTCGACTCCCCACGGGGATACAAATATTTTAATAAGAAAATCAACATACGGCAATGAAAAGAACATTCCAACCTTCTAACAGAAAAAGAGTCAACAAGCACGGCTTCCGTGAGAGAATGGCCACAGCCGATGGCCGCAAGGTGCTTGCACGTCGTCGTGCGAAAGGCCGCAAGCGTCTTACTGTCAGCTGTTCTATCGCCGGCAAGTAATTCTCTTTCTGACGCGACATTCCGGGCCGGAATCTCTCTTGCACAACAAGGAGGCTCCGGCCCGAAGCGTATGCGTCAGATTCCTGTCCGCCATAGTCCGATACACTCATCAGTCATCATGATCTAACGCCGTCGCACCGATGATCAACCCGTTCTCCACTCCGGTCTATGTCATGCCAAAGCCTGTAGGCTCGACCTGCAACATGGCGTGCACCTACTGCTACTACCTTGAGAAGAAACGATATTATCCCGACGCGCGCCGTCAGATGATGTCGGAGGCTACGCTCGAGGAGTTTGTCAAGCAGTATATCGCCGCGCAGACCACTCCTGATGTCATTTTCACATGGCATGGAGGGGAGGCTACGGTGAGGAAGCTCGACTTCTATCGCAAGGTTCTGGAGCTGCAGAAGAAGTATGGAGCCGGACGCAATATCACCAACTGCCTTCAGACCAACGCCACGCTGCTCACCGACGAGTGGTGTCTGTTTCTGAAGCGCAACAACTGGTTGGTGGGGGTGTCGATAGACGGTCCGGAGGATTTTCACGATGAATACAGGCGCATGGCCGACGGCCGGCCGTCGTTCGGTGCCGTCATGCGCGGCATACGCATGCTTCAGCGTCATGGGGTGGAGTGGAACGCTCTGGCGGTGGTCAATGATTACAATGCCGACTATCCTGTCGAGTTCTACCGTTTTTTCAAGGAACTGGGGTGTCGGTTCATACAGTTTACTCCCGTAGTGGAGCGTATGAAGCCCGACGATATGCTGGCCGATGTGGCGGCCGGCGGCGAGCTGACCGGTTTTTCGGTGACGCCACGCCAGTGGGGTGATTTTCTTATCGGTGTGTTTGACGAGTGGGTCAAGGAGGATGTCGGACGTGTGTTCGTGCAGATCTTCGATGCCACTCTGGCCAACTGGGTCGGTGCGATGCCGGGGCTATGCACTCTGTCGTCGATGTGCGGCCACGCGGCGGCCATGGAGTGGAACGGCGACGTTTATGCCTGCGACCATTTTGTATTTCCGCAATACAGGCTCGGAAATATCCATCAAAACACTCTTATAGAGATGATGGCCTCCGACCGTCAGCTTGAGTTTGGAGCCGGCAAACTCGGTTCGTTGCCCAAGCAGTGCCGTGATTGCCGGTGGCTGTTTGCCTGCAACGGCGAGTGTCCCCGCAACCGCTTCGCCACGACGGCTGAGGGTGAGCCTGGACTGAATTACCTGTGTGAGGGTTATCGTGCTTTTTTCAATCATGTGGCGCCCTATATGGACTTCATGAAGGGGGAGCTTGAGGCCGGGCGTGCACCGGCCAATGTCAATGGGATGCGTTTCGGCTGACGGTTTCTTCGTCGGCATCGTCGCGGTGTGACGGCGACGAGAGCCGGCGGCATATCCGGTTGATCAGGTCGGGGTGGGCTGCGGTTTCGCTCTCCAGATCAATGTGCCACGGGGCCTCCTCTTCAAGAAACGGCGAGGTGGCGGCCTGCGGTCCGAGATTCCAGGTGTAGAGCAGCACGTTGACTTTAAGCGCTTTCAGTTTTCGGATGAGCATCTCGTGATCGGCATCGCCGGTGATGAGCACCACGTAGTCGAATTTGCGTATGCTGGTCAGTTCGTAGGCTTCGAGGGCAAACCATACGTCGACCCCTTTTTCTACTATGGTGGTGCCTCCGGCGGCATTGGGCACTTCGCGGAGGTGCTTGTAGTGGAATATGACGTCGTTGTCGATCAGCGCGTCCTCGAAATATCGCTCGGTAAGCAGTATGCGCTTTTCGTTGGCCAGAGCTGCGCGAAACCGCCCTCTGAAGTAGTGGCTCTCCGTGATGAGGCAGTCAGACGGATCGGTGTCGGCATGGCGGGCTATGCGGCGGCGTATGTAGTCGAGATAGCCGTGGATGTCGATCTGCAGCTGGCGTTTGTGGCGCAGCTCGTCGTTGATTTTGGAGAAGTAGCCTCCGTCAATGAAAATTCCTATGGATATGGGCGAGGTGTTCATACGTGATTAACACCCGCCGGGCGGGGAGGGTTCGGGCGTTCAGTGTGGTTATTCGTCGATGTTGTCGATGTCGTCGTCATCATCGTCATCGAAGTCAAAATCGAAGTCCCATCCGTCGCTTTCCATGGCTTCGGAGGTGAATTTCGACAACTCTCTGCCTTCGCGTTTGGTGGGGCGTCCGAGTCCTTTGCGGCGGTCGATGAATCCGGATATTTTCACGATCTCAAGCAGGTCGAGCTGGCTCTGCGGGGTGATGTTTTCCAGATAGTCGGGCACAAGGCGTGCGCCAAGACGGTTTTCGGTGAGTGCCTTGACTCTGAAACTGTAGGTCACCGGCGGTTTGCGCACTTCTATTACGTCGCCGACCTTGATGGTGCGCGATGGCTTGGCTGTGGCGCCTCCCACGCTGATGCGTCCTTTTTTGCATGCGTCGGTGCTTATGGTGCGGGTCTTGAATATGCGGGTGGCCCACATCCATTTGTCGATTCTTTCTTCGGTCTTGGCCATGAGTGTCTGTTGTGTGGAGTGAAGGTTTTATAGGTGTAAAACACCTGAGCCTGCGGCGATGGTTCGCATAGCGGTCACTTGTTGTTGAAGTTGCACATAGCGAAGTCGAGTCCTGACAGGCAGAATGCCTTGATGGCCTCGATGGCCACGTCGATGCGCACTGGCAGTTTCTGGCGCTGGTCGAGCGTGAAGGCTCCGAGCACGTATTCTACCTGCTGGCCGCGCTGGAAGTCGTTGCCTATGCCGAACCGCAGGCGTGGATATGCCTGGGTGCCGAGCATGGCTGCGATGTTTTTGAGTCCGTTGTGTCCGGCGTCGCTGCCGTTGGCTTTGAGGCGTATGGCTCCGAAGGGCAGCGCGAGGTCGTCGACGAGTACGAGCAGGTGGTCGTTGTCGATCTTTTCGTGATCGCGCCAGTAGCGCACGGCGTTGCCGCTGAGATTCATGTAGGTCGAGGGCTTGAGCAGTATGAGCTGCGCGTTCTTGACGCGCAGGCGTGCGATGTCGCCGTAACGTTCGGGTGTAAAAGTAATATTGGATGCCTTTGCAAAGGCATCCAATATCATAAATCCTATGTTGTGGCGTGTCATGGCATACTCGCTGCCGATATTGCCAAGCCCAACTATCAGATATTTCATCAGCTGTTGTCGGGAATAGTTTACGGGATTACTTTCCTGCGGCGGCGGCGGCTGCTGCGCCACGGGCGGCACGGGTCAGCTGTACGGCGCATACGACAGCGTTCTTGGCGTTGGTCAGTTCGAGGCCTTCGAAGTGGAGGTCGCCGATCTGGATGGTCTTGCCGAGGCCGAGGTTGTCGACGTTGACTACAACGCGTTCGGGGATCTTGTCGTAAGTGGCTTTAACCTTGATCTTTTTCATTGAGAGGGTGAGCTTACCACCGGCTTTCACACCTTCGGCGTGGCCTTCAAGCTGCACGGGCACTTCGATCACCACGGGCTTCTTGTCGTTGACTTCGAGAAGATCGATGTGGAGGATTGTGTCCTTGACGGGGTGGAACTGGATGTCCTTGAGCACAGCCATGCGCTTTTCGCCGTGGAGGCTCAGCTCGATAGCGAAGATGTCGGGTGTATAGATGAGCTTGCGCACGGAGTCGTTGGTCACAACGAGGTCGGTGGTGATGAGGCCCTTGGACTGGTCTTTCTCGATCACGACGATCTTTTCGCCGTCGCGGAGCTTGCCTTTGTAGGGGAGGTCGATCACTTCACCGCCGTTGAGCACTACGGGGATTTTGTTTTCCTTGCGGAGTGCCTTGGCGGCTTTCTTGCCGAGATCGGTACGGGGCTCGGCGCTGAGCTGGAATGTCTTCATTCTTTGAGATGTTTGTTGTTGTGTTACTAAAAATTAAGCGCTCCTTAATTTCCCATCACACGGGATGCCTAAAAAGCGGTGCAAAGGTAGCGATTTTTGGACTGAATTCCAAATGTATGGTCATAAACATGTCGAGAAAAAGCGCGACAGACTTCGTGAAGGGGCTTCACACGGGTTTTCTCATGTGAGCTGTGTGGATGGGCCTGTGTGGGGTATTGTATGAATGTGTAAAAGAAAAAGCGCACGTCATCGCGACGCGCGCTTTCTCACCATGAGAAAAAATATTACATCTATTGTCCTTGCAATTTTATGTAGGTGTTTTGTGTCCGAGCCGTCCGTGCGTCACTGGCCGAGGTAGGTCTTCAGCAGGCGGCTTTTCTGTCCTTTGAGCCGGCGGATGGCTTTCTCCTTGATCTGGCGTACGCGTTCGCGTGTGAGATCAAATTTGGCTCCGATCTCTTCAAGCGTCATCTCCTGACAGCCGATGCCGAAGAACATTTTGAGTATCTCGCGTTCGCGTTCGTGGAGCTGGCGCAGCGCGCGGTCCACTTCTTTCGACAGGGATTCCTGTGTCAGCGTGGAGTCTGCTGCGGGGGAGTCGTCGTTGGTGAGCACGTCGAGAAGGCTGTTGTCCTCACCTTCTACAAATGGTGCGTCGACCGAGATGCTTCGTCCCGATACCTTAAGGGTGTCGGAGATTTTTTCAAGAGGCACGTCGAGGCGTGCGGCAAGCTCTTCGGGCGAAGGACGGCGCTCGTTTTCCTGCTCGAACTTCGATAGCTCCTTGCTGATTTTATTCAATGCTCCCACCTGATTGAGGGGCAATCTGACGATGCGGGCCTGTTCGGCCAGCGCCTGAAGGATTGACTGCCGTATCCACCACACGGCATAGGAGATGAATTTGAAACCGCGGGTTTCGTCAAACTTCTGTGCCGCTTTAATCAAGCCGAGATTGCCTTCGTTGATCAGGTCGGGGAGGCTCAGTCCCTGATTTTGATACTGTTTTGCTACTGATACGACGAAGCGAAGGTTGGCACACGTTAACTTTTCCAGCGCTCTCTGATCACCTTGGCGTATGCGCCTTGCAAGCTCAACTTCCTCATCTACGGATATAAGCTCTTCGCGGCCTATCTCCTGGAGATACTTGTCGAGCGATGCGCTCTCGCGGTTGGTAATCGATTTGGTGATTTTAAGTTGTCTCATTCGTTTCTTGAGATTAAGCGCGCAAAGGTAATGATTATTTTCCTAATACGCAAATGTTTCGGCCTGATTTTAGAACTGATTTGAAGGCTTCCGCCGGTTTGGGCTTTGCTTGGATATTGGTTTGGGGCTTTGCTTGGCTTGAGACCACTTTATGCGCGCGGCTATGGCGGCCGGTGTTGGTGTCACGACTCCGGCGAGTCCTCCTGAGCTGTCAGGTCGAGCAGGCGCCGGGCTGTGTCGGCATATTCGGCGGGGACGACAAGGTTGATGCCTCCGATGCTGTTGAAGCCTATAGGGTATATCGACGAGAATGTTTCGTTGGTCAGGGTGCAGGGGATCCCTTCGTTGGACAGCACTCCTTCGGCTATGTGGGCTTCCCAGTCGGTGGAGTATGTCGCTATCGTTATACTGGTGTCGTTGGTCTGTTTCATAATGGATGGATAACGTGGATGCGGCAGTGTTTGTTCAGCCTTATCTAATGCCTCTGCGGTCGAGCTCTTTCTGGTAGCGTCGGGCGTTGGCCTGATGTGTGGGGTAGTCGGCTGCGAAATTGTGGTAGCCTGAAAAGTCTTCACGCGCGCACATGTAGATGTAGTTGTGGAGCGGCGCCTCAAGCACGGCGTCGATGGTGCGCCGGTCGGCGATCCTTATCGGACCCGGGGGGAGTCCGTGGTGAAGATATGTGTTGTAGGGCGACTGCACCGCGAGGTGTCGCCGGGTGATGCGGCGAAGGGTGGGGTCGCCGGTGGCGAACTTCACTGTCGGGTCGGCCTGAAGGAGCATGCCTCGTTTCAGCCGGTTGAGATACAGGCGTGCCACGGTCGGGCGTTCGTCGGCCTTGGCGGTTTCCTCCTCGACAATCGAGGCGAGGGTGGCTACCTCGGCGGGAGTCATGCCGAGATCGGCGGCGCGCTGTCGGCGGCGTTCGTCCCAGAAGTTGTTGCGCGCTTCGAGCATCCGTTCCGCCAGCCGTTCGCCGCTGTCGGTCCAGTAGGCTTCGTATGTGTCGGGCATGAATGCTGCCGGAAACTGCTGACGCCTGAACCCGTGGCGTGGCAGGAGGGTGTCGCATGCCTCAAGAAATTCTTCGGAGCCGATCTCTACGTTGCGGGTTACTTTCGATGCCATATCGGCGAGATCGCGGGCATAGTTGAATGTCACCTTCACGGGCGACTGTGTGCCGTTTTTAAGGCGTCGGGCTGCGCCGGCCGAGCTTGTCGAATGGTCGAACCTGTAGGCTCCATGGGCGCGCGAGGGTGTGCCTCCCATGGTTCGCCAGATGGTGTACACGCGGTTGCCGCATGTGATGCCAAGTGCCGAGCGCAGCGAGTCGGCCACGGCTGCGCGGTCGGCGCCCGCGGGTATTCTCACCCATCGCGGCTGATCGGTGGGTGTTGCGGATTTCATGCAGAATATCAAGCATCCTACTGCCAGTAATATTGCCGAAATTGCGGCGATCAGCACTCCGAGGCGAATCCCTCCGGTGGTCTTCTTTTTCTTTTTTTGTGTGGTAGTCATGATGTGTGCAAAGTTACAAATTATAGATGCTATGAAAAAAGTTTTGAAGGGCGTTTTTGTCTAAATCGTGTATAATCAGTGGTTAATGCTTCGTCGAGGAAGCGTTGTTAAAAAAAATCGTAAAAAAATGTCGAAATATTATTGTCAGTTCAAAAAATGGTAGTAACTTTGCATCGCTTTCGGAAACGAAGGGCGCTTAGCTCAGCTGGTTCAGAGCGTCTGCCTTACAAGCAGAGGGTCGGGGGTTCGAATCCCTCAGCGCCCACCACGATTCCCGAAAATCGTTGCCGGAAGCATTTCACCTCGAACAATCGAGGGCGCTTAGCTCAGCTGGTTCAGAGCGTCTGCCTTACAAGCAGAGGGTCGGGGGTTCGAATCCCTCAGCGCCCACCACTAATTCGGGAAATCGTCGACCGAAAATATCTCACCTCGAATAATCGAGGGCGCTTAGCTCAGCTGGTTCAGAGCGTCTGCCTTACAAGCAGAGGGTCGGGGGTTCGAATCCCTCAGCGCCCACCACTAATTTAAGAGTTTTAGATTACTCCCATGTTGATAAAGCATGGGATTTCTCTTTTATATGAATACCGATATCGACATATCTGCAGCTCTGTCGCTTGCCGCGGAGGGCAGGGTAGAGGAGGCTATCGCTCTGCTCGGTGATATGGCTGCTGTATGTCCTGACTGCGATGAGATTTTTTTCTGCAGGGGCAAATTGCTGTGGAAACTCGGTCGTCGCTCTGAAGCTACTTCCGATTATATCAAGGCAGTTTCGATCAATCCGTCGAGCAAGGCTGCCCGGGCGCTGGAAATGGCGCGCGAGGTGGAGAGTTTTTTCAATCCCGATCTGCTTAATCCCTGACAATCTTTTCCTTTCTGCAGCGTCTCATGAAACTGTGGCGCTTCATGAGCATTCCGGTTCTCTGATCCGTCCCTTGTGGTCTGCGTTTTGCAGTTCGGCTCAGAAGAGTGAGAGTTGCTGTGGTCTCCGGCTGTCGGCCGGTGATGTTCCGAACATCAGGTGTAGTTCCTCAACCCATCCCTGCGAGCCGTTGCGAAGCCGCAGGCTGGTCATCCCGATGATGCCGTGTATGGCTTTCTTGATGTGTTCTATGACCTGGCCGAGGTCGGAAAGGCCGCTTATGCGGAGGTTGGCCACGTTTCGGCCGTACTGTGTCAGACTGGCTATGATCACGTCGGAGGAGTTGATGTGTTTCATTGTACTTTGCGTTTGTTTTCTGACGCAAAGTTATCAACATGGGTGTGCGAAAACGCGGCACACCTGAGTTAAAAGATTGTATAGGCGTGATGATTTACTGATTTTCCATGAATAGCCTTGACGGATTTGAGTGAAATATCGTATCAGACCGATATTTTCTGTTGTCTGTCAGTCTTCAGAATAGTGCCGGAGCACCCGCCGGTAGGAGTTGAAGATCTTTGATTTGCTGACAAAGCCTACGTAGGTACCGTCGGGCTCCACCACCGGCAGATTCCACGCTCCTGTGTCGTCGAAGGTCTTCATCACCTGTTCCATGCTTTGTCCGATGACGACCCGTCCGGGGGGTATGCTCATGAATTTGTCGACATACATGCGTCGGTAGAGATCGGGGCGGAACATGATGTTGCGGATTTCGTCGAGCAGCACCACTCCCTGCAGGCGGCCCTCTTTGTCGAGCACGGGATACAGATTGCGGTTGGAGCGCGAGATTACACCCACCATCTCCTTCAGGTTCATGTTGGGGTCGACAGGCATGAAGTCGGTTTCGATCACGTTGTCAACTTTCAGCAGCGTGAGCACAGCCTTGTCCTTGTGGTGGGTCAGAAGCTCGCCGCGCTGTGCCAGTCGCATGGCGTAGATGCTGTAAGGTTCGAACAGTTTGATAGTGCCATACGACAGGGTCGACACTATGAGCAGCGGCAGAAACAGTTCGTAGCCTCCGGTCAGTTCGGCCGTCAGGAAGATGCCCATCAGCGGTGCATGCATGACGGCCGACATCACTCCGGCCATGCCCATCAGAGCGAAGTTTTTAACCGACAGATCGAGTCCGAACAGTTCGTTGAGCAGATAGGCGAAGAAGAATCCAGCCATGCACCCTACGTAGAGCGATGGCGCGAACGTGCCTCCTATGCCGCCGGCTCCGGTGGTGGCCGATGTGGCGAATGCCTTGGCCATGATAATCATGCCGATAAACAGCAATATGAACCACACATTGTCGCGGTCGGAATAGAATATGGATCCGTCGACTATGCTGGAGATATTGCCGCTGAGCAGAGCCACGATCGATCCGTAGCCTTCGCCGTAGAGCGGCGGCAGCAGGAATATGAGGGTAGAGAGCAGCACGGTGCCGGCACCGAGTCGCCACCACGGATTGTTGATCTTTCTGAAGGTGTTCTCCATCAGGTTCATTACGCGGGTGAAGTAGAGCGACACGAGTCCGGTGAACACCCCGAGCAGTATGGCGAACGGGATGCGGGCGGTCATGAACGGTTCGCTCTGCACGAAGAAAAACTCCACGTCGTAGCCGGTGAAGATGTAGGCTATCGTGGCGGCCGTGATGGATGAGATAAGCAGCGGCATCACCGAAACGGTGGTCAGGTCGATCATCAGCACCTCGAGTGTGAACAGCATACCGGCTATCGGGGCTTTGAAAATTCCGGCTATGCCTGCCGCCGCGCCGCATCCCACAAGGATCATCAGCACCCTCGGCGACATGCGCAGCCATGAGCCGAGCGTAGATCCGATGGCGGCTCCGGTGTAGACTATCGGACCCTCGGCTCCGACCGATCCGCCGAAGCCGATGGTGATTGAGCTTGCCACGAGCGAGGTGTAGGTGTTGTGGCGTTTCAGGCGGCTCTTGTTCTGCGATATGGCATGCAGCACCCGGGTGACACCGTGGGATATGTTGTCGCGCACCACATAGCGCACAAACAGAGCGGTGATGAGCACTCCCACTGCCGGATAGATGAAAAACAGCCAGTTGCCTCCGGTTATCGACAGGTGCGATGTGAGAGCCGACGAGATCAGATGTATCAGCGTCTTGAGCAGGAGTGCGGCCAGACCGCCGAGTATGCCAACTATCAGCGAAACGAAGATGACGAATGTCTTCTCCTTGACATGTTTCTCACGCCAGGTGAGAAACTTCATGAAGAGGTTGTGGGCGCGTCCGTTGTGACGCACGTCGCTGTAAGTCGTGGCATCGCTGGTGCCTTTATCGGTCGTAGGGTCGGTCACGGGCGTATGATTTTGATGACACCTCCATCGGAGATCTTGATTACTGACGAGGGACGTGCACCGCTCTCTGACTGCTGACGACGGCTGGTGGCCACGTAGTCGACAGCGCTTTTGATTTCTTCGCTTATGTCGGCGAAGCAGGCCGGAGCGGGCTCTCCGCTGATATTGGCCGAAGTCGACACCAACGGACGGCGCAGACGGCGGCACAGGCTCTGGCAGAATTCGTCGGAAGCGATGCGCAGGGCTGCGCTTCCGTCGGGGGCGAGAAGTCCGGGCGCCAGTCCGCGCGGACGGTCATAGATTATGGTCAGCGGCCTGACAGCCACTTTGGCAAGCTGCATGGCGGCTTCGGGTATTTCGTCGACCCATCGTTCCAGCATGGCCACATCGCTCACGAGCGATATCATCGCTTTGGAGTCGACTCGGTGTTTGATGCTGTAGACGCGCGCCACGGCCTCCGGACGTGTGGCATCGCAGCCTATGCCCCATACGGTGTCGGTGGGATAGAGGATTACTCCGCCCTTTTTGAGGATGTCGGCTGCTGATTCCAGGTCGGTTATTGTTTCTTTCGTCATATTTTGTCAATATGCTGCAAAAATAGCAAAAAAAACCGTCGGGCCATAGCGTATGTTACGAAAAAATATTTTACTTTTGGGGTCGGATTGCCTGAAGCTCTGTGTGGGGTCTGACGGCGACCGTTGACCGGAAATTATAAACCAACAATATCAATATCATGTTACAACCTGAAGATCTGGCACAGCTTGAGGCCAAAGGCATCACTGAGTCACAGCTCGACGCACAGCTACGACGCTTCGAACAAGGATTCCCGTTTCTCGATATTTTAGCTGCCGCCCGTCCGGGACGCGGCATAACTCTGCTTTCGCCTCAGCAGGAGGAGGAAGCCCGTCAGCGTTGGCACCGTTATCTTGCAGAGGGTGGCGAGGTCACCAAGTTCGTGCCGGCTTCTGGAGCCGCATCCCGCATGTTCAAGGCTCTGTTTGAGTTTGTCGACGGCGAGGCCGACACTCCGGCGCCCGGCTCGCCAGTGGCTCAGCTTGTGGAAAATTTCACCAGTCTGCCATTTGCCGCCGAGCTCGACGCCACGGCAGTGAAGCTCTATGGAGTCACAGCCGGCGAGCTGATAGCCGCCGGTCGCATAAAAGAACTCATCTCTGCTCTCATCAAGCCTGAAGGGATGAACTATGGAGGCCTTCCTAAAGGTCTGCTGAAGTTTCACAAGTATGCCGACGGATCGCGCACTCCGCTCGAGGAGCAGATGACCGAAGGCGCCCAGACAGCAGCCAATTCGCTCGGAACGGTCAATCTTCACTTCACTGTTTCGGCCAATCACCGCAAGCTTTTCGAGGAGAAGATAGCCGAGGTGTTGCCGGCCACAGAGAAGCGCACCGGAGTGAAATTCAATATTTCGCTCTCGGAGCAGAAACCGTCGACCGACACAGTGGCCGCTAATCCCGACAACACGCCTTTCCGTGAGGACGGAAAGCTGCTCTTCCGTCCCGGAGGACATGGAGCGCTCATAGAGAATCTCAACGACATCGACTCGGCTGTGGTGTTCATAAAGAATATCGACAATGTGGTGCCCGACGCGCTCCGTCAGCCCACGGTGCGTTATAAAGAGGTCATCGCCGGCTATATGATGCAGCTCCGCGACAGGATTGTCGAATATCAGATGGCTCTCGCCGACGGAAAGTATGACGAACCGCTGCTTGACGAGATTTTCGTGTTCATGCGCGACCGTCTGTCGCTCTCCGACAAGAATTTCACCAAGATGGATATACCTCATCGCGCCGTGTATCTCCACGACAAACTCGACCGGCCTCTGCGTGTGTGCGGCATGGTGCGCAACGAGGGTGAGCCGGGCGGCGGTCCGTTCGTAGCTGTCAATCCCGACGGCTCGGCTTCGCTGCAGATACTTGAAAGCCATCAGATCGACAAGAACAATCCGGAATATATGGCCATGCTCAAGTCGGCCACACATTTCAATCCGGTGGATCTGGTATGCTACATCAAAGATCGTCATGGCGACAACTATGACCTGACGGCACACACCGATCCGGCCACAGGCTTCATCTCCTCCAAGTCGTCGCACGGCAAGGAGCTGAAAGCGCTCGAACTCCCCGGACTGTGGAACGGCGCCATGAGCGACTGGAATACGGCCTTTGTGGAGGTGCCGGTCGAAACCTTCAATCCCGTCAAGACGGTCAACGACCTTCTGCGCCCGGCCCATCAGTGACCTGACGCCCGGAATCTTTCCGGGATTAAACGATAGTCAGCGGCTCCGTAAAAACCTTACGGAGCCGCTGTTGTTATCACTATGGACGGGTGGAGTGTTTCATGGCCAATCCCGGCGATCTCCGCCTCGCCCCCGATGGATATTTACTATGGTCATGGAAAAGAAAGACGCTGCACGTAAAATATGGAAGGAGTGCTTCGGCTACTCCGATACCCGCATCAGCCGGATGCTTGATGCGGTCTGTGACGATAACGACATACTGCTGCTCGAGAAGGGCGGTCAGCCGGTCAGTACGCTCGAGATGCGTCGCTTCGATTTCCTGTTTCACGGCGAAATGGTCGGTCTTTCAATGATATCGCACTGCGCCACGCGCAGGTCTTCGCGCGGCAACGGCTTTATGTCGGAACTTATGATGTCGGCGCTTGAAGCGGCTCGCCGTCGCGGCGATATGATTGCGGCACTTGTGCCTACGCACGACTGGCTCAGCTTTCTTTTCGGTCGCTGGGGATTTTCGACGGTTTTTTATCACGACATACAGCGCTTTACGTCGTTACACACATTCGGCAACGGGCACGGTTATCATCCGGTCGATAATCCGGCATCGGATGAAGTCTACATGGCTTTCCGTGAAATGGAGATGCAGCGGCCGTGCACATTAATCGTTTCTCGGACGGATTTCCAGCGTCGTGTCATGGAGTCGGTCGGCGCTGACGCTACGGAGTCGTTTGTGGCTATGGCCGATAGTGAAGGGCGTGTGGTGTCTATGGCGTGGGCCTCGTTGTCGGCCGACGGTGAGCTGTTGACTGTCACCGATCTGCTCGGTGTTGATACGGAAGCGATCAGGGCGGCGATGCATGAGCTTCGGCGCATGTATCCTGATGTGGCCGTGAGGATAATGGCTCTGCCGGGCGACGGAAACAGACATCTTTACGGGTATGGCATGGCCCGTATCGTGGATGTGGGTCGGTGTCTGTCGGCAGTCGCTGCCGCTTATCCCGAATTGTGCACCACGATGCGCGTCACCGATCGGATCATACCCGACAATTCCCACTACTATGTGATCGAGAATGGCTCGCTGTATCTGGCCGACGAGCGGACAGACGCTCCGGCATTCGACATAACTGCCGAAGTGTTGTGCCGCATGGCGTTCTCTTCACCGAAAATCGGCTCGGTTCTCGGTTTTCCCTCGGTAAGACCAGTGCTGTGACGCGTCTATGTGACGTATGTGCGTGATGACAACCCGATGTGCGAGAAGGTGTACATGTATATGGAATCGGCCTGCATCAATATGAGTGTGACCCAGCACGCGGCGCTGTGCACTACAATCCCGGAGTCGGTTTATTAGGCTATAATGGAAAACGACTGGAAGAGCGCCAAGAGGCTGAAACGTCAGGGTGACGTATGTTTTCTTCGGATGTGGAGAAGCTTGAGTAGGTGGTGGTCAATATATCAAATTCGAGCCGGATAGCTGATCAACCGGAAAATTGAAAAAATGGCGTCGTGTCAGTATGATTGTGACACGGCGCCATTTTTTATGGTTGCTTCCGTTTATGGATGCGCCGGATGTATAGGCGCGACGTTGGGCTTATTTGTATCGGGCCCAGCGTATGAGATCCTTTATAGAGGGTTTTTTGCCATACATGAATATGCCGACGCGGTAGATCTTTGCGGCGATCCATACCATCAGAAGGAAGCTTGCGTAGAGTATAGCCAGTGACAGGCCGATCTCCCACATCGGTATGCCCGAGGGCACGCGGGCCATCATCACCATCGGTGAGGTGAACGGAATGAACGAGGTCCATATCGCGGCCGGCGACGATGCGTCGCTTGCAGCCGTCATGCCGAATATGATGCCTATGATTATGGGGAATATGACAAACGACTGAAGCTGACTTGCGTCCTGGATATTGTCGACAGCCGAGCCTATGGCAGCATATATGGCCGCATAGAGCAGAAATCCTCCTATCAGGAAGAGTATCAGCAGCCCGAAGAGCTGGAGTATGTAGCCTACATTGCTCATGAGCGACATGGCCTGAAGTATTTCCACATCCATGCTGGCGCTGGTGGCATCGAGTGTGCCGGCATTGAGCGCCGACATTTCCGTCAGAGCCGTGTCTGGTATTATGGCAGGCAGCACGAAGGCCGACATCGCGGCTATGAGCACTCCCCATATCAGTATCTGCGTGACGGCTACCAGACCGATGCCGCAGATCTTGCCGAGCATGAGATGCGTAGGTTTGACCGACGACACGACGATCTCGAGTACGCGGTTGTTTTTCTCTTCGATGATGCTCGTCATCACCATCTGTCCGTAGAGCAGCAGACACATGTAGAGCAGGAATGTCAGTATGATGCCTATCAGATAGCTGACGGCCGCCGAGGCCGATTGTGACTCGCCATCCTCCTTGTCGTTGCGGATGCTCATCAGTTTCACGTCGCTGTGCACCTCTTCGAGTATCTTGTCGAGATTCTCGATGTCATACTGCTTGAGGCGCTCCTCCTCAATGATGCCGTCGATCTGCGAGCTGACATTGTTTTCGAGCGCTATCGACGACGAGCCGTTGGTGTAAAGACGCGGACTCACCTTGCCGTCCATGATACCTGCCGGTATGTAGAGCACTCCGGCCACTTCTGTATCGGCCAGCGCAGAGTCGAGCGGAGTGGATTCGAGCAGAGTGAAGTGTGTCTCTTTGTCGCTCTGCAGCCGTGCTCCGATAGTGCCGGTTTCGTCTATCACCGTAATACCGCGTTCTTCGCTGCCTGTCACCATCATGATGAGTGCCGGAGCGGCCATCATGGCGAGCATGAACACCGGCATAAGTATGGTGGTGATGATAAAGCTCTTTTTCTTTACTCGTTCGAGAAACTCGCGTCGTATGACGAGCGATATGTTGTTAGCCATAGGTCAGTCGTTGTTTTCGGTTTGTTTTACGGTTTTAATGAAAATGTCGTTCATCGACGCCATCACGCGTCCCACTTCGATCAGGTCGGTCGCCTCGTTGGCGGCTGCTATCACGTCGCGCAGTTTCACCTCTGGAGCCAGCTTGAGCTCGAGGCGTTGCTCGGCGCCCTTCGGCTCGTCGAGGAAAAATTCGCTCGACATCGGCTGCAGGCGCTCCATAAGCAGGCGCGGATCGCCTGTGAACGTGAGCGAGCAGCGTCCGTCGCTGAAACGGTGGCGCAGTTCGTCGACATTGCCGGTAAGTATGTTCTTGCCCTTGTTGATAAGGGTTATGTCGGAGCATATCTCTTCGACCGATCCCATGTTGTGGGTCGAGAAGATGATCGTGCTGCCTTCGTCGCGCAGCTGCAGTATCTCCTGTTTGAGCAGATTGGCGTTGATGGGATCGAATCCGGAGAACGGTTCGTCGAATATGAGCAGTTTCGGACGGTGGAGCACCGTGACTATGAACTGCACTTTCTGCGCCATGCCTTTTGACAGTTCTTCTATCTTTTTGTCCCACCAGTCGGAAATGCCGAATTTGTCAAACCATCGCTTGAGCTGCGTCGTGGCGTCGGCTTTCGAAAGTCCTTTGAGACGGGCGAAGAATATGGCCTGTTCGCCCACTTTCATTTTCTTGTATAGTCCGCGCTCTTCCGGCAGATACCCTATCTGGCTGACGTCGTCGGCCGTCAGAGTATGGCCGTCGAACATCACGGTGCCGCTATCGGGAGCCGTGATATGGTTTATGATGCGGATGAGGGTGGTCTTTCCCGCTCCGTTGGGTCCGAGAAGACCGTACACAGTGCCCGGGGCGATGCTTATGCTTACGTCGTCGAGGGCTTTGTGGCCGGTATAGTGCTTGCTTACACCGATTACTTCAAGTATATTGTCCATTGCATGAAATTTTGTCCAAAGTTATTCCTTTATTTTAATTTGACGCATATAACCTGTGAAAATTTCACGGCACGCCAAAAATTGTCTAATTTTGTGGTATGGCACTGAATTCGTTTCTGCAGATAGAGGGTCTGACCAAAAGCTATGGCGACCGGATGCTTTTCGCTGATGTCACTTTCGGCATCAATGAGGGCGACAAAATAGGTATTGTGGCCAAAAACGGCACTGGCAAGTCAACCATGCTGCGTATCATAGCCGGGGAGGAAGCTCCCGACAGCGGTACGGTGACGGCGCGGAGCGGCCTGCGCATAGGCTATCTGCCGCAGTTGCCGGTGTATAGTCCCGGTACAACCGTGCTTGATGCCTGTCTGATGGCCGACACTCCGGCTGCAAAGGCTGTGGGTGCCTATCGCAAGGCTCTTGCGAGTGGCGACGACATGCTTATAGCCGAGGCCACGCACCGCATGGACGAAGCTTCGGCTTGGAACTTCGAGGACCGCCTGACGCAATTGCTCGCGCAGCTGCGCATCAATGACACCTCCCAGCCTATGGATCATCTCTCGGGCGGACAGCGTAAGCGCGTGGCGCTTGCGGCCACGCTGCTCGACGAGCCTTCGATGCTCATACTCGACGAGCCTACCAATCATCTGGATCTCGACGTCATAGAGTGGCTTGAGGCATATCTCACCAAGTCGCGGGCCACGCTGCTCATGGTGACTCATGACCGATATTTTCTTGACCGTGTGTGCAACCGGATAATCGAGATCGACCGTCAGGAACTGTTTTCCTACGACGGCAATTTCGAATATTATCTGCGGCGGCGCGAGGAGCGCTATGAGGCTATGGCTGCCGAGCTCGACCGCGTGCGCAACACTCTGCGGCGCGAAACCGAGTGGATGCGTCGCCAGCCGCAGGCAAGAGCCGGGAAGGCCAAGTACCGTATCGACGCCTATCATGATCTGCGCAAACGCTCCATGGTCAACCTGTCGGAGCGAAAGGTCAATCTTGATGTCGACTCATCCTATATAGGTTCGAAGATATTCGAGGCCGAACACATATCCAAGAGCTTCGGCGACAAGGTGATCCTGCGTGATTTCTCATACGTGTTCGCGCGTTACGAGAAGCTTGGCATCATAGGCCGCAACGGTGCCGGCAAATCCACATTCATAAAGATGCTCATGGGTCTGGTGGATCAGGACGGCGGCAGATGGAATGTAGGCGAAACGGTGCGCTTCGGCTACTACAGCCAGGAGGGAATGGAGTTTGACCCCGACAAGCGGGTGATCGACGCCATCACCGACTATGCCGAGGAGGTGAGCGTAAACGACGGGGGAGCGCGGTATTCGCCCATGCAGTGGCTGAAGCGATTTATGTTTGAGCCGTCGGAGCAGCAGAAGTATATACGCACGCTCAGCGGGGGAGAGCGTTGCCGGCTGCAGCTGGCAACGGTGCTGATGCGGTCGCCCAACTTCCTGATACTCGACGAGCCGACCAACGATCTTGACATCATGACTCTCGGCATACTTGAGGAGTATCTTGCGGAGTTCAAGGGGTGTCTTATAGTGATAAGTCACGACCGATTCTTTCTCGATTCTATCGTCGATCATCTGTTTGTGCTCGACGGCACCGGCGAAGTGTATGACTTCCCCGGCAACTACACGGAGTGGAGAGCCTGGGAGGACGAAAGGCAGCGCGATACGGAGGCGTCGTCGAAACAGTCGGCTTCCGAACCGGTCAGGGAAAAGCAGCGGTCGGAGCCGGAGCGGCAGAAGCTGACATTCAAGGAGCGTAGAGAGTTTGAGTCGCTTGAAGCCGAACTTGAGGATCTCAATGACGAGAAGTCGCAGCTCGAGGCTCTATTCAACTCAGGAGCGTCCTCCGAAGAGATTGCCTCGGCATCGGTCAGATACCAGGCTGTGATGCAGGCTCTTGACGAAAAAGAGATGCGATGGCTCGAACTTTCGGAAAAAGCTTGACCAGCGGGTCGATACAGGCCGGTACGGATATATATATGACAGAAGCCACCTCTCCTTGCGGAGATGATGGCTTCTGTTGTCTTTGATCGGGTGTGTACCCGTATGTTACGTTGCCTATGGGCGTGTGAGGCTTAGCGCATGGATAGCGTGCCGGCTTCGGCCTGTTCGATCATCTGCTTGCTTGCAGTGATGTAGATCTCTACACGACGGTTCTGCTGGCGCCCTTCGGGAGTGGCGTTGGAAGCCACATAGTCGGCCATGGGTATGCCTTCGGCTGTCAGACGGTTGGCTGCGACTCCGCTGTTGAGCAGGAACTGACGCACGGCGTTGGCACGTCCGTCGGCCACACGTGTGTTGACAGCCATTGTGCCGGTATCATCGGTAAAGCCGTAGATTTGCACGTTTGTGTCAGGATTGTTGAGCAGCGATGTGGCAAACGGCGTCAGGTCATTGCGTGCCGATGTGCTGAGGGTAGTACCGTTGGTGGGGAACAGGATGCCGGAGCTGAATGTCACCTTGATGGCCTGGAGTCCGTTCTGATCTTTAACCTCTTCCACCTGAGCCTTTTCGGCCAGTTCGCGCTGCAGTTCCTGCTGCTGCTTGTCCATTTTCTTGCCGATGAGCGCTCCTGCGCCTGCACCGACGCCGGCTCCGATAGCGCTGCCGATAGCCGCGCCCTTGCCGCCGCCTATGATAGCGCCCAGACCGGCTCCAAGGGCGGCTCCGCCGCCACCGCCGATAAGTGCTCCTTTGCCGGTATTGGTCATGCTGCTACAGCCGGCGCTTATGAGCAGGCAAAGTGCCATGACACTTGCTCCCATGATTTTCAGAGTCTTTTTCATTTTTCGAATCATTTAATAAATTTCACATTTGTCGGTTATGAGTCTGCAAAGTTAAGAAAAAAATCCAACTTATAGTTTGAGAACGTATTCGTGGCGCTGTTGGTTTAGATCCATCGCCTATGTTGTGTTTAGGGCAGTGCGGACGGTGGTCGGGAAATAGTGGGGAAATGCTATGATTATGTTATAAATAATGCGTATATTTGCAGTCGCTAACAACCTGAAACGACATAAACCACCGATCCGCATGGCTTATTTCAACATAGATCACAGAGAATCACGTTCCGGTGTGATATACCATCTGGGTGCTCTTCTGGCGGTTAGCGCCTGGGGAGCATCATTTATTTCCACAAAGGTGCTGCTGCAGTGCGGCATGTCGGCAGTGGAGATTTATGTGTATAGGTTTGTTTTGGCATATTTATGCACTTTTCTGTTCTGCCCGAGGCCGTTCGTTTCGAATTCGTGGCGCGACGAGCTTAAATTCGCTCTTTGCGGCATCTGTGGCGGATCGGTATATTTCATAGCCGAAAATACCGCCGTGACATATACTCTGGTGAGCAATGTGTCGCTGCTGGTGTCCACGTCGCCTCTGATCACCGTAGTGATGGTGGCTCTTCTTTATAAGAGCGAACGCATATCCAGAGCCATGATGGCCGGTTCGCTCGTGGCTCTCGTCGGCGTAGGGTGCGTGATATTCAATTCGAGCATGAATCTTCAGGTAAATCCTTTGGGCGACATGCTTGCTCTGCTCGCCGCGCTCTGCTGGGCGGTCTACTCGATAGTTCTTCGTCCGTTGAGCACCGTCTACAGCAGTTGGTTCATAATACGCAAGACGTTTTTCTATGGCATTGTCACCGCATTGCCCTTCTTCTTTATGGAAAGCGAGCATTTTCCGATGGCGCGTATGCTCGAAACGGAAGTGCTGTTCAATCTGCTCTTTCTGGGTCTGTTCTGCTCCATGATAGCGTATCTCCTGTGGGGACAGGCTGTCAAAGGCCTTGGTGCGGTGACTTCAGGCAATTACATGTATTTCTGTCCGGTGGTCACTCTGGTGCTGTCGGCTGTGATGCTTGGCGAGAAAATTTCGCTGATCGGCTGCGTAGGATGCGCTCTTATACTGGGCGGTGTCATAGCCGGCGACCGTCTTGGCTCGCGGAGTCGCTGATCTGCGACGCGCTTACTCTCCGGCGAGAAAGTCGATCTCTTCTACCAGACGGGCTGCCAGTGCGGCGTGATCGCCTCCTTGACGGGCTGCCTCGGCCGCAACCGGGCGCAGAGAGGGCGAATGCTGTGGTATGAGATTCCACATCAGCCTTATTCCGGCATATCGCCGCAAAGGGGCGTTTTCGGGTGATGTTTCGGTCGTCCACCTGATGGCAGTGTTCACCGGATCGGATATGCGTCGGAGAAGTTTCAGACACAACACATCGACCGCCTCTGCCGACAGCATGGCGTCGCACCAGCGAGTGGCCTCGTCGTGGTCGATCATGGCCGGATCGGCTATCATGGAAGCCATGAGCTGGCTTTCGCGCGTGTGGTTGTCGGCCAGAAGCGTTTCGGCCATTTCGTGGTTGCAGCCGGTGACGCGCGCTATCTCGGAAATCTGCGGCAGATTAAGGCCGAATATGATGCGGTAGGGCGATCCGGCTTTGCGCAGCGTGTCGGCGACAATGCCGTTGCGCATTGCAAAAAAACGACGTTTTATGGTCTGTAGCGGATTGAATTGTGTCATGAGCGCAAAATTAGTCAAAAAATACGTAACTTTGCCAATCGAATCAATCCAACACTGACAAATAACGCATGAACAGACGACTGATATATTTTGCAGCGGCCGCGCTTGTGACGCTGGCGGCGGTTGCTTCCGACGGTCTTGACAATCTGCCCGTAAAGCAGGTCAATGGCCGCGACTGCCGTTACTATGAGGTGGCGCAGGGTGAAACGGTCTACTCCATAGCCCGCAAGCTTCACATATCGCGCGAGGAGATAGAGAAGGCCAATCCATCTGTGCGCGACGGTCTGAGAGCCGGACAGATATTGTATTTCCCGGTGGAGTCATCGACATGGAAACCACGCCGCCATACGGTCCAGTCAAAAGAAACCATCTATGGCATCGCGCGCGCATACGGTATCACCACCGATCAGCTGATCGAATGGAATCCGCAGGCACGCGACGGCATACGCAAGGATCAGGTGCTGATAGTCAGTGATCCGACATATCGTCCGGCAACGCTTGCCGTGGCGGATTCCCGCACGTCTGAGCCGTCAGCTTCCGTTTCTGAAATTCCGCAACAAAGCTCGCCGAAGGTTGTCGACACACCGGCTCCGACCGTCACCTACCGTATAGGAGAAAAGGAGAGCCTCTATCGCATAGCTGTCAATCACAACACTACAGTCAGCACTCTGCTGGCTCTTAATCCCGGGCTTGACGAGAGACATTACGAAGCCGGACAGACCATACTCGTTCCAGGCGTATCGTCGTCGCCGGCCGGTGAGGCAGTGGCGTCCAATGTAGAGCATCGCCAGGTGGCTCCGGCTTCTGGTGCCGATGTCGTAATGGGGCGTTACAGGGTGAAGAGCAAGGAAACATTCTATTCGATAGCCCATGCCAACGGTCTGACCATAGAGGAGCTTGAAAAAGCCAATCCCGAGGTCGGCGTGCTCAAGGAAGGAATGATACTCAATATACCGCTTGCCGGTCAGGTCGCATCCTCTGATAATGGTGACGAGGATAATAATTCTTCTGACAATATCGATCCCACCATGGCCGTCCCCGGCGAGAATCCGGTGGCGGCCGACGACGTGCCTTCGGCCGTGCAGACTGCCGGCCGTCAGGAGGTGAACGTGGCGCTTATGCTTCCGCTGATGCTCAATCAGTCACAGCAGCCTAAGAAGGCGCAGCTTTATACTGAGTTCTACAAAGGATTTCTGCTCGCTGTCGATACGATGCGCCGCTGTGGCACTCCTATTAATGTGAGTGTTTTCGATACCGAAGACTCTGCCATGCGTGTGGGTTCGTTGCTCCGGGATTCATCTTTGACCGCTGCCGGAGTGATTATCGCGCCCGACGACGAGACGCAGCTGTCGATGCTCGGCAATTTCGCTCGTGTCAAGGGTCTCAATGTGCTCAATCTTTTTGTGGTGAAAGATACCACATACCGAAGCAATCCATCGATGATGCAGGGCAATATACCTCACTCGATGATGTATGACAAGGCCATCACAGGGCTGCTCCGTAATTGCGGGGAGTATACGCCGGTGATAGTGAGCCACAGCGAGTCGCCCGACGACAAGGCGGAGTTTGTCACCGCTCTGAAACATCGTATGGATATGGAGGGTCGTCAGTATCATCAGGTGACATTCGACAATGTGTTGCGTCTGAACGATCTTTCGCAGCTCGATCAGGATGGACGATATGTGTTCATACCCGTGAGCGGACGTCAGGCCGAACTCAACCGTCTGACCGGCGCCATATCTGAATTTCGCGAGAAGTCGTCTCAGTCTGATCCGGTAAGGATATTCGGATATCCGGAGTGGATCACATTCCGCGGAGAAACGCTGGTCAACATGCATAAACTCAACACAGTAGTATTCTCGCGTTTTTATACTGTTCCCGACGATCCGGCTATGCGCGGGGTTGATGAAGGTTTCCAGCGCTGGTATGGAGAGCCGATGGCCAACTATGTTCCGCGTCAGGGTACATTCGGTTATGATACAGGACTGTTCGTGATCAATTGGCTCCGCTCGCAGCAGTCCGAAACACCGGCATCGCATGTCGGCCTACAGAACGGGTTCAACTTCATCCGTGTGCCTGAGGGGGGCTGGGTCAACGATCAGCTGTATCTGATCAATTTCCGTCCGAGCGGTCTGATTGACAAAATATCACTCTGATGAAGATTTCGTTGTTCAGATCATTGATCGCGGCGGCCGCAGTCGTGGCCGCCGTGGCGTCGGCATCGGCCCAGCGCCAGTATGAGCCGAAGTTCTATCTTGGCGGCAAGGCGGGCGCCACGTTTTCAAATATGCAGTTTTCACCCCATGTCAAGCAGGCTCTTGTGCAGGGTGTGACAGCCGGTTTGACGGCCCGTTACACCGAGGAGAATATATTCGGTCTTGTCGGCGAGCTGTGTGTCGCACAGCGCGGATGGAAAGAGGGGTTTGAGAAGGACGAGGGTCAGTGGCTCTACGAGCGTACTCTCACGTATATTACCCTTCCGGTTTTGTGTCATATTTATTTCGGCACTGACCGGGTGAAGGGATTTGTCAATCTCGGACCCTCGGTCAGCTACATGCTCTCGAGCGGCATCAGGTCAGACTTTGATTACGCCAATCCCGATATGGGTCCAGACTCTCCGTTCCGCTACCGCGAAACGGAGCAGATGACTCTTCCGGTCAAAAACCGTATGGACTATGGCATCCTCGGCGGGGCTGGCGTGGAATTTGTGTTTGCCCGCCGTCACAGTCTGATGCTTGAGGGACGGTATTATTTCGGCCTGGGCAGCATCTTCTCGTCGAAGAAGCGCGATCCGTTTTCGGCATCGCGCTGCACTTCGATAGAGGTTTCGCTCGGATATATGTTTCGGGTGAAGTGATCTCTCAGAACGAGATATCGCCCTGACAGGTGAGAATCCTGAATATGAGGTCGTGGAGCAGATCGGCTGCGTTCTGACGTGACCCGACCCCTTTCGACTGTACGTCGGCCTTGCGGATGGCCGATATGATCTCGATTACCTTGAATGCATTATAGTTGGGGAGTGCTATGCTGAATTTCTTCAGCTGCACGTCCCATTTCAGCCCCAGGGCGCTTTTCAGTCCCGAGGGCGACTTGTCCTTGGTGAAGTGTGCGATGAGCAGGTCGGAGAAAAATGTGAACAGTGCCGCGATGGTGACCACCGTAGGGTTGGGTTTTGGATTTTTGGCGAAATAGTCGGCTATGGCAAATGCCTTGCGTGCGTCTTTTGAGGCAATGGCGTCGATCAGCTCAAAGTTGTTGTAGTCTTTGCTGACTCCGATGTTGCGTTCGATGCTTTCGGGAGTGATCGTGGCTCCTTTGCCGAGTATCATGGCCATTTTCCCGATCTCGTTGTAGAGCTTGGCCGCATCCACGCCGATGTAGTCGGTAAGCATCGCTATCCCTTTGGGTTCGATATGGAGTCCGGCATTGCGCACAAGCGCCTCTATGGTCGGGGCGATCGCGGCGGGTCGCAGACGTGTGCTCTCGAACACCACTCCTTCCCCTTTTTTGACAGCTTTGACCACCTCGGCAGGTTTCACGGCCTCGCCACGCGACGCCATGACGAGCAGGGTAGTGGGCGATGGCTTTTCAAGATAAGCGCACAGCTTTGATCTCCACCGCGAATCAACGCTCTGCAGCTCCTTCACGATCACCACCTGGCGCTTGGCAGTGACAGGAAAACGCCGGCATGTGTCGGCAATCGCTCCCGGAGTGGTGTCGGGAGCATACACCACCGTCATGTCGAAGGCTCTCTCGTTTTCGGGCAGTATGTTCTCGAACCGCCTGACGAGTTCATCGATAAAGTAGCTCTCCTCGCCATGAAGCAGATACACGCTGCTCGGCGCTCCGTCGCGTACGGAGCGCATCATCTGGTCGAATGTGGGTGATGTAGCGGCCGCCATATTGTGGTTTGTCAGAATTATTGTGTAAATTTACGCAATATTTCCGACATGACAGATATTCCAGCGTTAAATCTGCCGGCGGCAGCACCTGACATCCGCATGATGGCAGAGTATAAGGAGGTTTACGATCCGTTGCGGCGCCGATGGGTAGCGCTCACTCCCGAAGAGTGGGTGCGTCAGCATTTTGTGGCGTGGCTGACAGGGGCGCTCGGATATCCGGCGAGCCTGATGGCCAATGAGGTGGGTCTGCGGCTCAACGGCACGCTCCGGCGCTGCGACACGATAATCTACGACCGCTCGCTGCGTCCGCTCGTTGTAGTGGAGTATAAGGCGCCTTCCGTGACTATAAGCCAGCGTGTGTTTGATCAGATAGCACGTTACAACTTGGTGCTTCGGGCGCGGGCGCTGATGGTCAGCAACGGGCTTTTACATTATTGTTGTATTTATTGTCCTGATGGCACCTATCGGTTTCTGTCTGAAGTCCCGTCGTATGGACAGCTGACCGGAATGCTTGCGGTTTTTGACCGGCAAACTGCACAGAAGTAAAGAAATAGTGCAAAAAAATCAGAGCGGATTGTTACTGTTTTGTCGGAAATTTGTAACTTTGCAGCCTGATTGTGCCTTGATGGCATTACAACAGAAGTCACTCAACGTTAGAGAAAATGAAATTATTACAATCCAAACTTGCCCAATACATTGAGCCCCAGAAAGCTAAAGCGGCCGGGGTGTATCCTTATTTCAGGGCTATTTCGAGCGAGCAGGATCCCGAGGTCACCATCGACGGACGCAAGGTGCTGATGTTCGGCTCCAACTGCTATACCGGTCTGGTCAACGACCCGCGGATAAAGGAAGCCGCCATAGAAGCAACACGCAAGTATGGCACCGGATGTGCCGGCTCGCCGTTTCTCAACGGAACGCTCGATCTGCATAAGGAACTGGAGCACAAGATAGCCGAATATATCGGCAAGGAGGATGTGATGATATACTCTACCGGCTTCGGAGTGAATCTCGGAGTGGTATCGGCTCTGACGGGCCGCGAGGATTACATCCTTTGGGACGAACAGGACCATGCCTCGATCATCGAAGGCCGTCGTCTGTCGTTCAGCCAGTCGCTCAAATACAAGCACAACGACATGGTATCGCTTGAGAAGCAGCTCCAGAAATGCGATCCCGACAAAGTGAAGCTCATCGTTACAGACAGCGTGTTCTCAATGGAGGGCGACGTGGCCGACGTGAAGGGCATCGTGGAGCTTGCGAAGAAATACGATGCGAGCGTGATGGTCGACGAGGCGCACGGCATAGGCGTGTTCGGTCCGGGCGGACGTGGCGTCTGCCATCATTTTGGCGTGGCCGACGATGTAGATCTCATTATGGGCACGTTCTCCAAGTCGTTTGCGTCGCTCGGCGGATTTATAGCCACCGACAAGGAGATCACCAACTTCCTCCGTCATCACTCGCGCTCCTACATCTTCACTGCAAGCATCACTCCGGCATCGACTGCCGCGGCTCTCAAGGCCATGGAGATCATGCAGAGCGAGCCTGAGCGTCAGGAAAACCTCTGGGAGCTTACCAACTATGCTCTCGACGGTTTCCGCAACATGGGCTGCGAGATAGGCCACACGTCGACGCCGATCATACCGCTTTTCGTGCGCGACAATTTCAAGACATTCGCCATCACACGCGACCTTCTCGAGGAGGGCATCTTCGTCAATCCGGTCGTTTCGCCGGCTGTCGCTCCCCACGATACCCTGATTCGTTTCAGCCTCATGGCCACACACTCCAAGGATCAGGTGACCACGGCGCTTGAAAAGATACAGAAGGTGTTCCGCGCCCACGGCATAATTAAGTAAACCATTCAGAGCCGGGCGTCAGGCACGATATCGATACAGCAGTCCCCGCACATGTCGGCCACGAGGTCGGAGATGTGCGGGGACTGTCGTTGTGTTTTACTGATGCGTGTTCAGAGCTTCTGAAGCAATTCGGCTATAGAGCTTACGGGCTGACCGTTGAGTGTGATGCCTTGGTCGGTGGCCATGATCTCCGGCAGGGCGGCAGAGTCTGTTTCAGTCACCCGGTAGCCTGTGCGGCGCAGCGCCCGGGCAGTGAGGTTGAACGCCGCTCCTGATCCCGATATGGTGACTATCCTTTCTGAAACCGGGAGTGCGATGCGGAATGTGGCCGTCGAGGCGTCAAATGTTATTGCTGAGCTGCAGAAAAATTCCGCGAGTCGACCAGAAAGCATCATATCCTCGGGCGTGCCGTCGACAAAAACTCCATTGCCGAGCATCCAGATGCGGTCGGCCAGCTGCAGGGCTATCTCTACGTCGTGAGTGGTGAGCAGAATGGTCTTGCCGCGTTCGGCTGCGAGCGTATGCAGCAGGCTCATGGTCTCCACCTTGCTCGGATAGTCGAGAAACGCCGTAGGCTCGTCGAGCAGTATGATCGGTGTGTGCTGTGCGAGGGCTTTGGCTATCATTACTTTCTGACGTTCGCCGTCCGACAGTGTGTCGACGCTGCGTTGTGCCAGATCGGTGATGCCGGTGAGGGCCATAACTTCATCCACTTCGCGCTCGTCGTTGTCCGACATACGTCCCCAGAAACCTGTATACGGGCTGCGCCCGAGTGCCACGAGCTGGCGTGCGGTCATGTCGGGCAGGTTGAAACGGTCGGTAAGCACAACGCTGACAAGTTTCGAAAGCTCGCTGCTTGAATAGCTCTCAAGACTGCTGCCGTTGATCTCAATTGTCCCGGCAAGCGGTCGGAGCAGTCCGGTGAGTGTGCGCAGGAGTGTGGATTTTCCGGCGCCGTTGGGGCCGAGAAGGCATGTTAGTCCGCCGCGGTCAAGTGACGCGCTGATGCACGACGCCACTGTCTTGGTGTTGCCACCGGATGTGTATCCGAGCGAAATATCGCGGAGCTGTAGGGGGTATTCTTGGTCTGTAGCCATTTTGCAAAGATATTCAGACGCGACGACAGCAAGATATGTTTGGGGGTTAAAATATATTAATTGAACGCGCTGTGTGTTTCGGAGATCTCAAAGCCGATGTGGTCGAAAAAAGTAATCGGCTCTGATTTTGTCGTAATGGCAAAATTGGTTATTTTTGCGATATGATAACCGAATTGAAAGATTTTGATCTGACACGCCACAATACTTTCGGTATGCGTGTGAAGTGTGCCAGATGGATAGAATACACATCGGCCGGCGATCTGCCTGAAATTATGCGGCAGATAGGCGATCTCCCCTTCAAGGCCATAGGGGAGGGGAGCAATCTGCTGTTTGAGGGCGACTACGACGGAGCATTGCTGCATTCGCGGGTGCTCGACATGGAGGCCGGAATCGACAATAACGGCGACTTTCTGCTGACGGCCGGTGCCGGACTGATTTTTGACGATGTCGTGGCTCACGTCTGCCGTGCCGGTATCTCTGGCATGGAAAATCTCTCGGCGATTCCGGGGCAGGTCGGGGCTGCTGCTGTGCAGAACATCGGTGCCTACGGCGTCGAAGTGGCCGACATAATCGACGAAGTGTTGTGCTACGATACCGCGGAGCGTCGTGAAGTGGCTTTCACGGCGTCGGACTGCCGATACGGCTACCGCATGTCGGTGTTCAAGACTCCGGAAGCGGCCGGGCGGTATATCGTCACCTCGGTACGCTTCCGTCTGCCCGCCGGAGCGGGTCCGCGTCTGGATTACGGCAATCTTCGTGCGTCGCTTGGCGACAAGGAGCCTACGCCGCTGTCGGTGCGTGAGGCTGTCATTGCAGTGCGCGATGCTAAGCTGCCTGCGGTCGATGAATTTGGCAGCGCCGGCAGTTTCTTCAAAAACCCGGTAGTCGACAGGAGTCTGTTTGAACGCATCGCGGCTCGGTATGACACCCTTCCTCCCCACTATGACCTTCCCGAATCGAAAGTCAAGATTCCGGCGGCATGGCTTATAGAGCAGTGCGGATTCAAGGGCATGGAGCGGGGCAATGTGGCCGTGTGGTCGCGCCAGCCGCTTATAATAGTCAATCTCACGGGGCGCGCCGAGCCGCAGGAGATCATAGAGATGCAGCGCGACATCACCGAGGCTGTAGGCAAGCGCTTCGGCATCACGCTCCATCCTGAAGTAGAACATGTAATATCACCCCAAAACAAACCATAGATGAGCACTTTTGTAATTGAGGGCGGCCACAGGCTTGCCGGAGAGATCGAACCACAGGGAGCCAAAAACGAGTCGCTTCAGATCATAAGCGCTTGTCTGCTTACGCCGGAAGAGGTTCATGTCACAAACATCCCGGAGATACTCGATGTGCGCAATCTTATCGGACTGCTTGAGTGTATGGGAGTGAAGGTGGAGCGCAGGGGCAAGGGCGACTATCTGTTCAAGGCCGACGATATCGACACTGACTATATCACGTCGGAGGATTTCGTGAGGCGTTGCGCGTCGCTCCGCGGGTCGGTGCTCGTGGTCGGTCCGCTGCTGGCGCGTTTCGGAGAGGCGTTTTTCGCCAAGCCTGGCGGCGACAAGATCGGTCGGCGCAAGGTTGATACACATATCACCGGAATGATGAATCTCGGGGCTTCGCTCGATTACGACGAAGCCAAGCGGGCATATCGTCTTACTGCGCCCGAAGGGGGGCTTCACGGCACATATATGCTGCTCGACGAGGCGTCGGTCACCGGCACGGCCAATATCATCATGGCTGCGGCTTTGGCTCATGGCACCACTACGATATACAACGCCGCCTGTGAACCATACGTGCAGCAGCTGTGTCGGTTGCTATCGGCCATGGGACTGGAAATAGAGGGTATAGCATCGAATCTGCTGACCATACATGGCGCGGAGCGGCTTCACGGCGCCGAACACCGTATATTGCCCGACATGATCGAGGTGGGCAGTTTCATAGGCATGGCAGCGCTCAACTCGAGCGAGATCACGGTCAAGAATGTGTCGTATGACAATCTTGGCATCATTCCCGACAGTTTCCGCCGGCTGGGTATCGCGCTTGAGCGTCGCGGCGACGATATATATGTGCCGGCTCAGGATGTTTATGAGATAGAAACTGCGCTCGACGGCTCGATACTGAATATCGCCGACGCGCCATGGCCGGGGCTAACGCCCGACCTGCTGTCGGTGATGCTCGTAGTGGCCACGCAATGTCGCGGCTCGGTGCTGATACATCAGAAGATGTTCGAGAGCCGTCTGTTCTTCGTCGACCGTCTGATCGATATGGGTGCACAGATAATGCTGTGCGATCCGCACCGTGCTGTCGTGATCGGTCTTGACCACAAAAACACTCTGAAGGCCAACCGTATGCTGTCGCCCGACATCCGTGCGGGCATTGCTCTGCTGCTGGCGGCCATGTCGGCCAAAGGCACGAGCGAGATAGGCAATATCTCCCAGATCGACCGTGGCTATGAGGATATCGACAATCGCCTGAATGCGCTTGGCGCGCATATATTCCGTCGTCCTGATTGATGGACGGTACTGACGTTTTTTTCCAACTGCATAATAAACTGACGGCGCTGTATCCGGGGTTGAATCCCGTACAGTGCCGTCAGTTGTTTCAATAATTTCTATCTTGCGTCATCTCATTTGCGCCTGTTGCGCACGCTACGTGTTGCAGCGGGAGTGGAGCGTCGACTGCGCGACTTTTTCTTGACAGTTTTGTCAGCTTTCTTAGAGGCGCCACGCGCTGCCGAGATCCGTCGCGACTTTGGTGCGTCGGCTGTAGCTGCGGTCGTGGTGTCGGATGCGGCTTTCATCTCTTCACGTCGGGCGATTTCTTCGGGATCGGGCACCCACAGGGCGTCGGCAAAAGCGTCGATGCGCTTGTCTATGCTGTCGCGTGCATGTTTCAGATCGTCGGGATCGGGATATAGCTGCGACATCGACTTGTTGCGCAGATTGCGAGTCTTGAATATCTCGCCGTTGTAGAGATTGAGGTTGAAATAGTCTTCGAGAGTTGATGACGCCACGTGATTTTCATCGCTCAGAAACACCGATGTAAGAGCTAGATGCGGTTTCAGATCGTCATATCTCACCCAGAACATCGGATATCTGACAGCTTCCTGTCCGAACTCTTCGGTGCGGTGGAGCACCGGACATATGGCCTCTATGCGGCGGCGCATGCGCGAGTCGCGACGGTCGAATTCATTGCTTTCGATGATGAAGTAGCTGAGTATTTCGGTCGAAGGCATGTCCACATCGGCGATCTCGTAGAGAGGGCGTCGTTCGGTCGATCCTTTGGCGTCGGTGTGCATGATCTGGAAGCGGTCGAGCATATCCTTTACGTTCAGCCGGTTGGTTTCGCTGAAGTTTTCACGGCCGTCGAGATACTCGTAGGCCGTAATGTTATTGCCGGCGATAAGTCGTAGCATCAGCCTGAAGAGATTGTCCTGGCCGTCGGCGGCCTCTTCGGGATAATACAGCACTGCGTTGGCCGGATCGTTGAGGTCAAGCGATCGGTACACGACATTCATCCATGCCGGATCAGTCGTTTTTACCTCGGTGGCGCTGCCGGCAGCCGTATTGACGCCGCCGCGTGCTGTTGTGCGGTGTGTATCGGAGGTGGCGCTTTTACGGCTGATGCCGCTGCTGACGCTTTTCTGCGCCATGATGCAGGGCATTGCTGCCGACATTATTATTATGGCTGTGAGTATGCGTTTCATTTCCTGATAATGGATTTGGTCAGTTGACTATTACTTCCACCGGGCTGAGGGTGCGTTCTGACCCGTCGGGTCCGATGGCTTTGATGCGTGATATGAAGAAGCGTTTTCCTCGCGAGAGGCGCCGGAACTGTTCGAGCTGACGGCGCGAGAAGTCGGCTCCGTCCGATTTTTCAAGCAGGGCGTTGCCCATCGAGTCGAAAAATACTGTTTCGAACGACTGGACTTTGAAGTCGATGTCAAGCACTCCGTCATCGATCGCCGCTCCGAGTCCCTTTGAGGCAAGCAGTGACGCCTTGGCTATCGGACGTCCTCCCTTGTAGCGTTCGGTGCGTCCGTCGGCCGATCCGACGGCGATGTAGGCCGATGGATCGGGAAGCTGCCTCACCTTGAATGTGTGGGTAGCCACAGGCTGTACGGCTCCGTGGCCGTTGACGCTGACTTTGATCACGGCTTCCGATACTTTGGCGTCGGGGCGTGCGTTCCAGTGTCCGGCATTGCGTGTTAGCTGTCCGCCGGTCATTGTAGCGGTGACCTGTTCGGTTGCAGCGCCGGGAACGGCTATCTCAATGGGGTTGTCTATGCCTGCGTAGAGCACATTCATCATGGTGGCCGAAACGGCTGCTGTCGGCTCGATAACAGTATATCCCGATTCAAAAGGATGGCTCGCCACGGAGCCGTCGCCAAGCGGCACCTCGAGCGATCCTTTCAGTGTGAATTCTCCGCTTGCAGCCGGTGAGAATTCATATCTTGCCACTCCGGGTTCATAGCGTCGGCCTCCGATCACCATTACCGGACGTGCCGTCGTGTCGAGTGCTGCAAGCACTATGTCGGCCGAATACCGGCTGCCGCGCATCACGTAGCGCGATTCGGGTATGACAAACGCTTTCAGAGAGTTGACGCGGACGTCGCCGGCGTCGACCGACGCAAGCAGCGACGACAGGGCCTCGCCTTCGGAATACAGGATGTCGTTCTGCAGCTTGGTGAGCAGCGCCACCGCCGCCACCACGGGCTGATTCTCGAAGCGGATGTTCTCCCAGCGGCGTTCCACGTCGGATCCTTCGGTGCGTTTCCCGTCGGTCGACAGCATCGACGCTATGCCGCGGCGTTTTATGGAGTCGCTGACCGCTTCGGCGGCAATGGTGCGGAACGATTCTATGCTGTGGCGTAGCCGCTCTCCGTTGCGGGTCAACGGATTGAGCATCACGACCGACGACGCCTCAAGATTTTCGCGGTTGTCGATATGGTCGAGTGTTGCGTCGTCGCCGTCGACATACCGCACAATTGCGAGTTTGAGTGAGTCGATCATGCCCACAAGCCGTGATGCTTCGTCGCGCAGCTCTTTCGCGCGCCGGTGCCACCCGGCGGCTTTGTCGGGATTATTGTCGGCTGCAGTGGCGAGAGTATGATATACAGCATCGTTGCGGCGGGCTACGGTCTGGTTCGACAGGTCGAGTCCCTCCTCAACCTGCGTGAAGCCGTCGAGCACGTCGCTTGAAACATTGAGCGCAAGCATGGCTGTCAGGACGATATACATGAGGTTTATCATCTTCTGACGCGGCGACATGCGTGATCCTGAGGATGCCATCGGATCAGTCGGGATTTGTGGCCGACGTCTGCCTGTTCGACATGTTGACTGTCATTGCCTGAAGCATGCGTTCGTAGATCAGGTTGAGCTGCTGCATGTGTGAGGTGAGTTTTTCCGCTTCCTGATGGTATTGCTCGCTCCGTCGGGCTGTTTCCTCATACATCCGGCGCATGTCGGTCATGCCGCGGTTGACGCTGTCGAATGCGTCGAGCTGCGCTGCCACGTTGCGAAGTTGCACGTCATAGATGGTGTTGAGCCCGGATATGTTGCGGTTGAGCGTGGTCATCTGTTCGATATATCCGTCGAGTGTTTCTCCGAGGGTTTTGACGCTCTGCTCAATCTGTGCGGATGCCTCGGCCGGGAACGGTGTCTGTCCGCCGGCCGTTGTCGGAGTCCCTGCGGCTATGACTGCATGCTGTCCGGAGGCAGTGGCGAAGACGGTATGCTGCGCTTCCGCCTGTCGTGGTGCTGCGGATCGTTGTGGTGCGGCTGGTGAGTCATTCTGTAGTGGCGCAGTGCCGGCGGGTGTTGAAGCAGGCTGGATTGTCGTCGCGGCCCCTTCTGCCACGGTATGGCTGCCGGTCAGGATATGTTCCCAGTCGGGTTCGCGCGGGGGACGGTCGAAAGCTGTAAGTATGAACATCATCACCTCCGTGCCCATGCCGATCGACAGCAGTGTGTCGCCCCCTGAAAGATGGAGTATCTTGAACAGGGCGCCGAGTATGACGATGGCAGCGCCAAGAGAGTAGGCTATATTGAAGAAACGCTGTCCGTTCTCACCGGAGAGGAAGCGCTCCACTACGTTGCGGTATCGTTTGATCTTTCCCATAATCATTTTCTTTTTTTGTTGCCGCCCTGACCTTGGGCGAATCCTATGTTGGTGCGCACACACCGGAAGCCGATGAACGATCGCTGTTCGTTCTGGTATTCCCACATGCGTATGTCTGATCTGATGTTGTGTGCCACATCTTTCCATGATCCTCCGCGCACTATCTTGCGTTTCAGGCGGTAGGGGTCGTCGGGTGCGGCATTGTAGCGGTATTCCGGGTTGAGATCGCTCTTGATGGTGCTTACGCTCTCGGTGTAGGCTGTGGATGTCCATTCGCTGACGTTGCCGGCCATGTCGTAGAGTCCGAAATCATTGGGAGCGTATGTCCCTACCCGTGATGTTATGATATGTCCGTCCTGCACATAGTTGCCCTCCTGTGGCTTGAAATTGGCATAGAAGCACCCTTTTTCCTCTGTCAGTGGCAGATCGCCTTCCCAGGGATATTTATTGTCGCTGACGCCGGCTCTGGCGGCATACTCCCATTCGGCTTCGGTGGGGAGGCGGTATGGCTCTATATATACGCCCTCTCGGCCTATCGAGCGACGGAGGAATGCTGTGCGCCATGCGGCGAAGGCATTGGCCTGCTCCCAGCTGACTCCTACCACTGGATAATCGTTGTAGCCGCCGTGGGAGAAATACATTCTCACGTACGGCTCGTTGTAGGCGTTGTCAAAGTCGTTGATCCACGCCGTAGTGTCGGGGTACACGTTGACAATATAGGTGTTGACAAAGTCGTATTCGCTTGAGAGCGCACGCGATATTGTGCGGCGTATGATTTCGCCGTCCTCGTCGATCCATGCGGTGTCTTTTGTTATTACCGGCACGTCGGTCGGCACAGGGCGGTCGGTGTTGTATTCGCGACGGCGCGGGTCGCGACGGTATTTGCGTCTGACGGCTTCCGACTGGTCGTAGACTTCGTACCGGTAGTTGAGCTGTGTGTCGTCAAGCTCGCGTGCTCCGGTGATAGGGTTGGTGCGGTAGAGGCTTTCGATGGCTCTCTGCTCGTCTTCGTCGGGATTGCGCCATGGTATCGGCTTGGCCCAGTTGAGATGTGGCGTCACCGGATTTCCGTCGCGGTCTTCGTCGATCTTGTATTCCTCATTGCCTCCGTAGGCCGGATCGGCGAGGCGCTCGCGTATGATGGAGTCGCGCACCCAGAATACAAATTGTTTGTATTCGGCGTTTGTCACTTCGGTTTCATCCATCCAGAAGGCGTCGACCGAAATGCCGTGTGCGTCGGCCCGGAGTCCCCAGAGCGAATCGGACTCCTGCGGGCCGGCTTTGATTGATCCGCGGTCTACGAGTGCCATTCCGTAGGGAGCGGGTTCAGCCCATGTGGCTGCGCCCACGCCTGTCAGTTCGCCGCCCGATGCGTTGCGGCTTCCTGAAGCGCATGAGGCCAGCACGATCGAAGCCGTGGCTGCAGCGATATATGTCCTAAAGTCTGATGTCATACTATGTATTATGCTGTATGTCGTTGTTTACATAAATCTGATGCTTTTCTGCTTATGGCGGTTTTTTTCGCCCAGATCAAGTTTCATCGCATAGCCTGCGAATATCTCGTGGCTTCCGGAGCTTGCCACGGATATCTTGCCGGTGGGATAGTCGTAGGCATATCCGAGAAAGAACCCGCGGAATTCGCCCGACAGGCTGACGCTCAGCGCATCGTCGTGACGATATCCGACTCCCAGCGATACCATCTTTTTCCACCGCAGTCGCGCTGTCAGTGAAAGTCGTGTGAATCTGAAGTCGGTGGCCATCATGGCGGAGGGCATCAGTTCAAATAACGTGGAACTTATCGGAATATTGCCTCCGGTCATCAGATATAGTGTGCGGCGGGCCTGGAACTCGTATTCTCCGGCGCTTCCGTTGCTTCCGGAGGAAGAGGATGATCCGTTTTCGTCTGATTCGTCTTCGCCGGCACGTGATGTGACCGGTGAATCGGTTGAGAATGTGACCGTAGGCGCATTAAGATGGGTCATGGATGCGGATGCCCAGAAGTTGCGTCGGCTGTAATATATGCCGGCTCCGATGTCGAGCGCTGATCCACTGACGTCCACCCGTGGTATGGCTTCGTCCGTGTCGTCGTGATATTCGTCGTCGGCAGGTATGTAGACTTCCGATCCTCTGAACTTTTCGTTGAGCACTCCCGGCTGCACTCCTATCGCGAGGTAGCCTCCAGCCAGTTTGATGTGATAGCTCAGCTGCAGTCCCATGTTGAGATCGTCGTAGAGTCCCTGCTTTTCCTGACGGATGGCGATTCCGGCTCCGAAACGCTTGCCTGTGAGGCGAAACGGGGAGTCGGCCACGCCGATGAAGGCGCGTGGAGCATTGTCTATGCCGGTCCATTGCATGCGTGAGCCTAACCTGAAACGCATCAGGTCGGTTGTGCCGGTAGCTGCTGGATTGTAGAATGATTTTACCTCATAGTACTGCGACAGCAGAGGATCGGTCTGCGCGATGACCGGCGCTGACGATAGCGAGAGTCCTAAGGCCAGAGATGTGTAAAGGCGGCGCATCATTCGAAATAGAAAGTGAGTACGATCATTTTCGATCGTGCTTTCAGCAGCGATCGGGTGATATCCATGCGTTGCGGATCATCAGCCAGATCGGGGCGCCGACGTTGCAGCACGTCGGTCAGTCCGAGGCAGAATCTGATCTCCGGGTTGAGTTTGAAGTAGGGCAGATAGAAGTCGCATCCAAGCCCCATGGTCAGGTATATGTCGGCGGGTTTGAGTTTGATGAAATCATTGCGTTTTTTCGCAACATCGACCGCCGGCATGATTCCGGCTGTGATATAGGGCCGTGAATTGAGATAGCGCACCGATGAGAATTTGATGTCGACGGGCACCACGACAAACGTTGATTTCATGTTCTGCTTCTGTTCTTCGCCCGTTGTGGTGTCGAGCATCTTTATCTCTCGGTTGCCCATCCACAGGCCGGGGGCTATGCGCAGGTTGAAGTAGTCGTTGAGGCGCATGTCGATCAGGCCGCCCACGCAGAATCCGGGCGAATGCGAGGGCTGATCCATAAACCATGTGCGCCCGTCGTCGGTGATGTATCCGCTGTGGGTCAGGGACAGATCCTGCGCGTGTACTCCCACTGAAAAGCCGAGATGCCACGCTCTGCCGTCGGAATAAGGGCGGTTGAGCGGTCCGTGGCCGAAATCGGCCGCGCCGGCTGTGGCTGCAGTGAAGGCGGCTATGCTCAAGAGTGTTTTCCTAATGACGTCCATCACGATTGATAACGTGCCATAATGCGCGATATTGCATGTGTTGTCGGAAAATCGGATTTTATCTTTTTTTATAAAGGCGGTTGCAGCGCTCTCAACATTTTTCACTAAATTTGCCCCATTGTTTCCCACAAATACCTACACAGTGAAATTTCGAAACATTATTTCGTTTGCCGCCATGCTGTTTACGGCGGTGGCTATCAACGCTCAGAACAATGTGGCCGAAGAGGTGGCATGGGTTGTGGGCGACCAGCCCATCTGGAAATCGGAGATCGAAGACTATTATAACAATCTGATTTATCAGCAGACTCCTATCAAGGGCGATCCTTACTGTGTCGTGCCCGAGATGATAGCAGTCGAGAAACTTTATCTGCATCAGGCCGATATCGATACAGTGGAGGTGTCCGACGCGATGGTCATGGCCGAGGTCGATGCCCGTATAAACCAGTTTGTCAACCAGTTTGGCTCGAAAGAAAAGGTCGAGGAATATTTCCGTCGCTCCATGCCCGACATAAAACAGCAGATGCTTGAGAATATCAAGAACACTTATCGTGTGCGTGAAGTGCAGCGGTCGCTCACCAAGGATCTGAAAGTGACTCCCTCCGACGTCAGAAAATATTTCCAGCAGCTCCCGGCCGACAGTGTGCCATACGTGCCTCTGCAGGTGGAAGTGCAGGTGATAACATTCCATCCGACCATACCGCGTCAGGAGATAGAGGATGTGAAATCGCGTCTGCGCGACTTCACCGAGCGGATCAACAAGGGTGAGAGTGAGATGTCGACACTTGCCATATTGTATTCCGAAGATGTCGGCACTGCCATGCGTGGCGGCGAGACCGGCTTCCTCGGACGTGGAGAGCTTGATCCCGAATATGCTGCCGTGGCGTTCAATCTCAACGATACCCGCAAGGTGTCGCGCATCGTGGAGTCGGAATATGGATATCACATCATCCAGCTTGTCGAAAAACGAGGCAATCGTATCAATACACGTCATATACTGCTGCGGCCCAAGGTGTCGGACAATGACATAAACGAGGCAATGCAGCGTCTCGACTCGCTCCGTACGGATATCGTAGATCATAAACGGTTTAAGTTTGACGAGGTGGTGAGCTACCTCTCTCAGGACAAGGATACGCGCTACAACAAGGGTATCATGGTAAATGACAAGGATGGCACGACGCGTTTTGAGATGAAGGATCTTCCTCAGGACATAGCCAAGCAGGTGAGCCAGCTGCAGCCCGGCGAGATTTCCAAACCGTTCCTGATGATAGATCAGAAGCTCAACCGCGAAGTGGTGTCGATCGTCAAGCTGACAGCCCGTATCGAGGGTCACAAGGCCAATCTGTCGGACGATTATCAGCTGCTGCTCTCGATGTACGAGCAGTCGCTCAATGAGAAGACCATACGCGAGTGGCTCAGGCAGAAGATAGCCCAGACGTATGTGCGCATAGAGGACGGATGGCGCAATTGTGAGTTTTCCCACGAAGGCTGGATCAAGGAGAAATAATGCAGTCTCCGGCTTCCAAGGTCATGGTTTCGCTATACATTCGAGGGCTCTAAATACGGGATACTATGTCGGCTCATAGGTCAATGAAACTGTCGCTTCGTCAGGTCGCGGCCATAGTCGTATTTGCGGTTCTGGCATTGCCGCCGATGATAGCCTCGTCGTCATCGTCGGGGGTATCGGCTCCGGCTGTTGCGGCTCCGGCCGACACGCAGCAGCTCCGCCCGGTGATACCCGGCGCCGACCGGTATCAGGAGGGCAAGGTGTTTCTCGAGCATGCCGATACGTGGAGCTATCTTGAGCAGCCGGGTGTAGCGCCCGATTCGCAGTATCAGGTGCTTACCGGGAATGTGGTGTTTCGCAAAAACGACATGTTCATGTACTGCGACAGCGCGCATTTCTATGAAGCTGCCAATTCGTTCGACGCATTCAGCAATGTGCGCATGGAGCAGGGCGACACGCTGTTTGTATATGCCGACGAACTTGAGTATTCCGGCGTCGACGAGATGGCGGTGCTCTATGCCTATCCGGGTAAAAAGGTCAGGCTCATAAACCGCGACGTGAAGCTGTCGACCGACGTGTTCAATTATGATCTCGCATCCAATATCGGATTCTACAATGTAGGCGGTGTGCTTGACGATGCGGTCAACAGGCTGCGATCTCTCGAAGGTGAATATCATCCGGATACGAAGTATGCCTATTTTTACTACAATGTGGATCTTGAGGCTCCCAACGGCAAAGACACACTGCGTATGTACACCGATTCGCTCGTGTACAATACCGGCACGCATCTTTGTGAGCTGATAGCCCGCACGAGAATAGTGAGTGCCGACGGAGAGATACTGTCTTCGTCGGGCAAATACAATACGCTCACCGGACTGGCCGATCTTTACCGGCGCTCTCTGGTGATTACCAATCAGGGCAATACGTTGACCGGCGATACGCTGTTTTATGACCGTAACCGGGGTATCGGCGAGGCTTTCGGCGACATGGTGCTCATGGATTCGGCCAGAAAGTCATCGCTTCATGGCGATTACGGATGGTACAATGAATTGTCCGACAGTGCTTTTGTTACAGGCAGAGCATTGGCCAAAGAATATTCCGGCGCCGACACGCTCTATCTTCACGGTGATACCATCTATGCTTACGTCGATACGGATTCATCCCGGGTGATGAATGTCTATCGCAATGTGCGTTTTTTCCGGTCCGACATGCAGGGTATATGCGATTCGTTAAGCTCTACGGAGCGCGATTCGCTCATGCACATGTATCATCATCCGGTGGTATGGAGCGGACGCCGTCAGGTGTTCGGCAATATTATCGAGGTTCATGTCAATGATTCTACGGTCGACTGGGCGCGTCTGCCTGAATTCGGTTTCACGGCAGAGCATATCGCCGAGGACTGTTATCAGCAGATGAGCGCTTCGGAAATGACCACATGGTTCAATGACTCTACCATAAGCCGTCTGTATGCCGAGGGCAATGTGATGCTCATCATGTTCCCGATGGAGAGCGATTCCACCTACAACAAGTATGCCTATGTGGAAAGCTCGGAAATGGATGCCTATTTTCGCGACAACGACATAGAGTCGGTACATTTCCGTCCGGCTACTACAGGCAAAGTTACGCCGCTGTATCTGGCGAAGCGTAATTCTTATTTTCTCCAGCGGTTTGCATGGTATGAGGATATGCGCCCTGTGTCGCCTGACGATGTGTTCGAGGTGCCGCAGAGTCAGCTTGATCTGATGCGTTCGGAGATTCCGGCTCCTGAGGCTGCCGAGGCCACGCGTCGGCGCAAGGAGATCCGCAAGGTGCGCCAGACAGGGTCGGAGCCGACTGATGCTGACCGACCTTCGAGGGCTGCAGAATCCGATAAGGCCCGGGCGGCCGCTAAGCCGGTTCAGGCGGCGGCTTCCGTGTCCGACAGTATCGTTGCTGTGCCTAGGCCGGTATCTCTGCCGGTCGATTCGATACAGGTTCGTTGATATCCCTGTGCGGTATTATGCGAAAAGCATTGTTGTTTAATCCTGAAAATGATCTTGCGCTTGCCGACGGCCGGGCGTGTTACACTCCGCCTCCGGCGGCTGTGGCTCTTGCGCGTGCGGGAGCGTTGTTGCCTATGTGGTGGGGCGATTCGGGCGATGTGGTCATGGCATCGGATGCGGACTGTCATGGAGCCGAATCTCTTGGACGTGAGTTCGGGCTGAAATCCGTAGTGGGATCGGCCGGCGATTTTGCGGCGGTGGATGGTTGTGAGCCATGGGGATGGAGTCATGCTGCGTTAAGACGGTTGGCCATGGCCGGTGTGCGGAGTGAAGTTTTGCCGTCGGCAGCAAGCATGGATGATATTCGTCGGATCAGTCATCGAAGCGTGTCTGTCAGCCTGTTGACCCGGCTCGGGGTTTCAGATGACTCGCTGCCGGTAGAGGCTCGTAGCCGGGAGGAGGCATTGCAGGCTATCGGTCGTTTTGGCGGCAATGCTTTCATCAAGCTGCCGTGGTCGAGCAGCGGTCGCGGAGTGTTTGATGTCCGACGTCTTAACCGCTCCACTCTTTTGCGATATGTCGATGGGTTTATCCGACGGCAGGGGAGTGTCATGGTGGAGCGCAGCCGCAATAAGGTGTCGGATTTCGCAATGCTGTTCAGATGTGCCGGTGGTAAAGCGGTGTTCGAGGCTTTGTCGGGCTTTCATACCGATGCCGGAGGACGCTATCTCGGCAATATGATCGCTTCGGATGATGCGATAGTGAGTCATCTTGGTATCGATCCGCGCGGATGGGCTGATCCGCTTGCCGGAGCGGTATCGTCGGTGATTGCTCCGTATTACGACGGATGGGTCGGTGTCGACATGATGACAGAGTGTGAAACGTCGGGCGCTCGGCTTGGCATAGTGCCGTGTGTCGAAGCCAACGTGAGAATGACGATGGGTGTTGTGGCCAGATATGTCTACAATCGTCTGGGACGGAATATGTTGCTGTCGGTCAAGACTGACAGCCGGTTGCCGGCCGGCAGTGTCGATCTCTCTCCGGTGGCGTCTTCGCCGGGAATGCGTTTCGTCGCTTCTCCGACGGCCGGATCAGAGTGATTTGAGGAGTGTGTATAGCCGGTGTACGGGCAACCCCATCACGTTGTAAAAGCTTCCGTCGATACGGCTCACGCCTACAGCCCCGATCCACTCCTGTATGCCGTATGATCCGGCTTTGTCGAGCGGACGGTATTGGTCGACATACCAGATGATTTCCTCTTCTGTCAGTGGCGCGAACTCAACGAAAGTCGATGCCGAGAGGCTGTGGATCTCTCCGTCGGCCACAACGGCAACGCCTGTCACTACCTGATGCACGCGGTTTGACATCAGCTTTAGCATCAGCCGGGCATCCTCGTCGCTCTTGGGCTTGCCGAGAACTTCGCCTCCGAGTATCACCACAGTGTCGGCTGTGATGATCAGATCGTCGGGGGAGGCCTGCAGGGCGTAGGCGGCCGCTTTCTTGCGTGCGAGGTATTCGGGAACGTAGTCGAGCGCGATTGTCGACGGATATGACTCTTCGACCTCGATGCCGCGCATCACTTCAAACTCTATGCCCAGCATCCCGAGCAGCTCTCTGCGTCGCGGAGAAGCGCTTGCGAGCTTCACATTGTAGCGTTTCAGATTTTCAAGCGGATTTTCCATATAGCCTCTTAGCGTTGTTACCATCCGAATGCTTTGGCATCAGACATCCATTCTCCACGATCGCGAAGCACCTGTTCGATCAGGTCGCGCGCCACTCCGTAACCTCCCGCCACAGGCGATATGTAGCCGGCGGTCTCTTTCACTTCGGGGGCTGCATCGGCCGGTGCTATGGCGAGTCCGGCATGGCGCATGGCCTCTATGTCGGGTATGTCGTCGCCGGTATATGCCACCTCATCAGGCGTAAGTCCCTCCTTTGCCATCCAGTCGGTAAGCACGGGGAGCTTGACAGAGGCTTTCAGATATATGTCGGTGATGCCGAGTCCGGCATATCTGACGCGCAGAGCCGGGCTGTCGGCGCCGCTGATGATCGCAATTCTAAGCCCGCGCTTCACTGCGAGCTGAAGTGCGTAGCCGTCCTTGATATTGACCATTCTCTGCGGGTTGCCGTTGATATCCATGGGTATTGTCGACGGAGAGAGAACGCCGTCGATATCAAACGCCATGCCGCGTATCTTGCTCAAGTCATAATTGATCGCGCTCATTGGGGTGGTATCGGTTGATGATTTTTTCGGAAACGGTGCGGTAGAGTTCTGAGTGTTCGGGCGAAAGCAGTCGGGCGTGTCCATCCATCACTCCCTTGTCGTTGCGGCGTGCCGGCCCGGTCTGCACTGCGGCCGGATCGCCTGTGGCCTCCATCTTGCGCATCGTTTCCTCTATCAGGGGGAACAGTACGCTGATGTCATCGCCCTCTTCGCGGAGTATGTCGTCGGCCACACTCCACATGTAGTTGACAAAGTTGCAGGCGAACACTGCCGCCGCATGCAGCCGCCGCCGGCGTGAACTGTCGGCGAGGCTCACACGCCGGCTTATGCGGCCGGCGATTTCGAGCAGGCTCTGTCGCGATGCAGCGTCGGATCCTTCGATGTAGAGCGGCACTTCGCTCATTTCCACAGTTATGCCGCGTGTGAATGTCTGCAATGGATAAAACACTCCGTAGGTATCGGTGATGTCCGACAGCACGTCGGCGTCTACTGATCCGGAGGTGTGCGCCCACAGGCCGCCGAATCCCTTCATCCGTTGGGCTATTGGGCGTATGGCATCGTCGGTTACCGACACAAGGTAGAGATCCTCTCCCTGTCGGATCTGCGACAGATCCGCTATGGGCTGCGCCGGAATTTTAAGGGTGGAGGCAAGACGGGCTGCATTGTCGGGGTTGCGGCTCCATATCTGACTGATTTCGAGGCCGGCGGTCTCAAGAGCCGGAGCAAGCGCCGAGGCTACATTCCCGGCTCCGATGATCACAGCCATGATCCGATATGCACCTTTTCCCACTCGAGCCGCGACGGGTCGATGGGCTTGCGTTGCTCGTCCTTATGTCCGATGGTTATGATGCAGAGTGTGTTGAGCTGTTCGGGTATGCCGAGCAGTTCGGCCACATACTCTTCCGACAGTGTCTGGTCGGCTGTCATGCGTCCTCTTACCTGTATCCAGCATGATCCGAGTCCGAGATCTGCGGCCTGCAGCTGCATCATTATGGCAGCCACCGAAGCGTCCTCGATCCACGGATCAGACTTGGTGGAGTCGCCCACTACCACGATGGCCAGCGGACAGGCTCCGATCGGTGCTGCGCCCAGCGGCTTACACTGTGCCAGACGCTGCAGCATATCCTTGTCATCGACGGCGATGAACTGCCACGAGCGTGAGCTTTTCGATGTGGGAGACATCAGGCCGGCCTCAAGTATAAGACGCACGTCGTCGGCAGCCACAGGCTCATCGGTGTAACGGCGTATGCTGCGACGGTTTATGATCAAGTCGTGGAATGATGGTGATGACATGGCTTGAATATGGTTACGGTTGGTATGTCGTGTGTCGGTGGTTCAGCGCGCGCGATACACCCAGCCGTCGGGATGCAGACTATTGAAAGCCTGATCGTTCATCGGGCGCTGTGCTTCTTCGATGGTGGCTCCTGTGGCGGCGTATACGCGGAAGCGTCCGTCGCGTTCAAGTATTTCGAGCTGTTCGGTGCTTCGTGCGGCTATATAGTCTTCGGCCTGACGGCGTGTGGCGTGCGATGCCACAACAAGAAAATATTTATGGTCGGCGGGCTTGACCGGCGCAGCGTCCTCACAGGTTGCCACGGCGTCGGCCGGTGGCATCTGTATGTAAAGTGTCGGTATGTCGGTGTCGGCGGTTTCGGGAGCCGATATGGCTATAGGACGTCCTGAAGTGATCTCCGGGCCGGTAAGCGATGCAAAGTCGTGGTTCTGGCGGTCGATGAGCACGGGGGTGGACAAAACGAATCCGAGCAGTGTCAGCACGGCTATGGATGCCGCCACCCGAATGGCTCTGCGCAACGGCATGAAACGCGGTGTGCGTTCTGTCGGGATGTCAGTCTCCTCTGAGGCGAGTGCGAGCGCGGGAAGTCCGAAATACGGTGAGTTTGCGATGCTGTCGGCGGCTGGGGAAAAGATCATTGATCCGTTGTCGTCGCGTGTGAAGGTGCCTATCCGGTCAATGCTGACCTCGCCGTTGACGTCATAGATGTTTCTGAGTTCGTCCACTCCATCTCTGACGATCGAATCGGCCACCTGATAGCTTATGCCGTCGCGGCGGGCGATGCTCGATGCAAGCATTCCGTCAGTGTGGGTCAACGCCTGGTTGAACCCGATCGAACGACAGGGCGGCGTGAGCCGTCCGTCCGTCAGACGCGAGTGGCTGACGGAGGCCACAAGGGCTCCCCATCCGGGTATTACCACGCAGTCATTGTTGACAATAAGGTATTGTATGTGGGGTGTCAGAGTTTTCACAAGTGCAAATTTAGGCATTTTTTGCAAAACTGGCATAGTGATGAAGCAAAAATGTTTCAGAGCCGGCTGGCCAGTTCATCGATGGTGATGATGCTGACGATCAATCGGCCGTCGGGGGTATAATTGGGGGTCTTGAGGCTGAACAGTGAGGCTATGAGATGATCCATTTCTTCGTCGCTCAGCTGTTTGCCCGGTCGGACTGCGGCTGCCGAGGCCATCGACAGCGCCAGCCGTTGTCGCAGTGAGTCGGCGGGTTTGTCGCCGCCTTCGGTTTCATCCTCGATGATGCGTAACAGAGTGTCGACGGGATTGACGTCGCCCAACACTGCCGGAGCGCCGTTAAGACTCCAGTCGCCGTCGCCAAGCGGCGAGAGGTCGAAGCCTATCGCCGACACTTCCGGAAGCAGACTTTCGAGCACTGCCGCCTGAGCGGGCGAAAGCCTCACTATCTCCGGGAACATCATGCGCTGTGTGGCAAATGACGCTTCGGACGACATCTCCATGAATTGGTCGAACAATACCCTGAGATGTGCTCTGTGCTGGTCGATGACCATCAGACCGGAGCGCGACGGACTGACTATGTAACGGCCGCGTACACTTATGCAGTGGCGCTGCGGTATGTCTGATACAGCTGTGTCGCCGAATATGTCGGGAGATTCCTCGCCGAGCATTTCTGACGGCATGGAGTTGAGGGCGCTTCCGGCCACTGTGGTGGGGCTGCTTTCGTTGCTGAATCCTTCATAGAGCCGTTCCCAGTCGCGCGAGGCCTGACGAAGTGCGTCGCCGCTCCGGAATGTGCGCCCGGAGCTTGTGGGGGCGCTGACATGGGGTGTGTCAGACATTTCTGCCGGTTGTTCGAATGGATTGTAGTCTGGATCGAGATTGAGCTGTGTGTCGGCTTCGAAATTGGGGTTGAAAAGCGGCAGTGATGCGTCGTCGGTCGAGAAATCGATGCCGGGCATGCCGTTGAAGCGTCCGAGCGACTCTTTTATGGCTGCGACAAGTATCTGCCAGATAGCCTGTTCGTCTTCAAATTTGATTTCGTTTTTGGTCGGGTGTATGTTGACATCGATCGTCGACGGGTCTACCTCGAAGTTTATGAAGTAGTTGGGCTGTACGTCGGGAGCTATCAACGGCTCGTAGCAGCTCATTGTGGCTTTGTGGAAATAGGGATGGCGCATGTTGCGTCCGTTGACAAAGAAATACTGCAATGCGTTGCGTCGGCGGCCGCTTGACGGAAGTCCGATAAATCCGCTTATTTTGACGATGGAGGTTTCGGTATGTATTGGTATGATCTGTTTCTCAAGGCTTTTGCCGAAAAGATCCACAATGCGTTGTTTCAGCGATCCTTTGAGAAGCTGGTGCATCACGCTGTCGTTGTTGATCAGAGTGAATTCCACTTCGGGGTTGACAAGAGCCAGCCGCTCGAATTCGCGCATGATATTGGCAAGCTCAACCGAGTCTTTTTTCAGGAATTTGCGGCGTGCGGGGACGTTGAAAAACAGGTTCTTGACCATCATGTTGCTTCCGGGTACCGATGCTTCCGGCTCCTGACTCTCCACGACCGATCCGTTGATTATCAGACGTGTGCCTACCTGCGAGTCGTGGCGCATGGTGCGCAGGTCCACCTGTGCCACAGCGGCAATCGAGGCGAGCGCTTCGCCTCTGAAGCCCATGGTCGACAGGTTGAAAAGGTCGGTCGCGGCAGCTATTTTCGATGTGGCATGGCGTTCGAATGCCATGCGTGCGTCGGTGTCGGTCATGCCGCATCCGTTGTCGACCACCTGTATGAGTGTGCGTCCGGCATCGCGAATGATGATCTGTATGGATGTGGCGCCGGCGTCGACTGCGTTCTCCACAAGTTCTTTGACAACAGACGCAGGGCGCTGTATCACTTCTCCTGCAGCTATCTGATTGGCTACCGAATCGGGCAAAAGTCTGATTATGTCGCTCATAAGGATTTTTTGAAACTAAAACGATGTGATGCATGATCCCTTTGGGATATGCTGCGTTTAGAAGCCACAAAAGTAGTAAATCGCCGTGCAAGGTCGAAATCGACTTTTCGACATGATGTAGAAAACTTCGCAGTTTTTGTAGATAACTTTTTCAGTGGGATGGATACAACCGGCAGGGAGAGAGCGACTGACGGGTGTGGATGAAAAATCCCGGCCGATGGATTGCACCGGCCGGGATCTGCTTTTGTGAATAAATGTCAGTCTTTGAGTTTTGAAGCCAGATTGTGGACTGCGTTGGCGCCTGATTCGAGTGCGTCGGCTGCCATATCCTTCAGCTTGTCGGTAAATCCTGAGATCTTGTCGGCAGCCTGATCTTTGAGATCGCCGATTTTGTCGGAAGCCTGTGATGCGAATTCGCCAGCCTGCTCCTTGAGATCGTTGATCTTGTCGGAGGCCTGGTCTTTGATATCACCGATTTTGTCGGCAGCCTGATCCTTGAGATCTCCGATTTTGTCAGCGGCCTGATCCTTGATGTCGCCGATCTTGTCGGCTACATTCTGCTTCTGCTGGCAGGCATCGCTCTTGACGGACTGCATTTCTTCGGATGCAGCTGCTTTCGCGGCCTGTGCGCTTATCTTTGCGGCGTCGGCCGAAACTTCTGCGGCCTGTTTGGCCACCTGGCTGTTGATGTTGTCCATAGTGCTACAGTATTAAGAATTCGATGTTTACATTATCAAAAACATGTTTTGGCGCTGAAAGGTTCAGTCGTTGGATGCTGTTATGGCTGGCGTGTGAGCAGCGAGTGGAGCATGGCGCTGCGGTCGCGCAGATCGGGCTGCAATATCGAGGCCTCGGAGGGATCGACCATTTTCAGGTCGGCATAGCGGTCCTCTCCGTTGATGAAATCGATAAGGCTGTCGGTCTGCGGGTCGGGTGAATCGATGGTCAGCGGGTTCTTGCCCTGCGCTTCGAGTCGCGGATCAAACCGGTAGAGCGGCCAGTAGCCGGTAGCCACAGCACGGCGCTGTTCCGTCATGGAGTGTCCCATGCCGTTGCGAATTCCGTGGGCTATGCACGGGCAGTAGGCGATCACGATCGACACACCCGGATATGACTCGGCTTCGCGCAAGGCCGTAATGGCCTGGCTGTAGTCGGCGCCGAGGGCTATTGATGCGACATATACAGTGCGGTAGGTCATCATCATCCGTCCGAGATCTTTTTTTACGGTCCGTTTGCCATCGGCTGCATATTTTGCCACTGCGCTCAGCGGGGTGGCTTTCGACATCTGGCCGCCGGTGTTGGAATAGCATTCGGTATCCATCACGAGCAGGTTGACATTCTCGTTCTGTGCGGCCACATGGTCGAGTCCGGCAAATCCTATGTCGTAGGCCCAGCCGTCGCCCCCTATGGCCCAGATGCTCTTGCTTCCGAGTAAATCCGACCGCCCGGCAATGGAGGCGAGAAGCGGTGTGCGTGGCGACCGGCCGATAATCTCCGTGAGGGTCTGTCCGGTTGTGTAGGACAGATCAGGCTCGTCGCAGGCGGCAATCCATGCTTCAAGCGCCTTGGCAATATCAGGCGGTGTCAGCGGATCCGATGCGGCCTTTGTCGCGTCGGCCTTGAGCGCCTCGCGCCGGTAGCGCAGCGCGCACGCTATTCCGTAGCCATACTCTGCATTGTCCTCAAACAGTGAGTTGCCCCAGGCCGGTCCGCGTCCGTCGGATCTTACCGTGTAGGCGTTGCTCGGATAGTTGGCTCCCCATATCGAGGAGCATCCGGTGGCGTTGGCTATTACCATCCGCTCTCCGAACAGTTGTGTCAGCAGTTTCACGTAGGGTGTTTCGCCGCATCCGCCGCATGCTCCTGAAAACTGCATGAGCGGTCGTTGGAGCTGTGATCCCTGGATGGTGAACCGGGGAAGGAGCTGTGGCTTCTCGCTCACGTGTTTTTCGCTCCATGCAAGCATCAATTCCTGTTGCTGAAGCTGGGTGGCTATCGGACGCATTGTCAGTGCATGTCCCGGACAGACCACCGCGCATGAAGAGCATCCGGTGCAGTCGGCCGCATAAACCTGAATACGGTAGCGCATTCCCTTGAAAGATCCTCTGCCTCCGGCGGTGACAAATCCGTCGGGCGCACCGTCGGTTTCAGCAGTTGTAGCTACTACGGGTCTGATGGCGGCGTGGGAGCAGACGAGCGAGCAGAGCGTGCACTGCACGCACTTGTCGGGATCCCACTCCGGAACATTGATCGCTATACAGCGTTTTTCGTAGGCGGTAGTGCCCATAGGTATCACTCCGTCGGGTCTGAAAAGCGATACGGGCAGAGAATCTCCCTTCAGCCTCATGCATGGACGTGCTATGCGGCTGATGAATCGCGGAACGGTCGGTTGGTCGACCGGATGATCTTTCTCTTGCGCCCATGTGGCGGGATAATCGATCTGTTTTATCGCTGCCGGAGCGGCGTCGATGGCAGCCATGTTGGCCTCGACCATGGCATTGCCCTCATGGCGGTAGGCTGCACTGACAAGCTCGCGGAGCTGCGCGACAGCCTTGTCGTAGTCGATCACGCCGCTCAAACGCAGATATACGGTGGCCATTATGGTGTTGATTCGCGCTCCGAGTCCGTTGGCGGCTGCGATGGAAGTGGCGTCGACGGCATAGAATTTCAGCCGTCGGCCGGCTATGGCTCTTTTCATGGCTGCCGGAATTCTGGATTCCATATCCTGCACCGACATGGAGGTGTTGAGCACGAACGTGCCGCCGTCTCTGATCTTGTCGAGCAGCTCGAACCGGCCTATATAGGAGTTTTTGTTGCATCCGACATAGTCGGCGCTCTCGATTGCGTATGCGGCTCTGATCGGGTGTGGGGCGATCCGTAGCTGTGAAATGGTGTATCCGCCCGATTTCTTTGCCGAGTAGTGGAAGTAGGCCTGTGCATACAGTCCCTCTTCCGAGCCGGCTATCTGTGTTATCTGGCGTGTGGCGCCTACGGTGCCGTCTGATCCCATGCCATAGAATATGGCCTGATGCATGTCGGGCGGTGTGAGATCGTCCGTCGTGTCGACATCAAGCGACAGATGACTGACATCGTCGGTGATTCCGACCGTGAAGCGCCGTCGGGGCTGCTGTCGGGACATCTCGTCGAATACAGCCATGACCATGGCGGGATTGAAGTCTTTGCTCGACAGTCCGTAGCGTCCGCCGATCACTTTAATGTCGCGTCGCGACTCCAGAACGGCCGATGCAACGTCGAGCAACAGAGGTTCGCCTTCCGATCCCGGCTCTTTGCAGCGGTCCATCACCGCAATGCTTCTGACCGATGCCGGTATCGCTTTAATCAATGCTTCGGCGGAGAACGGGCGGAAAAGCCTGACGCTTATAACACCGGTGTGCTGCCCGCGGCGATTAAGCGCTTCGGATGTCTGCGAGGCCACTTCAGCTCCCGACCCCATGATCACTATCACGCGGTCGGCATCTGGATCGCCGTCGTAGTCAAACAGATGATATCTCCGGCCGGTGGCTTCGGCCACGCGGTCCATGGCACTCTGCACAATGGCAGGAAACCGGTCATAGAAGGGATTGGCGGCTTCACGGAACTGAAAATATACGTCGGGGTTCTGTGCCGTGCCGCGCATGTCGGGATGATCGGGGTTCATCGCCGAAGCCTTGAAAACGGATATTTTCTCTCCGTTGACCATTCCGGCAATTGTGTCGTAGGAGATGGTGTCGATGGTCGAAATCTCGTTGCTCGTGCGCCATCCGTCGAAGAAGTGCAACACCGGCACTCTCCCTTCTATGGCCGCAAGATGGGCCACAAGTCCGAGATCCATCACTTCCTGCACGCTGCCGGAGGCAAGCATTGCGAATCCAGTGCCACGGCAGGCCATCACGTCCTGATGATCGCCGAATATCGACAAGGCGTGGGCGGCTATGGAGCGGGTGCCTACATGGAACACTACCGGGAGAAGTTCGCCGGCGATCTTATACATGTTGGGTATCATCAGCAGCAGTCCCTGCGAGGCGGTGAATGTCGTAGCCAGAGCGCCGGCCGCGGCTGCGCCGTGAGTGGCTCCGGCCGCACCGAGCTCGCTCTCCATTTCCTTTACTTCCATAGGACGCCCCCATATATTTAGCCGACCATGAAGTGCCCATTTGTCGGCGGTTTCTCCCATCGATGCGATCGGGGTTATGGGGTATATTGTGGCTACTTCGCTGAGGGCATAGGCTATATGAGTGGCAGCCGTGCAGCCGTCCATTATCTGTTTGTCGGGTTCGTTCATGATGGATTGAAAGTGTGTAAACGTAGAGTAGATCGGAAAAGAGTGTGGCCGCCGGCATACGGTCGATTGCGACGTATCCCGACGGCCATACATCTGTAGTGGTCAGAGCGTTGCCGTCAGATAGCGACGCCGGGTATGTTGCCCACACACAGTTTCGTGATCCATATCCATAGCGGGCAGAATGCCATGAAAAGCACTACGGATATGGCAAGTGACGAAGTGCCTGTAGCCACATAGGTATCGTTCTGGTCGGCGATGATGATGCCGGAGAATGCAGGTGGAAGAGCTCCGGCGACAACGAGCATGGCCAGATTGTCGGGCGACATCTTGAATATCAGGCCGACGATGAGCAGCATGGCCGGCATGACGATCAGTTTGAGTATCACACCGAGTATAGCCTGCCAGTTGACGGTGACTTTTACCGACGACAGCGTGATGCCGGCGGCGAATACTGCCATAGAGGCATTAGCTCCCTTGATGAGGTCAAACGAGGGGCTTGCCCATGCAGGCCATGGAATGCCGATGATCACCCACACGACGGCCAGGATAGGCGCCCATGCCACGGGTTGTGCGAGGGCGTGAAGCACAGGTTTCCAGGGATTGGGCTTGGTGCCGCCTTTTTTAGCCAGTTCGGCATCGTTTCCGGCGTTCATCAGCGACAGACCGACGGGAATGCCGACGGCGTTGACCACTATGCCGACGATAGCAACGACGAGGGCCACGTATGCGTTGGTGCCGAAAATAGGCTCAAGCACTGCAAAGCCGAGGAATCCGATGGTGGGAGATCCGTTTATAAGAGCCATGACGGCGGCATCGGCCTGCGTGACTCCGTCTTTTCTGAAACAGTATTTGTAGATCCAGTAGACGAGCATGAACACGAACATGATCACTACAAGCGATATTATCGACAGTTTCAGATCCGAAACGAGCATCTTGCGGTCGGCGTCGACAATCGATACAAACAATGCTGCCGGCAGTGCGAAATCAAGCACCACCTTATTGAATGCCTTGCCGTCTTTGGCCGAAAATACCCCTTTTTTGCCGGAGATATATCCGGCGGCCATCACCACAAGTATAGGGATGATGGCGTAAAGAATGATGTGTAGCATGATAGGGGATTATTGATTAAAACTATTGTTGTCCGAAACGTGAAAACCGAAAAGCCCGCGACCAGTCCGGCCTATGTCCGGCGATCCCGGGCTTTTCATGTTTTGGGGATGATCATACGACGATGTCGATGAGCGGCGCCGGGTTGAGGTAGCCGATATGTCCGCTCTCCTTGCCCGAGTCGGCGGCGAGCTGCACGTCGATAAGACATGGTTTCTTCGAGGCTACGGCCTCGGCCAGCGCGCTTCCGAGCTGGGCGGGAGTGGTGACATAGTAGGTCTGCGCACCGAATGCGTCACCCAGCTTGTCATAGCGAGCCTTTACATCGAGCGTTGTCGGAGCGGGGTCGCCATCCTTGCTGAGATTTTCACCTATGCCGTTGTATATGCCGCCATTGTTGAATATGACTACCGTCACGGGGAGGTTGAACCGGCAGATGGTGCTGAAGTCCATGCCTGAGAAGCCAAATGCACTGTCGCCTTCGACGGCCACAACACTCTTGCCTGTAGCCACGGCTGCACCGATGGCCGATCCCATGCCCATGCCCATGATGGCCCATGTGGCGCAGTCGATGCGGTGACGCGGCAGGAACATGTCGACACTGTCGCGGGTGTCGTCGAGCGTATTGGCTCCCTCGTTGACCAGTATCGTGTCGGGGTTGGCCTCGAGCACCTTTTTGACGGCACTGAGGGCGCTCCAGTGGGTCATCGGCACGGTCTGCGGCGCGAGCCTCTCGAGGAATTTCGCGTTTTTGACTTTCGACTCGTCCTGAATGCCTTTGACCCATGCCGGATCCATGTTGAGCTTCAGGCCGGGAAGTTTGGCCAGAATGGCATCGAGCGAGCTTTCGATGTCGCCGACTACCGGTGCGGCAATCGGGCGGTTGCAGTCGAACTCTCCAGGGTCAATATCGAGCTGTATGAACTGTCCCTGAGGATTCCACTTACCGTGTCCGCGCGACAGAAGCCAGTTGAGCCGTGCGCCGATCAGCATCACTACGTCGGCTTTCTCCATGATGGTGCTTCTGGCCGATATGGCGCTCAGCGGATGATTGTCGGGCATCAGTCCCTTTGCCATTGACATAGGATAGAAGGGTATGCCTGTGGTTTCGACAAGTTGCTTGATCTTGTCGTCGACCTGTGCATAGGCAGCGCCTTTGCCGAGCAATATGGCCGGCTGTCTGGCCGAGGCCAGCAGCTGCAGCGCGCGGTCGACCGATTCGGCCGAAGGCTGCACGGCAGGACAGGGATCGACGGGCTTGAAAAGCAACTTCTCCGCGTCGTCATGGTTCATGACAGCGCCAAGGCATGCGGTCGTGACGTCGAGATACACTCCGCCCGGACGGCCTGAAACGGCAGCGCGGTAGGCGCGGGCCACAGCGGTGGGAATATCTTCGGGACGGTTGACACGGTAGGCGGCCTTCACCAGTCCCTTGGCCACGTTGAGCTGGTCAAGTCCCTCGTATGCACCCTGTTCGAGATCAATCGTCTCGCGCTGGCTCGATCCGGATATCTGTATCATCGGGTAGCAGTTGACTGTGGCGTTGACTGTGGCGGTGAGTCCGTTGATGAAGCCCAGCGACGACACGGTCAGCAACACTCCCGGAGTCTTGGTGAGGAATCCGTGGGTAGCCGCAGCCATTCCTGCCTGCTGCTCGTGGCGGAAACTTATGAAGCGTATGCCTTGCGCCTGGGCTATGTAGGCCATTTCGGTGACCGGAATGCCGACAAGTCCGTACATTACGTCGATGCCGACGTTTTTAAGCGCGCGGGCGAGAATATACATGCCTGTCACCTGTGCCGGGAAATGCGGAGCCTGTGTAGCGGGGTTCGGTGTGGTTGATGTGTTTGACATTGTATGGAATTAATAATCAGTTGATGTAATGCTGTTCTATAATTCCCGGCCGGAATCATTTCCGGCCGGGAGGGTCGGGCAATGGTCTGTCCGGAGTATGTTATTTGGCAGCCGTTTTCGGCATTGGGGCGGTAGTGCCGTTCTTGGCGAACGATGCGATCTGCTCGTCGGTGTATCCGATGCTCTTGAGTACTTCGTCGGTATTTCCTCCGAGAGTCGGGCAGGGGCCGTAGGCAGGTTGGAAATTGGAGAGTGTGAACGGTACACCTACGGTGACGAATTCGCCGACTTTGCCTCCCTGATTGATCTTTACCAGTGTGTTGCCGTCGTAGAGGCTCTGGTCGGTCATGATCTCCTTGGTCGACAGTACGGGCGCAACAGGCACTCCTGCCTTCGACAGGATGTCGGTCACCTCATGCTTGGTCTTGTCGATGCAGAACTTCTGTATGCGGTCCCAAATCTGCTGTTTGTGACGGTCGCGCGCGTCGGCTGTATTGAAGTCGGGATTGGTGAGCCAGTCCTCGAATCCGAGCGCCTTGCAGGCAAGCTCAAAGTCCTTGGCGCCTCGCTGCAGTATGACGTAGACGTAATCGTTGGGGTCGGTAGCCCAGTTTTTGCATTTGTAGGTCCATCCGAGCACTCCAGATCCCTCCTGGTTGCCTGAACGCGGCACGAAGTCACCGAATTTCCCGTCGGGATACTGTGGGAACTGTGTCAGATATCCGATACGGTCGAGTGTCAGCTGGTCGCGCGTCTTGATGCGGCACAGGTTGAGGCAGGCGTTGTGCATCGACTGGTATACGTAGCAGCCCTCGCCGGTTTTCTCGCGCTGACAGAGTGCGGCCAAAAGTCCGATGGTCAGATGCATACCGGTGTTGGAGTCGCCGAGCGCCGCGCCACTCTGAGTCGGCACGTTGTCGGGGCCTTCCCACCATCCGGTGGTTGATGCAGCTCCGGCAGTGACCTGTGCGACAGGTTCGTATGCTTTCAGATTGGCATATTTCGAACTTATGGGGAAGCCTTTGATAGTGCCGTAGATACATTTCGGATTGAGTTTGTGAACCACTTCCCAGCTGAATCCGAGTTTATCCATGGCTCCGGGATGGAGGTTTTCCACGAATATGTCACACTCCTTGATGAGGCGTGTGAGGATATCTTTGCCGTCGGGTGTGGCGGCGTCGAGAGCAAGTGATTTCTTGTCGGAATTAAGCTGCAGGAAATAGTAGCTCGGGCAATCGGGGTCGAACTGGATTTCATTACGGGTTGCATCTCCGGTGCCGGGGCGTTCGATCTTTACCACATCGGCGCCGAGCCATGCAAGAAGCTGTGTGCATGACGGGCCTGACTGTACGTTGGTGAAGTCCACCACTTTGATGCCTTGTAAAGGAGCTGTGTTCATAGTAGTAATGTTGTTTTTATGTTAGTTTGTGTTGTTCTATGCGTGTGTTACATTTGAGTTACATTTCTATAACATCCGGCTGCCGTGATTAGTTCGAAGCTCCGGCGGTGTCTGAATGTCGGGCGGAAAATGATACATTGTCTTTGGATATCAGTCATTACATTGTGTTTTCGGATCGTGTAGGGAAAAAACCTGAAAAGTTTTTGAATTAAATTTGTTTGTAATTGATTTTTTTCTTTAATTTGCCGTCATAACAACCCCCTAAACAATTGCGCCATGATGCATAAACACAATTTCTATGCCGGCCCATCGATTCTGAGCCAGTACACAATCAAAAACACCGCTGAAGCAGTAATTGACTTCGCGGGCACAGGACTTTCCATTCTTGAGGTGTCACACCGCAGCAAGGAGTTTGTGGCAGTCATGGAAGAGGCTCGTGCGCTTGTGAAAGAGCTTCTTGAAGTGCCCGACGGTTACTCGGTGCTGTTTCTCGGCGGCGGCGCCAGCCTCCAGTTCTGCATGGTTCCGTTCAATCTGCTTGCCCGCAAGGCCGCATATATGGAGACCGGCACCTGGGCAGTCAACGCCATAAAGGAGGCACGCCTGTTCGGAGAGGTCGACGTCGTGGCCTCGTCGAAGGATGCCAACTTCAATTATATTCCTAAAGGTTTCACTGTTCCGCAGGATGCCGACTACTTCCACTATACGTCCAACAACACAATCTACGGCACCGAAATACGTCATGATCTTGATGCCGGCAAGGTAAGGCTGGTGTGTGATATGTCGTCCGACATATTCTCGCGCCCGGTGGATGTGTCGAAATACGATGTGATCTATGCCGGCGCTCAGAAAAACCTGGCTCCGGCCGGTGCCACCATCGTGATAGTACGTGAGGATGCTCTCGGACACGTTGAGCGCCCGATACCTACCATGCTTGACTATCGGACGCATATCAAGAAGGACTCGATGTTCAATACCCCGCCTGTTCTGCCGATATTCTCGGCTCTCCAGACCCTGCGCTGGTATAAGGAGCAGGGAGGAGTGAAAGAGCTTGAGAAACGCGATATAGCCAAGGCTGACTTGCTGTATGAGGCTATAGATTCGTCGCGGATGTTCGAAGGCACGGTGAAGGATCATGCCGACCGTTCGATAATGAACGTGTGCTTCGTCATGAAGCCCGAATACAAAGAGTTGGAGAAAGAGTTTGTGGATTTTGCCGCCGCGCGGGGCATAGTCGGCATTAAGGGCCACCGTTCGGTGGGAGGCTTCAGAGCTTCGCTCTACAATGCGCTCCCGATCGAAAGCGTGCGTGCTCTGGTCGAGGCCATGAATGAATTCCAGTCGTCACACTGATAAATCACGCAATGATATGAAAGTTCTCGTTGCAACCGAAAAACCTTTTGCGGCTGTGGCCGTGGAGGGGATACGCAAAGTGATGGACGAAGCGGGCTATGAACTCCTGCTTCTGGAAAAATATCAGAGCAAGGAGCAGCTTCTTGAGGCTATGGCCGATGTGGATGCTCTGATAGTGCGTTCCGACAAAGTTGACGCCGAAGTGATCAATGCGGCCGGCAATCTCAAAATTGTGGTGAGAGCCGGTGCCGGTTATGACAATGTGGATCTTCAGGCAGCCACGGCGCGTGGTATATGCGTGGAGAATACTCCGGGACAGAATTCCAATGCTGTAGCCGAACTGGTGTTCGGTCTCGCCGTGATGGCTGTGCGGAACGGCTACAACGGCACATCCGGCTCCGAGCTTAAGGAAAAGACTCTCGGCATACATGCTTTCGGTCAGGTGGGTCGCAACGTGGCCCGTATAGCCAAGGGATTCGGCATGGAGGTGTCGGCTCTCGATCCGTTCTGCCCCGACGAGGTGATGGCGGAAGCGGGAGTAAAGCCTGTGCATAGCGTGGAATCGCTTTATGCCGACAATAAGATAGTGTCGCTCCATATTCCGGCCACCGACGCTACCCGCCGTTCGGTAGGGCGTGATCTGATCACCCTTATGCCAAAAGGTGGAGTCCTGATTAATACGGCCCGCAAAGAAGTGATCGACGAGGAGGGACTCGCGCAAGCACTCGAACAGAGGCCAGATATCAAATATGTGGCGGATGTGAAGCCCGACAATGCCGATGAGCTGACAGCGCGCTTCGGTGACCGGGTGTTTTTCACTCCCAAGAAGATGGGCGCACAGACAAGTGAAGCCAATATCAACGCCGGCATAGCTGCCGCCCGCCAGATAGTAGACTTTCTGAACAACGGTGTGGATACCTTCCGTGTCAATAAATAATGTGGGATGAGCCGTTACGGCACCTCTTCATTATAGAACCGAAAATCAAAGGCGCTGTGTCAAAATCGATTCTGACACAGCGCCTTGCGTGTCGTTGCAGGCTTCGTCTATAATTGTCGCCGGAGGATTATTTCATGAACACGAGGTAGACGGCACCCACAAGCAGTGCAAAGGCTGCGATATGATTCCATCGCAGTTCGAATCCCTCGAAGGCCATGATGCTGAACACTACGAACACCACAAGAGTGATCACTTCCTGCATCACTTTGAGCTGTATGAGTGAGTACGGGCCACCGTTACCCTCGTATCCAATACGGTTGGCGGGTACCTGACAGCAGTATTCGAGCAGAGCCACTCCCCATGAGAACAGTATGACAGCGTAGAGAGGCCATGAAGCCGACACTCCCGACGCCGACAGCCTGAGATGGCCATACCAGGCGAATGTCATGAATATGTTGCTGATGACGAGCAGAATTATTGTAGATAATGCGGGTGACATAATGATGTGATTAAAATTTGCATGCAAATTTACTTATCAACCCGCTTTTTTTGCGTATTTTTACAGAAAATTCTATTCAATTATGGCCAAAAACCAAGTCAACAGCAATGACTACGACTTTGTGTTGCCGCTAACGGTGCGCGATTACGAGCTTGATGTGCAGGGGATAGTGAATAATGCCAATTATCTGCACTATCTTGAACATACGCGTCATGCCTTCTGCACGGCGGCCGGCATGTCGTTTGCATCCATGCATGAGCGTGGCATCGATCCTGTGTTGCGTAAGGTTGAGATAGAGTATCTCACTCCGCTTCGGTCGGGCGACACTATGGATTCGTGTCTTTCGATGAGCCGCGAGGGCGCGAAATTTATATTCCGTCAGGATATATTCCGTAATCCCGGCGGCGAGCCTGTGGTGAGAGCCAGAGTGGAGGTGGTGTGTCTGGAGCAGGGACGCCTGACACGCGGCGATGCTCTCGCCGAGGCTTTCTCTGAGTATATCAACGGTTGATACAAGTGGATATGGACCGCCGTCAGCTTTCGCTCCGAATAGCTTTCTCGCAGCTTCGCGGCATCAACCAGATGCTTGCCCGCGAGATTCTGGCCCGAATCGGGTCGGAAGAGGCTTTTTTCGAGGCTACCGACAGGCAACTTGCTGCGGTCATGGGCTTTTCCAACAGAATATTCGACCGTCAGTATCGCGACGGACTGCTGAAGGCGGCCGAGGTCGAGGCTGACTTTACGGAGGCCGGCCATGTGGATGCGACCTATTTTACGGATGCCGATTATCCTTCGCGGCTGCATGACTGCACCGACGCTCCGCTGATGCTGTATTCGACGGGTAGTTGCAGGCTGAACGATGTCCTGACGGTAGGTGTGGTAGGCACGCGCCATGCTACTCCCTACGGAGTGGATTTCTGCCGCAAGCTTGTGGAGGGGCTGGCGTCGCGTGTCGGCGCACCGGTGGCAGTGGTCAGCGGTCTGGCATACGGCATCGACGTCGCAGCCCACAGGGCAGCGATAGAGTGCGGGTTGCCAACCGTGGCGGTGCTTGCCCATGGTCTGAACACCATATATCCTGCGGCACACCGCAATACGGCGGTAGAGATGGTGAGAAGCGGCGGACTGCTGCTTACCGACTATATGAGTTCGGCAGCGGTCCATAAAGGCAATTTTCTTGCCCGCAACCGTATCGTGGCCGGCATAAGCGACTGTCTGGTAGTAGTGGAGTCGGCCGAAAAGGGTGGTGCGATGGTGACAGCCCGTATAGCCTCGGACTATGACCGGGATGTATTCGCTTTGCCCGGACGTACGTCGGATATATACAGCGCCGGATGCAACAGCCTTATAAGACGCAATGTGGCGTCGCTGGTAGGTTCGGCCGACGATCTGATCGACGCCATGCGTTGGCCCCGACGGCAGCAGGAGACCGCTCAGTCGACGCTTTTTCCTGAAATCAGTGGCGAAGAACAGTCGGTGATGGACTATCTCAGAGAGAGAGGAGAGGCGCAGATCAATCGTCTGTCGGTGGACCTTGACATACCTGTGGGACGTCTTACGGGTATGCTTATAGAAATGGAATTCAAAGGACTTGTGTTGCCTTATCCCGGCGCTAAATATCGTCCGGCATAGTCATCGAGTCAATATATGTCAAGCAGAATAAAACAGTAATATCATGGCAAAGACAATAGAGTCATCCGAACTTATAATCAACTCCGACGGGAGTGTGTTTCATCTGCATCTCAAGCCTGAGCAGCTTGCCGACAAGATAATACTCGTGGGTGATCCTGCGAGAGTGGATCTTGTGGCGGAACATTTCGACAGTATCGATTTCACGGTACAGAGCCGTGAGTTCCGCACCATGGGCGGAACGCTTCGCGGCGAGCGGATAATGTGTCTGAGTCACGGCATCGGGCCTGACAATATCGACATCGTTGTCAATGAGTTGGATGCGCTTGCCAACGTGGATTTCGTCACGCGGGAAGTGAAGGATCGCCGGCGCAGTCTGCAGATGGTGAGAATAGGCACTTCAGGCTCTCTTCAGCCCGATATACCTGTAGGGACACCGGTCATAGCAGTCAAGTCGATAGGTTTTGACGGTGTACTCAACTATTATGCAGGGCGCGATGAGGTGGCCGATCTGGACTATGAGCGGGCGTTATGCAGCCATACGGGATGGAATCCTCTCTGGGCGCGTCCCTACGTGGTGGCTTCCGATCCCGGACTGGTGGATCAGATAGGCCGCGACGATATGGTGAGAGGCAATACGATATCGGCTGTGGGCTTCTACGGTCCGCAGGGACGTGAACTGCGTCTGCCGCTTGCCAATCCGGATATTAACAGCCGTCTGGAATCGTTGAGCTATGATTCCCAGCGCATCACCAACTATGAGATGGAGTCGGCTCCGCTTCAGGGACTGTCGTTGCTTATGGGTCACAGAGCCATGACCGTATGCTCGATAATAGCCAACCGTATGAACGGCAACGCTACTCCCAATTACCGCACTGCGGTCGAGGATCTGATAGCTACGGTGCTTGATCGGTTTGTTTCCTGAAATGTCGCAGACTATGCCCCGTCCGTTTACATTCGACCGTGTCGTCAGACTGATAATCACCGTAGTGGTGATATGCGGTGTATTATGGCTTGTCAATATACTGCGCAATGTGTTGCTGCCATTTTTTGTGGCATGCCTGATCGCTTATATGTTTGAGCCGTTTGTGCAGTTCAACCGGCGTCTGCTGCATCTCAGAGGACGTGTGGTGGCAATATTCGTGACGCTCTTCGAGTCGGTGTTCTTTCTGTCGGTATTGGGATGGTTTCTGGTGCCGATGCTTACCGAAGAGATGCATTCCATGGCCCGGATACTTCGCAATTATGCCTCGAGCGAGATACATATATCTTTTCTGCCGGCAGGTATCCATGAGTTCATAAAGAGTCAGGTGGACTTTGCCGCGATATCCGACATGCTGACCAAACAGGAGTGGATGTCGCTGATAGAAAGTGTGGTGTCGACCACATGGAATATACTTACCGGATCCATATCTCTGTTGCTTGGTATATTCAACTGGTTTATAGTGGTGCTCTATGTGGTGTTTATAATGATCGACTATCCACGGTTTTTCATGGCCATACGCCGCATGGTGCCGCCGAAATACCGTCCGATTGTGTTCAAGGTAGGCAGCGATATCAAGGTGTCGATGAACCATTATTTCCGTGGTCAGGCACTGGTGGCCTTCATAGTCGGACTGCTGTTCACGGCCGGATTCCTGATAATCGGTCTGCCGATGGCTGTGGTGCTCGGTCTGTTTATCGGATTGCTGAATATGGTGCCGTATCTTCAGCTGGTGTCGATAGTGCCTACTATCATACTCTGCATGGTCTATGCGGCCGGCGGGGGTGGTGATTTCTGGAGCATTTTCTGGCAGGCCATAGCGGTGTATTGCGTAGTGCAGGCTATACAGGATCTGATACTGACTCCGCGCATAATGGGCAAGTCGATGGGGCTTAATCCGGCCATAATACTGCTGTCGCTGTCGGTGTGGGGCACATTGCTCGGATTCATCGGCCTGATAATAGCACTGCCGCTGACCACTCTGCTGCTGTCGTATTACGACCATTATGTCATTGACAGGGTAGAGCGATCCGATGAGCATGGGCCGGTCATGGCTGATGAATAGTAGTCGGGCGATCGGAGTACGGTCAGCGTGAGCCGAACGCCTTGCGGTTGAGCCAGCGTCGGACCGGTTCGTCGTAGACTTTGAGAAGCACCCATGCGAGCAATATCAGTCCGAACCACATCGCCACGCACAGAGGCCAGATGTCGGCGAAGGCACGTTCGGTCGGTGCAGCCCATATCCATGCGTAAAGAAGATACATGAACGGATAGTGTATGATATAGATCGGATATGAAATATTGCCGAAAAAGTCGCACAGTCCACGAGATATGCGGTCGGTGGTGCAGCCGGATGCGCCGAGATATACCACTGCGGGGAACACGGCGAGTGTCATCACGGAGTCGAATATGCCGTTCCATACGCTCGGATTGCCGTCGGGTGTGATATAGGGCACGCACATAACGCCTATGATAGTGGCGCTGCAGATCCAGAAGGCTCCACGGATTCTGACGGGCTTGAATCCTCTCGACATGAGCAGGCCGATGCTGAATGAGAACGACACCCGGAGCAGGCCGCCAAGCCACCCGTAGTCGGCGGCCGTCCATCCGTTGCCGATATGGTAGGCTCCTGAAAGATTCATGACAGCCGTAAGGGCAAGACCTATGCCGCTGAGGGCCACAACCCATCGCAGGGCACGGCCTGAAAGACGGTGGAGCACCACAGCGTAGGCTATGCTTGCGATATATTCAAAAAACAGCGACCAGGCCGGACCGTTGAGCGGAAACATCTCTCCGTTGCCTCTGACTTCGGCAGCTGTGTGGGGGAGTGCCGGAAGCATCAGTATGCCGAGCAGGAAGCACAGCATGACAGACCATGACGCTACCGGAGTGTGATCCCACTGTTCGGAGCCCTGTATCATAAAGGCTACGACGCCGAACACCACTCCCATGACAAGCATCGGATGAAGGCGGATGACACGCCGCAGCATGAATTCTCCTTTGGTAAGCCCCTGACGCCACCGGCCGTCGTAGGCATAGCCTATCACGAAGCCCGACAGGACGAAGAAAAAGTCGACGGCCAGATAGCCGTGGTTGAATCCTTGATCGACCGGAGATGTGGCGAATCCCTCGAAGAAGTGATACCATATCACCATAAGGGCCGCGACTCCGCGCAGGCCGTCGAGAAGTTCGTAGTGGGGCTTTGAGGTGGAGAAAATCCGTGATGCTGTGAATGCCGACATATTTGTAGTTTGGTTGTTTGACTGTGGAGAATTATTCGGCGGAGTGTTTCCGTCGTGCAAAACTACTTATGCTGAAGATGAAAATTTTTGATCTGCGTCAAATTCGGCGGTTACGCCGCAGGCGCGACAGTGTAGGGAGCGTGATGCCGAGATATGAGGCTATGTATCCGAGTTTGGCCCGTCGGCACACTTCGGGAAACTGCAGCCTGAACGCCTCGTAGCGTTCGGCCGCCGGAAGCGTCAGCCGTTATTTGTGGGAGCGGTGTCATTCTGATGTATGATGTTGGTCATCATCGGCCAGTGGCTCATGATATCAGCGAGTCTTTGAATCCGATGAAGTAGAGTATGCCGTCGAGTCCGATGGTCGAAAGCGACTGGTCGGCGGTGGCTTTCACCTTGGGTTTGGCGTGGAATGCTATGCCGAGTCCGGCGGTGGCGAGCATAGGGAGGTCGTTGGCTCCGTCGCCTACGGCTATGGTCTGTTTGATGTTGACATTCTCCACCTGCGCGAGCAGCCGGAGCAGTTCGGCTTTTCTGCGTCCGTCGACTATATCGCCCAGATGCCGGCCGGTGAGTTTGCCGTCTTTGATCTCCAGTTCGTTGGCATAGACATAGTCAAATCCGAAGCGTTGTTTGAGGTAGTTGCCGAAATATGTGAATCCGCCGGAGAGTATAGCTGTCTTGTAGCCAGTGCGTTTGAGTGCTGTCATCATACGGTCCACTCCTTCGGTGATCGGAAGGTTTTCGGCTATGTCGCGCATCACGCTTTCGTCGAGTCCCTTGAGGAGCGCTACCCGACGGGTGAAGCTTTCGCAGAAGTCAATCTCTCCGCGCATGGCGCTTTCGGTGATCGCTCTGACTTCGGCTCCGACTCCGGCGCGGTCGGCGAGTTCGTCGATCACTTCAGTGCCTATCAGTGTGGAGTCCATGTCGAAGCATACGAGTCGCCGTGCACGTCGGTACATGGTGTCTTCCTGAAGCGATATATCCACTTCGCGGAGATTGGCGATCTCCATGAAGCGCTTCTGCATCTCCGTCTGGTCGTCGAGATTGCCTCTGACCGATATCTGTACGCACGATTTGCTGAGCGGATTCTCGCCGTGCAGCGGCATTCGTCCGGTCAGTCGTTTTATTCCGTCGATGTTAAGCCCCATCTCGGCCACCACACGGCTGACATCGGCTATCGCGGCGGCCGTCAGCCGTCGGCCGAGGAGTGTGATTATCCATCGGTCCTTTCCTTGAAGTCCGACCCACTGTTGGTATTCATCGGCGCTGACCGGACTGAAACGGATGTTGACATCGAGTTCGTAGGCCTTGAACAGGAGGTCTTTCATCAGGTCGCCCGACACACGGCTGTCGGTCTTGATGAGTATGCCGAGTGCGAGTGTGTGGTGTATGTCGGCCTGTCCGATGTCAAGTATTGTAGCGTCGTATCGCGCGAGTATTTCCGAAAGCTCAACGGTCACTCCCGGACGGTCGTTGCCGGTGATGTTAAGCAGCATCAGTTCTATATTGCTGTCACGGTCGGTTTTCATAATTGTATTGGTTTAAGGGATATATGTGTGATGGTTATTTCTGTCGGCAGGCATGATATTGTATCAGTCCATGCATTGGCGAGGCCACGATGTCGGAGGCTTTGAGGCCGTGGCGGTCGAGCGCGGCTTCGAGTCGTGGCGTGAAGTTGGCGGCGATGGATCCGCAGAAGCCTATCGGAAGTGTGTCGTAGCCGGGTAGGAGCATCAGGTTGCGTTCGATGAATGCGTCGAAGCAGCCGTCGACAATCGCTTCGATCTCCGGACGGTCGATATGGTCGCTTGCCAGACGTGCGAACGATGCAAGAAACCGGTTGGCGTCGTGCCGCCGGTAGATGTGTTCGATGATTCCGGTGGCGTCGGTGCCGGCAAACTCCATGACGGCCTGACAGAGGTCGTCAGGCAGTATGCCGCGCAGTGCGTCGGCCACAAGTCGACGGCCTATGGCTGAGCCGGATCCTTCGTCGCCGAGCACGTATCCGAGCGGTGATATGGATCTGACGATACGTCCTCCATTGTCGGGGCTATACAGGCAACAGTTGGATCCGGTGCCCATGATGCATGCGATCCCTTCGTTGTGGCCGCACAAGGCTCGTGCGGCGGCAATGAGGTCGCCGTCGACATATATGCGTGCTTTGGGATAGACGGCTCCGAGGGCATCGGCTATCGTGGCACGCTGGGCGCCGGTGCGGCATCCGGCAGCGTAAAAATGCACCGTGTCGATCTCCTGGGCACGGCGCGACGATGGCAGCGAACACAATAGTGTGGTGTGTAGGTCGTCGGGCGACAGCAGGCTTGCGTTCATGCCAGGCGATGTGAATCGCTCCACAATCGCGCCGCTGTCGCCGACCATAGCCCATTTGGTGGTGGTGCTTCCGCAGTCGGCAATTAGTTTCATGCTACAAATTTAACAAAATGCCCTTATAAATACATTATCGTAAGAGCAAAAAATGCGATGAAGTCAGCAGGCTATACCGACGGCAGTCGATGTGTAGTAAAATTTAAGCTAAACCGTAAAATCGGTTAAATAGGCGGTGAAGGGTTAAACCTCATTCAACGAATCCGGTCAAATAAGCGTTGACTTCGAAGAAACGACAAAACAAACGTAAGAAAAAACTATATGAAAAAATGAATAGAATAGCAGCCTTTGCGCTCGCAGCAACAATAGGCCTTGGAAGCATGACAGCGATGGCCGATGACAATGTGAAGAAGAATGACGCCGCACGCGACAAACAGCCGGTATGCTGTCTGCAGGGCATCACCCTGACCGAAAAACAGAAGGCCGAGATCGCAGCTCTGCAGGCCAGCAGGCAGAAGGAACTGCAGGCGCGGCGCGACCAGCGGGACAAGGACCGGCAGCAGAAGGCCGGTATGCGCCAGACCGAACGCAAGAATTATCTTGCGGAGATGAAGAAGATTCTCACTCCGGAGCAGTACGTGCAGATGCTGGAAAACAATTTTGTCAATGGCCGGGCCATGCGTGCCGACGGTCGTAAGTTTGACAAGGATCGTAAAAACGGCAAGGACAAGAACCGCAAGAATGACCGCATGCGTGGCGCCAATCGTCAGCAGACCAATGGGACAGCAGCTGCATCGGGTCAAGGTGTGGCTCTGTGAAGCTGGCGACGGCGATGAGTGACGCTGCGTGAGCGGCATCCATACAAACACATTATCCCCGCAGAAAAAATCCTGATGAATTTTCTGCGGGGATAATGTGTTTGTTTCTTTTTCAGAGGTGGTAATACCGCAGTTTCAGGCGCAGTTTCAGGCGTCGGATAAGATTGAGCGGTTTACGGTGCAGATGGCCTGCGTGATGGGCTATGAAGTCGTCTACAGCTTCAAGCACGCGCGATGAGTTATGTCCGTCGCGGTGAGCTTCGTGATGGGATGTATATCGGTCGATCTCTTTCATCAGTTCGGGAGGGCGGGTCAGTGCGGTTTCAATGGCCTGTCCGATGTCGTCGGCGTTTCTGACGTCGATCAGATGTGGTCCGGGATGGGTGTTGCGATAGGTGACCACCGGTTTGCCGAGCATCATGTATTCCACAGTAATGCTTGATGAGTCACAGAGCATGACGTCGCTTCGCAGGAATGTTTCAAGTCCTTTGTTAAGCCGTGCGAATTCCACGTTTGGCATCTTGTCGGCCATGCGCTGATAGTCGTCGATGAGTTGCTGGTCATCGAGTTTGGGATGGAATGTGATGATCCAGTCCCATTGACGGGTTGCAGCAAGGTGAGTTATTGTCGGCAACAGATCCCATGCCGATGAAATACCTTTGGTGAAGGTGGGGGAGTAGAGTATCACCGGTCGATCCGATGAGCGCTCGACATGGTTGCTGTTGCGGAAGAAGGAGTCGGCTTTAGTCCATCCGGTCTCGTAGACTTTGAAAAAGCCGTGGCGCTTTTCAAGCATACGGAAATAGGGAGTGGAGCTTGGCCCCTGTGTGCAGTATATGTCAAACCATCCACGGATAGTGAAATGGTCGTCGATTTTTTCTATCCTCTTTTTCATCGGGTAGCCATGGAATACGGCTACCTTCACTCCCGGAAGGAAGTCGGGGATATGGTTGCCGGGCGCGAATATGGCAATCGGATTCCACCGTATGGCGTCGCGGAGTGTGGATATGCGTCGTTCGTCGAGAAGAAGCATGTCCGGGCATGAGGGTTCGAGAAACCATGCTGCCTCGTCGCCCCGGCGACGGATCTCCTCCTGAAGTGGCCGGAGTATGGCGTAGGCGTAGCTCAGCGATGCGTAGAGCAGGTAACGGCGTGGTGATCGTTCCATCGTTCAGTCAAGTATGAGATCGTATTTCACTTTGTGGCGTCGCACAAAGCGGCTCCAGAACCGCCGGCGCGCATCCATCATGAGCCGGAAGCATTCTTCGGGGTCGAATCCGCGTGCTGCGGCGTATTCCTTAGCCAGCAATTCGAACAACTTCGGTTGTCCCCATAGCCGTGCGAAGTTGGCGCATCCTCTCTTGATGTCGACTTCGCCGAAACGCATGCGGTTGATGTCGACGAGTGCGAAGCGGTGTGAACCGTCGGGGAGAGTTTCGTAGAGGATATTGCCGGGGGAGAAGTCGAGGTGTGTCAGATGTGCCTCATGTATGTGGGCTGCAAACCGCGCGAGGTCGCGTGCGAGGCTGATATGTTCGGGGCGATCCATGCGTGCGTTGCCGAGTTCGTAGAGTCGTCCGGGCAGTTCGGACTGCAGGCTGACGAAGTAGGTGTAGCCTATGAGACCGGCGGTGCGCTCCTCGATGTAGGCTACCGGAGCGGGAGTGTCTATGCCTGCTGCAATGAGGTGTTCAGGGTATGTGAATGCCCTTATTCCCTTGGGGCGGCGAAAGCAGGAGTAGATAAGACGGTTTGGCCAGTGGGGTATGGCGTATCGTTTGACGTTGAGCTGCAGATGGCCGTCGGGGCTGATCACTCTGATATGGTTGCGTCCGGAGTGTATCTCCCGGCCATAGTCGAAGTGGGTGGTGATATCGGAGAGATATGGCCGGAGATATTCGTATTGGGGTGAGATGGTTATTTTCATCGTTGGTTGAAGTCGTGGTTGAGTAGCTGGAGATAGGCTTTGAGCCGCAGGAGTGTGGAGTCGCTTTTCCCTTCATTTTCCAGAGTGCCGCCTGTGTAGATGTCGATGACGTGATAGCCGCAAGTATCGAGCATTGCGGCTTCTTCGGGGCGTGCGAAGTAGGCGAATTTCGGGGATGAGCTGTCGAATATGTCTTTCGAGAATGTGAATCGGCTGTGGTCGATGCCGAGCATACCGAGGAGTGTGGCCGCGATGTCGGTTTGCGACGCGGGGATGTCGATCGTGCCGTGGCGGCGGAGCGCGCCGCCGGTCATGACAAGCGGTATGTGGTGACGGTCACGCATCGATGTCAGATTGCGCGGGTGGCATCCGTAGTGGTCGGCGACAAGTACGACGAGTGTGGAGTCCCATCGTGGTGTCAGGCTGAGTTTGTCGACAAACCGTCCGACAATGCTGTCGGTGAATGCGAACGCGTTGGCTTCCTTGCCGGGGAGGATGGTCGCAGGTACATCGAACGGCTCATGGCTGCTTGAGGTCTGGATGACTGTAAGCCTGGGGGCGCCGTTGTCGCGGGCGGAAGCCAGATCATGCTCTACGCGGCTGAAAAGTATATCGTCGTGTGCTCCCCATTTGCCGAGCCGTTGGGTGATCGGGAAGTCGGTGTCGGACACTATGCGGCTGAAGCCTCCGGCAGCGAGCAAGGCACGCATGTTGGTGAAATTGATGTCGCCGCCGTAATAGTAGGTGAGGTCATAGCCGGCATCTTTGAGGGCGAGCGGCAGGGATGGCAGAGACTCAATTTTCCCCACTGACTTCATTACGCTTACGGTAGGTATGCCGGGATAGGCCGACAGTACGGATGCCAGAGCACGATCGGTGCGGAAGCTGTTGGCGTAGAATTCAGTGAAGCTCAGTCCGGCGGATGCGATGCTGTCGAGCCGTGTGGCTATCGCTTCGCCTCCCATGGAGGGCATAAGGTGTGTTGAGAAGCTTTCAAGCAGTATTATGTAGATGTCGGGTCGTGAGGCTGACAGCAGTGTGGTGTCGGGGATGCATTGTCGCAGCGATGTGGCGATGAGATGCGGTTCAAGATCTGCGAGCTGACGGTCGTCAATCGAATTGAGGGTTTTCAGCTCCTTGTTCTGGTGGGTTGCCGAATAGAGTAGATTGAACACCGGATTTGTGGCCGCATGGTTGAGTTTCATTTCCGGGCTGAAGTATGCACGTCCGGGATTCATTGTCGAAACGGTGAATCCGCCGCGCAAGGGGATGAAAAGCAGGGCTGTGGCCAGGATCATCACGGCTGTGGCTTTCAATCGGGCGTCTCTGTTGGGGCGGGGGAGCTGCAGCCTGATCACTGCATGGTTGTAGAGCAGGTAGATGATTACAGCCGACAGCACTATGCACGACAGGCCTCCGGCCTTCTGCGCCGCAGTCATACCGCCGATGACAGCGGCAGGTGAGGTGATGAAGTAGAATATCGGGGTCATGTCGAGCTTGAAGCCCCAGTGGGTATAAAGGGCTGTGTCGAGAACGAATACGGTGCCGCACAACAGGCTGACGATTATGAAATATGCGCGTTCGATTGCCGACAGCATACGGCTGTCAGTCCACAGGTGGGCGATTGCCAGAATGGCCGGCAGGATGGATATGTAGGCGGCGATGGTGCAGTCCATGGGTAGTCCGTGGACTATGGCAGCCATGATCTGTCGCATGCCGAACGGGTCGTATATGTCGGTATGACAGAATACGAACACTATTTTTCCAATAACCGAAATGGCTACCGTGAGTGCGAATGTGAACAGTATCTTGCAGATGTATCTCAACATGGTCGTGCAGATGAATGAGGAATCAATGGCCTTTGATGATTTTCCGGTCGGTTTCTGAAAGTGAATCGGCGAGCGCTTCGGGCACAAACCGCCAGTTGTGATCAGTCGTCGGGGTGATGGTGCCGTTCTTTTCTATCTCTTTCATCATGTAGTATCGTAGGTCGATGTCGGTGCTTGCAACTGTACGCTGCTTCATCTCCTCCTTGCTGAGTCCGGCTCCGCGTGTCATAAGGTCGCCTCCGCCGTTCCCGCGATAGGAGTTTACGGCTACTGTGTAGGTGTGTGCCGGGTCGAACGGTGTGCCGTCGGCCATGGATGTGATGTTGACACGTTTGCCTTTGGGCTGCGTGATGTCGACAGTGTATTCGATGCCTGCGGCGGAGTCGAAATTGTATGCCGGATTGCGCAGCCGGTTGTCGTTGGCCGAGGGTCGCTTTGATCTGAACAGCAGCAGATGTCTCCCGGGATTTGTGGCGGCGGTGTCGACCCAGATGGAGTATGATTCCTCGAGATAATCGCGGATCTCCCTGCCGGTGAGCTTCATTGTGAGGAGCATGTTCTCGTATTTGTAGAGGCCGAACATGTCGCTTACCCTTACATCGCCGGGCTTGATCACGGCGTCGATCGACAGTGGTGCGGCAAATGAGATGTCGGCGCCTGTCAGCTGAAGCTGCAGCCGGTGGATTAGTGTCATGAAAGGTGACGGGCCGAAAAGTGACTCCGAGGAGTCAAACAGTCCTTCGCTGCGGCCTATGATACGTCCGGTGAAGTTCTCTACGGCCTGGCGTTGCGCTCCGAAATGCGACATATACTCAGGCGACGGATTGAGAGTGTCGACATCGGCGAGCGATCCTGTTATACGCTTGTCGATGATTGTTCCATCGGAGTCGATTGAAAGTGTAATGTCAAGCACTCCTACCGCCTTGGCATCGTTGGCGGGATTCAGCAGTACGACCGGCCGGCCTTCGGGATTGGTCACGATGCGGTTGGCGCGCTGGTGGTCGTGTCCTCCGAGTATGGCGTCGAATCCGGCAACGTTGCGGGCTACTTCAAGACAGGCGTTCTCTGTCAGCCCCGGACGTCTGGAGGCGTCGGAATATCCCGAGTGGAAGAGTCCGATGACGATGTCGGGGTTTTCCTTACGCCGGACGGTTTCCACCCATTTTTGTGCCGATGTGGTGATGTCCTCGAATCTGAGGCCGCTCCATAGCGGTTCGGGGAGCCACATTGGTATGCCCGGGGTGAGCATTCCGATGACGGCCGTCCGGATGCCCTGGCGCTCTATTATCGTGTATGGTCTGAGGTATGGGAGTCCGGTGGCGGTGTCGATGACGTTGGCGCCCATTATGGGCACGTCGGTAGCTTCGATCCAGCGGTCGTACACCTTGTGGCCGGTTTCCACATCGTGGTTGCCTATGGTGGCGGCATCGTACGACATATAGTCGTAGATTTCGGAGGCGATATGACGCGATGCGGTATCGACAAAATTGTAGTAGTAGACCGTCGGCTGTCCCTGGAGTATATCGCCGTTGTCGAGCAGTATAACTGATTCAGGGCCGTCGGATGAGCGGAGTGAATCAACGAATGTGGCTACTCGCGCCATGCTGCCGTTCCATGGAGTGCGTGTGATGAAGTTGTAGGGGAAGAAATTGCCATGGACGTCGGATGTCTCGACTATTTTCAGCCGCACTTCCCGGGGTGGTTGCGTTGTCGTGTCTGCGGCTCCTGCCGCTGATGTGATGCTCATGATGATAAGGAGAGCGAGTATTTTAATGCGTGTCATTGTCGTTGCGTTCTGTGAGATGTTAAGAGCCGGACCGACGTGGCGGCATTGATGTCGATGTTTAGTTGTTGCCTGTATAAAGACATCGTATTTTGCCTACTTTGAGTTTGCCTTCAAGCTTGAGGGGAATATGGCCTGGTGCGGTCCATATCCAGATGTCGATGTCGTCAGATGTCTTAGCCGACTTTTCGTCGGTGAATGTGAAGCTGATACGGTAGGTGGGGTATGTGCGCCCGTCGAGTTTCAGCTCTTCCGTTCCGAGATATTTTATGGTGAGAAGTTCTTTTCTTTTTCCGGAGAAAATGTTGATGGTCTTGGAGTAGCCGGATTTCAGGTTTTTGAAATCGAGCATGCGCAGATAGTAGAACACGCTGACGAGGTCGACTGTAGGACCCTGTGCTTTGAGCGTGATGTCGGAGTGGCTGACGGTGCCTTTTTTCTTGCGCCGTATGCGGTGGGATGTGGCTGTGAATGTGTCGCCTGAACGCTGTATGCGTATTATGTCGTGGTCAAACCGTCCGTCTTCATGGGCTATTCGCTCGTAGTGGCGCGGAAGCATGTCGGTGCGGTCCATTATGGATATCAGTGTGTCGCGCAGAGTGTAGAAATGATCGGCCCACGGTTCGGAGCGGGCATAGAGTGTGGCCTTGAAGTGGTCGGGAGCCGATGTCAGCTTCAGGGTTGCGCGGCCGGCCTGCTTGTGTACAATGCCCCATTTGAACATCACTTTATAATTGAGCGTTTCGTCGGTGAAACCGTGTGCGGCCGTTGTCAGTGCTACACACAGCAAGGCTGTAAGCAGTATGATGTGTCTTTTCATTGCCTTGAGTTGATGTCGGGGAAGGGGAGCGCCGAGCGTGAGGCTTGCTCTATGCGTTTGTTGCGCCAGCATTTGCGGCATACGGAAATGTATCGGTCATTTCCACCTATTTCCACTTGCTGACCGGAGTCGGCGAAGTCGCCGTTGGCGTCGATGCGTGCGTTTACAATGGTCTTGCGCCCGCATGTGCAGGTTGATTTGATCTCGTCGATGGTGTCGGCGATCTCAAACAGTCGTCTGGAGCCTTCGAAAAGCCTGGAGCGGAAATCTGTACGAAGTCCGTAGCATATCACGTTGCTGCCGAAGTCGTCGACCACTCGCGACAGCTGATCGACCTGTGCCTCGGTGAGGAACTGGGCTTCATCGATGAGAAACCAGTCGATGACAGCCATGTTCTCCTCAAACAGTTGTTGGGCGAGCCTGTATAGGTCAGTGTCGCCATAGATCCACATACAGGGTCGTTCAATGCCGATGCGGGAGCGGATTACATTGTTGTTCTCTCGGGTGTCCACTACGGGTTTCAGGCATACGTGTTTCATGCCTCTTTCCTCAAGGTTGTAAGCTGTCGTCAGCAACAGGGCTGTCTTGGCCGATCCCATCGTTCCGTATCGGAAATATAGCTTGCCTCTGCGGTTCATGCTCCTGAAATTGATTAGTGTGGGCACACCGGTATGCGGATACATGGTGTGCGTTTGTCTTGCAAAATTACAAAAATATGTATCTACAGGAAATTAATGGACTGATAAAATGAGTTGGAGCGTCAGCGTTCAAACAAACGTTCAAGCAGTTCACAGCGCTGTCGCATAGTGAACTGCTTGTAGTCAAAGATTCTGATGCGGTTGCACTGGAGGCTGGTATTCCATTCTTATGTGAAAGGGTGTGTGTATGCCAACCATATGGACCGGTTAGCCGCAGTCTACTTGAGCAGGCGCAGGGCGGCCTTGATTACAGGCGAACCGGCTGTGCCGAAATAGCTGTCGTAATTCTCCCGGATTTCGATATCGGGTTTGATTCCGGTGCCTACGAACTCGGTGCCGTCGGGTGCTACGTCATGTTTGGAACATATATTGGCGTATGCCACGCCCGGTATGAGGACAATTTGCACTCCGTTGCCGGTAGAGCCGGCAGTGGGAGTACCTACAATCATGCCGCGTCCCATGCCGCGGAATGCGGCTGTGAAATCTTCGGCGGCAGAGAATGTTCCCCCGTCGACAAGTATAGCTGCCGGGCGGTCAAAGACAGGGCGGTCGGTAAAGGGCGGCAGGGTGTTTCCCGCCCCTTGATGTACAGGCTGATCCATGCCCCAAGACGCAAAAGCAGGAATGTAGGCTGGCGAAGTCCATTGGCCGGTCTTTATGGTGTCGGAGGTGAGATGGCGCAGGATGTAGTCGCCGTTGCCTGAGTTGCCGCCCTCGTTGCCCCGAAGGTCGATTATTAGTGCACGTGTCTTGAGTATGGAGGGATAGATATTGTCAAACTGCTGGCAGAAATCGGCATCCATGAAATTGTTGATGCGCAGAAGTCCCACTTTGTCCTTAAGAAGCGAGAATTCGATGGCGCGCGGTGACGAGGGCCAGAATTTCCCGTCGGGGGTGTATTCTGCATCAAGATTTGTCTTGCCGTCTCTGAACGTCATACGCATGGTTTCACCTTTCTTCGTGGCAAGAAGATTGTAGCCATTGAAGGCGGTGTGTTCGCTCCACTGAGGAGTGGAGGATGAAATATATGGCATGACGTGGGTATAGCCGTATTCTGCTACTGGGATGCCGTTGACGCTGACAAGCTCCATGCCGTGTTTTATGCCTTGTTCTTCAAGTGCAGGCGACAAGACCTCATCGGCGTAGACCCGTCCGTCGAGAATTACGGTCGATAACGGGGTGTAACATTTGTTTCGGTCGTAGCCGTAGACAAATGTATGGCCGTCACCAAGTCTGGCCGCCATGAGTTGCAGCAGTTCGCCGACTCGCTCGTCGTCACCGTTGTGGGCGGCATCGGCCACAGGCTCCATATTTGCTACGTAGAGACTGTCCCAGTCAAGTCTCACGCGCTTCATGAATGCGAAATTGCGTCTGACGCCCGACCACAGCCTCGAAAGACCCAGTAGCGCCAGATCCCGTCGGGAAGCGAATGCGAGCGGGTCGTGTATGGTAGCATCGAGCGAGTCGCAGTGTGTCCATACCTTTGGCACACATATCTCACCAGTGGTGGTGGCCTTCATGAAGCTAAGACGTGAGTCGGCGCTGTCGTAGTCGTAGACATATATTGTGTTGAGCGGCTCGATGAGAGTGGCCGAACAGTGGTCGTTGTAACGTATCACGAAGTTGTCGCGGCCTATTTCCTGGAAGAAGTTGTCGAATTCGGCAGCCTTATTTTGGGAAACATCCGGGAGCGAGATGCGCAAGCCCTGCGTCCAGCCTTTGCCCAGACCTCGCTGCCAGAGGAATCCTCCTGGTGCTTTGGCGCCGTCGGATCCGGTGTATCTGACCTTGCAGGTTTCGGCTCCGGGAGCGGTGAGCACTGCATTGTAAAGGGAATCAAGGCGGACTGTAATGGCGTTGATGTCCGCCTCCTGCGCGGCGATTGCAAATGGTAATGCAGCGCCCATTATGGCTGTGATGATTTTTCTCATTGTGAAATTTTCATTAGTGATTTGACAAAGATATGAATAAAATCATAAATTTTTGTATATTCGCAGCATTATCATATTCGGAAATGAAACGTCGCACATTCTCGCCCGGTGGAATCCATCCTCCGCAGCTAAAGTCAACGGCCGGCAGCCGGATAATAGCGGTGGATGCCCCAGTGTCGATAGTCTTGCCTTTGGGGCAGCATATCGGTCGTGGGGCAATCTCTGTTGTGGGCAAAGGTGACAGGGTCGAGGCCGGTCAGCCGGTGGCTGTGGCAGGTCCCGATGGTGTTTCGGCTGCGGTGCATACTCCTTTTTCCGGTCGGGTATCGGCTATCGGACAGAAACGGGATAGCAGAGGATTGCCGGTCGAGTCGGTGTCGATTGATGTCGAGCCGGGGCAGTCGGTGGCGGATGTCGACAGGCCTTTGGCGGATGTCGGTCCGGTAGGACTGGGTGATGTGGTCAAGGCTGCTTCCGATGCCGGTATTGTCGGTCTTGGCGGTGCTGCTTTTCCTACGGCGTTCAAGATCGGTGGCTGCGAGGGTCTGGCGATAGATACTGTGGTGATCAACGGAGCCGAATGCGAGCCGGTGTTGACTTGCGACGATGCGATGATGCGTGTGCATCCCGATGAAATTGTGGCAGGTGCGCGCCTGATAAAGTCGGCTGTCGGTGCTACACGGGTGATAATCGGTGTGGAACTCAACAAGCCGGAGGCAATATTCAGGCTGCAAGAAGCGTCGGCGGCGCATGGTGATGTGTCGGTGGTCGGGCTGCAGACTAAATATCCGCAAGGCGGCGAGCGTCAGCTCGTACAGGCTGTGACCGGCCGCTATATTGCGCAGGGATGTCTGCCGATGACAGTAGGAGTTGTGGTGCAGAATGTGTCGACTGCGCGTGCTCTGTACCGGGCGATGGCGTTTGGTGAGCCGTTGGTGAACAGGATTGTGACCGTGGCCGGTGAAGCTATAGGTCGTCCGGGCAATTATCTGGTGCCGATCGGTATGTCGGTGGCTGAGCTGCTGGGGCAGACCGGAGCTGATCTTGACCGTATTGACAAGCTTGTGGCCGGAGGCCCTATGATGGGGCGTGTGATAGAATATATCGATGGACCGGTGACAAAATCCATGTCGGCGGTGCTGGCTTTGTCGGGCAATGATGCATTCAGACGCCGGGTTGAGCCGTGTGTGAGATGTGGACGGTGTGTGGATGTGTGTCCAAACGTTTTGGAACCCTATCTGATCGCTACATACGGACGTCTGGGGCGAGTGGATGATGCCGCAGAGGCTGGTGCGTTGATGTGCATGGAGTGTGGTTCGTGCAGTTATGTGTGTCCGTCGTCGCGGCCAATCACTGATATGATCCGTGTGGCAAAATATTTAATACGAAAATCCCGTAAATGAAGACTCTTGTAATTTCACAGTCACCTCATATACAGTCGCCTCGTACGACGTCGGATGCGATGCGTCATGTGGTTGTGGCATTGCTGCCGGCATTGGCGGTGGGAGTGTGGCGGTTTGGTGTATCGGCGGCAGCAGTTGTCGCAGTGGCAGCTTTGTCGTGTCTGGCGTCGGAATGGCTGATAGCGAGGTTTGTGATGGGTCGCCGTGTGGCTTTCTTTGGCTGGGCGCCGCTTGTCACGGGTCTGCTGCTTGGTATGAATCTTCCGTCGGGTATTCCGCTGTGGGCGGTTGTGATCGGTTCGTTGTTTGCGATCGGTGTTGGCAAGATGGCTTTCGGTGGCCTGGGATGTAATATTTTCAATCCGGCATTGGTCGGGCGGGTGTTTTTATTGCTGTCGTTCCCGGCGCTGATGACGTCATGGCCTGTGGTCGGAGATGGGTGTCTGTCGTGGGCTGATGCTGTGACAGCTCCGACTCCGCTTATGCTTGTCAAACAGGGAGTTGTTCCGGATAATCAAATGGTTATCGGCGAGTTGGTCGGCAATGTCGGTGGATCACTTGGCGAGGTCGGGGCGATAGCTATATTGCTTGGGCTGGTATATCTCATGATGTTCAGGATAGTGACGTGGCACATACCGGTTTCGATAATTTTGTCGGTCGGCGTCGTGTCGTGGCTGTCGGGCGGAAATCCGTTGTTTGATATTGTGTCGGGTGGGTTGATGCTTGGTGCGGTGTTTATGGCAACCGACTATGTGACATCTCCGATGACCCGTCGCGGACAGCTTTTATATGGTGTGATGATAGGTGTTATTACTGTGGTGATCCGTCGTTGGGGTGTGTATCCCGAAGGGGTGTCGTTTGCCATACTGATCATGAATGGCGCGACGCCGCTGATCAACCGGTATGTGAGGCCGCGGCCACGCCGATGTGCGGAAGGGAGGTGTGTATGAGCCGGCCGGATTCTGTTTGGCGCATGATTGCTGTGCTTGGGAGTGCAGCATTGATCTCAGGAGTGTTGCTTGGATATTTCCACGACCTTACCGCGACGCCGATCGCACAGGCTTCTGCGCGGCGGCTGTCGGAGTCGTTGCGCGAGATGATGCCTTCGTTTTCAAACGATCCGTTGACGGATGCTGTAGGGGCATGCGTTGACGGCGATAGTCTGAGGATATATCCTTGTATGGATGACGGCAGTCTGGTGGGTGCCGCAGTGGAAAGCATCAGTCATAATGGCTTTGGTGGAGATATACGTGTGCTGGTCTGTTTTACTCCTGACGGAGCGGTGGCGGGGTTTCGCGTTATTGAGCATTCGGAGACTCCTGGACTGGGAGCCAAAATGGAGGATTGGTTCAGTGGTGAGCCACGACGTTCGGCTATAGTCGGCAGTGGGGGTGGAGGAAATCTGAAAGTCAGTGCTGACGGCGGCAGCGTGGATGCGATCACCGGCGCTACGATAACGTCGCGTGCGTTTGTCGAAGCTGTCAATCGGGCGTGTAGTGTCTTTAATCGATATCGAAATGAGCAAGCTGAATATTATTCTTAACGGATTGATAAATGAAAATCCGACATTTGTGCTGCTTCTCGGAATGTGTCCGACTCTCGGCACGACGGCAAGCGCCATGACGGGTATGAGCATGGGGCTTGCGACGATGTGTGTGCTGATATGTTCCAACTGTGCTGTGTCGTCGATAAAAAGCATTGTTCCTGCCAAGGTGCGGATCCCTGTATATATTGTTGTGATAGCCACTTTTGTGACGATACTCCAGTTGGTGCTCAAGGCTTATATGCCGGCGCTCGATGCGGCTCTCGGCATATTCATACCTCTGATTGTGGTCAATTGCATTCTCCTTGGCCGTGCTGAGGCTTTTGCTTCACGCAATAATGTAGTGGATTCCATACTTGATGGACTTGGTATCGGTTTGGGATTCAGCATGGCTCTGACGATGCTTGGCGGACTCCGGGAACTGCTCGGTGCGGGAACTGTATTCGGTATGATGGTTTACCCCGACAGTTTCGCACCCTTGGTCTTTGTTCTCGCTCCGGGTGCTTTTATCGTTCTTGGCATGATGATAGCGTTGTTAAACAGAATACGTAAGAGATGCTGACATATATATCTATAGTAGTTACCGCGATATTTGTCAATAATATCGTGTTTGCACAGTTTCTCGGCATCTGTCCTTTTATAGGGGTGTCGCGCAATATGTCGTCGGCTGTCGGCATGGGGCTGGCTGTGACTTTTGTCATGGCGCTTTCGACGAGTGTCACATGGATTTTGCAGACCTGTATTCTTCATCCGTTTGGACTTGATTATATGCAGACGATAGCTTTTATATTGGTCATTGCTGCTCTTGTGCAGATGCTGGAGATTGTGCTTCGCAAGATTCATCCTGTGTTGTATGCTTCGCTGGGGGTGTATCTGCCATTGATAACCACAAACTGTGCAGTGCTTGGTGTTGCTCTTATCACGGTTCAGCATAGTATGCCGTTTTTGCAAAGTCTGGTTCATGCAGTTGCTACTGCACTTGGTTTTATGATGGCATTGGTGCTTTTTGCCGGTATCCGTCGGCAATTGGATCTTGTTGATGTCCCCGGGCCTATGAGGGGAGTCCCGATAGCTCTTATCTGTGCGGGCTTGCTTGCTATGGCTTTTATGGGATTTGCAGGAATGAAATTTTAATCGCGATAATGTTCTGTCAGTCAGCTGATGGGGCGGTTTTCGGGGTTTTTGTTCAACTTTTTTTGTGAAAAAAGTGTTGTAAAAATTTGGTGGTTGTTGAAAAAGTGTCTACCTTTGCACTCGCTTTTGAGAAACAAAC
>Ga0209064_1000110_pt1 | contig 183547 bp, 155 predicted proteins | sample Inofromicrocosms_FD_187498 | JGI IMG/M metagenome (GOLD analysis project Ga0209064, IMG submission 187498) | Mouse cecum microbial communities from Vienna, Austria - Inoculum for glucosamine and mucus D2O microcosms (SPAdes) (version 2) | ecosystem: Host-associated > Mammals > Digestive system...
GGATCAAACTCTCCATTTGTTTAATCTTAACTCCTTCATTCATTTTCTCTTAAATGAATTTCTGGCTTCTTTTTTCCTTTAATTCGTCGTTTTTTCTTCGTCATATATAGTTTTCAAAGACTGAAATTTAAGTCGTTTTTTAAAGCGACCTTGTTAATAATACTACAATTCCATAGTAAAGTCAATATAATACAATGATTTTTTTCATATTTTTTTCATAAAAAAAATCAAAAATACACAGATGTATCTTTGATTAAAAAAATCTTATAACGTATGCTTTAACAAATCCTCATAATTTTTTATAGATAAGTATTTAGGTGCTATATCAAAAACTGTTTTACAACCATAATTTTTTTCTAAAGCTAATCGATAACATGCTCTAGCATAGGCTACTAGTACGCTACCAGTAAATTCAGGGTTAGAATCTAATTCCAAATTAAATTCTAATTTATGGTGTACTCCTTCACTTGTTTTACCTGTACGGATTACGAAACCTCCATGAGGAATACCTTTATGCTTGGCATTTAATTCCTCTAAGCTAATGAAATGAACATAGGTATCATAATCAGCAAAATAATTAGGCATATTCTTAATTGTCTCTTCTACTAGTTTAGAATCTGCAGTTTCTTCTAAAACAACATAGCATTCTCTTAAGTGCTTATCACGTACAGAAAGGTTAGGATTATTCCCGCTACGCACAGCCTCTAATGCCTTTTCCTTAGGTATTGTATATTGTCTTGCATCTAAAACGCCTGGTATTCTTCTTATCGCATCACTATGTCCTTGACTTACGCCTTTACCCCAAAAAGTATACTCCATACCTTGGGGAAGTACAGACTCCATTAAAATTCGATTCAAGGAGAAAAGTCCTGGATCCCAGCCTGTAGATATAACTGCCACTTTATGAAACTTCATAGCATTTTCTTGTACAGCTTGATAATGCTTAAAAATATCAGCATGAGTATCAAAACTATCTACAACATTGAATTGCTTTACATATTCCTTAGTTTGTTTAGGTAAATCCGTTGCAGAACCACCACATAAAATCAAAACATCAATTTCATTTTCAAATTTAGATAAATCATTAATACTATAGATAGCTATATTTTTTTCCGATTTCAAACCATTAGGATTTCTTCTAGTGAAAATACCTACCAACTCCATATCCTCTGATAATAAACAAGCAGCCTCTACTCCCTTGCCTAAATTTCCATAACCACATATTCCTATTCTTATCATACTAAGCCTCATCCTTTCTTTCTATAGAAGCCTCTTTATTAAACCCATTTGGAAACCTCTGTTTTAGTTTTTCAATATTCCCTTGCAGTATATCTTCTAAGGAAATATCTATTGCAGTAGCAGCCTCTGCTAAATACCATGCAATATCCCCTAATTCCTTTTTAAAGGCTTCAACATCAAATGGATGATTCTGAAAAAGATTCTTCTTTACTAAATCTATTGCTTCCCCTGACTCTCCACATAGTCCCATAACTGCATTCATCAGCATTTCTTTCTTATTTAATTTGGGATTTAAAGTAGTCATAGCAAGACTTTGATATTCTTTTATATCCATACAATCTCCTTAACAAAAGAAAATACCCTATTGGGCATCCTCATTTAGTTTGTTATACGCTTTACCTCAGTGTAAGCCATAATAAATGGTCCAACACCCTTTGCATCATTTTCTACAACAGGCTCTGACATATAATACTCATAGGAACCATCTCTTCTTAAATTAGATTCTGGTCCTAACCCTGCGACTAAACAAATACCACCTAAATTTAGGTCTCCATTTTTTGTGGATAAATAAGTATCACAAATTCCGTTAAAAATATCCAATCCTAATTCCTTATATCTAGAAGGTAAGGCTTTCAACCGAACCCCCTTCAATATTGCATATGCAATCATGCTTGATCCTGAGGTTTCTAAATAGTTCCCTTCTTTTTCAGGAAAATTTGGCACCTGATAAAACATTTTAGATTTAGAATCTTGATATTTTAAAATACTATCTATCGTTTCCTTAAACATTTCCATGATACTATGTCGCTCATCAAACATTTGTTCATTCATATATTCAAATACATCAATCATAGCTACAGTAAACCAGCCTAGAGACCTAAGCCAAAAGTTCTTAGATAAACCCGTTTTAGGATCTGCCCAAAACATCGTTTTTGAACTATCATATCCGTGATAATATAAACCTGTTTTAGAATCCTTCATAAGTTCTCTAACATTTTTAAACTGATTTACAATATCAGTATAATTCTGCATTTTATTTAATTCTGTTTCATATCTCGTATAAAAAGGCTGCATCATATATAATCCATCTAACCAGACTTGATTAGGATAAATTTTTTTATGCCAAAAGTTTCCCTCTTTTGTTCTTGGATGTGTCAAAATTTGATCATAAACCATATGAATTGCTTTTAAATACTTTTCTTCTTTTGTCAAAGCATATAAATCAAAAAGTACTCGAGTTTCAGAGACATCATCTGTAGAATACTTTTCCTTAGAATACCCAAGAATGGTTCCATCCTCATGCACATAAAAATCAACAAAAGATTTTACAAAGCTTAGATATCTTTCATCTTTTGTTGCTTTAAATAATTCTAATAAAGAAACCATCATACAACCATCAATATAATTCCATGAAGGCTTCTTTCCCTGCTTAATTGCCTCTATATTCCAAAGAGGCTTATCAGGCTTTGATGTCATTAATTTTTCAATATAGCGGTCTATTACTTCGTACATAATGTTCCTCCTAAAAATTAGATACTATTATTATACAAAAATAAGACCTGTATTACAAGAAATTTAAACTAAAAGCTTATTTAAAAATAGAGAGGATTTAAAATTTGTATTTACAACATTTTCTTCATTAATAAAAATTTTAGGTTGAGTAATTGCTTTAAAATCTAAGGAACGAAATAGTTCTTCTATTTGGCTACATTCAGCAATGCAGACCAACATTTTTAACCCTTTATCTTTGGCATTTTCTTCCAATCCCTTTAATAGCTCCTCTAAATATTCAATAGAAAGAACCTTTTTAAAAACAAAATAACGAATCAAGCCTTTATCCGTAAATTCCTCAAAAGAAATACAGCCTACAATTTTATCCTCATCAAAAGCTATACATGCATTTTTTAAAATCTTCTCATCTATTTTATCTATGGAAGGAATTGAGGTTAAAAATTCAACAGCGTTATTAAAAATAGAATCGTTGATTTTTTCAACTTTAATCATTTTATTCTCCTTTTATTTTTTTAAAAATACTTAATATTAGACTTTCGTATTTTACTTCCTCACTACCATTTACAGTTAAGAATTCTGGATAAACTGTTCCCCACCAATTTGATCCCTTACCTTCTCCTATAATAACATACAAAGTCATTTCTTCTGTATTTTTAACTGCACTATTATTATATGTTTTATTATATAAGGTATGATTACCAAACTCTACTTCTACCTTTCTCTTTAATTCCTTTCCAAGAATATTTTCAAATTCCGTCTTTGTAGAATTAATATTTTTAATAAAGGTATTGTATTCTTCATCATATGCCGTTTTTAAATAACAAACGGTAATATCCTTTGCTGTTTCTTTTACCTCCAAGTCTAAAGAAGTATCACTATTAGGAATAATACGAACACGAATTTCCTTCTCCTCTTTAAAATTTAGAAATACAGCAATAGCAAATACGAGTATGATACCTACAAGGATTAGCTTTCTCATAATCATTCCCCCTCAAGCATAGCATATCCCAAGGGGTAAGGTTTTATTCAAGACTTATAAAATAAATTAATTTTTTAAAAAGAAAAAGGGGACTTGCTAATCAAGCCTTCCCCTGATAAATAATTTTTATTTGTTCAAAAGCCAATGTTCCTTCTCTTAACAGCTTCATTTCTCCTGTAGTTAAATCTATAACAGTAGAGGATATATTTGAAGAATTTTTTTGGGGTGGATAAATTTTATCCACAACATCCTGATACTGTGCGACTATGGTTTCATAATCATTTAAAGGCATCTCCCCACTTTCATTAACTGATGTCGTTAGCATAGGCCCATGAACATTTAAAAGCTGTAATGCTAAGGAGGAATTCGGTATTCTGACTCCTATTGTTTTATATCCAATAGCTTCTAATACATTAGATTTTGCAGGTAAAATCAAGGTTAAAGCCCCTGGCATACATTGCTCAATAAGGTTTCTAACATTAGGATTGAGTTGAGCAATTTCTTCAATTTGTTCTAAGGATGAGCATAAGCATGCAAGAGGCTTATCCTTACTTCGATGCTTAATTTTATAAATTTTTTCTATTCCCTTAATATCAAAAATAGGGCATCCAATACCATAAACTGTATCTGTGGGAAATATTATAACCTTAGACATTAAAATCACCGACATATATAAATGTCATTCGATCCTTTCCCTCTAAATCCTTTAATACTTCAACCCTAGCTTCAGGAAAATAATGTTTTGCTAAAGCTAACATTTCCTCCTTTTTATCATATCCATGTTCAAAGCATACTATGGCTTTTTCTTTTAAAAGCGTATGAACATTTTCTAAAATGATTCGATAAAACTTCATTCCATCTTCTCCCCCAAATAAAGCAATATTTGGCTCATTATCCTTAACTAAAGACATTACATTTTCTTTTTCTGGGATATAAGGGGGATTTGAAACAAATATATCAAATTTACGATTTTTGACAGGCTCTAGCATATCTCCTTCCAAAAATTCTACATTTGCTCCTAATTTTTCACTATTTTCTTTTGCAATTCTTAATGCATCCTTTGAGATATCTGTTGCAACCACTCGCATAAGTTTCTCCTCTAAAGCTAGCGTAATTCCAATACACCCTGAACCAGTTGCAAGATCACACACATCTACTTGTTGCCCTTTAAAATAGGAATCATATCGATATAAAACCTGCTCAACTAACTCTTCCGTTTCATACCGAGGAATCAGAACATCCTTAGTCACCTTGAAATCATAACCATAAAAGCAACTGCTTCCTATTAAATATTGTACAGGTTCATTTTCATATAAGTATCTATGAAACAAGCTTTGAAAGCTTTCTTGTATCTCCTTAGAAACCTCTTCATGCAGCTTAGTATAGAGCCCCGTAGAGTTTTCTTTTGTCACGTATTCAAGTAATAAAATAACTGCACTTTCTTCCTTGTCCATTGAGGCAGCAAGCTGTTCTGCCTCCTTAATAAATTTCATATATTTCATAAATAGCTCCAATCCTTTAAATCATCTTTTATATAGGTAAGCTTCATTTCAAAATAAGATTCATCTTTAAGCAGTCTTTTTAAAAACAAAATATCTCCCTGCCAAAGATTTAACTTCAATATCTCATCTTTAGGAATCCACTTTAATTCTCCCTCATCACATTCCTTAAGCTCTCCAACAAAATCTCTACTAATATATAAATAGCATAGCTCATATACTTCATCGATGTAAAAATGTAATTTAGCACATAGGGAAAAGTTTTTTAAAGTAAATCCTGTTTCTTCATAAACCTCTCTTTGAACACACGCCTCTGGAGTTTCTCCTTCTTCAATATGACCACCTACACCAATCCATTTTCCATGATTCATATCTACCTTCTTTTTATTTCGATAAAGCATTAAATACTTCTTCTCACGCTCTAAATAGCATAATGTTGTACAAATCATACAATCCCCACATTTCTAGAAGTTTCGCATATAGAATTATATCATATTTTTAAATTCGCACACTAGTTTTTCATAAATTTGTCATAAATATTTTCAAAAAAATTTTTTTACTATTTTTATTTTACTATCAAGCTCATCTTCTAGTACCACTGTTTTTTTAATTAAAACTTAAACAAAAAAAAGAAAAGGACTATATCCAAGTCCTTCCATTTTTTTAGCATTAATATTTTCTTGAGTAATAAAGATAAACAAATAAATACATTAAGAGTACAGCTATCATCATACACAATATAGTGTAAAATACTATAGCATTAAAGAATCCTGCTGTAATCATGGCGATACCTGAAACATAAATTAAAATTTTTATCACTAAAGCATTGGTTTTTAATCGAACAAAATTCAATCTTTCATCTGTTTTTCTTAAAACAAACAAATCTGCATATTCTACATCACAGAAAAATCTAATATATCGATAAATCTTGAATACAATATATCCCTCTAATAATACAAATATAGCATATCTTAAAACAAATAAATCACTATAAACAACAAATCGATCTTTAAAAAAAGGTAAATCAAATAATATTAATAAAATAATAGGTAATACAGCAGATAAGCTCATCACTATAAGTCTTATCTTTACTCCCTTTTTCATCTTCTCTTTTGCATACACTATAATTCACCCTCTTCCAAATCAAATATTTGTTCTAATGGAACTTCAAAAATTTTGGCCATTTTTAAAGCAAGTGGTAAAGAAGCTATGTATTTTCCCTGTTCTATAGAAATTATGGTTTGTCTAGTAACTCCTAGCTTTTTTGCTAACTCTTCTTGAGTATATTTATGATTTTTTCTTAGATTATACAATCTGTTTTTCATTATCAAAACCACTCCTTTATGATATTATAGCCTAAAATTGTCTAAATTGAAAGAATATTATAAAAATAAGGACAGATTCATATGCAATATAATTTAGAGTATCACAAACAACTTGATAGAAGCCATATTCTTCCTAATATATTAGAGGGAGCTAAAACTGGAGTAGCCTCTCAATTTCTTTCAGATGTAATCATCTCTTTATTATTATTTAATGAATCGATTGTTTTAGAGGATATAAAAATAAGTACTGTACCTTCCTATTATGCTTCTGTTGCAACAGGTATGCTAGCAGGTTTTTTAATAATTTATCTTGATCCAATTGCTGTAATCGCTCTCACCATCGTTTTTTACGATTACGTTTTTGAAATTGTCGATTACCATATAAATGATGATCCTATTCAAGTTACGCCTGTAGAAGATGTATTTGATATTGGATTAACAATGATTTTAGTTGTTGTATTTGATCCAACAGCTAGACATCAATATTTAAGATATCAACAAAAGCGTCGTTTTATTGAACCCACCCTAGGACGACAGGATAGATCTCCGACCATGGCTATTTTTATTACTGTTTTAACCAGCACCTATAATTTTTTAAAAATCCAATCAGATCAAGAAGAAAATTCTGTCATTACACAAGAAACAATGCAATAAGGAAAAATAAAGCTCCGAAATCGTATCTTTCATAGGGAATATTTAATCCCTTCGAATGGTGGCATTTAAGGTACGAGCAAAATATACGCCCAAAATCTTACACATTATATCAAAAACTTTTGTTCGTCGCAAGACTCTCAAAGCCCATAAATGGGGAATGAAAATACTTTTAATAGGAAGTTTAGGCGAAAGTAATATGTATATCATTATCTACCGCTTTTTTTAGTTTCTAATCTTCTAATATGATATAATGGCTGAGTGGTAAACAGTTAATATAGAATATTCGTCTTAAGTTATGACTATTCTGTAAAAATTGCAATTCGCTGTTTATGGGCAATACTTTTTTATTCATATATGATAAAATAGAAGTATCCAGAAGGGAGCATTTAAAATATGGATATGCAGAAAATTGAATATTTTTATCCGAATTACGAAAGGAAAATAATACGCAGGAAGCATTAGGAGAAAAAATTGGCGTTACTAATAAAACTATTTCCCGTTGGGAAAACGGGAACTATATACCGCCCGTTGAAATGCTTCAAATATTGAGTAAAATGTATGACGATAGCATAAATGAAATATTGTCGGGCGAGCGGCTTGATGACGAAAAGTTTAAGACTAAAGCGGAGGAAAACATTGCGACAGCTTTGGAAAACAGCACATTCGACTTAAAAGAAAAGAAAATGATTTTTGAAAAAAAATGGTTTTTTGCGTTGCAAACCTCTTATAGCTTTGCATTGTTGCGCCTTGCCAACACAAACGACAATACGCTTTCAAGTACGGCAACCGCCGTTATGATTATCCATAAAACAACCCAGTTTATGCTCATAACAGTGGACTCTTCGCCAAACGCACCATAAAATGCAAGAACGATAATTCCTACAATGAACGGGACAAGCGCAATAAAAATCAAAAGTACGGCAAACCGTTTTTTCGTAAAAACATACCTGTTCGTAAAAATAACCAACCCGCTGCCTATCGGCGCCGCCAAAAAAGGTATCAGCAAATCGGCGGCGTCTATGTCAATTATAACGCCGCGCACGACTTCGCCTTCGCCCAGGGATAAATATGTACGTACCGAGGACGACAATAGGAAACACCTCGGCAAAGCTTATTGCAATGCAATTCAATATAGATAAAACATATTCATACCAACGCTTTTTTACGGCGTTTTTCAAAAGCTCGTCGCAAAAATTCTGACCGCCGTTTGGAAATATTCTTTCCGCGCTGTCGCCGCGTGCTTCCGCCTCGGCTATCATCGAAACGATATCTGCCCGTATTCTTTTCAGTTCAAAGCGGTTAATCCCATATGTATGATTGAATCTGTACACACCTTTTCTAATGGTCTAGTAGTAGTCTAATCATTATGAATCAAATTAAGGTACTTAATGCTTTCTTTACCACCTTTGATATAAGGTGGTTTTCTTGCTTTAAAATGTATTTTAAAAACTTTACAATACTTATAACATAGGTTGTTAAAAAATTTCAAAACTTTTTTCTACTACAGGCTACAATATGTCTGTAGCCCCTATTTTATGTGTTTTTATGGATTTCTTTTAACAACTCATTTAGTATTCTTCTATCGTTTTTTTACCTATTTTAATATTCCTTTTCGTTTATACCATTTATGATATTTCCTTCATTCGCCCAAAAGTTTACATATTGCTTTTTTATAGTCTTTACTTAATTTCCCTACTAATTCAAATTCTTTTTGGATAATTTCCTTTGTTTTGCTTAATCCACCTCTTTTTCTGTGGATCCTTATTTAACCTCCGCATTTCTCCCTAGGGAAAAGTGTTTATTTTTAATATAATAATAAAAAAAAGATGCTTATAAACACTTTTATTTGTATCTACAAACATCTTATCACTTCATTTATATTTCGTTTTTTGTTTTGAATTGTCCGTTTACAGTTTATTCAAATTGAATTTTAGTTTTTCCTAATTTCCTATGAAATACACCACAAGAGCTTTTTTCTAATGATTAAATATAACCTTTTCGCTGTTAAACATTTTAGTTAAACAGAATACACCTAAGCCAATATAGATGATAGACGATAGAATAAACATTGTAAAGCATAAAGGATCAATTGTCATGCTCAATATTCCTGTTAAGCTTTGGATTGCCCCATAAACTGGAATCAAGTATAAGGCAGGATTTGTTTGGGCAACAGTTCCCATAAAGCTTGTGGCTCCCAAAAGCATTACTACAATCATAACAGGAACAGATAGGCTTGAGGCTTCCTTTACACTTTTTGCAAAGGTGGATACAAGCGTTAAAATTACTGTAAATAATAAAACTGTTAATATAATCACGACCAATAGCATAAGGATCGTTTGAAAGTTATATGCAGCCAATGAAATGTTTGTTCCTGTAAGTTTAGGTAAGGATGCAATAAGTCCTATAAAACTCACCAAAGCAGAGGTTAAGGCTGTAATTCCTAATGCCGATACCTTTCCTATTGCAATAGTTGATCTCTTAGTAGGTGTAACAAGGAGGGTTGCTATTGTACCTCTTTCCTTTTCTCCTGCTATTGACTCAGAACAAATTCCCATAGCTCCAGAAAATAAGAATGTGATAAGTAGGAATGGCAGCATCATTGTGAAAATTCTTACAGTTAAAGCTTCCTCCTTAGCTAAATCATATTTTGTATCCCCATGATTAATATCAAAGAGATTGGTCATGCTATCCTCAAAGGCATTTAATATTTCACTATATAAAGTGTAAGCTTGCAAAGAAGCATCTGAAGCACTATTATAGTACATTTCAACATTTGGTACATTTGTTATACTGCTTCCGCCTAGTAATTTGTCAGGATATACAACATAAAGATCAAGTTCTTGATTTTCAATTTTTTTTAGAATATCTTCTTTACTCCAATCCTCTTCCAAATAATGGATTGTAAAATCCTTTAAGCCGATTGAAATTACATCCTTTACTTCTGCTGGTTCTTTTTCAACTATCATTGAAAATTCCTTAATTTCTGACCCCATAGACTTTCCCATAAAGTCTCCCATAACACTATAGAGAAGGAAAATTAAAATACCTGGCAAAATAATACCAATAAGCATTCTATAATCCGTAAAAAATCGCTTTAATTCTTTTTTTAAAATTATGCCTATAGCCTTCATCTATTTTCACCTACCGTTTTATCATATATATCAAAAAACACTTCTTCTAAGCTTCTATCCTTTACAATAGCCTGTAAAGTATCGGATAAAATCATTTTCCCATCAATAATAATTCCTACTCGATCACAAAGCTTTTCTACCAATGAAAAGATATGGGTAGATAAAATTACTGTCTTTCCCTCTTGCTTTAAATCCTGTAAAAAGTCTGTTACTACCTTTGCGGTAATAACATCTAATCCATTTGTTGGTTCATCAAAGATAATAATTTCTGGATCATGAACAATAGAAATTATTAAGGATATTTTTTGTTTCATACCTGTAGATAAATCAGCAATTTTTACTTCTTTAAAGCCCTCTACTCCAAACTTTTTAAATAATCGTTCTTTACGTTCGTTTGCTATATCCTTTGGTATTCTATGTAAATCCGAAAAGAAATCAAACAGATAATTTGGAGTAAAAAAATCCTCCAATTTCAATTCACTAGTTAAAAAGCCTATCTTTCCTCTAACCTTTTCTGGTTCCTTTACAACACTAGCTCCATCAACCAAAACATCACCTTGATCCGCTTTAATTAATGATGAGATTATACGAAGCGTTGTTGTTTTACCTGCTCCATTAGGTCCTAACAAACCATAGATTTCACCACGAACAGCAGAAAATGATAGTCCATCCACAGCCACCTTGACGGTTTCATTAGTCTTGTTTATTCTTTTTTGCTTTGCGGATAATTTAAACGTTTTACGTATATTTTCCACTTTTAAAATTTCTTCCATACTTTTTTCCTCCTTAATCTATTACTCTATTTTCTATTATTTCCTTTTTAGGCAGTATCTGAGTTGTATCCGTCCAAAAGATTTGATCCAATGTTTTATTTAAAGCTTTACAAATAGAGATACAAAGCTTTATAGAGGGATTATACTCCCCACTTTCTATCTGATTAATGGTCTGCCTTGTTACTCCCACTGCCTGTGCCAATTCTGCCTGTGACATATCTAGCTCTGCCCTAGCAGATTTCAGTTTTAAGTTCTTCATTTACAAAATCATCCTTTCTTTCCCTCGCCGCCTTTAAAAAAAGATTTAATGCAATTATAAATATAATTAAACCACTAAACAAATTGATAAAGCAAGTGCCAATTTGACCATTTTCTAAAAAGCCCATTCTTATTCCATTGATAACTCCAAGTGCCAAATCTAGTAAGCTTATCCCTATCAAATATATACCAAAGTGAATTTTGTTAGCTCCAACATTTGTATATGCATCCTTCCAAATCGCTAATATTGCAAAAACACCTATGGATAACAGTATCCAAAAGGCTATTCCAACTAGATAGTTTGACCAATCATATTCTAAAATATATCGCACTAACCCATCTAAAAATAAACATGTGATTAAAACAAAGAAGCTTATTGAAAAGCAGTCTCCTCTATTTTTTAGCTGCCGTTCATCAAATTCTTTCTTCATTAAGAATTTCTTTTTCATTATAAAAGATAGAATTGTAGCCAAAAGAAATACAGCCGACAAGCCTGTACAAAAGCCTATAGCATATAGCAAATGTTTATTGAAAGTTATAGCATAGATTACAAGTAAAATCAGTCCAATAGCTAGAGGGAAAAAGGCAACGAGTATGCGAAAAGCATTATTTTTCATTTCCCTACCTCCATAGCATAGATTATACTACAAAAAATATAAATGTCAACTATATAGGACATTATGTAATAAATATTTGAACGACAGTATTCTGCTGGATTCAAAAAATATTGTCCAAAAGCAACAAAAGCCTTTCCTTTCAGCCTATGAAAAATTATATCATATCTAAATAATTAAAACTATATTTATTTTATAAAATAAAGTACACTTCTAACAAAAAGATGAATAGATTTCTCTACCCATCTTTTAGTGTAATTTTATTACTTTTTATATCTCAAGTCACCATCTACAAATACATATTTCATATCTATAGATTCATCAAATATCAACAAATCAGCTCTTTTACCTATAGCAATTGATCCAAGCTCCTCATCTTTGTGTAATAATTTTGCTGGATTTAGGCTTAGCATTTTTACGGCTTGATTTATAGGCACACCAATTTTAAGCATTGTCCTTACCAATTGATCTGTACAAGCAACAGAGCCTGCAAAGCTAGACATATCTGGCATAAAGCCAACTCCATTTTTGATAAGAACCTGATGATGATCCTCTGGATTCCCTAAATAAAATAATCCATCACCAAAACCAGCAGCACTCATAGAATCTGTAACAAGAATCATTTTATCATATCCCTTATTCTTTACCATGAGCCTCAATAAGGTGTCTGGCAAATGATGTCCATCTGCAATGGCTTCTATATATAAATCATCCTCTAAATAGGCTGCTTCATTAATTCCTGGATGGCGATAACAATTTTTTCGAACTATACTAGAGGTCATAGAATACATATGCGTTACTGAACGAAATCCATGCTGAACAGCCTCATGTACTTGAAAATCCTCAGCATTGGAATGTCCAATAGAGGCATTAATTCCTCTGGATTGTAATTCGTCACCAAGAGCATAAGCCCCTTCTAACTCAGGTGCTATCGTCCAACGTAAAATGTTTTTTGAAGCATTTAATATTTTCAAATATTCTTCTTTTTGAGGATTCTTTATATATTGAGCAGGAATTGCTCCCTTTTGTTCTAAAGCTAAATAGGGCCCCTCTAAATGTACACCTAGCATACGGACTGGAATTTCCTTATTATCCTTTAATTGATCAAATTTATGTAAAAATTCTATTGTATAATCTATATCTGCAGCAACCGTTGTAGGAACTATAGAGGTTGCTCCATGCTGCATATGTAATGTAGTTGCCGCTTTAAAGGCCTCTAATGTTCCTGTCATATAATCAAAGCCATTTCCTCCATGAGAATGAATGTCAATAAAGCCAGGAGATACATATAAGCCATGTACATCCAAAACGTTACTACACTCCTCCTCAATATTCCCTATTTTAATAAATTTTCCATCCTCTATTAAGACATCTGCTTGTTCTATTCTATCCTCTAAGATGACTTTTCCATTTTTAATTAAAATCTTTTTCATTTTTTCACTCTCATTTCTTTCAGCTTAGACGTAAGGATTATTTTCTGGATCTCTATAAACTCGAATTCCATCATTCAAAATTCGTATATCCGATAAAAGTTCGGCTGAAATTTCAATATTATTAAGGAAATTTGATTTTATTCTTTCCTCATTCTTAGATTTCACTAAGGGGATTACCCCCTGCATCTGTGCCCATGACAATACTAAATTTGCAACTGTAGTATTATTTTTCATTGCCAATTGCTGTAGTTTATCATTTTGAAATACATGTCCTTTAGCAAAGAGTCCATATCCTATAACCTTAATCTTATGCTGCTGACAATACTCTATAAATATTTCCTGCTGTAAAAAAGGATGAAGCTCGATTTGGCAAAACATAGGAGGTATTTTAGCATCCTTCATTAATTTATCTAAATAAAATAATGTTATATTACAAACTCCAATAGCCTTGCATAAGCCTTGTTCATACAGATATTCAAATCCTCTCCATGTATCCAAAAGCTCTTCATATTTTCTAGGCATCCAATGAATGAAATATAAATCTATATACTCTACCTTTAGATTTTTAAGACTCTCCCTACATTCCTTTATCGCCGTATGATATCCTGTTTTTTTAGCATAAAGCTTTGTACTAATACATATATCCTGTCTATTAATTTTGCTGTCTGTAATTGCTTTGCCTACTTCCTTTTCATTATTATAAACAGCAGCTGTATCAATAAGTCTATATCCTGTTTCCAAAGCTGTAATTACACTCCTATAGGCATCGGTCCCCTCCAAAAGGAAGGTTCCGATTCCTATAGGTGGAATTATTCGGTTCATTATTCTACAAATATTAGGCAAGGCCAAACAGTTTCTGCATTTCCATTCATGTTTCTAACACTAGAATAAGCCGCATCCATTGTTTCATTTGTCATAATAATTGTAAAATTATTAGATTTTAAAGTGTTTTTCATAAAATCTGTAATGTCAATGTAATATGTCATAAAGGATTCATTCACGGAAACACATTCTAAATCTGTAATCAGTACACAATCTTTATTTGGATCATAAAGCTTAGCCTCATATGGGTAGGTAGAAATAGGATATTCTCCTGTGCTATCCCAAGCTAATTCGTTATTATTTGTAGGATTATTAATATATGGCGCATTTCCCCAAGTTAGTTCAGAGGCTTCCCATTGTAAATCCTCCTTTGCCCAGAAGAAGAAATGCTGCTTAGCACTTTTTGAAGTTGTTGTAATTCTTAAATACACCCTTGAGGAAGAATTTAATACAGATTTATCCACATTATATTCTTCATAAATAACACGGTTGAAGAGTGGTTCTTCATGAGATCCCTTAAAATAGAAATATCCTACTGGACTAATTGTACTTTCATAATTTCCACGATTTATATTTCCCTCCTGTGTTGGATAAACATATGTTCCCTCCACTGGATCAAAGTACGTTGATTTGGGTGGCATTTCAAATGATTCCCTATCAGATAAAATAGAATTTTCACAATTTTCAAAAGTATTGTTTTTAATCTTAGTACCATCCTTATAGGTTTCAAAGTACATTGCCGTTTTTACATTTTTAATTGAGTTGCTTTGAATATCAAGCTTATAAACGCCTAAGGAAGGGTCATGCCAAACATAGGAGTAAAATGCTGATATACCAACACTATCTCCAGTTATGGCTTGAATTTCGTTATTTCTAATAGTGGTATTTGGACCAAACGTAATTCTTATACCAGTTGAGCCATCTTTTAAATTTTTAAAAACATTATTATAAATTTGGGTATCTGGTGTACCATAGGAAACTTGAATTCCTCCTGCTGCATTTTCTACCACATTTCCATAAATTACATTTCCCGGTCCTGTAGCATCATGTGTAGATCCTGGGTTTCCTAAGCCAATTCCTGTTTTAGCAACATTAGAAACTATATTTTTGGTAAATACATTTAAAAATTCATCCTCTCCATGCAAATCCAAAGGCTCGTCCTGACAACCATCCATGGTATTGTTATAAATTAAGTTATTATGTGTAACATAGGATAAAATAATCGCATGACGTAGGTAAGGTCCCTTCAATGTGTTATTAGCAACATAATTGTACCTAGAATCAGCAGTAGCACCTACCATGCTAAAGCTTTCAAACCCATTTCCACGAATTTGAATCCCATATCCTGCTCCACCACCACCTACATCTGTAGCGTCAGAAATTTCACAATCTACTACACGACAATCTTGTGTTTTGTTTAACACAACTGCATTTTCCTGAAAGTAGGATATTTTACAGTTGCGAATGACTACATTTTGTGTACTTTCTATTGGATCAGAATTCATAACAACTACTTGTGAATTTGGAGCATATTGATTTCCTTCAGGATTATTTTTACTAGTATCTAAATCTACAGGCATTTTATCAGAGGGAACCTCTGCTGTAAAGGTAAGATCGCTAACTGTAACATTAGAAGCGTTCATAATTGCTAATGTGGCTGTTGGCTTCGTCAAATTGATATCCGCATTAAATTTAGAAACCAAAACTGTACTTTCTTTTCCTGCTCCTTTAATATTTACCTGATTTGTATAAAGATAAATATGAGCAAAGTAAGGACTGCTCAAAGTATTACTAGAAAAATAATACCTACCTGCTGGAAAATAAATATAATCGCCTTCCCTTGCAGAAGCTACTGCCTGTCTTACTGCATTAGTATTATCAAAATCCTCATCGTTTGCCTTCGCGCCAAACATCACGACATTAATACGATTCCCTGTAGACTCATTCTCCTTTGGAAGCTCATGCACACTACCATCTGTATTGTAAAATCCAGGCTTCTTGTAATCCTTGTTATGTTCCCAATCTCCTGTATATTCGTAGTTCAAGCCATCTGTATAATTAGGATCTAAATCGGCATCAATTCTATCATCCTTATCCACATTTTGGGTTCCATTATCATCTAAGTTATCATTTCTATTTGGTTTATCTTTCACACATGAAACCATTGTAAACATAAATAACAAACCTATAAATATTCCTAAAACTCGTTTCATTCTATCATTCCCTTCTTTTTTGAAATTATTATGTTGTCCTTTTGTACTGTATAAGGACCATCATTGATATAAATTGTATAGCTACACTCTTCAATTTTATTTTTTATAAGTTGTGTATATTTCGTACCTCTAGCAACGGTAACTCCATACTTACATCCTATAAAATGATTTTCATATGCAATATTGCCATAGCCACTCTCATCATGAGTTGAGCCTGTATTTCCCAATCCCAAACCGGCACCTCTACGAGAACATTTCGCATAATTTTGTGAAAAAACATTTAAAAATTCATCTTGTCCATGAACATCAAAAGCATCATCTGCTGAATCTAAGACCTTATTTTTATAGAATAGATTGTTATGGGTCATATAGGATAAGATAATTCCATGTCTTATATATGGCCCTATAACCTCCACTTCCTCTACGATGTTATAGCAGGAGTCTAATCTTGTATCAATGTATTGAAAGTATTCATGACCATAGCCTCTTATTTCTATGCCATAGCCAGCACCACCACCTCCAATATCTGTAGCCTTTGTAATAACGGAGTTTGCAATTTTACAATTTCTAGTACAATAGAGCCGAATGCCATCATACTGAAAGTATTCAATATACACATTTTGAATATAAATATTTTCTGTAAGACCTTGTATACTATTATTGTAAACAACAATACCGAAGGCTGGGGCATGCTGATTTCCCTCAGGATTGTTTGATTTTGTATCATTCATATCCTTCGGAAGACAGGAATCATCCGCTGTAGCCGAGAAGCCTAAATCAGATATCGTAGAATTCGACATGTTTCCACAAACCAAGGTAGCTGTCTTCTTTCCATAAGTCTTGCTTCCATTTTCTCCCTTTTGAAAATCAGAAATTAAAATGGATTGATCCTTACCCTCTCCACGGAAATTAACACCAGATGTCAAACGAAGATGAGCATAATAAGGAGATGTGACTATTGCTGTTTTAAAATAATATTTTCCTCTAGGAACAAACACCTCATCTCCTGGCTTGGCAGAAGCTATAGCATTTTGAAAGGCTAACGTATTATCAAAGGCTATATCGTTGGGTTTTGCACCAAAAAGTCTTACATTAATACTTTTACCAATTGTATGGTTTTCCTTAAAATCTAAATGCTCTTGGCCATCTTTATCTCGTAAGCCTGGATATAAATATCCTTTATAATAAGGATACTTTTTGGCATTAGCTTCCTCCATGCTAAAGCGATAATCCTTAGTATAATTGATGCTTTGCAAAGGGGAATTTCCTTTAACAATAACATTAAAGATTTTTTCAAACTTCTGCTCCTCTAAGGAGGCTATTGCCTTTAACTCAACAGAGGTATCCGATTCCTTGGCCATTACTTTACCTGTAGAGGAAATCACCTCTTCATTTGAAGACTCCCATTCTATTCTTATCCCATCGATTTCTTCTGGCAAGGAAATATCTTCTTCTATATAGGCAGGAAAATCTATAGAATTTAAAATCTCCTGCAAAACAATTTCTTTCTCCTGTTCCCTTGAAGAACATGCAAATAATAAAGGAAACAAAAGAAACAATACTACAACTCTTTTCATAAAGCTTACAATTATGCTTTAGTACGATTATAAGCAGATCTATAAATATCAATATATTCTAAAATATTTGCTGATTCATATGCCTTTTTAATTAAATCAACAGAGCTTACACTATTTTTATCAGACCGAATATAAAGATAAATCATATTGATTTGATCATCTCCAATAGAAAGAGTGGCTAATCTCGCAGACTCCTGTCTAGTTAGAGAATAGCATGGAGCAGAAAGCTCAAGTAATTTAGAAGGCTTATTATATCCTAAAGTCAAAACACCTTTTTCCTCATAGAGATCATACCCTTCCTGTGCTTCCTTTGTCATATTTTGATATTCAAATCCAATATCTGCCTTATAGCCTATTGGCATACGAATTCCCATAAATTGCTGTCCAAATGTTGCAACATCACCATTTGTATAGATTTTTGCTTGTTCCATTAGCCATTTAGATAAGGTTGGAACCTTATCTCCACTAGGCAAGGTATAAAGATTATCAAAATCAGCCATTACTCCTGGAATTCCAAAATTTTGAACATTACTACCAAAATCAGTGAAGAAAAAATTAAATAATTCTAAGGCCTTATCCAATTCTTTTCCTGAAGCATTTGCAGATATAGCCCAGCCGTCAATCATAACAGTTCGAGGAATTTCTATATAATGATGAAATTTATTATCATGCATTCCTTCTAGTGTTGTAACTGGTGGAAGCATAGCCTTAACTGCTCCTGTAGGAGAGCTTGCAGCTGTAGAAGGGATAAAGTCAAAGGTCATAAAGCCTAATTGCTTTACTGTAGAGCTACCACTAGAGTTTACACTTAAATCAGAGGAATAGAATATAGAACGGAAATCCGCACTATTGTTTGTATCGTCATAATCTGAATTGATTAAGCCTTCACTAAAAATTTGCTTCAAATAGTCAAAAGCTTCATACACTGCATCCTGATAAAAGCTAAATTGTAGAGTATTAGATTCATCAACATACCATAATCCTGTATATGTGTTCGTTCCATAAACTCTAGTACCACCAAAATAATTGATGAGCTTAAAAATTTCTGCTCTTTGATTTTTTGTTCTAAAGAAGAAAGGAACAATTTCACAAGTACCACTTTGACCAGTTGTCAATTTAAATAATGTGTTAGGATATAATTTCATAACACGCCATAAGGCAACGAGCTCATCAATATCATATTCAGCAGTATCATCAATATAAAGATCACTTCTTTTCTCTAAATTTGGATAGTTCGTATCAATATATTGTATAAGCTGCTGACGAGCTACCTCTCCTGTAAGCTTACCATTACTAGCAGCTTGATTTTGCAATTCAACTACATTTGCTCCCTTACGCGCTTTACTTCCCTTCCAATATCCAGTATAGGATACATCTAGGGTTGCCGTTTCTGGTAAAAGCTCATCCGTGTCTAAAAGTGTTTCAATCCAGTTATTTCTTCCATAAAACACTTTAGAAAATTCATCTAGTTCAGCAACATAAGGTACACTATAGATGCCTCCATCATAGGCTGTAAGCTGTTGCTTAATTAAAGGATATTCTTCTAAATATTTCATAAAATCAGGTAATTTATCCTTGTACTCTAATAGGTTAATCAGCTTACCTTTTGCACCATACTCCATAAAAGTTTCGGCAACATTTCCCCCATAAATATGAGCATCCTCAAAATTTGTTGCAGCAGCAATTTGAATCATGTTAGTGGCTGTTTGTCCTTGAACCGTAACATCCTTTATAGCAACTTCTAAATGATTTGCGATATAATTCCAAGCAGGCTTGATTTGTCCATTTGTATAGATAGAACCATCTGGTAAAGTCACTGGGGTTCCTGTATTATATGTCAAGGTTTTTAACGCATTTCCTGTTGCAAAATTAATTTTAAGCTCTGTTTTTCCCTTATTTCCGTTATCCTCTATCTTTGTACGACACCCCACTAAAATCAAAATCATCGATAATACTAAGGTTAAAGCTAATATTTTTTTTCGCATGTTTATCCCTCCTGAACTAATGCATAGGAATCCTGATCAATATAAAGCTCTGAATCTGGACAAGTTCTTAAGATACTTGCTGGACAGGATTCCGTAATTTCTCCTAATAATGTATTTTTAATTGCATATTTTTTTGTAGGACCTGGAACTACTGCTACCTTCTTCTTACATGCTAATAGCGGTGGAATTGTAATAGTCAACGCCTGCTTAGGAACAAGCTCTAACTTCTCAAAGCAACCATCATTTACTTGCTGGTTTCTACAAACCTCATCTAAGTCCACAGTTTTAACAGTTAAAGGATCCTTAAAATCACAAAATGCTGGATCATTAAAAGCCAAATGTCCATTTTCTCCAATTCCCAATATGACTAAATCAATTGGCTTTTCGTTAAGAAGCTTTGCATAAAGCTCTAAATCCTCTTCAACAGAAGGCGTAGTCCCGCCAAAGGGATACCATTTCCCCATGGAGACAAAATTAACTAATCGTTCTTCTAAAAATTTGGTAAAGCTTTGTGGAGCATTTTTATCAATCCCCACATACTCATCCATATGAAAGCCTGTCACCTTAGACCAATCTATATCAGTATCTTTTAAATAAGCAAGCATCTCATTTTGAGAAGGAGCACTGGCAAAAATAACTCTTGCTTCCTTATTTTTCTTAATTGCATCCTTAATAATTTGTTCTATCCTTTTTCCAGCAGAAATTCCCATTTCTTTTCTAGTATTGCTGATGTGAACCTCTAATTCACCATATTTTTTTACTACTTCCATTTTTCTTCTCCTAAAATAATTTTCTTAATAATATTGATCCCCAATGCATCTCTTCATTCTCTATTGTGAACTCCGTTCTCATACAAATCGTTTTAAAAAAGAGATATAAAATATAATATCCTCTAAAAGGATCGAATGCCTTTATCTGCATATGCTCCCAGGTATGCTTTACATAGTGTGGTCTAACATTATGATAAGCTCTTACCAAATCTTCATTATCCTTAAATTCATATCCATAATTCATTAATAAGCAAGCACTTTCTAATAGCATTTTAAGTCCCATAGTTGTATAGCTCTTAGACTTCGTTCTTACCAATTCATAAGGCAACTCTCCTTTAGAATCAATTTGCTCGTGTAATCTTCTTAGTAACCGCTGATAATATCTTTCTACTAATGCTTTCTCTTCTTGAATAAAGCAAGAGATATTTAATATGAGTAAATCATATAAGGAACCTTGATTGTTTTTACGATTTCCTTCGATAATGCCTTGTTCTGAGGAAAGCAGCCAACTTAAAAATTCTTGATGCCATACGCGCATCTCCTGATAGAAGCTTGTTGGGAGTTTCCCTTTTTCATTTAAGATTCTCAGCAAATTTAATGCATAGCTATAGCTTGCTGCATAATCAATGATTCCTCCCGGTTCTCCATCATTAACTCCGGGAATACATTGAGCATATCTCAAATTTGGATTCATTTTCGTGTTTTCTTCTATAAACCAAAAGCTATTATATTTCACAACAATATCTAGATACTTCTCCTCATTAGTAAAATAATAAAGAAGGGCACTTAAGTAGGTTATATAGGTCAAGGTTCTAAGAGATTCCTTATCTCCATGAATTGCTTCAGGATTATCAACGCCATCTCTTTCAACATAGGGAAGTCCATCCGCAGTATCTGGGTTTGGCCAATGATATATAGAACAAGACATGTAATCATGTGGATTTTTACTTGGTGCTAAATGCTTTTTTTCTGTAACACTATGGATTCCCATAGCAAGTCCCTCTGTCAATAGCTCGTCCAAATGCTTGATGTCCATACAATTCAGCTCATGCTTAAGCTTTTCTAGATCATCCTCCTGAAACATATAAAGATTATTTACGATCTCATCAAAATAGTTTTGTATTCTCATTTTTCACCTCCGTATATATCAACTAAAATTATGTACTGTAAACTTTTTGCTTTTTTTAAAGAAAAGTCTTTTATACCAAAATATTGTCTAGCACAATAGTAAAAATAATTGTCATACAGCTTCGTAAAGGGCTTTGCTTGATTAAATCTCCATTTCAAATGCTCCTTCTCATAAAATTCTACAGCTCTTGAGAGCAAGGAATAATTCTTCAAATTTAAGCATAAAAGTTTACCTATTTCTATAAAAAGCTTTAAATTCATAAAATAATAATTTTGTGAATTTACTCTTTTCAATTCTAAAGGCATTTCTCCATTAGGTAAAATCTGCTCCTTCATCCGTAAAGGATATCTTGTCTTAATAGTTATCATCATATAATAATCATCTAAAAATATTGAAATGATAAGCTGAAGATAGTCATAAACTAAGGAATGATTATTGGTACATTCTTTCATTTCCTTACCAAATTCAGATTCTGTAAGCCAATGATTAAATTCCTTTAGCCAAGCTTCTAAGCCTCTAAATAAATCTGATTCCAAAAGTCCTTCACTTTTTAATCCTTGTAAAATGGAAAGTGCATAGCCAAAGGAAACTGCAAAATCTATAATGCCACCTCTTTGCCCTGTATTTATTCCTGGCATAGCTTGACCATGATTTAAATTCGGATTCATTCTTGTACCTTTACGGATAAAAAAGCAATATAAATGTTCCTTCAGTCGTAAATAATATTTTTTACTACGGGTAATATAGTAAAGCAATCCCAAATAATAAACGGCATAGGATACTTTCCTAAGGGCTAGCTTGTCATTTCTTAAATGCATAGGATTTTGATATCCATCTCGCTTGATATAAGGAAGTCCATCTTTGGTGTCTGGATTTGGCCAGCTATATATAGAAAAGGATTCATAATCATGCTTATCCTTGACTAAAATCATCTCTTCCTTATAGGTTACACTCTGTAAAGGAAGGGAAAGGGCTTCTTCTGCAAGTTTTTGTAATTGCTGAAGATTTTTTTCACTTATTTTTCTTTTGATATTTCTTAATTCTTCTTCACTAAACGCATATAGGGTATTTACAGGATCTTGCATAAATTCATCAAAGGTCACTTGTATCCCTCTTTCCTTGAAGTAAATTCAACATAAATTTATATTTAATAAAATAAAACAAATAGTAAACTACAGAATATATAAATGCATAACTAAAGGGTTCTACAGGAAAAGGTACAGAGGATTTATCTAAGCCACCTATTAAAATGATTAGGCGATTCAATCCCTCATAAATTCCAATGACAATAGCTACGGTAAGAAAAACCTCCAAAAATGCATATACCCATGTCTTAACTCTTTGAAAGGAATTCATTTCTCCATATTTTTTCTGAAGATTCAATCTTGTTTTAAAAACTGCTCGAACTATTGGATTTGTAAGCAGCACATCACATAAAAAATGGGCTAAGGGAAGTAAAAGTAATAAATCTAAAAAATCATTAGATACAGAGCTTCCCCATAAAACCAAATAGCATACAAGTCCTGCAAACCATAGACGAACTAAGCTTGCTTTAATTTCCTCCTTGATTGGAAAGTCCATGAGCTTCTCTCCTTCTAATTATAATTTCTGCTATAAACATACCTATTTCTATAAACCCAAATACTAAAGCAAGAATAATGAAATTTACAGAATCATCTATTGCATATACTATCTTAATAGAATCCTCATAGGAATATCCACCATTCAAAGCAGTTTGATAGTAAATATCTGAATGCATTAAAACAATATAAACAATCATAATTGTCGTTGTTAGCAAAAATAAAAGAACAGAGAAAATATAGTATTTTCTTTTTTCATTTAATCTCATCAGGCTAACCGCAGTCAAAACTAAGGCTATCTGATTGATAAATGTAAATATTGCCACCGTAGAGGATACCTTATAGGCTGCCTCATTATGTATTCTTCCAAAAGCCACCTGAGTTAAAGCATTAATCATAGCTAAAATAACCATAAGCTTTTGTAGAGTAAATCCCGATTTACTTGTATAAAATAAGGATGAAACCTTATGTTTAAGAACGCTCAGCATTCTGATCCCCCCTTATAGCCTTTGAAGTTTGGACATCAAAAAGTATTGCTTTAGTCTTATTAAGCTTAACTTTACAATTTGTCAGATTTGCAACATCTTCTTTTGTATTTACAGCAATTTGCGTTTCTCCAAGCAATCCATGAAGAATAGATTTAGATCCCAAATATTCTACATAATCCATTTGTAAAATAAAATCCTCATCCTTATCTACTACAAAAATATTTTCTGAGCGAATTCCTAAAAGTACCTGCTCAACGTTTATTCCCTTATATTCAGGAAAATCTATAGAAAACATCTCATTCTTAAAGCATCCATCCTCTAAGCTTCCTGGAATAAGATTAATTTGAGGAGTTCCCAAAAAGGTTGCTGCAAATAGAGTCTCAGGATGATTATAAACAAAATTAGGACTTCCAACCTGTTCTATAACCCCCTCATTCATTAATACAATTTTCGTTGCCATGGTCATAGCCTCTACTTGATCATGACTGACATAAATGACAGTTTGATTGTACTTTCGCCATAGCTCAATAATTTCAACACGCATATCTCCTCTAAGCTTAGCATCTAAGTTAGAAAGTGGCTCATCCATTAAAAAGAGCTTCGCTTCTCTTGCAATAGTTCTTCCCAAGGCTACTCTTTGTCTTTGTCCTCCTGATAACTGTCCTGGCTTTCGCTTCAATTGCTCTTCATTAATTTCAACAATTTTTGAGGCATTCATAACTCTTTCATGAATGAAGCGTTGCTTCTTTTTCCTAACCATTAAGGAAAATCCAATATTATCATAGACACTCATATGTCCATAAAGAGCATAATTTTGAAAAACCATCGCAATATCTCTATCCTTTGGCGAAAGATTATTGATTTTCTTTTCATCTAAAATCATTTCTCCTTCTGTAATAGCCTCAAGTCCAGATATCATTCTAAGCATTGTAGATTTCCCACATCCAGAAGGTCCTAATATGACTACAAAATCATGAGCATCCACCTCAAGATTAAAATCCTTTACTGCACAAAATCCATTTGGATATACCTTTTTAACATTTTTTATAGTTAAATATGCCATACTACATCCCTTCCTTTTTAATGAATTTTGTACGATTTATACTTTTAATTAAACTAGATATTCCTGCGTATACAGCAAGAATTCCTGTAAGTATATAAAGAACTATATTCATAACTGTATTGGTTCTTGCTGGTAAAAAGGCTAGATGCACCCACTGAAAAACACCAATCCCAATAACTATATAAGACCATTCCTTATGATATTTTTTTATTTGCTCAGCTGCCAAAAACATTACCAAGGTCAAAACAATATTGAAAAGATCAAAGATAAAGATGCGAATGGTATATTCCATTAAAGAGGTGGATTGAAACGTAATAATTGTATTTAATACTATGAACAGCATCACCCAGCAAAAATCTAATCGATTAGGTTTAAAAACAGAGATTTCATAATCGATATCATCTTTTTTTCTAAGCATATGCTTCACCTCTTCCTTTGATAAATTTCCAAAATCCAAAGCTATAAATCACTAGGCTTATCGCGTTAACTACGGCTAAGCCAATAGAACTAAACATTAATAGAATGGGGAAAAAGGAATTTCCCGTAAAATCCTCCAGCTTAGATATTCCAGTAAAATCATAGGATTGATAGAAACGGATAATCTCCTGCATCTGAACAACGATTAAGATTCCCAAAATAATTCCAATAAGTAAGACTACTACATAAATTGGAAACGTGATAAAAGTTGGATAATACTTCTTGGGTTGAAATAGCCTACATACCACAAATAAAAGAACTAAAACAATACAAAATATAAATGCCTGTTGATTAAATGACTGTAATTCATTGGTATAAAACTCTACAAGCTCCTCATTCCCATATAGATAGGAATTATAATAGGAGGTTGAAAAAACTATAGTTGCCAAGAATAATAGAAAGGTAAAGCAAGTAAAGCCAATGAATGCATAGTTTTGTAGCTTTAAAATATTCCAATGCTTGATCATCCCTTAACACCTCCAACGGTTACACCCTTTTCAAAATACTTTGAAATATAAGGATAGATAATAAGAATCGGTATAATCGAACATATTAGTATCGCATAGACATATGACTGAGCTGCAAAGGTCACAGTAGATGGCATAGAATTAACCAAATTTTCATATTCATCTATCAATGTCCTCATGTAGACCTGTAAGGGAGAATCAATTTGATCCTTAACAAGCATCATGTTCCAAAAATAACCATTCCATCTTGCGGTTGCATAAAATAATGTTACCGTAGCTACAGCAGACTTTGACATAGGTAAATAAACCCTTGTGAAAATTTGTACTTCACTTGCTCCATCCATTCTAGCAGCTTCCTCTATTTCTGAAGGAACTGTTTCAAAGTAAGATCTCAATAGAATCACATTATACGCTGTAGCGCCAAAAGCAATGATCATTCCCCATTTAGAAGATAAACCAAAGGTTTTAAAAACATTTGTATAATTTAAATAGGTAGGAATAATTCCTGCTGAAAACCACATGGTAAAAACTACAATAAAGTTAAATTGTTTCCGGAAAAGTAATCTTCTTTTAGAAAGTGCATATGCACCAACACTAGAAATAAACATGCTCCAGATTGTTCCGAATAACGTATAAAATATTGTATTGGAATACGCCACCCAAAAGGAATTATCATTATATAGCTTCTTATAGGTATCAAATTGGATATCTATAGGAAATAAGGTCACTAGACCAGATTCATAAGCAAGCTTGCCGCTTATGGAAGCAGAAAAGGCATATACTATTGGATATAAGGCTATGATTGCCAAACAAGTTGTTAATACATAGGAAATAATTTTAAATATTATTTCTCCTCTATTTAAACGTCCCATTCTTACCCTCCTACCACAAAGATGTATTGCTAACTTTTCTACCAATAAAATTAGCTCCAATTACTAATACAAATCCTAAAACTGCATTAAACATACCTGAAGCAGTTCCCAAGGAAGTGTTTCCTTCTACTATTCCCATTCGATATACAAAGGAGGAAATGACATCAGCCGTTTCATATGTTTTATCATTGTATAGTAATATAATTCTTTCGTATCCTACATTTAGCATACGACCTATTTTCATAATCAGCATAACGGTAATCATAGGTGCTATAGATGGTAGAGTCACATAGCGTACCTCTTGAAGCTTACTTCCACCATCAACCTTCAAAGCCTCATACATGACAGGAGACACTCCCATAACAGCAGCAAAATATACTATACTGCTATACCCACTTTCTTTCCATAATCCTGTTATGATATACAGTGGTTTAAAGTATTCTGGCGAATCTAAAATTTTAACATCCTGTGGTATAATCTTCAAAACATATAGCATATTAGCAATAACCCCTGTTGAGGTTGTAGACTTATATACTAAAAATATAACAAGTCCTGTAATAGTTACTTCACTGATAAAATGTGGAAGATATGAAGCAGTCTGTACAATCTTCCTATAGATATTGTTTCCTATTTCGCTAAAAAAAATAGCTAATATGATAGGAAAAGGGAAACCAAATACTAAGTTATAAACGCTAATTTGAAAAGTATTTCTAAAAGCTCGCCAGAACTTGCTTGCATAATTACCAAACATTAAATCATAAAACTTTGAAGCACCTATAAAATCAGAACCCATAATTCCCTTAGATGGATCATAATCCTTAAAGGCTAATAATAAACCTCCCATAGGTAGGTACTGAAATATAATATACCAAAGAATTAAAATACCGATGAAAATATAAAGGACATAGTCCTGTTTCAGTTTTCTTAAGACTGATTTAGTTTCTTGTCGTCTTCTGAAACCTTCCATTTTTCATCCTCCTCTTCTTGAATCATTTTTAAATGCTCTTTCACATTTACTATTAAATTATCTATGTTTCTTAGAAGCAGACATAAAATGCTACTAATCACGATAGAATAGATTTCTTGATTAAAAATATAAAATACAAAGTTCCCCCAAAATCTATGATCTCCTATGCATAGCAGGGATACCCCTTCTCCTATGCCTATAAGAATATAGGTCAAGCCTAATAGCGAGAGTAAGAGAAGGGGATTTTTTTTAACATTCCCTGAGCATTTCGTTAGAAGTAAAGGGATTACAAAAAGAAATAATATACTTCCTAAATTTGAAGCTAAGGTTTCTAAAACGGGTGTTTGAAACATATATATTTGAAATAAGCTTGTAACAATCTGTGCTATTACAAAAGGAAAAATCCCTAAATAATTCCATCTTACTAAAGTAATGAATAAAAGTAGCACAGTGAAGGAAAAATAAAACTGGAAGGATTTATTTGTAAAAAGAAATAAGGAAAGTATGGATGAAAAACACATCAATACTAAAAATATAAATAAATCCAATCTTCTATACATCGCAAATTTCATATCATCACTCCATTGTTCACAATCAAAAACGACGTTCGTACACTTTTCTTTTTGAAAAACTAATGAATTTTCATTAGTTTAATTTAATGTCTATTTTATTAAATATTTACTTTTCCTAGTTATAGTATTTGCAGCTTCTACAACTTTTTTCGCAGTATTTTCAATATCTATATCTTCATATAAGGAAGATACGCTTATAGCATAGTTTGTTTTGCCATTCACATCAAATATTGGTGCTGAAATACATAACATATAGTCTTTAATTTCTCTGTTATCTACAGCAAAGCCATTTTTCTTTACATCCTCTAGGTTTTGTTTTAAGTCTTCTATCGTAAGGATAGTTTTCTCTGTAAATTTTTTAAAATTTATTTTACCAAAATCAAATTCTTCCATTCGATAGGCAAGCATAGCCTTTCCTAAAGCTGTACAGAATAAGTCAGCTCTTGTGTTAACAGAACAATGATTTAAAATTGCTGTTGTTGGCTGATATTTAAAAACGTATAAAACCTCATCATTATCATATTTTCCCATAAAAACGGTTTTTGATAATGTATCTCCTAATTTTTTCAAAATTGGAGTTGCAATATCAATAATATTATTATCCTTGATATATTGATAGCCAATATCGTAAGTTTTTGGTCCTAATGCAAAGGTCTTAAGCCTTTCATTTTTTATTTCCAACATTTCACAATTTATCAGCGTATAAATTATATCAAAGGCTGATGATTTGGGGATACTCAAATCATGCATAACATCAGATATACGAAACCCATCTAAATGTCCTGCCGCATATTCTAAAATATCCACACTTCGTTTTATCATTTTGTTCATAAAAGTCCTCCCTATGATTTCTACAGCAAATCAGTTATTTCGTCAATTTATTTAATATTATAACATAAATTAAACTCTTATGAAACGATAAAATAGTGGAATTTGTATTTCACTATTTATTTTTTTAAGAAACAACAATCTCGTAGGTTTTTATTGTTACTTCTTTAAATTTAACTTCTACCTTTTTAGTTCCAGCGGTAGTCATATCTGGAGCAACCACAACAAATTCTTCAGCCTTAAGCTCATAGGTATTCCCATCTTCACAGCGAACACTTACCTTTAAGCCTTCATAGCTAAATTCTTCATTTAATGCAAAGGTTAATTTAGTAACAGTTGTATCTAAAATTATTTCTTCTACAATCGTATGGGCACGTGCATAGCATAAATTCATACCACGGATAAAGGTCTGTTGTGTAAACCAGAAATAATATGTCTTTCCAGCTTCCATTGTAAAGTTTATCTCTGTATAAACACCATCTCCAGTTAAATCCTGTTTTGCAACATAGCTGTTAGCATCCTCAGCTGAAGGCATTACCAACTCCTCTAAAAGGAAAATGGATGTAGCAGCCTTTGCAGCACAATAGAATGTAAATACACCATTTTTTTCAGGTGTCACAGAGATATAACGATCTGCACCAGCATCACTTCCTGTCACACCACCTGTCTTAAATACACCTGTATAGGTATATCCACCATAGGTATAGGTTTCTCTAATTCTTTCATATTGTAATGCTTTATTGATAGCCTCAACATGAAGAACACCAAAATCTCCTTTACTTCCAACAGCAATATTACCACTTGCTGGAGTAGATTCATTTAATTCAATTCCTAATGCAGTAAGAAGATCTGTCGCATTGATATAAACTGTATCATCTAAATCATACCAATCGACAGCAATCACTTCAATTTCGATTTCACAAGAGAATATATCCCAAGTAGCTAAAACCTTAGTATCTCCTACAGATAGAACTGTCTTATCAAAGGTAACTTCACTTAAATCTGGTATAGTTTCAGGATCTCTTCCTGTAAATACCTTTTCCAAAACCAAGCCTGCTGGATTAAAGGTTTCTCCAGATTTATAAACTGTTTTTGTAGGAGGAGTTTTAACCTGAATACCTGAAATTGGATTTTCTAAAATTTCTATTTCTAATTGAGTTTCAAAATCATTCCATGAAATCATGATTACATCGTCTACTAGTAGATTTTCCATCTTAGAAATGACATAGCCTGTAATTTCATAGGAAATATCATTTGCTGTAAAAGCTACAACCTTCAATCCTTCTAATTCAAGATTCTCCCCAGCAAAGTATTCGTACTTCGTAGGTAACTGTAGAACCTTAATTCCTGTTAAGGCATGAACCATAATCTTGTAGGTTTTTTCTAGTGCATCCTGATAACGAACAGTTATTGTCTTCTCTCCTGGAGTAGTTAAATCTGGTATAACAACCTCATATTGACTAGCTTTAAGAGCTTTAACCTCACCATTTGCCAATTTAACATGCACAACTAAACCATCATAGTTGAATTGTTGTCCAGCAGCAAAATCTTTACAAGCATTTGTAGCATCAACATTAACCTCTTTAACCTCATGATAGGTAGGATTATAAACTAGACCCATTCCTCTAATAAACGCATTTGCAGTAGCAGTTATGTAGTAGGTTTCTCCTGCATACACTGGGAAGCTATCCTCAACTCCCTCATTCACTAAGGAGATAACTCGAATTGCCTCCTCTGGAAGAGTTGCTTCAGTATAGTTATTATAAATTAGAAGCTGTGTTTGTACAGAAGATGGACAGGAAGCCCAGAAATAGAATCTAGCATCAACTGTAGGCTTAAGTACGATATATCTACCCTCAGGTGAAGTTGCTCCTGCAAATTTCAATAGCCCTTCAAAGGATTGATCAAAGTAATTATAGTAATATTTTTCATTACCAACACCTTCCCATTGCATTACCCTTCCTGGCGATGCAACTACCTCAAGCTCACCAAATACTGTAGAAGCCTCAATTCTATTACTATCTTGAGTTAAGCCTAATTTATCATAAATAGCCTTTGCATCTACCCATGTACTTTCCTTGGCATTTGGAACTCCATAATGTGGAATTTTTTCAACTGTAATTGGAATCTCTACCTCTACATCCTCATACACAACCTTGGTTACAGAAGGAGCATTATATAGCATCTCTCGATCATATGTAAAACCAGTTTCAATAAGCTCACTTTTTCCATTATTATAGGATACCTTCAAAACAAGCCCTGTTGGATCAAAGGATTCATAATTCTTATAGGATGTCTTTTTAGGATTCGTTTCAACCTCAACAGAAACAATCTCCTTAGCTACCACCGTAATAGAACCAAATACTTCAAAATCCTTATAAGTAACACTAAACATCTCTAATCCTAAGGAAACCTCTTGTCCTGCACTAGGCATAAGTGTATAATCTGTAATTTCCTTTTTTGATTCATCCTTTAAAGTAGCCTCTACAACCATACCAGTAGGATCAAATGCCTCCCCCTCAATATAGTTTTGCTTGGTAGGCTGAGTTTTTATCTCAATAGAGACAACCTCATCCTCAGGCTTTACAGCCTCATTCCATTTCGCATAGAGTGTCATATCAGCCATAATCGCAGTTGCAAAATCAAATGGATTACCTGTACATTCCTTTATAGGATACCAATTGACAAACGTAAATCCCTCTTTTAGAGGATCCTGTGGTCGTTCAATCTTTTCACCCTTTTTCACTTCCACAGAAGCAATACTACTTCCTCCCTGTGTATCAAATATAACTTCTACCATCTCCACAGGTGGCTTTTTTGTGTTGTTACAGCTTGTTACTAATACAATACAAAAAAGACTAAAAATTAAGAAAAGAAACTTTTTCATTTGTAGCACCTCAACCTTCTTTCTCGTTCGCAATCAAGAACGACATTCTTCTTTTCGTACATAGTATAACTGAAAACGCTTGTAATGTAAAGAGGATTGGAAGAAAAATATTAAATTTTGAAGTTTTTTGACGAAAAAAGAAAAAACCTTGAGAGATACTACTCTTAAGGTTACATGAAATTAATATTTATGTAAAACTAAACCATCTGTACAAAACCCTTTATTGTTCAAAGACTTTAAGGGATAAAAATAGGTTTTATCTATCATTGAATTATAGATGACCTCTCTATTTTTGTAAACTGTACCCTCCATATCTACAAATTCCTCCATCTCTTCCCTACCTCAATGCGATTATACTAAATAATTTTAAAAAAAAGAAAGCTACTTTGCGTAGCATCACAAAGTAGCAATTAAATTAATTCATCTAGACTGGCAAAAACAAAGCCTTTTGCTCGTAGCTTATCTATTGCCGTCCCCAAAACATTAGCATTAGATTTAGTTAAGGTATGCATTAAAATGATAGATCCATTTTTCGTCTGCTTCAATAAATTATTGAGAGCATACTCGACTCCCCTATCATCATTGTAAACATAATCATAATAGCTAACATTCCATTTAAAAACTGTATAGCCCAAATCATCTAATATTGTTTTTTTTGCTGAATTTATATATCCCATTGGTGGTCTAAAATATTTTGTCACAGGTGCGCCTGTAATTCTCATTACCTCAGTTTCAAATTTAAAAATATCTTTACGAAATACCTCATTAGACATCTTAGTAATATCCTTATGAGAGAATGTATGATTAGCTAGAGTTTGTTCTCTTGCAATTCTACGAACTAATATAGGATTTTGTACTAAAAATTCCCCTTCTATGAAAAAAGTAGCAGGTACCTTTTTCTCTAATAGTGTATTTAAAATTTTCTCTGTATTTTTAGCAGAATATCCATCATCAAAAGTTAAATAGATATGATTTGAATTTGTATTTCCTTGAAAAATAACTTTATTCTGTGCATTTGCTGTAAAAACAAATAGACTGAAAAAAAGCAAAAGGAAAAGATATATTTTTTTCATCCTATCACCAATACTAGTATGAGACAAAAGAGTGTCTATTATTCGTCAGCAATTTTCAATATCTTTAAAATAATTACAAATTTCTTTAAAATACTCTATCTTTTTTCTACCTTGAACTTCTAATAATATATGGATTTCTCCCTTTTTATAGGTCAATTTCAAAAAAGAATATTTTAGCATTTCTGTAAATAAAAAGTTTCCATCCATTTGATTCGTCTTTTCTTCCGTAAAAATGAAATCAAAATATCGACGATTTGTCATGTCTATTTTATAGATCCCTAAGCATTTACAATAAGACTTCATAAGCTTTTCATACATGTAGAGCTCTAATTCCTCTTCTACTTCTCCAAAACGATCTAAAAGCTCCCCCTCTAAATCCTGTAATTCTTTAAGATTTTTCAAGCGATCAATTTTTTTATGAATTTCTATACGAACATCCTCATTTTCAATATAGCTTTTAGATATAGTTCGCGATACTAGTGGAGTAGCTAAAGATCGATCTAGAGACTCCTCTGGCAAAGAGGAGATGCTTTGTATTTCTTCATTGAGAATCTTTAAGTACATATCTAAGCCAACCGATTCAACAAAACCAGATTGTTCCTCTCCCAACAAATCTCCACTTCCACGAATAGATAAGTCTCGCATAGCAATCTTAAATCCACTTCCTAGTTCGTTAAATTCCTTAATAGTTTCTAATCTTTTTTCTGCCTCTTCTGTCAAAAGCTTGCGAGGCTCATACATCATATATGCATATGCGATTTTATTAGACCTTCCAACTCGACCTCGAATCTGATAAAGCTGTGCTAAGCCTAAACGATTAGCATCATGTATAATCAGTGTATTTGTATCAGGCATATCAATTCCTGTTTCAATAATGGTTGTACAGAGTAAAACGTCATACTCATGCTGAATAAAGGATTGTACCCGATTTTCTAGTTGGTCATGTGTTAGCTTTCCATGTCCTATAATTATTCTTGCCATAGGAACTAATTTTTGCAAATGACATGCCATATCTTCAATGGATTCAACAAAGTTATATAAATAAAATACCTGACCTCCTCTGGCAAGCTCACGCTCTATAGCATCAGCAATAATACGATCATTTCTTTCTAAAACATAGGTTTGTACAGGATATCGATTTTTGGGAGGTGTTTCTATCATAGATAAATCCTTTAATCCTAGCATTGACATTTGAAGCGTTCTTGGAATCGGTGTTGCAGAAAGAGTAATACAATCTACATTTACCTTTAGCTCCTTTATTTTTTCTTTATGTGTAACACCAAAGCGTTGTTCTTCATCTACAATTAAAAGACCTAAATCCTTATATAAAACCTCCTGAGATAGAAGTCTATGCGTACCTATGATGATGTCCACACCACCTGCTTTTAAATCCTTTAGAATGACATTTTGCTTAGATGGCTTTACAAATCTACTTAAAAGCTCTACTCGAATGCCATAAGCCTCCATTCTATCCTTAAAGGTATGATAATGTTGACTCGCCAAAATTGTTGTTGGAGCTAGCATTGCCACTTGCTTTCCACTATATACTGCCTTAAAGGCTGCTCGCATTGCAACCTCAGTTTTGCCATAACCAACATCTCCACAGATGAGTCTATCCATTGGCCTAGAAGACTCCATATCGGATTTTACTGCCGCAATGGCATGCTTTTGATCAGGTGTAAGCTCATATGCAAAATCAGACTCAAAACTAATTTGTTCCTCTGTATCTTCTAAAAATTCAAAGCCCTTAGCATTTTGTCTTGCTGCATAAAGCTTAATCAAATCCTGAGATATATCATGGACTCTTTTTCTTACTCTAGCCTTAGTACGTGCCCAAGCAGTAGAGCCTATTTCATGAAGCTTAACTCCTTCCACATCCTTAGATGCATATTTCATGATAGAAGAAATTTGCTCTAATGGAATATATAGGCTAGACCCCTTATTATACATAACATATAAAAAGTCTCTTTTAATGCCTTCGCTTTCCATTGTTTTCATTCCCAAATATTTTCCAATACCATAATCATAATGAACAACATAATCGCCAACCTCTAGCTCATCATATTTAGATATCTTTATTGCATTTTTATAAATGGATTTATATCTAGCCTTTCTAGGAGTATAGGTTGTTTCAAATAAAGCAGCCTCATTTAAAAATATACATTCTTCCTTTATCCAGTCAAACGCCGGATAATTTCCATAGATACAATTGATTTGACCGTATTCTATTTTATCTAAGCTATCTACCTTTACTAAAAAAATATGCTCTTCTAGACATGCTTCTAAAAGCCTTTTAAATCTTTCTTCATTTGTATAACTGAAAATGATATATTTGTTATTTTGGTTACGTTTAAAATCGGCAATTATTTCTTTTTCCTTGGCTTTATAAGCGGTTACCTCTTTGACATGAATATTTTCATCAACCTTACCAAAATATCGTAAACCTTCAATTTTAATATTAGCTTGAGCAAATATAGATGCAATGTCTGCATAAAGCTGCATATCTATTAAGCTATAGCCACCGATTCTTCCACAATATTCTGTCACATCAAGTCTAAGCTGTTCATACATTTCCTTTTCTTTTGCAGGATCAATGACATAAATGCGCTTAAGCTCAACAAAATCAAATAGAGTTTTCAAATCAGAATTAAAAAACTGAAAATATCTAGAAAGCTGATTTAAATTTTGATGCTCCTCTAAAGAAAACAAATCTTTATTAAGCTGTTCCTGTTCAATTGTAGATAAAGAATATTTGTCCATAAAGGACATGATTTTTTTCTTTGCCTCAGGAAACTCTTTTTCACTATAAATAAATTCTGTAACTGGTAAAATTAAACACTCCTTCGTTTCCTTTGAAGATCGCTGTGTCTCCATATCAAAAAATTTTATTGTATCTATTTCATCTCCAAAAAAATCTAGACGAATTGGTTTTTCAAATCCCAAAGGAAATATATCAACAATACTACCTCTTCTAGCATATTCTCCTGTTTTAGTTATTGTAAATACAGGCTCGTATCCTATTTTCACTAAACGATCCGTTAAGGCAAAGATATCCATAGTCATCCCCTTTTGTAGGGTGAAAATACTTTCCATCCATACCTCTTTAGGAAATTCATATTTTATTGCACCATGTAAATTCATTACTATAATCTTTTTTTCTTTCTTTACAAGAGAAAATATCGTTTGAACTCTTTCAAATAAAAAGTCACCTGTAGCAGCTACCATTGCAGCAGATATTAATTCATCTGAGGGAAAAAATAAAACATCCTCTTCTGAAACAAATCCTAATAATCCATCATAATATTTTTGTGCCATATATAAATTTGGCAAAACAACAAAAATGCTTGAAACTCCTCGATAAAAATCACAAGCCAACATCATCATATTAAAATCATCACAAGATCCTCCAAGATAGATTTGATTTGTTTCAAAATATCTTTTAAAGGATTTTGTATTTAATAACAAAGGAAAAATATTCAAGTTTAGTTCCTCCAATTACACGAAAAAGACCTAGCAGAGTATACTGCCAAGTCTCTATCTCTTATAGCTTCAATGATTGACCACTAGAAAGCTTACGCTTTTGATCTTCATTGATCAATTCTTCAATTACCAAATCTAGCTTTCCATCAATAATTGCATCTAATCTATTGATTGAAAAGCCAATTCTATGGTCTGTTACACGATTTTGAGGATAATTATACGTACGTATTTTTTCTGAACGGTCCCCTCTTCCAATTAAGGATTGACGTTCTGCTCCCTCCTGCATTTCTTTTTCATGCATCATTTGATCATACATTCTTGTTTTTAAAAGAGCTAAAGCTGTAGCCTTATTTTCATGCTGAGAGCGATGAATCTGACAAGCCACATACATTCCTGTAGGAACATGTGTAACACGAACAGCAGAATACGTAGTATTAACTCCCTGTCCACCAGGTCCAGAGGAACAGAAAGTATCAATGCGTAATTCATTCATATCTAATTCAAAATCTATTTCTGTAGCTTCTGGCATTACTAAAACAGTTGAGGTTGAGGTATGAATTCTTCCCTGTGCTTCTGTTACAGGAACACGCTGTACACGATGGGCACCTGATTCATATTTTAAATAGGAATACACCATTTCTCCACTTACTTTAAATTGTATTTGAGAATAGCCCCCCATTTCCGAAGGCATTGCATCTAACACTTCAATTTTCCAACCCTTAGATTCTGAGTACTTAGAATACATACGGAATAAATCTCCTGCAAAGATGTTTGCTTCATCTCCACCAGCTGCACCACGAATTTCAACAATAACATTTTTTTCATCATTAGGATCCTTAGGAAGTAATAGAATCTTGACCTCTTCTTCTATTTGTGCAATCCTTTCTATTGCCTGATCTAATTCAATAGATGCCATTTCTGACATTTCCGCATCAGAAGAATTTTTCATTTCTTTTAAATCTGGAATAGCTTCTTCTAATTTTATTTGTTCCCTATAAAGCATTACTGCTTTTTCTAGACCACGTTGTTCCTTAGATAGCTCCGTCAAAAGCTTTATATTAGAAACAACCTCAGTATCTAATAATAGTCTATTGATTTCCTCATATCGTTCATCCATAATCTTCAAACGATCTAACATTTATTCTTCACCCTATTCTTCTTTCTTCTCTGTAAATCTGGAATACTCTCCCGTAAACATAAATGGTAAGCCACTATGTGTAGATCCAGAACGGTTTTTAGAAATAATTAAATCTGCCTCATTTTTTCTTGGAGATGATTTGTTATAGTAATCTTCACGATATAAAAACATAACAATATCAGCATCCTGTTCTATAGAACCAGAATCACGCAAATCGGACATAATTGGACGCTTATCCTCTCCTCTTTGCTCAACAGCACGAGAAAGCTGTGATAATGCCAATACAGGTACATTAAGCTCTCTTGCCATCAATTTCAAACTACGAGAAATTTTTGATATACGCTCCTGCTGAGACGCACGACTACTAGCAGCATCGCTTTCGATAAGCTGTAAATAATCTATAACAATAAAATCTAACCCTGCATCGCTAGATAGCTTTCTACATTTTGCACGTATAGAGGATATCGTTGAATCTGAAGAGTCATCAAAATATAGATTTAACTGTCCTAAATTATTGCATGCAGTGTTAAACCGTGTCCAATCATTTTTTGTACCGATTCGCCCATTACGAATATTATTTAAGCGAATATTACTGTCACAAGCAATCATTCTTTCTACCAATTGCTCAGCAGACATTTCCAAGGAAAATATTGCAACTGTTGCATGACCACCCTTATTTGCTCTTGCAATTCGCACGGCCAAATTCATAGCCATGGCAGACTTTCCCATTGCAGGACGAGCAGCTAAAATAATTAATTGTCCAGGCTGAAAGCCCTGCGTATACTTATTAACACAGCCAAAGCCAGTGTCTAATCCTACAACCTCATCTGTACGACTTGAGTTTTGCTCTGTATTCGTTAATACAGCCTTGCTCACCTGAGAAATAGATTTAAAGCTATCTACCTTTCGACGTTTAGAAAGCTCAAATATTTCTTTTTCAACCAACTCAACATAATCAAAAGCTTCAATTTTATTGTCATACCCATCCTGAGCTAGCTTACTTAATTTAGCTATTGTATTACGCTTAATTGAAGCTTCATTTACTAAATCACAATAGGATTCAAAGTTTAAAGTAGAGTAGCTACGATCTGCAATAGAGGATAGATATTCAATTCCTCCAGTTTGATCTAATAGATGATTTGCTTCTAAGGTAGAAACTAAGGTTGTAATATCTATATTTTTACCTTCCTTAGATAAATTAAGCATAGTTCTATAAATCAATCGATTCTTGACATCATAAAAATCATCAGGAAGTAAAAGATCAGAGAGCTCAACCATTAAATTTTCATCTATGAGCACACAACCTAGTAAAGCTATTTCAGCCTCTACATTGCATGGCACTGTAAGATTTTGCTGCATATACTTACTCCTTACTTTTCAATAACATTAATTTCAAACGTAGCTATAATATCCTTATCTAAACGAACATTTGCAGTAAAGATGCCGACAGAATTTATTTCTGCTGGAAGCTCTACCTTTTTCTTATCTAAATGAATTCCCGTCTGTGCTTCAAATTCCTCACAAATATACTTTGTAGTGATATGACCAAAATTCTTTCCATCAGCACCAACCTTAATGTAAACAGAAATAAATTTATCTTGAATCTCAGTTCTCAATTTTTCCAAAACATTTCTTCTATTCTCATTGTCAATGCGCGCCTGCTCCTGTTCAGCAGCAAGCTTTTTCATATTTTCTTCAGAAGCAAGAATGGCCAATTTATTTGTAATCAAGAAATTACCATAGCCATTAGCCACATCTAATATATCATCCTTTTTGCCTTTTCCTTTAACATCTGCAATTAATATTACTTTCATTTTGCCATCTCCTAAATCTACATAATCTCGTTTTAATATCTCAATAACGCGTTCCTTTGCTTCAGCAATAGAGACTCCCTTTAATTGGGTTGCAGCCGCATTAAAGTGACCACCACCCTCCATTTCCTCCATAATAATTTGAACATTAATATCTATACTTCTTGCAGAAACACCAATATAATTTTTATCGATACGACCAATTGTAAATGCCGCATCAATTCCCTCAATAGTGAGTAATTTATCTGAAATTTTAGCTAAAGTTGTTCTATCTGTTATAAATTTATCTTCTGGCTCTGCGACTATAGCAAATCTTTTTTCATAAATTAATGCATTAACCATGGCCTCAGCTAAAATCTTTTCTTCATCATAGGAATCTCTTAGCAACCTACGCACAAGTACCATATCTGCACCCATAGTATTTAAGGTAGAGGCTGCTTCAAAGGTTCTAGTTCTTGTACGATAAGTAAAATTATTCGTATCTACTACAATTCCTGCTAGCATAATTGAAGCAACTAGCGGGTCAAGCTCAAAGGTCTTGTTATAGAAAAGGAACATTTCAGAAACAAGCTCTACTGTAGAGGAAGCAGAGGTTTCCACATAATAAGAAACTGTTTGAGTATATCCAGCATCACTCGCGCGATGATGATCAATGACAGAAACATTATTTATCTGTGCTAGAATATCTGGAAACATTGCCAATCTAGGAGATTGTGTATCTGTCATAATTAACAATGTATCTGGACGAATTAATTCTTTTGCTTGTGCTTTGGTAACAAAGGCACTATATATCGTTTGATTTGTATGAGTTTTTATTTTTTCAAAAACCTTTTGTACTGTAGCATCCGCAAGCCTAGGTTCAAATATCATTTTACAATCTTTAGTTGATGTACTAGCCAAATACCAAACAGCAAGCATAGAACCTATAGCATCACAATCTGCTAAATCATGACACATAATTAAAACATTGCTGCTTTGTTCTATAGCCTCTCTTAAGGCCATTGTTTGTATACGAGCCTCTACTAAGGTGTTTTTTTCTAAGGAATTTGTATTTCCACCAAAATATTGAATTTTTTGATTTTGGATATTTACAACAACCTGATCTCCACCACGTTTTTCGGCAAGCTCTATTGCATTTTGAGCTAAAGTCATAAGCTCTGCTGCCTCAACATCAAAACAAGCAACCCCCATTGACATACTAGCTTTTAAATGATTTTTTTGAGAAATCTCTCTTACTTCATTCAATACAGAAAATTTATCATGAATCATTTTGTCTAATGCTTCATGGTCTAAAACTATAAACATTTGATTACTTGATAAGGTTTGTAGACAACAACCATGACTATGAATCCAATCAGAAATAACTCCCAATATTTGACCACGAATATTTGTTTGTTCTTGCATGTCATAACGCTTTAATGAGCCTTCTAAGTTATCTATATCAATTAACGCAAAAGCTGTAATTCTATCATTATATTTTTGAATTGTCTCTTCTCGGTAAGTGACATCAAAGAAATATAAAATACGATTCTCCACATTATGTACAACATCAAACTTTAAATCAAAGGCAGAAATTAGCATTCTATCTTTCCCATCTTTTAACTCTTCAATAAAGCCTGTAGTTATAAAATCTAAGGAACTATTAATTAAATTATCCTTAAATATTTGTCTCGCATAATCATTTGCCCATTTAACCTCCATACTTGCATCATAAACTATGATACCAATAGGAAGCTTAGTAAAAGCCTCGTCACCTGCAGCTGAAACATGGTGAGAAATTGAGTTCCAAACATTTAAACGATTTTCTAGCCAATGAATTTTCTCCACATTTTTCCGATTAAACATCAACATAAATAATGTTATTGTGCATACAGCAAACGCAAGGGTTAAAGATAAATATATAAAAAATTGTACTGTATCTTTATAGAAATAATATGTAAAATAAGCAAACACTATTGATCCGATTAAAGATATTAATGAAGCTATAAACTTTTTCATATACATCGCCCTCCTTTTTACTTTTAACATTATATCAAAATTTCTAGCAATAATCAATTTCAAAAGCTATGTTTTGAAAATATTATTTTCGTTTAATTAAAAAATTAAAGGTAAGGATTTATTACTTGATTAAAAGGAAAATATAGCTTCATTTTTCATTTCTATTTTTTTATAAATAGACGTATTAAGACGAATTGTATGACATGGATAAAGAAAAAGAACCATTTCCAAAAAAGAAATGATTCTCGTCTTTTATTTTTTATATCTTTCTAAATCCCATATAAAGTCTTCACTTTTATGCAAATTATGATCTGTAAATTTTTCACTCGCTTGATCAAATTCATAAAAAATATGTAACAAATTATCATTATTAATCCATCCTGCTTCATAGGCATCTCTTATATGTAATAATTCTTTTGTTTTCTGGTTATACACACAAATCCATGTCATAGGACAGGGAGTCCTTAAATAATACTTTCCAATCTGACATCCTGTAATAATATCTAAAAATCCACCACCTTCATGTTTCTCATGAAAGCAAGCTACATAGCTTGTTCCATACCGTCCTAGAGGAATTAAATCCGCATTAGAGGAAACAATTCTATCTGGCTCATTTAGATATATCTCAAACATTTTATTTGCATAATTACTCTTACATGATGTAAGTAAAGTAAGCAAGAGCAAACTTCCTAGTGTGAACATCCCATAAATTTTTGATTTAATCATTTTGATTTCCTCCTCTTTTTCTTATCTACTTATTAAAACCATCTCCCTTTCAATACTTTATTGATACATTATACTTTAAATAAAACATTATTTCAATATAAACAGCATATAAAAAATAAATTTCTGTTTTCGTTTTATAATTCGAATTAAAATTTTGCATTTAACGAAAATACAATTATATTCTTCAATTATATAAATAAGTTAAAATATTTAATGTTTTATTCTGTAAAAGAATAATTTTATATAAGTTAAACTTTTTAAAATAGAAGTTTATAAATACTTTTCTAGCTCTTTATACTTTTTATAGGTTTTAATAACCTGCCTAACAAAGTCTTCTTCTCTTTTTACAAACCTATAAACAATCATTCGATCTATTTCTAATTCTTCTGCAATTTGATCGTAGGTTTTATAGGTTTTCGTGTTTATCAGCTTCATCATTCTGCTATTTACATTGTAGTGATAAAACAAATCAAATTTATTGAAAAAATCTAGTATTTCATTTTCTAATTCTATTACTAGACTCTTATCCCTGATTTCAACCTGTTCTTTAAGACATAACAATACACTTCCCCTCTTCTTCATATTTTCACCTCCCTTCCCCTGGGAGGTGCGAAAAAAGGACTACATTATTTTACATTCTGTAGTCCTCTTTTTTGTGTATGATAAAGTCTTCTATTCTTGTCCATTTTACTCACGCCCCCACTATATTTGCTTTATTTTACTTTTTTTGACATATATTTGCAAGATAATGGAAGTTTTTTGCCATTTTTCGAATTTTATTGTTGAATTATGTAGAAATTTGGTTATAGTATAATAAAAAGCACTATAGTTTTAGGTCTATTATTCCTAGCTATAGTGCTATCTTATTTTTCTGTAATAAATTTGATTATCTCAGTTCTTAAATTAAGATTATCTGATATTTCTCTTGGATAGTCATCCTCAAGAGAGAATCTTTTGCTAATATTTCCTTGTCTTAATATCAAAATATCATTTGCAAGCATTAATGCTTCGTCTACATCATGCGTAACAAAAATAACGGTTCTCTTTTTCTTTTGCCAAAGCTCAATAAAATAATGTATCAGCTTAAATTTTATGGATAAGTCTAAGGAGGAAAAGGGTTCATCCATCAACATAATAGGTGCATCCACAAGAAAAGCTCTTGCGATGCTTACCCTTTGAGCCTCTCCACCACTTAGCGTTATAGGATAACGATCTACCTTATCTTTCATCTGTAAATAGTCAAGTATATCTAAAATTTCTTCATCTGAAATCAAGGGCTGTACAAATTTTAAATTTTCCTTTACTGTAAGATTGGAAAGTAACCTAGGGTTTTGAAAAATATAAGAAATCTTTCCCTCATAGAGAATACTTCCCTCATACTCTGTGAGCCCAGCAATCATATTTAATAGCGTTGTTTTTCCAACTCCACTCTCTCCTAAAATACAGGTAATTTTATTTTTGGGAATCTCCAAAGTAAAATCTTTAAATATGGACTTATTATCATATGCTTTCGTTACTTGATTAAGTTTAATCATAAGGAATCAAAACCTTTCTTAAAGAGCGAAGTAGGACCTCACTAAGTAAACTTAATACCACTGCAACTATGGTTAAGGCGAAAAGTCTACCTACGTCTAAATTTACCTTGGCAAATTGCATTAGCTTACCAATGCTATTTCTTGTCTGGGCTAAAGCCTCTGCCGCAATAACCAGCTTAATATTCAAACTAAAGGTCGTCGCCGAATGATCTAAAATGATTGGCTTCATATTAGGAATATAAAACTGAAGAATTTGTCTTTTTAGAGGAACCCTATACAAATTAGCCATCTCTATTAAATCTTTATCTATTTGCTGAAACCCAGATAAGAAGGATTGATAAAGCATAGGACAAATCACAATACCAGCGACAATAATTGGTGTCAAATTAGGGCTAATTATTATAATTAATAGGAGTAAAATAGCCATAGTTGGAACGGCTCTTACTATAGCCATTAAAGGGGTAAAAAGCCTTTCTACTGTTTTAAAACAATAGGATAAAATTGAAAAAACCAAGGATAAAACAAAGGCAAATACAAAGCCCTCTATGGATCTAAGAAGAGTCCAACCTAAGGAGATCCAAAATTCAGCCTCCGTCAAACAGCTTCCCAAGCTTATAATGGCTTGCCCTGGAGTAGGCAAAATTAAATCTACTGAAATCCATAAGCTAGCAATATACCAAATTAACAAAATTAGCAAAACAACTGCTAGCGAATATATGAAATTGACTAGCAGTTTTTTCATAAAGGCCTCCTTAATAGAAGAATGATTCATTTACTTCTTTATTTGTTAAAGCTTTTATATAAGCTATAACTGAATTCTTTACAGCCAAAGAATATTCCAAACGAATATTACATCTTTTTATTGTATCAGTTGTAAAGTTCATATTTGCTAAATTACTTTCATATTTTTTAAACACTTCTGGCAAGTTTGTAGTATTATTTTTTAAATAGTCTTCATTATCTTCAATCGTACTTAAAAATTTTACAACCCAAGCCTTATTTTGCTGTAATAGTTTATTCTTTACGATTAAACAAGCCTGAGGGTAGCCATCAAAGCCAGTAATCGTTTTATATTCCTTTTGTAAATCAACCGCAATTTTCAATTCAGATATAACACTTTGCGCTTTTGTCACCTGAGGTTCACCTAATACTCCATAAAGCTCTGTTTTTTTCATCACTGCTTGCTTAAGAAGTGGAATTATTTCAGATGCATCATTTAATACGGTTAAGGCAACCTTTCCCTCTATGGCAGCACCTGCTTCTTCATAAGGAATTTGGTTTTTTTTTAAAATATACTCTACCATTTGTAGAGTAGTTGCTCCTGTAGTAAGAATTCTTTTTCCTTTCAATTCTTCTAAGGATTCTACTTCATGTGTTCCTGTAATATATAAATTCCCAAATACATTTACGCTAGCTAGCTTGAGTTCTACACCACTAGTAAATAAATTCGCTGCAGATGTAGTAGGCATAATTGCCATATCACAGCTATCTTGACTTACTCTTGCAGCAATTTCAGAAGCTTGTACTATATGAAAATTTGCATTGATTTCCTCATGTTGAAAACCCTGATCCATTACATTTGCTAATGCCAAGGCTGGAGTTCCATCTGGCATATATATATTAATTTCCTTTATTTTATCCTCTTGTTTACACGAAAATAAAACAATCCCTAAAAACAGTAGAAATAGACTATACAGTTTTTTCATGCTTTCTTCACCTCATATCATTAGATATAATACACCTAAAACCTATAAATTAAAAGTAAAATTGAAAGAAACTTGCACGAAAATCCTTTCATACAAGCTCTTTCCTTTTTAATTAGCTTAAATAGCTTCTTAAAATTTCAACTGTTTTTAAATACTTATCCTTTAATTTTAAAAATAAATCTGGTATCGGTTTAAAATTATTTGCGCGATATTCTTCAACTATATTAGAAGATAAACTATATAAATCTTTAAAATCAAAATTGCCACAAATTCCCTTTAAGGTGTGAGCACTACGAAATACCTCTTCCCAATTTTCTTCTTGTATTGCAGACTCCAAGGATAAGAATGTTTGATCATTCAAAAACTTTCCTAAAAACTTTTCTAGCATCATTTCGTTATCTCCAAATCTATGTAAAACATCTGTTGGATCAAGCTCTAAAGATTCATAAATCTGTTTTATATACATAATACACCTCTAATTTTTTAATTTTTTTATAACATAATTGCAATTTGTATTATATGCCTCTATTAGAACGTCCTCAGCAAACCGCACCAAATCCTCGATTTTTCCTAGAGCACGATAGCCACCAACATGGGCATTATAATTTTCGGTATGCAAGGAGGATATCATATTTTTTACTACAAATTCTAAATGCTTTTCTTTCATATTTTTTAGAAGAACAAGGAATACCTTATCCTTTAATCTCAGAACCATATCTGTTGAACGTATACTTTCAAATATAAGTCCTGAAGCCTTTTGCATATCCTCATCACTAGCATCTTTAACTTCAATCAATAATACAGAACTCAAACTTGTAGTATTACATAATTGCTCATCATAAAATAGACGATTAAAGCAATTCATATTAGGCTCTCTATATTTTTTCATTCCAGAAGAATCTATTTTTCCAATGATTTCCGTCTTATCTGCTATAGTTTTAATCATAGTCTCCTCAATAGGAATGATAATTTCTAGTATATAAGCTATAGAAGCACATTCTACATAGATAGCTGTAAGATAATACAAATCCTTTCCCTTATAAACTATTTCACTAGATTTTCCTCTTGTCATTAAAGCACGCTCATAAGCTCCCGTTCTTCCCGGACTATAGTATTTTTCTTCCTTAACCACATCCAAGAGTTCACCCTGCTTAGAAATATGATATTTTTTAGAAGTAGAAACCTCAACCAATAAGATTCGCTCATAGACCTCACGTAAATTTTTTAATAAACTTGTTAGTTGTGTTTTCTCAGCTAATATTACATTAGATACGGTTGTACCCTCGCCAACATCAATGCTTGTAACATTTGTTTGATTCTTTAAGGATGAATCATAGTATCGAACACAATGTCTTCCTGCATTTTTTGCATCATATAAAGCTTTATCTGCACAATTAAAAAGATGATCATATTCTTTTCCACAGGTTTTAGTGTAGGCAACACCCACACTAACGGATAATTGCAAATTATTAAATGGTTCTGTTAAAGCATCAAAAATACGTTTAATGGTAATATCCTGAGACTTATGCTCCTCAAAAAATACAAGGAATTCATCTCCACCAATTCTTGCAATAATATCATTCTTTCTTAAGATACTTCTCAGCTTTAGGGATATATGCTGAATCACTTGATTTCCAAAATCATGGCCATAGGTATCGTTAATAATTTTTAAATAATCTAAATCTAGCATGAGCATAACATAATCTTTTTCTGTTGAAGCTAAGCTTTCCTTTATTCTTTTTTTCGCTGCTCCTACATTATAAAGTAAAGTTAAAGAATCATGTGTCGCCTGATGCTCTAACTCCTTTAATACTCTGCGCTCATTATTTATATCAATTAGCTTACCAATAAAGCCTGTTCGCTCTAAAGGCTCTCCAGCAAATAATGCACGTCCTGTAAAGCGTACCCAACGCTCTTCTCCTCCTAAAGGAATGACTAGCTCTTTACTAAATACAAAATCTGAAGGTGTTGTTTTTTTAATCAACTCAGAAATTTGATTTAGCTGCTCCTGACCAAATATTTTAAGTAAGCTTTTATCCTCCATAGGATTCATAATTAACTCCTCAATGCCTAGCTTTCTTTCACCAAAATCATAGGTCATAAGCATGGAAGGGTTCATGGTATATTCAAATTGGATTTCATGCGATAGCTCTGCAAAAAATCTTGTTTTAATTCTTTCACTTTCCAAAAGAGTTAATGTTCTAGCCGAAGTTGATAATTCCTCATCCTTCAAAATTTCATTTGTTACATGATTCATTTCCTTAGTAGTGTTCCGAGACAAAGAATTAATTTTTAATTCTAAGGCTATTTTATCCTTCATTTCATAAAGGCATTCTATTAATAAAGGATTGAACTGCCCACATTCACCATTTGCAATCATCTGTAAGGCAACCTCATGAGAAAAGGCCTTTTTATAAACACGCTCACTTGTAAGAGCATCAAATACATCTGCAATGGATACAACTTGAGCAGCAATTGGAATCTCTTCACCTTTCAGACCATCTGGATATCCTTTGCCATCATATCTTTCATGATGCCATCTACAAATTTGTCTAGCATAAACAATTAAATGCTCATCCTGAGGAATATCTAAATCATCTAGCATAAGTGCACCTAATTCAGAATGTGTTTTTATAATTTCATATTCCTCTGGTGTTAGTTTACCTGGCTTATTCAAAATTGGATCTGGTATAGCAATCTTGCCAATATCATGTAAAGCCGATGCTGTACTAATTAAAGATATATCCACAGGACTTAAATTATATTTATCCGTCTTGATAATTAAATTTTGCAAGAGCAATTCTGTGATTGTTTTAATATGAAGAACATGTAATCCACTTTCTCCATTTCGAAATTCAACAATATGGCTTAGAACAGTAATCATCAAATTGTTCATCTTTTCTCTTTTGAATATTTGGTCTGTAACCATATGGACTAGCTTTTTTTGCTTACTTACAAGCATAAGGGTATTCATAACTCTTCTTCTAACGATCCAAACATCAAAGGGTCTATTAATGAAATCTGTAACTCCTAGCTCGTAAGCACGCTTAATACATGAGGGTGCCGTTTCTGAAGAAATCATAATAACTGGTGTGTCCTTTATCCAATCATTACGATTCATAACAGCTAAAACCTCAAAGCCATCCATTTTAGGCATAACTATATCTAAGAGAACAAGGTCTATTCTTGAACCCTCATTTTGCATATAGGCTACAGCTTGAACTCCATTTTCTGCTTCTAATATTTCAAACTCATTTCCAAGCATATCTGCAAGCAACGAACGGTTCATTTCAGAGTCATCGGCAATTAATATAGTTTGTTTAAGCTTAAACATTTTTTCTTTCATACTTTATCTAACTCTTTCTATTTTTATTACAAAACTTTAATATTGCATTTTTCACAACATCAATTTCAATTGGTTTAGCAATATGGGCATTCATACCACAATCCAAGCATTTCTTCATATCATCAGAGAAAGCATCTGCTGTCATAGCAATAATTGGAATATCCTTATCAGGATGCTCAGATTTACGTATTTCTACAGTAGCTTCTAAACCTGTCATAACTGGCATACGAATATCCATTAAAATCACATCATAGCTTCCTGGCTTTGATTCGGTTAGCATTTCTACACAGATTTTTCCATTTTCAGCTCTGTCAATTGTTGCACCTATACTACTTAATAAAACCTCTGCTATTTCCCAGTTCAAATCATTATCCTCTGCAAGTAAAATATGATAGCCCTCTAAATTACTTTGTGGAGTATCCTCTACAGGTTTTTTATCATCCTTTATTTCATTTTTAACAAATTTTTTCAAACCATAATATAACGTCGACTTAAATAAAGGTTTAGATATGAAGCCACTGATTCCTGCCTTACGTGCTTCCTGTTCCATATCTCCCCAATCATAAGCAGAAACTAACAAAATAGGAATTTCATCTCCAAGCTCCTCCCGTATTCTTTTTGCAGCCTCTATTCCATCCATATCGGGTAGCTTCCAGTCCATAAGAATGACATCATAGCAGTTATTCTTTTTATGAGCTTGAATTGCCATATCTACCGCACCCTGTCCTGACAAGGTCCATTCACTATCAATACCAATAGACTTCAATGAGGATACCGTTGTTTCACATAGTAATTCGTCGTCATCAACTACAAGCATTTTCCAATTTGGAAGTATCATTTCTTCTTCAATTTCTAACGCCTTTTCTAAATCTAAGGTTATAGTAAAGGTGGTTCCTTTGCCCTTTTCACTTTCTACCTCAATTGATCCATTCATAGCATCAACAATATATTTTGTTATGGCCATACCCAAGCCTGTTCCTTCTGTTTTATGAACACGAACATTATCCTCACGAATGAATGAATCAAAGATGGTAGGTAAAAATTCTTTAGACATACCAATACCATTATCTTTAACCTGTATTATATTTCTTACAAAGTTTTCTCCCTTTGGAGACTCTACCTGAGATAATGCTATTTCAATCATACCCTCTTCAGAAGTAAATTTAATAGCATTTGATAATAGATTTAATAAAACCTGATTTAACCGAACACTATCACAATATACACTCTCTGTGATTATATCATGAATATAAATATCAAATTTTTGTTTTTTTGTTTTCATTTGTGGTTGAACAATTGTTGCAATTCCATTTAATATTTCACATAAAGAAATTTGCTCAATATTCAGAGTCATCTTTCCACTTTCTATTTTAGACATATCTAAAATATCATTGATTAATCCTAAAAGATGTTTACTAGAAATAGCAATTTTCTTTAAACAATTTTGAACATGCTCTTGATCATCAATATTACTTCTAGCAATAGCCGTCATACCTACTATAGCATTCATTGGCGTACGAATATCATGACTCATATTTGATAAGAATTCACTTTTAGCTTGATTGGCCTTAACAGCTGATTCCTTAGCAAACTCTAGCTGCTTAGTATTTTGTCTATTAAATTTAATATAAACCAAGAATATTCCCATTAAAACTGCAGCGATAACAATGCATGTAATCGTTGCCATAATTCCCCATTGAAAATTTAAATGATTAATTAAAACATCTAAGACATCATAATCCATTATTGTTACTAAATACCATTCAGAATAAGCAAGCTTTTCACAATAAAGATGTATTCTACCATCGATAGTATTCATGGCACTTGAATATATTTCATCCTTTTCCATTTTTTGAGTCAGCTCATCAATATGACGTTCAGCTTCCTCACTTGCACTATCCACCATACTATGAATTTGATCAAAGTAATTGCTATAGCCATCTACTTCGCTAGCGCTTCGAATAACGAAAGATCCATTTCTTCTAATAATATGAGAATATACAGTAGCTGCATCATCTCTATCCATAGATAGCATATTTACGATGTCCTCATTGGAAACTCCTGCAACTAAGGATAGACATTCTGTTGTCCCATCGTGCATAAAATATCCTTTGATAGGTACTGAGATAAAAATTAATCCATTATCTGTTACCCCATTTTCATCTACACCTTTACCAACAGCCACCTTTTTGCTTCCCTTACGAATGGAATCTCTAAATGGCTCAGGATCTGTTATATTGGCTTCCTTTCCTAATATCATATCCATATGCCCCTCAGCATCGTAATACGCTAAATATTCAAAGCCACGAGCCTTAGCATTGACTCTCAAACTTTCATTTAATGCCTCTAATTCTTCTGGTGTTGGCTTTGTATTGTTATCTAATATATTGGTTTTAGCTAGTGCGTCTACCATATCCATTTTTAAAGTTATGGCAGTCTCATACCGCTTGGCAACTTGACTCCCCATACCCTGCATATAAATTTCACTCGCACTATTGATAGTACTACTGCTATTTTTCGTCATAAATATACTCAATATGATAAACATAACAATAGATAATAAAACACCTACAATTATGCTACTAAGCATAGTTATGAATTGTTTATTTGTGTTGTTACGCTTCATATTCGCATTTGCTTTTATCATAAATATACCTCCAGACAAAATTTTATCATTATAGATATTTTACCATTTAATTTGACAATAAGCAAATAGATTTCATTACAGTAGCTTAGGTGTTTAAAAATAGAGTAGGAAAAAACCTATGACTTTCTACTTATTATAAAATTACTAGCAAAAAAACTCTACTAGTTTTTAAAATCCTAGTAGAGTTTCTTTGTCAATTTGGAATGGAATTAAAATCCAAAGTTATAATTAACCACCCATTTTCAAGCATAGCTGTGATACTTCCTTGATTCAGCTCAACCAACTCCTTTACAATAGCTAATCCTGCGCCTCCCTTTGTTTTCCGAGCATTTTCTAAGGTATAGTAGCGGTCAAAAATTTTTTGCACACCAACAGAATCTAATTCAGATGCAGGGTTAGAAAATATGATTTTTCCTGAAAGAGTTAAAGAGATTTCAAGCTCCTTTCCACCATATTTAATTGCATTATATATAAGATTATCAAATATACGAGTTAGCATTTCTCTATTGATGAACCGATATAATTTAATGGGAGTAATGACAATTTTAGGTTCAATATGATTTTCCTTAAATAAAGCAAAATAGCTGAAAAGAGCAGTCTCTAATTCTTGATTTAAACAAACAGATTCTCTAGTTATTTCAAGCTGTTCCTTTTGCTGCATAAAATCAAATAGCTGTTCAGATAAATACATTAAATCCTTAGTACGACTTTTAATAACCTTTATATATTTTGTTGAATTGCTTGTAACTGCTTCTTTTTCTAGAAGCTCAGTATAACCTAAAATCGCAGTTAATGGAGTTCTTAAATCATGAGCTACATTAGATATTACCTTTTGGACTTCATAATTACCAGAGTTATATTTTAATTCCTTTGCTCGAATAATTGAGAGGCTTTCATTCAATTCCACAACCAACGCCAAAAGATTTTTATCTCTAGAAGATACAGAAAGTAAAGCATTAGTTTCTTGGGCATGTATCCATTTGAGATCTCTTCTTATTTCTGATAAGGAATACTTTAATATATATAGCCTTCCTATTAAATAGCAAATGAGAAATAATAATATACAACCGAAAACTATACCAAAAGCTAACATAAATTAGCCCTCCTTTATTTTAAATCTTTTCTTGTAAACAAGAAGATACCTAAACCTGTACATAAGCCAGATAAGGCTATTAAAATGATAACGATGCTTCCTAAATTTAAAGGAATCCCAACAAGAATTGTAAAGGAAAATGCTGTGGGTAAAATATAAAGGATTCCTATTAAGAGATTACGCTCTGTACTGCTAGGATAGTTAGGATTTAAAATCTTTATCAGCTCCATCTGTCCTGTTACTGCATTCCATTGATAGGTTTCAATATATTCAGGAACAGAAAGTCTACCAATTATAAGTATAATAACTACAATCAAAGCAATGGAAAGTAAAAATTCTATTATAATCGCTACAATACGACTAGAACAAATAAAGGATATAAATGTAAAAATAGAAACTAAAGCGATAATTGTTATAATCTGAATAGCAATCCAATAAAATATAGTTAAAGCATTAACACTTGCTGCCCCAAGTAAAGGAATTCCTAAACAAAGAATAACAAATAAATATTCTATATAGAGAAGAAAACAAAGAACCATTATAAATAGCCAATGCGATAGATAGACACTATATCTTTTTTTGCCTATCATAATTTTATTACGAATTGTTCCATCAGAATACTCTAAGCCAATATAGAAACTTACGAAAAGTGTAGTAGGTATACTTATAAAGAACATTTGTATATGCAATAAGGAATCAATCGTAGATTTATTAATATAATTTCGCAAAACTAATGCCATTGGCATAATCAAGAAAATGGCAAGTAAGCTATAAAAAAGCTTATCCTTTTTTAATCGATAAAGTAAGGAGTGAAGAATCGTAATCATTTCTGATTTCCTCCTATCAAATTCATAAAATAGGTTTCAAGAGTCTCCTTATGTTCATGAAATTCCTGAATCACACAATCTCTTTTAGCAAGCTCTAATATAATAGAAGACATATTCACGTCTCCAAAGAGTGTGAATTCATTATCCTTTATCACTTCATAAGTCATTTTATTTTCTTCTAAAAATTGAACAAATGAAAGAGCATTATTAACTGTAACATCTATTCGCTTCTTTAACCCCTCATTTAATTTATCGCGACTTACTTCTCTTACAATTTTTCCTTGATCTAAGAACCCATAGTGTGTAACTATTTTAGAAAGTTCATCCAAATAATGGCTAGATATTAAAATGGTTATTCCTTTTTCTTTGTTTAATTTTAGAATCAGTTCTCGCATCTCAATAATTCCCTGGGGATCAAGCCCATTAATAGGTTCATCCAAAATCAAAAAATCAGGATTTGTTGTTAAGGCAATAGCAATACCTAGACGTTGTCTCATTCCTAATGAAAAATGCTTTACCTTCTTTTTTCCTGTATGATTCAATCCAACAAGTTCTAATATACTTTCAACATTGTTTGTCGTTGGTCTACCGAATATCTTGTCCTGAAGAATTAAGTTATCTTTAGCCGTCATATTTAAATAAACGGCTGGAGTTTCTACTATAGCTGACATTCGTCTTCTAGAAGCTACAATTCCCCTTTCCTTATAAGAGCATCCATATAAAACATAGTCTCCACCTGTAGGCTTTTGTAAACCACTAATGATACGGATTACTGTTGTTTTTCCTGCCCCATTTTTACCAATCAGACCATAAATTGCTCCTTGCTCAATTGTCATAGTAACATCTTGCAGTGCGAGAAATTTATGATATTTTTTTTCTAAATGTGTAACCTTTAAAACATAATTTTTCATAAAGTCTCCTTGTATATATTTGCAGTTTAAGTTTTAGATTATTTATGAATCTAGCTGCATAGATGTACTATACTAAAGAAAGGTTAAGATACTCGTAAAAAATAAGTTAAGATTTGGTAAAGGGTTAAATTAATTTATACCCAATCCCCCAAACCGCTTCTATATAATCCTCATTCGTTACTGTTTTTAATTTCCTTCTAATATTACTAATATGGACCTTTAATGATCCCTCATCACCATCTAGTGTTTCCAAATATAACAAATCTAAAAGTCTAGATTTAGAAAGGATTTGAGTCGGATTTAATAAAAATTGCTTCATTATAAAAAATTCTGTTTTTGTCAAGCTTATAGGTTCTCCTGCAACACTAAAAATGAAATGCTCAGTATCTAGCCTTAAGGCTTTATATTCTAAATAAGTCTTGGTCTGGGGATGCTCTCGCAATTGGACCTCAATTCTTGCAAGAAGCTCTTTCGTATGGAATGGCTTCGTTATAAAATCTCTTGCTCCTATTTGTAATGCCTGTACCTTGTCCTCTACTCCTGACTTAGCACTAATGACGATTATAGGAATAGCAGGATATTTTTTTATAAGCTCCTCTCCATTAATTCCTGGCAGCATAAGATCTAATAAAATTAAATCTACTTTATACTTTTCTAATACGAGCATAGCCTCAGTGCCAGAATAAGCATCCAAGGTAGTATAAGTAGAATCCAACAAGCTTTTAATCAAATTATGAATATCAATATCATCTTCAACGATTAATATTTTCTTCATCTTTACCACATCCTTATCGCTTCTATTATACTACAAAATAAAAAAAATGACCATTCTCTTACGAATAGTCAATTTAATATTTATACTAGTCTTTTACGAATGGTAATAAAGCCATATGACGAGCACGTTTAACAGCTATAGCTAGCTTTCTTTGATATTTTGCAGATGTTCCTGTAATACGACGAGGTAAAATTTTGCCTCTATCTGTAACAAACTTTCTTAATAAGTCAACATCCTTAAAATCAATATGCTCAATATGGTTTTGTGTAAAATAACAAACCTTTTTACGACCACGACGTTCGCCACGCTCTGGTTTACGATTTTGCTGCATAAATAATAATCCTCCTTTTAGTTTTAGAATGGTAAATCATCATCAGCTACATCCATATTGAAGCTTTGTGGTGCTTCTGGTTCTGGCTGAGGTGATGGTTGTGGTGTAGGAGCTTGATACCCTCCACCATAGCTAGGGTTATTATACCCTTGATATGTATTGCTTGGCTGCTGATAGCTTGGCACTTGCTGGCCATACCCTTGATTTGGCTGATATTGAGGAGCATTAGGATCTCTAGGCTGCAAGTTTTCAACACGCTCTACAATAACATCCGTAGTATAACGCATTTGATTATCCTGTCCTTGATAGGATCCTGTCTGGATTCTTCCCTCTACAGATAACAAGTATCCCTTCTTAATGAATCTAGAAATAAAATCAGCCTGTTGTCCAAAAGCTACACATCCTATAAAATCAGTTTGTTTGTTTCCATTTACATCTCTGCTACCAATACGGTCTACAGCAACAGTAAAACGCAAATTTGACATTCCTGATTGTGTGTAACGAATTTCCGGATCCTTAGTAATTCTGCCAATTAATAATACTTTGTTCATTAGATTCTCCTGTCTTATTCGCCTTCTGCAACAACAATATGACGAATAATGCTTTCATTATAGCCTGCGATACGAGTAAATTCAGAAATAGCCTTTGGATTAGCCTCTACAGACATCCACACATAATAACCTTTGCGAGAATGTTCAATTTCATAGGCTAACTCTCTTAAACCCCATTCCTTACATTCTAAAACCTTAGATTGATTACTTGTAAAAATATTATTTACATTAGCAACCTCGGTTTTAATAGACTCTTGGTCTAAATTCGCACGAAGAATATACATAACTTCATACTTTTTCATATTTTATACCTCCTTATGGACTTTTGGCCTAGCATAGCTTCTAGGCAAGGGCATTTATTCAAAAATGCTTGTCTATTATAACACAACTTTTTATTTTATTCAAGATATGCAAAGGAATTAGTTCACAAAACATTAGGCTTTTTTTCCAATGTATGATACAATGAATACGGTGATGTAAAATGAGTGAACTTTTAGCTCCTGCAGGTAATTTTGAAGCATTGCTTGCCGCAATATCGAATGGTGCAGATGCAATCTACTTAGGAATGCATCAGTTTGGTGCAAGAGCCTATTCTACTAATTTTAGTGAAGAAGATTTAGAAAAGGCGATTGCTTATACCCATTTAAGAAATGTTAAAATATATGTAACTGTAAATACTATACTATTTGAAGAAGAGCTACCCACTCTTTATAAAATGATAGACTTTTTAAATCATGTCAATATAGATGGAATCATTTTTCAAGACCTAGCCGTTTTAGATTACATTATTAAAAGATATCCTGATATAGAGGCACATTGCTCTACACAAATGGGGATTGATGATTTAGAAGGAACACTTCTTTTAAAGGAAATGGGGGCTAAAAGAGTAGTATTATCTAGAGAGGTTCCCATTGAAGAGGTAAAAAGAATCCGTAAAACAGCTAAAATACCAATTGAAATTTTTATACATGGGGCACTTTGTGTATCCTATTCAGGGAATTGCTTAATGTCTGGACTGATTGGCTATAGAAGTGGAAATCGAGGACGATGTGTTGGCTCCTGTAGGAAGCCCTACACACTTTCTAATGATTCAACAGGTGCCTGCTATAAAAACAGCTACATCCTTTCCATGAAGGATTTAAATACAATTGAGCATATCGAGGAATTAAAGGATATAGATTCCTTAAAAATTGAAGGTCGAATGAAGGAGCCTGCTTATGTTGCCAATGTTGTATCTACCTATCGTAAGGCGCTAGATGGTGGTTCCATAAATTCATTAAATCTATCTAAAACCTTTCAAAGAACCTTTACGAAAGGATATCTCTTCCATGAAGAAAAGAAAGAGATTACAAATATAGATAGACCAAACAATTATGGCCTTTTTATCGGTACGATCGCAAGTAATAAAACTGCCTTAGGATATAAGATAAAGCTTACCTCTCCTTTATATCAAAATGATATAATTCGTATCGCTCATAAAAATACGGATATAAATTTAACGGTAGCTAAATTATATGACGAAAAGAAAAATCTTATTTCTTCTGCTACATCCTATTGTTATATCCAAATGAAAGAGGATTTGACGATAGGAGATCAAATATTTAAAACAAAGGAATATACCTTTTATCAAGAATTGGAAAAAAGCTATCCCAAGGAATTTAAAAGATTTCCTATGGATTTTATAGTCTCTGCCTATGCTAATACACCTTTAGCCATTACTGCAATATGTAATAAACATCAGGTAAGCTTTAGTAGCTCAGCCCCCTTAGAAAAAGCAAAAACCGCACCAAGCACGAAAGAAGCTGTTGTCCAACAGCTTAGTCGATTAACAGACACGGTTTACGAGCTTGGAAGTATAGACTATTATGCAGACGATGTCTTTATTCCTGTAAAGCTTTTAAATGAGGCTAGAAGAAATATTGTAGAATTAATGAATCAGGAACGTTTAAAAAGAAGTTATCGAATACAAAAGCCTTCCTCTATCCTACCAATATCCTATCCATTAAAGGAGCCTGTTTTGGCTGTATATGCTACAACTGAGGAACAAGCTGAAGCAGCAAAGGAGTGTGGAATATCTATTCTATATACTCCTCAAAATACAATTCAAAGGAATAATACTACTTATCCTAAGCTAGAGGGAAGCGTCCTTGTTGGTGGGTATGGTGGCATTTATACCTATAGGAATGGACATGAATTAATCAGTGATTTCTCATTAAATGTCGTTAATTCAAAAGCCGTCTATCGATTACACTCCTTAGGTGTTCATCGTGTCACAATATCCTATGAGCTAAATAAAAAGCAGATAGAACAGCTCATAACCTCCTACTATAAAGAAAATAAGGGCTATCCTCATTTAGAAATGATTGTCTATGGACATACGCATCTTCTATATACAAAATATTGTCCACTAAAAAAATTTAATCTTTGTGGGGAATGTAAAAAATATCGTTATAGTCTAAAGGATGACTATGGTAGCTTTCCTATTCTCTCTCATAAAGATTGTAGTACCACCTTACTCAATGGGAAATGCTTAAATCTAATCGATGAATTAGATTATATTAAAAATATCGCCGTCTATCGATTACAATTTACAATTGAAGATAAGGAAAAGACCAAAAGCATAATTCAAAGCTTCAAAAGAAAGCTAGCGAAGGAAACCAAAGAAAGACTATTTGACTCTACAACAGATACAAGAGGACATTTTAATAAAGAGATTTTGTAAAGGCTATGGTATGGCTTCTAGAAAGAAGGACATACCATAGTTTTTTATTTTTATTAAAAAAGTTGTTCTAAATCATTTTTGATAGACATATACTACTAATGTAGAAGTACGCATGACAATTGGAGGATAAAATTATGAGAAAAATTAAGGTTGTACAATATGGTTGTGGTAAAATGTCAAAATATATTCTAAGATATCTTTATGAAAAGGGCGCTGATATAGTTGGGGCAATTGATATTGATCCAAAGATACTTGGACAAGATGTTGGTGAATTTGCTGACTTAGGTGTTAAGCTTGGAACAAAAATTGAAAGTGATGCAAATAAGGTATTAGACTCTTCTGCCGCAGATGTAGCTATCATCACTTTATTTAGCTTTATGGAAGATATTTATGAAGCGTGTAAGAATTGCTTAGAGCGAGGAATCTCTGTGATTACCACCTGCGAAGAGGCTATTTTTCCTTGGACTACAGCTTCTAAAATAACCAATGAGCTAGATTTACTAGCCAAAGAAAATAATTGCACAATCACAGGCTCTGGCATGCAAGATATATTTTGGATTAATATGGTCAGTATGGTATGTGGTGGCACGCATAAAATCAATAAGGTTAAGGGTGCATATAGCTACAATGTTGAAGATTATGGCTTAGCCCTAGCAGAGGCTCATGGATGTGGGCTTACAGTGGAAGAGTTTGAAAAGACTCTTGCCCATCCAACAGAAACAGTACCTTCCTATGCCTGGAATGCAACGGAAGCTATCGTTTCTAAACTAGGTTTAACCATAAAGAGCATTTCACAAAAAAATGTACCCTATACAATCCAAAAAGATCTTTACAGCAAAACCTTAGGAAAAACGATTCCTGCTGGACATTGCATTGGTATGTCTGCCGTAGTTACGATTCAAACACATCAAGGAATTCTATTTGAAGAGGAAACCATTGGTAAGGTTTATGGTCCTGAGGATGGAGATATGTGTGATTGGGAAATCCTTGGTGAACCAAACGTTAAATTCTCCGTAGAGAAGCCTTGTACTGTAGAACATACATGTGCTACGATAGTAAATCGAATTCCTAGTCTTCTTCTAGCAGAGCCTGGCTATGTTTCTTGTGAAGATTTAGACGAAATAAAATACTTAGCCTATCCTATAAACTTCTATATTTAAGCAAAAAAGAATATCTAGAATATTACATTCTTCTAGATATTCTTTTTGTTATCTCTATTAAAATCAAATATACAAGCAATCCTGCTTTTCTATGATTTTTCCATCTAGCTTTAAAAATACAAGAGCTTCTTCTAATATCTCTATAGCACGCTCACTCATCCGACTATAGCCTAAAAGTCCTACAATATGTTTAAAGCATCCATCCTTTGTAATACCATTACTTTTCTTTACAATTTGATAGATAGCATCCATCAGCTCTAAGGGATGTATGTGTTCAATAGATCTATCCTTAGAAATACGTAAAGGAAGAGCAACAATAGGGTGAAGAGAAAGAAAATCCTTATCCTTGTAAACTTCTAGCTCTGCTAAATCCTTTTCAAAATAATCACGAACCAATGCTGTAACCTTTGTTCGACCATACATAAAGCATATTCTCTTTAATAAATAATCTATATGAATGGGAGCTTCCTTACCTATAATCAATTCAATAACGTCTCTTGGTGTTTTTTGATGGTAAGCTTTACGGATTTCCTCTTCTGTCACCTTAGGATAGGTGGTAAAATTTTCTTCAAAAGCTTCTTCCTTTTTGATCAAAAATTGAGGACCATCTATTACTTCCTGACCATTTGAAACATCCTCTTTTAAAAAGTCAAGAATACGTTTTTGTTCCATTTCTCTATTCATAATCCATTTTGTTGAAAATATTCTTAAAAATCTCCAACCCAAACGCTCTAATAATCTTTCCTGAAGAGCATTTGCATCACTACAATTTCCTAGTTGATAGGATGGTCCGTCTATCATAATGGCTACACGATATTCCTTTGAAATTCTATCTAAAATTGCTATGTCAATGGTAAATGAAGAACATCCTACATGGGTATCCATCAAGTAACCATTCTGCAAAAGAAACTTTGAAACACTAGAAATAACGCCGTCCGTAGATTCAGCAGAAAATATCTTTGGATTAGATTGTGACTCAGCAAAGGCTAAATAGTCCTTGAGTAAAGCAACTCCTGTTGATTCTGTTTGTGTTAGCTTTATATCTGTTGAGCGAATAGAGCTTACAACAATTATATTTTCTTTAGCTCTTGTGATGGCAACATTTAAACGCTTTTCTCCTCCTAATACATTTAATGGTCCAAAGCGTTGATAAAATTTATGTTCCTTTGTGTAACCAAAACAAATACTAAAGATGATAACATCTCTTTCATCTCCCTGTACAGATTCTAAATTTTTCACAAAAAAGGGCTCCTCTATATGCTTAGTTAAATATAATCTTTTTTCTGGAAAGGCTTCTAATTGCTCATCAATTAAGTCTGCAATTAAATCTGCCTGAGCATTAGAAAAGGCAACAACGCCCAAGGATTTATCTGGTGTTCCTTCAAAATGCTTAAAAATCAAATCCACGACATGGTTTGCCTCAATCCTATTGGTCCTTGCCTTAACCTCATAGGTCCCCATTAAAAAATGAAAATCAACACCAAGACCATGCTGATGAGGCTTAGCCTGAGGGAAGGTAATAAGCTTATTATCATAAAACTTTTGATTAGAAAATTGAATAAGCTCTTCACTTTTACTTCGATAATGGTACTGTAATCTTTTTGTAGAAAATACTGTACTAGCTTTATCTAAAATGGACTCTCTATCATTTTCATACTCTTCCTCATCCTCTATGAGACTAGTAAAAAAATTAGAAGGTGGCATTTGTTTACTATCACCAATAATAATACACTGCTTAGCTCGATAGATTGCCCCTAAAGCGTCCCAAGCATAAACCTGAGAGGCTTCGTCAAAAATGACAGCATCAAACATATTTAATTCACTATTTAAATAGGTAGAAACTGATAAAGGGCTCATCAAAAAGACAGGCTTAATATCTAAAATCAAATCAAAAATTTCTTCTAATAATAAACGAATTGGCTTCTGTTTTCTAGACTTATTATATTCTTTAACTAAAATAGAAAATTTAGAACCCAGCATGAGACTCTCATCTGGTCGTTGATTAGAAAGTAGAGAAACGATGTGTGCCTTATTCGTTTCTAAATGTAGCAAATCTAAGCTCTTAAATTCTTTAAGAATTGTTTCTGTTTCAAGACTAGAAAATTTTCTTAAAATTGGATTGTAATTTAGCTCATATAAAATATTGGCTTGCCAATAGGAGGCTTCAAAATTTTTACAAAGCCTCTTTATATTCACCTTGTTTTCAATAGAATAATCTATAAATTTTATGAAAGAGTTTTTGTTAAGCTCTTCTAGAATTCCTAGTCTTTCTGTATGCACCTCTAATAATTCTATTGAATCTACCATATCCCTAAGCTTTAAATGTAGCTCTTCTACATCTGCCTCAATTAGATTGATGACTAAGGAATCAAAACGTGAAATATAGTTTTTTAAATCTAATGTATTAATCTTTTTAAATTGAATAACCAAATCCAAGCATAAGCTTTTTAAGGCAATAAATTGATCCTTATTTAAAGCTAAAGAGAATGGTAGTTTCATCAAGCTTTCTGCATCTTGATATAGGGCATCATATTCTACAGGACGATACTCTTCTGGAAGAGACTTCCTTAGCTTTCGTAATGCTAAAAGGTTTCTTTTATACTCTATAGTCTCCTCTAATTTATTTAAAATAATCTTATCCTGCATTTTTATCTTTGTATAAGATTTTATTTCTTTTTTGGCTTTGTGATAGCTTGGAGATAAGAATTTAAATGGCTTTTGAAGGGTAGTAGAAAAAACTTGAGTTAATTCCTCGAGTCCTTCTAGCTTTAAGATTCTTAAATCCATAAATTGATCTAAGGTGGAATTTGATTTATAAGCATTTCTTTTTTTGTATTGTTCTAGCTTTTTACAAAGAATTTCTCTTTTTTCCTTCTGAAAGTAATCTGGTAAAAAATAATTCAACTGCAAAATTAAATCTAAATAGGGAATCGTATCCACTATATCTTTATAGCTATGTATTTCTAAAGGAAAAGCCTTAGTCAGCATTTTTTTCATTTCAATCATCGCTTCAAAAAAATGACAAAGCTTTTCCAAATCCTGTTTTGCTTCATATTTTAAATACATAAAATCCTTAGAAATGAACCCATAAAAGGGACCTCTATGGTAATCATAGCCCAATGCAGAGGAATACATGACATACAGCTTTAATTTTTCATAGATTTCCATATATAAGCTGTAATCAATAGCTTCAATATTTTCAATAGGAAGGATAAAGTCAGGAGACTCTATCTTCAAAAAGGCAGAATAAATTTCATACAAGCTTTTCCCTATTCTCAAAATCGGCTCATGAAGCTTTGTTCGATATTCTTCTAATAAACTTGTCAAATAAACATACCTTTCTTCAAAGCTCAAAACATCGTGGGCTATATCATAGCGTGGTAAAATGGCAGTTTTATATAATTCCTCAATAACCTCCTTTTTATTTGCTTTATGAGAATGAAGTTCAAGAGCAAAGCTTTCTAGTCCTGCTCTTCTAAGATTTTCATAAACAACATGTAATGCAGCCTGCTTTTCAGAAACAAATAAAACCTTTTTCCCATTACCAATCAGGGTAGCAATCATATTCGTTATAGTTTGACTTTTTCCTGTGCCTGGTGGACCCTGTAAAACAAAGGATTTACCCTCTGCAGTATAGCTAATAGCCTCTAATTGAGATTGATCAGCAGCTACAACTGGATAAATTTTAAGTGAAGAAGCTGGCTTTGAGGATTGGACAGAGCCTCCTAAAAGAGCTTGAATATTTTCATTCTCTAATACAATATCCTTATGATTCCTTAAATCATTAAACATATTCATTTTTAAAAAGGAATAAATACCAATGGATACTTGTAGCTTTAAGCTCAAGTCGTAATTTGAAAGAAGCTTAGAAATCATACTCATATATTCGGAAAAGGTATAGATATTCTCATTATATTCTTCTAACGTAAGCTTATATTGCTCTTTTAAAAGATATGCTAAGGTTGGATTCAATACCACCTCATCCTCACTAGCCTTTAATCTATAGTGGGTTTGGTCTAAGGTGAGCTCCAAAGGAACTAACAATAAAGGAGCTAAATAGCTTTCCTGCTTCTCTTTATACTCTGCCATACCAAACGTCATATACAAGGAATTAATCCCTTTTTCTACCAAAGTAGATTTATATTCACGATAAATAGCCTTACAAATTTTTTCTAACGCATATCCTCTCTTATAGCATAAAAGATCATTTGCTTTAAGTATTCCTTCTGTATTATCCTTAACCTTACCTGTGGAATATTCCTCTATCGACATACCACTATCATCTATCGTTTTATGATATTTTTGTAAAACTGGATCTAAAGGAAATATAGATAAAGTGATTCCTGATGTAAGTTTATCAAAAATTGTTTCTATACTTGGTTGGTGTACCTCTATAGCTCGATAGCCTATAGATTTATAATTGATCAAACGATTTCGTTTTCCCAAATCTAAAAGATGTAAGCTTATATCCATTAATCTTTTTTCCATACCAACACCACCTCTGTATTATTATACCATTATATATCCCAATTTAAAGCGAAGAAAAGAAAAAAACAGATGACTTTTTTGTCATCTGCATTTTAATTTTCTATTATTGTAAATATAGAGACAATAGCTAATCCTAGGAGTAAGCAAATTAAAATTGTGAGCGCTATAAATGCTAGGCCTATAAAAATCTTCCAAATATGCTTTTCATTCATGGACATTACATACAAGGAAAGACAGCTTAAACCTCCAGATATTCCTCCACCAATTAAACCACCAACCAAAGGAAAACCAGCTTTACCTAGTGCTGGAATATTAGATAGAATCAAAATTAGTAAAAACGGCAAAATTGCTAGGGGCCAAACATAAGGTGGCTGTTTTGGAAATACAGGAATCGTTTTATCATCTATTGTAATATAGGTTCCCTTTAGCTTATTTCCTCCGTATACTATCTTCTTCTCCATCCCATCTTGTGTATAGACAAATGTCTTCTTGTCTATTCTTTTTAGTGGTTCATCGTTTAACTTTAGGGTTATTCTATTATTCCAAGGGTTTTCTTCAACCATTAGCTCCCTATCTTGAAAAATCACTTCATCTTTTATTCTTTTTTTCATAAGTATAGACCTCTTTCTTTCTACAAATTATAACTAATTTTGCTATAAAAATCAATGAAAAAAAAGTAAGCTTCTATTCTTTGTTAACCATATATAATATCCCAATTGTTCCCTGCCCACAATGTGAAGAAATGACACAACCAGCAACAGTACATAAAATAGGGATATCCCCTAAAAACTTTGAAATGTTCGCTTTTATATAATCGCAATACTCAAAAGCCAAGGAATGTGTAATCACTACAACATCTCTATCTAGTCTTGGTAAATCATTTTTCAACTGTTCTATCATACTGTCTAAGGCAACCCTCATTTTACCATGAGGCTTTTTAGCTACATGCATCTTTCCATCTCGTACAGCAATGATAGGTTTAATTTTTAATAAGGTTCCAAAAAGCTTTGCCATCCCCGAGCATCTTCCTCCCTTATATAAATAATCCATTCGTTCAATTGCAAATTGAGATAAAACACGCTTATTGTCTTTTTCTAAAGCCTCAGCTATTTCCTTAGCAGAAAATCCCTGATCCCTATACTTACAAGCCTTTAAAACTAGTAACCCTATCCCCGTGGATAGATTCATAGAATCCACAATAAAGATTTTCTTTTCGTCTACCTCTTTTGCAGCCAAAACGGCATTTTCATAGGTTCTAGACATTTGCTTAGATATACCTGTAAATAAAATTTCATCCCCAGCAGCAACATAGGCTTGGAAAACCTCAACAAAGGTATGCTGTGGTATAGCTGCCGTTTTAGGCAACTCATTTTTCTTCTCTACCAATTCATATAATTCCTTAGTCGTAATATCTACACCATCCTTAAAGGATTCATCTGAAAAATTAACGTACAAAGGTAACACCTCAATATGATGCTTTGTAATCGTATCTAAATCTAAATCGTTTGTAGAATCTGTAATAATATGTATCATATTCAAACCTCGTTTCTTATATTTCTATTGTATCATATTTTACAATATTTACTAGACCCTAGTTTGTAATCAAAAGAAAAAGGGCTTTAAAGCTCTTCTATTAGAGCTTAAATCCCTTTCATAGCCAATTATCTAAAATATCTTCCTTATGGATTTCATATTTTCCCTTATCGTTTGCTTTAGTAAATTCATATAAATATTTATTTACCTTTCGCTTGTTAGACGAGTTAATATCAAAATCAAAGGAAATTTCATAATTTAAGCGCGATAAAGCTTTTTCATATATATAATTCAAATTGGCAGTTGTATTTTTTTCACTAGAGATAACCTCATCAAATAATGCATCCTCTTCTAAGAGCTTCTCACTGAATCCTATCAGCTTTTTCTCCTGAATACCCTCTACGATAACGATGACATGCTTTAGCTGAATGAGTCTGGATTTTTGATCGGTATAATAGCCATTCCTAATGCAGTTTAACAAAAAGGAACTAACATTTCCACTAGCCTCATGAAAATTTTTTAGTACTAAAATAGAACTTGGATATGCCAAAATATGCTTAGATAAAATACCTTCATCCTCATAACCAATATATCCAGGAGGTGCTCCGATTAAGCTAGTTAGCATAAAGGAATCCTTATAGCCACTTAAATCTAAGCTTAAAACAGCCTCATGCCCGATATTAAATATTTCTCTACAGTCTGTAACCAAATCCTCTAGTCCTTCAGATATCCCATGATATTTTAATTTTAATAAAGGCTGTTCATCTAAAAGATGATTAAAATATAGCCATTTATATTTCTCTAAACTAGGGTAATGAAGGGTATAGGTATCCTTAAGTATTTTATTTCCTAGATAGGTTTGAATAGATACATCAACATCATCCTTAGTAACCTCTGTTTTATGAGCTATAGATGCAGAAGACAGCATATCATCTAAAATATCAATACATTTATCAGGTCTAAATTTATTTAAAATGGAACGATCAGATTCTGTAATTAAATACTTTAATACCTCATCATTCAAATGAACATTATGAAACTTTTCATAATTTGGACGTAGACCAAATAAGATATCTTCCGTTTCTAATAAGGTTGGCTCACTTACAAAGACAGTTTGGAATCTTCTTGCGAGAGCTTTATCCTTTTCAATTGTTTTATGGTATTCCTCTAAAGTGGTAGCCCCAATCAGCTTAATGCCATTTCTTGCAAGTAATGGCTTAAGCATGTTAGCTACATCTAAATTACCATCCGTTGTTGCTGCCCCTATAATGGTATGAATTTCATCAATAAAAATTATTACGTTCTTTTTGCTTCCAATTTCCTTTATAAATTTATCAAAGCGTTCTTCAAAATCTCCACGGTATCTTGTGCCAGCGAGCATTGATGTTAAATTTAATGCTAAGATAGATACCTCAGATTTTTCTTTGACTAGCTTTTGGGCATACCCCTCAACAATAGCTGTTTTACCAACACCTGCATTACCTATTAGTAATGGATTATTTTTATATTTCCTATGTAAAATAACATCTAATCTTTTTAAATATTCACTTCGGTCCACAAAGGTATCGAGCTCTTCATTTTTTGCCTCCTTTGTTATATTTCTAACAAAAGAGATTTCATTCGTATCCTGATGATCAAAATCATAAATATCCTTTACATCGGCAATCAGCTCATCTATATTCAATTCTAAGGCTTCTAAAATGGAACAGGCAATCGTATTTTTATTCATCAAAACAGCCATAAATAGATGCTCTTCTGAAATCAAATGATCTCCTGCTAATAATTTTGCCTGATGTAAAATTGCTTCTAAGGAAGCGTTAAATTCGCCTAAATCCTTTCGTAAAATAAAAACATTCTTTGTCTTTTCTTCGATTTCTTCTCTTGTGACATCATATTCATCTAATAAGAAATGACACAGACTATCCTCTGTCTCATACATTGCCAATATAAGAAATTCACTGCCCATAGTTTTTATATTATTTTGTAAGGAATACTTCTTCATCAAATCAAATACTTGCTTGGCTCTAGCATTTAATTCTTCCATGGTTACCCCTCCTCATTGATTTATTATATGCGCTAAAATTCTATTACATACACGAGAAATACGTTAAAAAAAAGAAACAAAATCCTCATCGACAAAGTATACAAATATAGGATATAAAACAGCAGAAAAGGAAGAATTCCTCAAGGAAAAGAGGCTGAACCATCAACCTCTTTTTTATGTCTATTCATCATTTTTATTTTTACTATTAGAAATTTTAGAAAATAATCCCTCTGTCATAAAATCATATCGTTCACATAGCTTATAAAACAGCATGGCTAGACAGGAAACCATAATCCCAACAGAAACTCCAGCAATCACATCCGTAAAATAATGCACACCCAAAATCAATCTAGAAAACATTACCAACGGAATAATCAAAGAGCACATGACATATAGAATATTCTTTTTTATTTTAGATAACGATTTTGAATGATAGGCTAGATACATAATGAACGGGTATAAAAAACCTACTGCCGTTGAGTGTCCCGAAGGAAAGCTAGTAGAATCCTCAGACATCCACCTTAAATCCATAAACGGTCTTTCTCTCATATAGATTTCCTTTAAGCCAACGTTTAAAATAACCGCCAATAAAATTCCTAAAGAAATACTAATCGCTCTGTAATCACATTTTGTAAACACTATAATCATACCTATAATTACAGCAATAACATAAAAATTGCCAAACTCCGTAATTATTCTAAAAAACCAATACCCAAAGCCATATTTTTCTCCTCGAATCTTATAACAAAAATCACGTACAGCTTGATCAAGCTCTAAAGGGTTTAACCGATTCAAATAAATAACAACAGCTAGGGTAATAAATGTAATGATACAAAGTAATATACCTACTAGCTTAATCCAAAATTTCCAACTATACTTATTCATATCTCACCAAATTAAAATAAACCTTTCCATGACTTATATAATAGGTAAAATAATCAATCAAATCATTTACCAAAGCCAATTCATGTCCTTCTGCATCACCTTGACCAATCAGCTCCCAGCCATAAATTTCAAATTCATGTTGTCTTTTTCTTTTGAATATTTCATCTAATTCCTCTAATAAATTATCTGCAATCTTTTGACATGAAAATAAAATAGAAAACCTGTTTTCTGTTTTAGAAACCTTAATATTTAAATCCTCTACCTCAGCCTCTAATAAATATAAACTAAATTCTTCTATTACTCTACATACCTTTTGATTTTCTACCATGCTTCTTTCTCCTTGTTAAAATTTTTTCTGCCAAAACGGTAACTAAGGCGGCTTCAAAGCCTGCACTTAACCCATTGTTATATAAATCAAAGCCTCCTTGAAGAGAGATAACTATGGGAGTAAATATAATATGAAGGGCACCAATCAGTAATCCATAAATGGCACCATATCTCCCCGCAATAGGAGCAACTCCAGAGGCAAATACAAACATCATGACTTGACTAACAGTTAAGGTATATTGATTTTGTATCGCCATACTAATCAATATAGTTATACCTGCTCCTATCCAAATGGGTAAGACATTTCTCAAATGTAGCCCATACCCTGTAAATCCTATAATTGCAAGGGCACTTCCAAATATTACACCATTTATCTTTACCCGAAATAGAATTGCAAGTAAGAATAACAAAAAGGAAAGGATTCCAAAATTCAAAAATACAGCTTCATTTCCAAACTCTCCACCATAATCGCTAATCAAACGTCCATTCGTTTTTAACAAGCTCCAATATTTTTTATATACATGATGATCATGAAGAAAGGCCACAAGAATATAAAACAGAGCCAAGAAAAGTAAAAAATAATAAAATATATGATATGAACTATTATCATAAAGCTGAACAGATTCCACCTTCAATCCAGCAAATCTAAATATTGCATAAAAGAAAGCCGAAAGAATTCCTAACGCAAACCCTGTATTATAAAGATTATATCCTTCATGAAATACAATAGTATGAGAAGCAAAGGCTGGAATTAAAAATCCTACAAGTAATCCACAGAATATTCCTAATGGAATAGAGATTCCTAAATGAAGGGAAAAGCCAAACATAGTATAACTAACCAAGGGTGAAATTCCTGTTGAAAAAAGAATGGTAATGATAAAAGATTTAAAAGGAATTTTTTTATAAAGGGAAAATAAAAATATACCAAGATAGATGGGAATCGTATTCATCATATTCTTCCCAAAAAAGGAAAAGCCCGCAATCATGATTAACCCCGAAAAAATAGGACCATTCATTTTTATTTTTAATAATTGCAAAAAAAGAATATTACAAAAAAGAATGGTAGATACATTAAAAAGGGTTGCTCCTAGACCTGCAATATATACATAATCTGTTATTAATATAGAGGGAGACTTAATAATTTCATAATACCCTTTAAATATTTGCTGAACTGGATGAAATACAAAGCCTTGTCCGTTCATTGCTCCTAAAATAGGTTCAATAAAAAAAGATAAGAGAAAAAGAAAAAATGCTAAAATCTCTAGATAATAGTTGTTGCGTAAATATGCAATCCATCTTTGCATTGTATCACCCCTTTATCTTAGTATTATAGCATTATTATTCACTTATTACTATGATTTAATTTATTTTGTATACTAAAACCTTTGCTCCCATAAAGCTTTTTACTAGCCTAAAGCCATAGTGCCTATAAAATCCATACCCCATAGTTTTTTTATTCTCTGTTATACAATACAAAAAATTCTTTTGATACTGTCGTATATGAAGAATCATTGCATCTAAAAGCTTCTTTCCTATGCCCTTCCCTTGATAGTCCTTTGATATATTCATATGAAAAGAGCATTGATAGGTTTTAGTTATATAAAGATTAAACCATAACGAAAGTCTAGAAAACAATCCTAAATATATTGCATAAGATGCAATTTTAGGAATCCATTTTTCTTTCATTTCCTTAAAATATAATTTATCATTCAAAGAACAAACACCATAGCCTATGACCTTGCCATCCACTTCAGCAACAAAGGCATGCTCTGGCTCACTTTCCAAATAATAATCCAAAAACAGCCAACAGGCAACATTAGTTTGATAGCCCTTCTTTGCTGTTTTTTTACAAATAGCGGCTACAGAAGCATAATCCTTTTCTAAATACTTTCGTATTATCAAATAGACATCACTCCACAGGCAAATAAAATTAGCAATAGAATACCTAAAGCAATACGATATATGCCAAAGACCTTAAAATCATGCTTTTTAATGAAGCTCATCAAAAATTTAATAATAACCATAGATACAGCAAAGGCTACAATAGAGCCAATCAATAGTAAGGTAATATCATTCGCTGTAATGGCCTCTGCCTGAAGAACATATTTTACTCCCTTTAAAAGAGAAGCTCCAAACATCACGGGAATAGATAAAAAGAACGAAAACTCACAGGCAACCTCACGATTACACAATATGAGCATTGCTCCTAATATTGTTACACCACTACGAGAGGTCCCAGGAATTAAAGCCAAAAGCTGAATAGCCCCAATAATTAATGCTGTTTTAAAAGTCAATTGTCCTACATCTGTAACCTTAAATGTTCTTTTTTTATTCCATAGCTCCATCACAATAAATAATACACCATATAAAATTAAAGTAATAGAAACCGTAATAGAATTGTAAAATACAGAGTCTAACCAATCGTCTGCAATAATTCCTATAACAGCTGCAGGAAGACAGGCTACGAATACCTTTGCCCATAATAGCCAAATATTTTTTTTCTCTTCCTTCGATTTTTCTCTAGTTGGTTCCTGTAAGGATTTCCCCCAAAAAGGATTAAGCTTATTAAAGAAGCAAGCAACTACGGCAAGGATAGCCCCTAATTGTATTGCTACTAAAAAGAAATCCCAAAAGGCTTTACCACCATCAAAAATATCTTGTACACCTAGAAATTCTTCTAAAAGAATCATATGTCCTGTACTACTAATCGGAAGCCATTCTGTAATCCCCTCTATTATACCAAATAAAACTATTTTTAAAATGTTTAAAAGTTCCTCCATATTAAACCTCCAATTCCTTTAAAATCGCCTCTAATTTTGGCATTATTGATTTTAAGGTTTCAGGCTCAAACGGATTCTTTAAGGAAACAGCCTTCATCAATTGAATAAAGGATTTCGATCCTCCTAGCTTACATAATTCATAATACATATTCCAAGCCTTTTCATGATTCTCTCTATCTAATAAAAGAAATTGGAAGGCACAAACCTGAGCAAGGGTATAATCAATGTAATAGAATGGGTCATTATAGATATGTCCTTGACGATGCCAATAGCAGCCACGTTCATAATACTCAATTCCATCATATTTCTTCCATGGTGTATACTTCTGCTCTAACTCATGCCATTTTTCTTTTCTCATTTGAGGTGTAGCCTCAGGATGTTCATAAACAAAATGCTGAAACTCGTCTACACATACTCCATAAGGTATGAAGGTAATGGCCTCACTCAAATGCTTAAATCTATATTTATTACTATCCTCTGAAAAGAAAAGTTGCATATAAGGATAAGCAAAGAATTCCATACTCATTGAATGTATTTCGCAAGCCTCTAGCGTTGGCCAATAGATATCAGATACTGGTAAAAGCTTAGAGGCAGTATATACTTCAAAAGCATGCCCTGCCTCATGAGTCAAGACATCCACATCACCCATAGTTCCGTTAAAATTAGAGAAAATGAAGGGAGACTTATAATCTGCAATCATCGTACAATAGCCACCACCTGCTTTTTTGGGCTTAGTCTCCAAATCCATGAGCTCATGCTCTATCATAAAGGTGAAAAATTCATTGGTTTCCTTTGATAATTTAGAATAAAAAGCTTGGGCACTTAAAACAAGCTCATCCTTAGATTTCCCATGACTAGGATTGCCATCCTTATAGAACATAGGAATATCGTAAGATTTAAAATCATCTATGCCAAGACGCTTAGACTGTGCCTCAATAATTCTTTTTGCAACCGGCACAACATATTCTAATACCTGTTTGCGATAGGTACTTACTTCCTTTGCAGTATAATCACTTCTACCTAATCGCAAATATCCAAAATCTGTATATGTTTTATAACCAAGTTTTTTAGCCATATTCGTACGGATATGAACTAATTTGTCATATATAGAATCTAATTTATCCTCAATAGACTCCATGAATTCCGCTCTTTTCCTTTCAGCAGCTTTTCGTGTTTCTCGATCTAGACTATTAGAATAAACATTCATTTGACTTAAATTATTTATTTTACCATCAAACTCGATTTTTGCAGAAGCTAAAAGTTTAGAATATTCCGTATTTAGCTTAGCTTCCTCAACTAGGTCATTCATAATTTTCTTATCAAATACTTTTAACTCAAGCTCCCATTTCGTAAAGCATTGCTTAGTGAATACCTTCTCTAAATCATTTCTAAACTTAGAAGCTAAAACTACCTCTAAAAATTCGTTCATGACCTTTAAAAACATTGGAGAATTCTCATTAAAAAAATTGATTTCCTTTTCATAAAATTCATCCTCTGTATTGATACTATTGCGTATAGAACAAAGCGTCCCCATAGTAGAAAAATGCTCATTTAGTTCTAAAACATTTTGCAATATGTTTTCTGCGGCCTTAGAATCTTTCGCTATTAAAAACCTATTTTTGGCATCCTCTATAGTCTCTATAATTTTTTCTATTTCTGGACGTGTATATTTATACTCACTAAATTTCATATAATTCCTCCAAGTCTAAAGATGCATAAGCATTTAAGCTTAAGTCATCACATTTTTTAAATTTTTGATATTGATAATAACCCGCAACAGCAATCATTGCTGCATTATCTGTACAATACTTAATGGATGGGATACAAATTTCAAAATCTGTATTATCTTTTGTAAACCTTTCCTTCAAGCCTTTATTTGCAGAAACTCCCCCTGCAACAATAATTTGTTTTACATTTTTTTCTTTTGCTAGACGAAGCGTTTTAGATACCAAGACCTCTGTTACAGCAGCCTGAAAGGATGCACATAAATTCTTAGGATCTACAGATTCTCCTCTTTGTTCTTTATTATGTACTAAATTAATTACAGCACTTTTTAATCCGGAAAAAGAAAAATTATAAGACCCTTCCTCTAAATATACTCTAGGTAGAGCATAGGTATCCTCTCCTTCATGTGCAAGTCTATCTACATGTGGTCCACCTGGATACGGAAGTCCTATGACTCTTGCCACCTTATCATATGCTTCACCTACTGCGTCATCTAGAGTCTCTCCAATTACTTCAAAATCAAAATGATCCTTCATATAGATAAGCTCTGTATTTCCACCAGAAACTAATAAAGAAACAGCAGGAAATTTCATCTCATGCTCAATTGCATTTGCATAAATATGACCCGCTAAATGATGAACACCAAGGATTGGTTTTTTATAAAGTAATGCAAATGCTTTGGCTGCATTAAGTCCTACTAACAAGGATCCAATGAGTCCTGGTCCCATTGTTACAGCGACCAAATCTATCTCTTCTGGTTTAACCTTTGCCTCTTGAAGCGCCTCTTCAAAAATCATAGAAACCTGATAAACATGATTTCTAGAGGCAACCTCAGGAACTACTCCACCAAATTTTTTATGAATATCAATTTGTGAATGAATCGCATTGGATAACACCTCTTTCCCATCTCTTACTATAGAAACAGAAGTTTCATCACAACTACTTTCAACTCCTAAAACTAACACTATAACACCTCTTTTACAACAAGATAATATTTTTCTTCTTTAAAAGTTCAACATCCTCTTTAGGCCAAAGAGAGGCCTGTACCTCGCCAATATGTACCTTCTTTAAAAAAAACATACATAATCTAGATTGACCTATTCCTCCACCTATAGTATAAGGTAATTTATGATGAAGTATGTCAAGTACATAAGGATTATTTAACTTATATTCTTCTTTTTTCCATTTTAATTGCTTCATTATACTTTCTTCATCTACACGAATCCCCATAGAGGAAAGCTCCAAGGCTATATCTAACTCTTGGTAATAAACCAATATATCTCCATTGAGTCTCCAATCATCATAATCTGCTGCTCGCCCATCATGTGGCATACCATTTTTTAATGGTCCACCAATTTGCATAAGAAAGACGGCTTTCTTTTCTTTACAAATTTTTCTTTCTCTTTCTACAGGAGATAAGTCTGGATACATTTGTTCTAATTCTAAAGTAGTAATAAAGTATATTTCTTTTGGTAAGGTAGGAAGAAGTTTTGGATAAGCCTTACAAACCTTTTGTTCTGTTGTTTTTAAAACCTCATAGATTTTACAAACCGTATCCTTTAAATACTCTGTGGTTCTCTCTTCTTTTTTGATAATTCTTTCCCAATCCCATTGATCTACATAAGCTGAATGAATACTATCTAATTCCTCATCCTTACGTATAGCATTCATATCAGTATATAACCCCGTCTCTTCAATAAAACCATAGCTTCCTAAAGCATTTCTCTTCCATTTAGCAAGACTTTGTACAATTTCTGCTGGCTCTGACAATGACTTGAGGTGGAAACTTATTCTTTCTTCTACCCCATTTAACTCATCATTTAAACCAGAGGAAGGCAAAACAAATAGAGGTGCAGATACACGTATTAAAGAAAGTGCCTCAGCTAAATCTTTTTCAAAGGTATCCTTAACAAACTTTATTGCCTCTTCTGTTTTTATTAAATCTAGTATTGGTTTATAATTTTCTACTAAAAATAATCTTTTCATAATATCCCTCGATTTTTTTATTATATCATACTTAATACTGTTTTTCACTAAAAACCAAAAAAAAGACATAATACGTAAAGTGCATGTCTTTTCTTTCAAAAAGAAAAGGGTATGGGAAAAATCTATTGTCCATTGATACCCTAATTCTAATAAATAATTTATTTCAGCATATAACGTTGAATCTGGACCGATTGTTCTATTTGGAAAAACTTTAAAATTTGCAACCATTTTGGAACGGTCATTTAAAAATTTAGAGTTCATAGCCTTCAGCATTAGAAATTAATAAAACCCAAAACCAAATTCTCCTGCCATGGCTACATAACCAAAGTGCCCTAAAGCACCACCGACAACTCCTAATAGCATCCACCCTGCAAGCTCTCAACCTTCAGCTCCACTTTTTTGGCAATATCATACGCTACATCACCACCTGCAGTTGTAAGTGAAACTGCTCCAATAATTAAGTCCAATAGTGTCAAGGAAATCGCAAAGTGTCCCATAGAATCATACCGAAATGGATTTATATTACCAATAAACGTTTCTGAATTATTTGCTCTTCCATCAGGATTACATGCACTATGATTTCCCCATGCATCACATTTATATTTTACCACAATTTTTCCAGTATTGTCTATAATTCCTAAAATGATTTGATAAACATCTCTAATATAGAAAAACTTTGTACTATTATCTTTTATAAATCCATATAATAATCCATTTTCATCATATAAGAAATATAACTTATAAAAATTGCTTTTTTCTATAATTAATCTATTAACTGAATAGAAATATACTATAGTTATGCCTTTATGTGTTTTGCTTATTCATAAAACATCCCCTTAAATTTACCACTATTCTTTATGAATATTTAAATATTAATTTTAGTATATTAAATTATCTTAGGTGTTACCTACTAGCTTTAAATAACTAGGTGTGTATACCAGCTTTAAAATTGAATAAGTGTACACAAAGAAAAAACACCTCGCTTTTTGATATAATGGAGTTGTCCTAAAAACCATATCAAAGTGAGGTGTTTTATGTTAGATTTTGAACTGTTAAAAAAATCAAATATTAAAGCGGATAAAATAGACTTAAATAAGTCATTTACTAGTTTTAATTCTAACACTTGTAATCTTATCATAGAATTGTTTCTAAAGAAAGAGGAAAGTGTAAAATGTCCTGTCTGTGATTCTTCTAATGTTCACATTAAAGGCTCTAGAACTAATCAAATAAAAAGTACTACTTTAGATTCTAAAAATGTTATATTCAATGTTCATAGAAGAGTATATAAGTGTGAATGTGGATATAGTTTCACTCAAGAAAATCCAGTTAGTTATGAGAATAGACGTATCTCTATTCAAAAAGAAATCATGATTTTAAATGCTTTAAGAGATAAAACTAAAACTTATTCTTCTGTAGCTAAAGAATATGATGTTTCTGTTTCTTATATAGTTAATCTTTTTGATACTAAAGTAGATTTAAGAAGATTGTCTTTACCTACTGTTTTATGCATAGATGAAGTCTATGCTAAAAGGCTAGTAAAAAATTCTTATTGTTGTGTTCTATATGCTCCTCAGTGGAGAAAGATTGTAGATGTTATAGACTCAAGAAGAAAGTTTGATTTGATTGATTATTTCTCAAGAATCCCTATGGAAGAGAAAAACAAGGTAGAATTCATTAGTATGGATTTATGGGATTCTTATAGGGATGTCATGAAAAAATGTCTTCCTAAGGCTAAAATTAGTGCTGATCCATTCCATGTAGTAAAGAATCTAGTTCAATGCTTTCAAAAAATAAGAATTAAAGTAATGTATCGTTATAAACATTTAAAACAAGAAGGTTCTAACTATTATTGGCTTTACAAGAAGTTTTGGAAGTTCTTACTTACAGATTTATCTAAACTATCTTATGAACCAATTAAAGTAACTAAATCAGGAATGTTGATGAGTAAGTATGGCATTGTAGAAAATATGCTATCTTTAGATCCTACTTTAGCTTTAGCTTATGAGCTTAAAGAAGAATACAGAAACTTTGTGGCTACTGCTTCTATAGATACTGCTTTAGTTGAATTAGATACTCTTATATCAAAATTCAAAGAATCTAGAATAAAAGAATATTATCCTTTTATTCATATTATGGAAAATTGGCATGATGAAATTATTAACTCTTTCAACAAGATGAATAATCATAAAATCACCAATGGTCCTATAGAAAGAGTAAATAGAGATATCAAAACTATTTTTGGTATTTCTTTTGGTTCTACTAACTTTAAAAGAGTTAGAAATAGAATCATATATTCTATTAATGAAAACTCTCCTATTCTAGCTTGGAGAAAGTCTAAATCTAATAAAAGATTAGGTAAAGCTAGAGGCAAGTATAATACTAAAAAATAATTTAATTCAAAGAAAGGTTGATATGGTTTTTAGGCACTTAAAAAGGTGCGTCCAAAATGTGAACACACCTTTTCATTTAAAGCTAATACCTAAACTTTTTTATAGTTGGCACACCTATACCTCTTTAAAGGTTACACCTAGGCTTTTTTAAAGTTGGTTTCTCCCCCCCCACACCCCTACTAATTTAAAGTGCCATTTTGCCCGACACAACAAAACAGCCGCTTGCAACACAAGCGACCGTTTTATTAAATTATTAAATAATTAAACTTTTTTGACTTTTCCGCCCGTCAAGGCAATCATTTTTATTGCTTCAAGCGAAAAATCCTGCGCTTCTACAATCAAAGGCTTTGAAAGCGATCCGCGGGCAAGCACCTTAATATAACCAACAGAAGCGGGAATTAACTGTTTTTCTTTAAGCGTTTCGATATTGACAATTTCATTCTTCTCGAAGTTTGCTGAAAGCGTGTCAACGTTAATTATACCTTTTTTACCGCTCTTGGAAAGCTTGGGAGCCGTTGCGTCTTCAACATTTTCGATCAGAGACATAGCCACCTCGTCGTCAATAATGCTATTGACCTCAGCCGCGGAGATAAATTCACGACGGTTCTTGTCAACTTGACGTCGGCTATACTTACGCATAAACGTCTCATAATCTTCTTTAGAAACAAGCTCTTTAATTAATTCGCGCTGTACAAGCGATTCCGTTGTATCGTAAGGCTGATAATAATCTACGCCCACATTTTCACCTGCACTTAATCCCGCTTTTTCGGCGGCGGCTTTTATAAGGTCTACCGCATATTTAAGTCTGCGGGTATTCTTGATACGATACAGGCACGGCACTTCGGCATATCTTTTTGCAAAGGACCGAACAACTTTATACTTTGTTCCCTCATATTCGTCGGGGTCAAGCGCAAGATACATACAGAGCGTCTTGCCGCGTATTACAAATTTTGCGAACGGAGCTCTGCCCGCATTTATGCTGTCATAGTTCCAAGAAACTCGGCTCCTGGTCTTTTCATAACTTAAAACCTCATTTTTTAATTCGGTGTAATAACCTTTAACATCGTCCGAAGATTGAATAAGTTTTGCCGTAAACGATTTTTTATACCGTACAACTATCGCAAGCCCCACGCTTTCGTCTTTACCGATTAATATTCCGAAAGCCTCGTCATCTGATTCCGACAGGGGAAGTGACTCCTCGTTATCATCCTCTTCCTCAGGTTCTTCCTCTTCAAGATCATCCTCTTCTTCATCCTCAGGCTCGGGTTCGGGCTCTTCTTCAACCACCTCTTCCGCCGTCTCGGCAATAGCAAGCGTTTGCATAGACTCGTCGTCCAAATCAATAACTCTGCCATTTTGCTCAGGCTTTTCATCCTGCTTAGCAGATTCATTTTGCAAATTATAAATATTGGTGACATTAATAATGTTTGTAGCTTGTTGTTCTTTCTGTTCATGCTGTTCGGAAATCTGTTCAGCTTTGTTACTCTTCTTTTTCCCAACGGCAAAATAGATAATGTTGGCAACAAGAAGCACAAGCGCAAGACAAGACAAGCCGATTACGCCGTATAATTGACCCGCAGGGTACGCCGCGGCTAAAAACAGCGGCGCAACAGACGCTAATTTTACCCCGCCTGACTTTTTTTCTCCTTCGCCTTTCTTTGCGTCGTCACCCGAATTGTCGGGAGTGTTGTCGGGTGAAGTTCCGCTTTTGCTATTCTTCTTTTTTCTGCTTATAACCTGCGCAACCAAGGCAACAGCGAGCAATCCGCTCACAACACCGAGCGCAATTATGTAAACGACCAGAGTTGAAGCTTCCTTAACAAATATGAATTCACTGAGCGTATCCGATACAATAATAGCGTAGCCGTCTTTTATCGTAAACTGCACTTCCTGCGCCTTTCCGTCGACCATCTGATAAATCTTAAATCCGTTATCCGAAAGGGTTTCGGGAATGAGAAGTTTTATTATTACGTCTGACGTCGGCTGAACAATTTCGTCGCCGCGTTTAAGTACGACCTCATAAATAACTTCTATATTGTCGGAATTTACCGCAGAGGAATATTTGGCATAATCTTTCTCGTCAAGAATGTTAACGTAGATCTTCAAGTCGGGGTCAAAACCGTTTTCGGAAGAAATATCAACCTCGTTACCTTTACTGCCATCTCCCGTTATCGTTATATCAATCTGAGAAGATTTAATCGTCAACGTTGCATAAATAGTCCTTGTAGTCTCTTCGTGATTTTCGTCACCGGCGCAGGTAATTACCGCATAAACCTTATAAATACCCGCATTTGTCTGCATGTTGTAATCGCTTGCAATGCTTCCATCTTCATTCTTGTAAACAATAGTTGCGCCTTCGGGCATTGTACCGTAAACCGCTATACTGCGCTCCTCGCCGTTGAACAAAAACGATGCGTCGTCCATTTTAATTCCGCTGAGGTCATAGCTTGCCTTAGCTATAACAATCGTAGCCGTTATAGGATCGGAAACAGTATATTTATAGTTGTCGCTTTCCGTACAGGTGAACACGACTGTTACAGTATACGTACCGGCGTTAACGCATTCCGCAACGGTTGAGCCGTCCTTGGTATAAGTTGTTGCAACCTGAACATAATCGGGCAAACCGCTTACATTATTAAGATTGGCTGAATGCTCCTTCCCGTCGTAAACGAAGTTAAATTCACTCTGAACAAAGCCCATATCACTGAAATCGTAGTTCGCTTTGTTGATTTTGAGCGTAGCCGTTCTTGAAATTGTTGCCGCCGAATAATTTCCATCACCCGCAAACGTTATCAGAGCATAAATTACATACGTTCCCGCATTTTTCTGACTGTTATAACCCAACGTATCTTCCGCATAGCCGCCAACCGACGAGTTATCGGCTCTGTAATATTTAACCGTGAACAGTCCGTTATCGGGAATACCCGCAACGTTGAGCTCATAATACGACGCGTTGAAAGTCTGTTCATCATTGCTGAAAGTAATTCTGCTGAAATCGTAGTCCGCCTTGTTGATTTTAAGTGTAACCGCAACTGCCTTAGTTGTAGTTAAGTAGTTTGAACCTGCGGGCGCGTTATAACGCAACACTGCAACTATTTCGTACGTACCCGCGTTGGTTTGTCTGTTATAATTAGCAACTGCCGGGTCATAGCCGTCAAGCTTGTCCGAATCCGCCTTGTAATAGCCGACAACTTCAACGTCCTCGGGGAGCTCGCCGAACTCAACGGCAAATTCGTTTCCTGTATAAACAACGTCCTTGCCCGTCAGCGTTATTCCGTTAAAGGCGTATTTAACTGCTTTTATAACAATAGTAGTTGTAACCGTCGCCGTCGTTTCGTTATGGTTATCGTCCGCAGCCTTGGTCACGGTTGCCGTCAACGTGTAAGTTCCCGCGTCAACAGGCTTACCTTCGATAGCATCAACGCCATTTGAATATGCGTAAACAACACTGACGCCCGAAAGCAAATTCGACGAAAGCGTAACCTCGTGCGCGTTGCCGTTATAGTCGAATTCGTACTGCTCTTTGGCGAAAGTAATGTCTGACAGATTGTGTGCAGCCTTTTTAATAATAAGTTTAGCGGACATCTCCCCAATGGCTTCGTGATTGCTGTCAACCGTAAATACGGCGTAAACCACGTAACCCTCTTCATTGGCGTTTGTGTGAGCGTTGTAATCGCTACTTGTATTATCTGCGTTCCAGTAACTAACCGTTACGCCTTCGGGAAGCCCCGAAACCTCGATAGTAAACTCTTCACCCGTATAAGTCTGTTCAACGTCCTCGAATTTCAGATTTGTAACGTCATAGCTTGCTTTTTCAATAGTAATTGCCGTCTCTCTTCTGCCGTTCTCGCCTGTACTATCGACAAGCTCGTAATTTGCAGTATCTTTTAAAGTTATAGTTGCGACAACCTTATATTCGCCTGCATTTATGACTGTATTGACATTACTGCCGTCCTTAGTCACAGCATAAGCTACGTTAACAAGGTCTTTAACAGCGTCGTAGCCGTTCAACGCAGCCTTGTCAAGAATATCGGCTTTTTTATCGTTGCCGTCATACACGGCGTTGTAATTGCAGGACAGCCCGGCGCCGCTTACGTTTACCTGCGCTTTTGTTATTTTTACATTAAAGTAATATTCATCACTTGCGCCGTAAATATCATAGTTTTTGACGCTGAGACGGTAATACACCTTGTAATCACCCGCGTTGCGGGGAACAATTCTTGTAGAAGCGGTATCCATATCATTCTTAGTCAGATAAGTGGACTCGCCCCAACGAGCTAATCTGAATGAAATTTCAGCCGTGTAATAGCTGTCGTAAATTTCTTGATTCCAGATGCCCGTTCTTTCAACTTCGTCTGAATTGCTGAACGGATACGTGCCTTCGGGAAACTCATACAGATGCAACTCCTTATCGTACACGTGTGCATATTCTTGCCCTTTGATTTTATCGTCAATAGAGCTGAGTTGCGCATTACCAACCGTAAAGGTGAAAGTGCGCTGGAACGCCTGATAGGTTACACCAATGTCATCTCCGGCATTGGACGTATAGCTTGCAACCGATACCCGAAGTGCGTAATCGCCTGCGGGCATAGAATTGTTGATGTAGTTTGCAAATTCCGAACGGCTAAACTGCCCTCCGATTTGCTTATCAGCCTGAATAATATTACCCGAATAAAGAGTAAACGTAATCAACTTGTCAGCCGAGCCGTGTTCAAGCGACGGCGCTTTTGCCGCGCACACCCCGTCGAACGTCCAGCCGTCAATACCGCCGTACTCCTTATTACTGTCTTCGGGGTCAAGCAAGCCGTTGTTTATGTCTACAATGTACCACGTCTTGGTTATAATCGCCTGATTGCCGTCTTGCGATATTTCTATAACCATATTGCGACCCGCTTCAAGCGTTGTAGAGCTGACGTACTTATAGTTTCCTTTTGCGGCTTCGGTAAGCGTTATAGTTGCCGTTGCCGTATACTTACCGACATTCGTTCCCGTACACCCCTCGTAAACCACGGAAGCGCGGTCAACATCAGTGTTAAAAATCTTAGGAATAGCGCCATTATTAAGGACTATTGTCAGCGAAGTATTTCTGTATCTAACTATTGAACGGATCAACTCCCCACTCCCTTCAAGGGTCAGAGAATAATCAGTCTGCCGTTCGTTAAAATAATAGTACTTGCCGCTTGCGTCTTTGTAAACCCAACCGGTGCGGAGGTTACTTCCGTATTGATCAAGCGTCCAGTAATAGTTGTCTGCAAGATCGACTTCATAGGGCTTTACGGTTATGTTTACCGTTTTTCCCTCCGCGCCTGTAAGCGTGTAATTCTCATCTTTCAATTCGAATTTGAGCGTTGCGGTGTAGCTGCCGGCATTGATAATTTGGTCTTTGCTGAATACAATTTCCACGCTTACTATATTCTCGTCGTAATTGCCTGTAACGACAATATCACTCGTATGGTCGGCATTGTTAAATTCAAACTCGTACTCGGTCTTGTTGAAATTAACGCCGTCTACGCTATAATTTTTACGCGAAATAGTTATAGTAGCCGTAACATTTTTAGACGTATCGTTATGGTTAACGTCGCCCTCTTTTGTAATTGTAGCGGTTACGGTATAAGTACCGGCGGCGGTCACGGAGCTTACAGGACTGCCGTTTTTGGTATACCCATAAGTAACGGTAACTCCGTTTTCGTTTTCAAGCTTTACGTTGTGCACCTCATTGGGTTCATATGTAAAAGTGTATTCTGTTTGTTCGAAACCGTATGCGCCGAGATCCCAATCCACCTTATTGATTACGATTGTCGCGCTCCTCGTTTCAGCGGAATGATAATCATTATAATTGCCGTTGCAAGTAAGCGTAGCAGTTATAGTGTATGTACCCGCGTCAGTGGGAACTTTACCTGCGTCAAGTGGCGCACCGTCCTTTTTATAGGTATAAGTTACGTTTGCATATGAAGGCACAGTACCGCTGATTTCTACCGTATGGGATTTGCCGTCATAATCAAACTCGTACTCGCTCTTCTCAAACTCCAATCCCGAGAAATCGGGTTGAACTGTAAACGTTGCGCTGTATTTTCCTTCGCCTTCAAGCGAATAAGGGTCATAGTAATTCCCACTGTTCGAACGTATATACGCATACACAGTGTAGACGCCGACGTTGTACTGTTGGTTATAGCCGAACTGATCTGTACTGCTATATGCAGAGTTTGCCGAATAAACAACTTCGGCTTTTATACCGTCAAGACCCGTAGGGAGCTCGCCCGTTACGGTAATGCTGTGCGTTTGTCCGTCATACGTGATTGTGTAATCTGCAAACGATATACCGCTCAAATCATATTTTGCTTTGTCAATAGTAATTGTCTTTTCTCTTACAACTTGAACAGCGCCCGTACCTCCGTCGCTAAGGCTGTAATTTTTGGCATCTTGCAGGGTAATTGTAGCCTTTACGGTATACGTACCCGCATTGATAACGGAGTTTACAGGACTGCCGTCCTTATCTGATATGCCGTAAACCACGCTGATTTTGCTGCTCAGGTCACCGCCAAGCGCAATCGTCAAGTCACTAATAATTGTGTCGTAATAGTTGCTATTGTTATAAGTCTCTGTATACGCAGCGTCGGTAAACTTAACGTTTGTCACGTCTACTTCCTGCTTTGTGATTTCAACAAAGAAATAGTAATCGTCATGACCCGAAGAGCCGTACGTTGCGTAGTTTTTCGCATTGAGCTGATAGTAAACTTTATAACCGTAAACGTTCACGCCGCCGTGCGTAAAAGACTTATCGGTTTCAACCACGTCGGGTTTACTTCCTGACGCAAGATTACCCATTTCAGCTTCCGTGAGGAAGTTGTGCGTATTGCCCCAACGCTCCAACCGATAGGTTATTGCAGCCGCCGTATCATAAAGATCATTGTATTTATCGCTTGTCCAAATTCCTACCCTTGTCGTTTCAAACGTTGCGGAAAGAGCCGCGCTGCTATGCAAATGCATTGAGCCGTCATAGGTATACGAATAAAGCTCACCCTTTATTGCGTCGGATACGTTCATTTCAGCCGTTTTAACAGTGAACGTAAACGTGCGGCTGAAGCTTTGCGCCGTTATACCGTCGTCAGAAGTATATGCGCCGACATGCACAACCAATGAGTAAGAATTGGCGGGCATAGAATTGTTGATATATTTACCAAAATCACCGTAGACAATTTCCTTAGCGATTTCTTTCGCGTCGTTACCCGTTCCGAAATACAGGTCAAACGTAATCAACTCAGTTCCGCCCACTTCAAGCACGGGAGCTTTTGCCGTGCACTCCCCTCCGAACGTCCAGCCGTCAATACCGCCGTACTCCGTTGTACTGTCTTCGGGGTCAACCAAGCCGTTATTGATTTGCGCGATATACCACTTCTTGGTTATGGTTGCTGATTTACCGCCGTCAGCAACGTTTATCGTCATTCCACGGTCAGTGTAATCGGTTTCACTTACTTTGTAAACGTAGTTAACCTTATCATTTAGTATTATTTCCGCCGTTGCAGTGTATTCACCCATATCGCTGGCGGTATTATTAGTATAGTTTACAGCCGCACGCGAATCGGAAGTCCCTGCTATGGTTGGAATATTTCCGCCGTTGAGCCGTATAGTAACTTCTGTATTTCTGTATCTTACGATAGACCACTTGACGTTATCTGCTACAAGGGTCAATCCCGTCGTATCTACCGCTTGTTCGAAGTATAAGTAGTTATTATCCGCGTCCTTATAAACGTAACCGTCGCGTAAATCGCTCAAATTATCATTATCTGTAAGACCGTTCAGCGTCCAGTAATAATCCTTTGACAGATCAATTTCTATCGGCTTTACCGTCAGAGTGAATTCATTGTTCGTAAATTCGTAGTCGCTATGAGAGCCGAGCCGGAAAGTATATGTGCCCGAGTTTTTTATACTCGAATCATTACCTCCACTGTAGGTCATCTGAACTCTGTTATTGAGCGCAGTTAATGAACAAACGCCATTTGTTATATCCGCAGAGCTGTCATTCTCCGCGGCGATATAGGTAAGCGTAATCAGATTCCTGCCGCCTGTGCCGTTAAAATCTCTCTCAGCGGACGTTGTAGTTTCCCCGTTATATTGCCACGTTACCTCAGTCGACTTTTTAGCAACTGTTAACGTGAATGTAGCCTTATAATCCTCTCCGCCCTCCTGATATGTAACGGTCACTGTCTGTAAGCCGGCGTGAAGATATGAATGTCCATACGCATACGAAATCGTATAGTTGTCAGTCACCTCTGTACTGCCGTCCGAAAATACTTTATTAACGGTTATATCTTCTTTGGCAACCGAATCGAATGCGGTATATGACTTTGTCGGCGCAGTTACTTCAACGCCTGTAATCGTTATATCCTGAGTAAAATGCGCAGTTATGGTTGTACCGCGCTGAGTTTTATTGTCATCCGTTGCTCCGACAATTTCCCAACTGCCGAAGTTGTACCTATTTTCTATATCGGGAGTTGCTGTTATCTTGTTTCCGTTAATTGTGATAGTATTGCCTGACTTTTCAATCGGATAAGAGTCCGAAACAGATAAATAAGATTTATCGACCGATCCGCCTCTATCCGAGACAAAATATACATGATAGGTGGCGGTAGAGCTTGTATCTATAGAAACCTCACCGTTCTCCAATTTAAAGGCGTACCCCGCGTCGGAAATGAAGTAATCGTTGATATCTCCGTCACCGCCGTGATAATCCTGCAAAAAGGATGGACTAGTCTGTATCGAGCCTGTGTTGTTGTACGCAATGCCAATTGAAGCGGCAGGCGTCAAAACATCGTACACTTCAATTTTATTAAAATTAAAGACGTATACGTTGTTGAGTTCGTTCCCGCCTTTGTTTGTATTATTGGCTACTACGGGGCTGCCGGCAAAACCGACGACGCCTGAAGCACCTGTGGAAAGACCGCCGCCGTAAGTCGCGCCGTTATATTCGATTCTTGCTGTTCCCTCAATAAAGACGTAGCCGTCGCGAGAGAAAAGACCACCGCCGTATTCAGCCGTGTTACCCGCAAGCGTACCGCCGTCCATTACAAGAACGCAGGACTTATTGTCGACGTAAATTGCGCCGCCGCAAACTTGCTCATTATAGGGGTTATTTTCGCCGGCATTGGTTACCTTATAACCTTTGCCGCCTGTAATCACGCCGCCCTGAATTGTGACGTCTTTATCATTTATATTAATTGTGTTGACTGCGTTGGGATTGCTGTCTGTAATATACAGTCCGCCATTGTTATTACTGTCAACAATAGCAAATACCGAACCTGTTGACGCCGTGTATGTAATCACGTGTCCGTTCAGGTCAAGCTTTACATAGTTACCGTTCAACGTTCTTGTCGTGGACGTATCAGGTATTTCGATATCTCCCATTAATTTTATGTAGCTAACCTGCCCCGAGCTACCATTTGTAGAAGTTACCCACGCACTATTGAATTCGTCATAATTTGCAGGCGTATAATTCGGAGACGAAACGGTGGACCAATTGCCTAACAAATTTCCTTTCAAGCCCGTATCGATACTTGCATTTGCAATTTTAGGCGTTACGAACAATAAGCTGAACATCAGCGTATAAAGAAACACCACTATCCGCGCAACGATTGCGTCAAGCTTTTTGTTGCGCAAAATGTTGCCTACCGCAAAGCCTTTGAAAGTTTTTTTCATTTTCCTATCCCTCCAAAAAAAGTAACAACATAATGATACAAGGCATTTCGTTTAACACCTTATATCACAACATTTTTATTACACATTTATTATTCAAAAATTTTTGGCTCTACTTAACTGATAAAACGTATTGCTTGCGTTGGGACAACGCAAGCAAGGGATATCCCTTGCGTTTTTTTATGTATGAATACACAAAGCCCGCTCGCAAGTTGTCAATAAGTTACACAATATATACATATCTATCATTATACCGCACAAACACATAAGATGCGTAACAGCGTCTATACACAAAAAAAATTAGTAAATCTCGACAATTTACTTATCATCTATACGGTTTTCGGCAATGCTTTTACTCTACTTGAGTTAAGTATAACATATTTTTTAAGCTTTTCAACAATTTTTCGAAAAAAAATTTCAAAAAATCGAAAAAATGAGTATATTAAATTATCTTAGGTGTTACCTACTAGCTTTAAATAACTAGGTGTGTATACCAGCTTTAAAATTGAATAAGTGTAAACAAAGAAAAAACACCTCGCTTTTTTTCTCTTACACTTTTTCTTTCAATAATTAAAATTGTTTCTTTGTTTGTCTTTCATCCTCTCCTTTCTAAAATGTAAGCTGGGTATCCCAGTTACTAAATATTTCCGTGTGAAACAAAGTGAAGCACACGTTATCCTGTTTACAAAAATGATATATTTTCATCATTTTAGTTAATCTTAATTACCATCATTAACACCTCCATTACTTCTTATTTGAAGAGATACAAAAACACACCCCTTCAATAGTACTGGACATCAAGATGCCAAAGTGTCGGAGTTCTTAGCAAAACTTTTTAAACTTTTTATATCTCTTCAATAGTAACGGACATTTAAAGTATCAAATGCGAGGGTCAAAGTTAAAAATATTTTTAAAATTTTATCTCAACACAAAAAAATGCACCTACTACATTAATGTAGTAAGTGCATCTAGCTAATGAGATGTTCAAATTTTATTAATTTAAATATATATTTTCATTGATTTGTTCTATTTTTTTCATATATTCATTATAAGATCTATTACTTAAATAATGACCATAATATCGCGACTTACTAATAGCTCGCGAAATTATGGTGTTTTTTGAAATACTTTCATTTACTAGAACATATTCTTTAACATTATCTCCATCTATAAATCTTACAACAAGTTTATCTGTTTTATTAATTTTAAGTTTTAGATTTAATAACTTCGATAAATTAAGTTGATTGCTAATAACAGGGTATCTTAATTCTCTTATAATTCTAGCTATAATAAATGATTTTTTGAACAAATAATTCTCTAAATTAAATATTAAATTATCATCTTTTACGCTAATCCATTTATTATTATATAATTTAAAACCAATAATATTATTATCTTCTTCTTTATAAATACATTTTGATAATTTGAAAGATTTTAAAGAGTTCTCTTCTTTTTTTAATTGTTTATTTGTATATTTAAAGAAAATAACAGAAATTAATAAATATAGCACCATAGTAATAAAAATAATAATAATTGAATAATAATAGTATGGCGTAAAAATTAAGAATACAGCAGAAAATAAAAATAATATATTCATTATTGACAAAGTAATTAATAAAATTCCTATACCCATATTTTCCTCCTAAAATACGAATCCTACAATCGCATCATAACTGTACGACAAGCCTTTTTCTAATGTTTCAAATCCTAATTTCTTATACATTTTTTCATATACAGTAGATAAACCATGTTTACCGATTTTTAAATTACCAAAACCAGCTTTTGCCAATCTTTTATTAACTTTTGCATTATCAGAGAGATTACCTAAAATACCAAAAATCTTTTTATCAGCAAATATACCCGCAATGCCTTTACTAGCACCATATCCAACTCCTCCAAGTACTCCGCCAAGAGCAAATTGAATCATTACATCTCCAAAATTAGAAATATCACCAGCAAAAGCTGCTTCAACAACATTCCCTATACCATTTGCTAGAATGGTTGTTCCTAGTCCTGCTCCTAATCCACCTATTGCTCCACCTAAAGTAGCACCAACATATTTAATTCAATTATCTTCAAAAGTGTTAAAATCAGACCAATCAAATCCATCTTGCATTTCTGAAATAACATCTGGAATATAAGACGTTAAGAAACCAATACCAGCTCCAATCAATACTGCCAAAATAGGAAAGTGTTCGGATCCGTCTGAATACATCACTGGATTATTATAACAATAAGCATACAGATTCATTCCATTAATATTACTTGGGTCTAAATACCCAATAGAATCAGCATTTAGAAACCTACACCATTCTGGATTATAATAGCGTGAGGTTACTAGATATAGACCGGTTTCTGTATCATAGTAATATCCCTTATACCGAAATGGATTTATATTTCCAATAAACGTTTCTGAATTATTTACTCTTCCATCAGGATTACATGCACTATGATTTCCCCATGCATCACATTTATATTTTACCACAAGATTACCACTAGAGTCTATAATTCCTAATATATTTTGCATAAACAATTAGGAACACCAATTTTTTCTTGTTCTACTACAAAAAAATACCAACTACTAAATACTGTGATTGGTATTCATTTGCCTAAAAACTATTGCTTATTTAGATTTATTCCACAATTTCCAAGTAGTAAACTTAAACATTAAAGTCATAGAGTGCATTTAGATGTATTTTTTTTGTTTCTGAAAAAAATAACTTTTTGTTTTATATTATGCTTAAATCTAAAATTCAATTTGGTTTTTCCATCTTGTATTAATGTATAAGACTTCTTTTTCCCGCTTTGTTTTAAAAAATCTAATTTCAAATTTGATATATTTTTTGTTTCCAGACTCATACACAATGATTTTATTTTATTCTTCATCATAAACTTTATTTGTATTTTGGTTAAAATAATTTCATAAATGTAATATTCTTTAAGAATCCAACCTTTCATATCAAAAGTATACTTCTTCTGGTCTATGATAATCTCGTATACACCTGTTGTTATTTCTTGTACTTGCAAAACATCAGGCATAAATTTAGTAATCGGAATATCAAATTTTGAGATAGGATTATTAGGAACTCCTGCAGAACCAAAAGACTCTGTGGGTGGACGCAACTACAAGATATTACATTATTTATACAAATTTCAAAATAACATTTAATCGTAATAGTAAGTATAAACTAAGTATGAAATACAATTTCAATTTTCTGATCATATAAATTAATATTGTCTTTAAAAAGTTCTATTGCAATCAAATTTTCGAACAAGTTTTTCAATGTTTCAAATCTCAAAGACTCAAGATTTTTCTAAATCATACTTAACCTTCTAATTCCATGTGCTCCATGGTTCGCATAGCCCAATGCCTATACCAAGCATTAAAGGAGGAAACATCTAGTGATGTGTTTTTATCTTGATGCCGAATTTATTCGTGGTGGAAGTGCAAACCATTATACATATCTAAATCTATGCCAAAAGATCTGCTCATATTTAGTCCATCTAAATATGTTATGATTGAAATTCCTGATGTCTGTGGCATTTGATATCCACCCATCCAATTTCCTGCTTTCCAACCATATCCATTGTTAAACAAACCTGTAACACGAAATGTAGTCGCACTCAAAATCATTGTGCTTCTTGCATAAATGGAACCTACAAACAATACATCAACCAACCACCTTGTTACCATGGTTCTCCTGGAACATAAAATTTAATTTTCTTAAAAATATTTTCTGGTATTTTTGTAAGATTATCATATTTTATAAAGAAACAATACATCTTTTTATTATTTATTTTCTCATTCAAATAAATATATAATCCACCTGTTGTTCTCCAATCTCCAAAGCCCAAAGATAAATAATTTTTTATAGAAAACTTTGCATAAAGAAGTTTATCCACTTTAACTAATGGAATAATAATATTTTGTTTTCTTTTTTTAATTATTATTTGATTGGTAGAAAATATCGCTCTTTTAAATTCTATTTCCACATGATTCACCATTCTTCTCTCTTAAAACATTGATCCAATTAAATTACTAGTTAAATTCTCAAGTACAAAATATAATACTTTAGCAGTTGTATTTACAATGGCATATGCCCCTTTTGCTAAAATATATGCTGAATATGCACTATTATAATTTCCTGCAACTTGTCCTATATTTCTGGCAATATTAGCCCCGCTAAACGGCATATTTGATAAATTTTTAATATTATTTAGCGGTTTAAATACATTATCTAATCGAGTTTGCGCTTTACTTAATCCTGATACACTATTGGCAATTTTACCAGCAGATAATCCATATTGAATTCCAGCAAAAAATCCACCAGCAATGCCTCCTGCTATACAACCAGTTATTGCACCTTTACCAACTTCACTCCAACTGAAATTTTCAAATCCATTTGCAATAATTTGAGTACCAGCACTCATAAGGGCTCCACTGGCAGCTCCAACAACTGCTCCAACTAATGCGCCACTACCAACAGTCGCCCAAAATCCTCCACCCATTGCAATGGCTAGGGCTCCACCGGCACCAGCAGTACAAATAGTTAGTGCAATTGCTCCAACTACTAGAGCACCACCAATTAACCATTGTGCCCATTCAGGCATATGTCCAGATCCGTCCGAATAATTCACAGGATCATTATAACAATAAGTATAAAGATTCATTCCATTAATATTACTTGGATCTAAATACTCGATAGAGTCAAGACTAATGAACCTTCTTAATACAGGATTATAATACCTGTTCTTACAATAATACATTTCTGTATCTACGGGCTTCTTACAAATACCCACATCTATATCTAACAAAGCTTTAATTGATAAAACGATAAACAATCTCTATTGTTCTAACCTTTTCACCATCTACTATTTTTGGATGTCCTATAATGATATGGTCTATAAGATTATTTATCATTTCTATCGTTAATTCTTTAAAGTCTAAATATCTACTTGCAATTCCTTTGAATCTAATTAAGTTCTCTTCCTTGTTACTTAGACTTTTGTTTAGCTTTGTATTAATTTCTTCTAATTGAGCATTTAGCTCGTTTTGTTCTTTTTGATAATCCATAAGCATTGATTGATAATTATGACTAGATAAATTACCTACTATATAATCTTCATATAATTTCTTAACTATCTTTGCTATTGTGGATAATCTTTTCTCAATTTTATTTTTTTCTTTTGCTAGTGTTTCATCAAAATTCTTCTCTTCCCTTTTATGACTGATGTTTTCAATAAAGGTATCTCCATCTTTTTTGATATTATCTATAAGGTAGTGTAATCTTTGATTAACTACATCATAAACCTCTTGATATGAGATACTATTGATTTCTTTATCTGTGCCATGCTTTAGGTATTTTCCCATACATCTTAATTCATAGACTTTGTTCCCATTTCTTCTTATGTGATAGGCTATGGTTAAAGTTCTTCCACAATTCTCACACTTCACAATACCTTTAAATAAATTTTGAAAATCAAATTCTATATTTATTGGACCTACATAATCACTATAATATTTAGCAATATTATGAAGCCCATAATTATCCTCATCTCTAAGTTGCATTTCAACTGTATGGATAAATTCATGAATATAGGTTTCCATAAAACTAATCCAGCAACGATAGACACCTGGATATTCAAAATCGAATATGCACTCTGATGGACAATCATCATAAAAATAATGAAACATAAATTCTAAATGAATATTAGCATATTTTTTTTCGCCAGATCCTCCAGTTATATGTAAATTTAAATCATAATCATTCATACTAAACGATGTAATAACACTGTCATAATTATCAAGTATTTCATAGACTTCAGGTATCATATTCTGTTTTGGATCTATCCCATAAACATATGCTAATTTATCATCCCCTGGCCATGTTGTTATTCCTCTATAAAATTGCTCTGTCCTTAATACTTCTTTTGTGTAATAGCTATCCACTTCAAAATCTACTGTAGAATTAAGCATAGCTTCAAGATATTCTTCCAAGTAACTAGATAGCATTTCACACATCTTCTTTTCATTTTCTGTCATCTTGTAATGAACAGGTATAATTTCTCCATCGGTGGATTCTAAATCTGCTTCTATCTCAGTGACATATATCATTAAAATCTTATATTTAGGAACTTCTTTAGTTGGTTCCCATTTTGCAAATAACTTCATATCTGGATTAGTTATATTCCAAAAAATCAAGTCGTTATTAAACCAATCTTCTCCAACTATTACATTTCCCTCTGCATCAGTCACTTGAGTAGTATGAAACCAATCAGAATACCAGCCTAAAAATTCATATCCCTCTCTTTTTGGAACAACTAATTTTGATTCACTCATTTTATCTATGGTAATTGTTGTTTCTTTTTCTGTATTCCCTTCAGTAGCTTCATTATATTCATACTCAAAGAATCTTTGATATCTTTCAAATTTTGCCATAATGATTTTATAATGATCATTAAATGAATTGTTAAGTGCACCAGTTGTTACATGATCATTTGTTCTCACTTCTTCAGTCTCTCCATCAGACCACCCTATAAATCTATATCCTTTATTAGGGATTGCTGTCACAGTTTCACCTTTCCCACCATACAATACTTTTTGTTTGAGGGTTCCTTCAACTATACCACCTTCACTTGCTTCAAATTTTATACCACAAGTAAGTGGTCCCTCAAATACTGCAATACAAATCATATCACTATGAACATTCTCTTCTACTCTTGTTAAAACTTCTGTATCTACTATTTCTGCAGGATTTGTACTTAATTTCCAGCCTAAAAATTTATAGCCTAAATCTGGGACTAAGGTGACTGGTGTTGTTGATTGTCCTTCTTTTATCATTTGAACTGTTTCTCCTATGAATGTTCCACCTTTTCCTAGTTCTAATCTATAATTGACCAAAAAAAGTTTTCTTGCACGGGTGGGGTAGGTGTAGGTGTTGGTTCTTCCTTACGACAAGAACATAAAACAAAAAAGCAAACCAAAAAGACCACCATCAGTATTCTTTTGATTTGCCTAATATTCTTTATGAACATTGTAAACACCTCCTGTCAGTTATTTATATTTTACTATAAGTAGGACAAATTTTCAATTTGTATTCAATGGAAAATCTACTGCTTTTTGTTGCAAAATCTTTTAAAAAATTGGCAGGATAAGAAAAGTGCCACACTTTTGTATTTTAAACAATTGGGAAACCCAATTTTTATTATTGCTCTGCCACAAAAAAATACCAACCACAGTATTTTGTAGTTGGTATTAAATTCGTCTAAGGTCCAATGTAAAATTGTATTATTTTTTAAATTTTCCTCAATCTTTTATAGAATTATTTTTTGGAGTTTTCCATTTAATAAATACTTTCCATTAAAGAATGTGAAACTTTAATTTTAAGAACTTTCTTATTTTTTAAAATAATAATAAATTTGTCCTTTTCTCTAAAAATCGAGTGTATATCTTCTTTTTCAAATGATTTGTTTTTGAACACATTTTGAAAAAGTTCAGCCGTTTCTATTAGGTTTTTGTATTCTATTTTCACTGATTCAATGTATTTTTCGAGATTTTCTATTAAATCTAAATTGTAGTCAATAAGCCATCTATTACTTTTTAACTGATTCGTTTTTATTTCAATAAATGGATAACTAATCATTATATGAGAAATATTATTTAAAGGAATCTTTTTTTCAAGAAATACAATGTAATTTTCATTTACAATAACTTTTTTTCCTCCCATTACCGCGATTATTATCCCTATAACCATTAATATAACAGGAGAACAAGTTACTATAGCAGGCGCCTCGATAACAAATGCGTAGGTTAAAATTAGCACTATACTTATCACAATTAATGAAATACCACATTTAAATAAAATTTTAGATCTCAATAAAATCATCTCCTATTTATTTCTCTTATCGTTGAAATTCGGAATTAGTGAAGAAAGATAAACTCCTACACTTGCTCCAACTAGTGAAAATTTCAATGCTTCTTTAAAGTACAAACTTGGCTTTAATGCTGTACTAATTAAAGGAGCAGCCATAATAACATAAGAGGATACTGCTGAAGTAATTCCGTTAAAGAAACCTGTTACAGAAGCAACTTTCCAATCAACTTTTCCATAAGAAACTTTCTGTGAATAAGCATTCCCTGCCATACCTGCGATAAAACCGCCCACGAAGGATGCTCCTAAACCACAAACTGTTGCTAAAGCACCGCCACCAAAAGCTAGTGCTCCAATTGTAGCACCTGCAGCTATAGCAAATGTTGAAATGGCACCAGTAATTGCACCACCCAAAAAAGATCCTACAAGATCTTCTCCTGGTTGAGCAGTCATCACTCCCATTGTTCCAGATATTACAGCACTTGCTGCAACACCTATAGCAGCTCCAGCACCAAATGTAACTGCAGCAAGTGCTATAGTACCCACTACAATTAAACCACCAACAAGCCATTGAGCCCATTTCGGCATATGTCCATCAGGATCAACATAATTAACAGGATTATTTCCGCAGTATGCATATAAATTCATTCCATTGATGTTATTTGAATCTAAATACTCAATAGAGTCAGGACTAATGTATCTACCTAACACAGGGTTATAATACCTACTCTTACAATAATACATTTCTGTATCTGTATCATAGTAATATCCCTTATACCGAAATGGATTTATATTTCCAATAAACGTTTCTGAATTATTTACTCTTCCATCAGGATTACATGCACTATGATTTCCCCATGCATCACAGTTATATTTTACCACAAGATTACCACTAGAGTCTATAATTCCTAATATATTTTGCATAAACAATTGGAAACATCCATATTTTCTTGTTCTACTACAAAAAAATACCAACCACAGTATTTTGTAGTTGGTATTAAATTCGTCTAAGACGCATTTGGTTATATTAAATCATTTATACAATTTACCTTACAAATTTTTTGCTAAACAATTCCTTTTCTACAATCTCAAGCAATTTAGTGAATATGTCTTACCCCTGTATATCAAAAAATGCTTCAGCACATTTTAAAACTCAGTTAAATCAATCGCAGAAAAACCAGCGCACATTAAAACTATTAACAAATGAGTTATTTAATAAATCAAATATGATGTTGTTTTTCACTCATTAAAATTGTATAAAGATTTAATACCAATCTTCTTTACATTTTTAAAATGAATTATTTTCTGACGCATATTTTTTTGAAATTTATGTAATACCTTTGTCTGTCCATCTTCCACTAGCGTATATAATTTCTTTATTCCATTTAATCTTATGAATTCTATTTTGAGATTATTTATTTCGCTTATATGAAGACTTTTACATAAACTTTTTATGTTTTTTTTTAGCATAAACTTTATTTGTATTTTGGTTAAAATAATTTCATAAATATAATATTCTTTAAGAATCCAACCTCTCATATCAAAAGTATACTTCTTCTGGTCTATGTTAATTTCGTATACACCTTTAGCTATTTCTTGTGCATATAATACTTCAGGTAAATTTTTAGAAATGAAAATATCAAATTCTGAGATAGGATTATTAGGAACACCTGCTGATGCATAATATTCTCTGAGTGGTGGCCCAAACTTAGAACGGATATAACCAGCATATATAGCATATTTAGAATTTGTTCTTGTGGCAATAATTAGCAGTATAAAACCAATAATCATCAAAATAAAAGCTAACAATATTAATTTACCAGATAAATTTCCATCTGAAATACAAAAGCCAAATATATTCATCAATGCTACTCCTAATACTGCCAAAATAATTCCACTCGAAACACAAACATTTGTAATTAATATTCTTTTTTGGTGTTTACTCATATCTAGATTCCTTTCTTATTTAGTAAAATAATCCTAATACTGTTTTGCTAATTGTACTAATACTTCCCATAATACTAAATAGCTTTGCTGTGTTATTTATAATTTGAATAGCAACTTTATTTGTTGGAGAAAAACCTTTGTTAATAAAACGATTCAATTGTTTTCTAGCATTTTTAGAAACATTAGATAAGGATTTGTCAAAATAGGATTTTGTAATTTTATTACTTGCAGCGGTAAATGCCCCTGCTAAAGCACCGGACAATAAGCTAGTCCAAATTGCATATCCAACATTTTCAGCGCTTGTAAAAGTATATGCACTTTCAATCATATTTCCTGCAAAGGAACCTAAAAAGCTTAATCCTGCATTTCCAAATGCTCCAAATGCTCCTGCAACAGCACCACCAATTCCAGCACATAAATATTTTTGCCAGTTATCTTTAAATGTATTAAAATCCGTCCAATCAAAGCCATCTTCTAAATTATCAATCACATCCATTGCATATGCAGTACCAAAACTAATTAATGCTCCTGCAATCGCACCAATAATGATTGCACTTATAGCAAAACAACCACTTGGATCAATATTATTAATTGGATCATTATAACAATAAGCATACAAATTCATTCCATTAATATTACTTGGATCTAAATACTCGATAGAGTCAGGACTGATGAACCTTCTTAACACAGGATTATAATACCTGTTCTTACAATAATACATTTCTGTATCTGTATCATAGTAATATCCCTTATACCGAAATGGATTTATATTTCCAATAAACGTTTCTGAATTATTTACTCTTCCATCAGGATTACATGCACTATGATTTCCCCATGCATCACAGTTATATTTTACCACAAGATTACCACTAGAGTCTATAATTCCTAATATATTTTGCATAAACAATTGGAAGCACAAATTTTTATCCTTGTTCTACCACTAAAAAATACCAACCACAAAACTTGTGATTGGTATTAAAATTGTCTAAGGTCCAGTTGCTAGTGCTTAATTATTTTATCAATTTTTCTAATATATTTCTTAAAATCACATCCAAGAACAAATATCCATGAGTCATTCATAAATATTTTATTAATCCTTTCATTAACTAAATAAAATACTACAAATGTATCAATAGTTAATTGTTATTAATGAATTTGAATATAATGAAGCTGGTATACTTGGTTTAGGTTTAAATATATCTATTTTAATGAATTGACCCATTCCATTAAATTAGTTTTGCCATCATAAATATTTAACAAGGTATTTCCATTCATTTTCACTTCAACAATTGGTAAATTGTGTCCATTAAAAAAGTGATAAGGAACTGTCACAAAATCAATAGTATCTCCTATATTTAAATCCAAAATTTCTTTTGAAAAAATATGATAACTACAAATGGAAGATTGATAAGAAATGTAATTCCCTATTTCTTCACATTTGATATCAATTTCATAGACATCAATTTCTATTTTTTCTTCAATTTCTATTATTTCTCCAGATAAAGCAATGTAATTTTGATCATCCATATATTTTTCACGCATTTTTTTGATTGTGTGTGGACTTACTTTACAACTAGATAAAATTGCAATAAATCCCAACAAAACAATCACAACTAATTTCTTCATTATATTACCTACCCCCTATTTTTAATATTCACCAAGCAAAAAGAAATAACCAAAAGGTCCAAATAAAGATGACACAGCAAGATACCAATATCCTCTATTGATGTCAGATTGCAAATGAGGTCTTCCTTCAACACCACCTAATATATCTGCAGTAATTTCCCAAGGTCTTTCATAATAATTTCTTTTGCTCCATCCTTGCCATGATGGCAATCCAATCATAAGTCCATAGTTTGCAATACCCATCATCATTAATTGCCAGTTATGCCCTCTTTCATGTCGTAAGACATCAACATTACTGTTCTGTTCTAAGAAAATTGCTCCAAATGACCCAGAACGACATCCGACAGCCATTCTAAATACAGGCACACCTTTATAGAATGAAACCGTACTAGAATTCAATGTTGCAGAGGTGTCAGTATTGAATGGATTCCATCCAATAGCGTTCATATCATTTCTAATATCCTCATTAAAGATAGACGCAACTGCCATTCCTGCATAGCTAGCAACTGAAGTAGCCACTTGTAAAGCTGTTCCACCAACTGGAGTAAATAACAATATAGCAGCCAAAATCAACCAAGGAAAATGTCCTGTAGGATCAACATAATTAACAGGATTATTTCCGCAGTATGCATATAAATTCATTCCATTGATGTTATTTGAATCTAAATACTCAATAGAGTCAGGACTAATGTATCTACCTAACACAGGGTTATAATACCTACTCTTACAATAATACATATCTGTATCTGTATCATAGTAATATCCCTTATACCGAAATGGATTTATATTTCCAATAAACGTTTCTGAATTATTTACTCTTCCATCAGGATTACATGCACTATGATTTCCCCATGCATCACATTTATATTTTACCACAAGATTACCACTAGAGTCTATAACTCCTAATATATTTTGCAAACAATCTCTTACATAAAAGTATTTATTTTGATTATCTTTAATAAATCCATATAGTATCCCATTCTCATCATATAAGAAATCTAATCTATAGTTTGGGTTTAGTTCTGTGATTAGTTGATCATCATCATAATAGTATTTGGTTTTTTTTCCATTTACTGTTTTTGTTAATCTTAATCCTTCTTCATCATAAGTATACTCTGTGGAATCACATTGCATTAATCTTCTTCCTTCAAATACTAAATCTTTATCTTTCCAGTTTAACATATTCCCATCTGTATAATATTCGATATCATATCCCTCAGCAAATATGAGCCTGTCCTTTATAACAGAGTCATACTCTAAAGCATACCTACCATTCCATATCATATTTCCATTACCATCATAGGTATAGGATGTATTATCCTCCTTAATCAAGAAGCCTCTATTATCATATGTATAGGTATGAGAACCAAATACAGGGTCATTAATTTCTGTTACTCTTCCTAAAGCATCTGTCTTATAGCTTCTTGTTGTCAATATAGAGGCTCCAGTTTGAAGAGTTTCCTTAGATACTAAAGGAGATAAATATGGAGATTCTTCTAGAGTTTGACCTAAATCCAATATGTATAAAGATGCACCAAAGACATTCTTAAATGCTCTATCCTCTGCAAAACAAAAGCCTTCATTGATTCTATTATAAATCTTCTTTTGTTCTAATGTATATTCTTCATAAAGATAATCCGCAATTTCCCAACTTATATTTGTAAATTTTATATCTGGTTCTAAGCGTATATAATACAAGTCCTCCCCATCCATTGCATATACATGATGTTTTTCAAATATAAAGGTTTCTTGATTTTTTATTTCCCTTAATTGCTCCTCATGTCCAACATAATAGCTTAACGCTTGATTTTCATCGATTTGTCTTTTTTTATATTCAATACAATTCGATAATATCTTTGTTCCTGCCTTATGAAGTTCTGTTTTTTGTAACATTCCTAGCTCATCATATAATTGAACTTTAGTAATGGACTTTAATTCCTCTCTAAGCTTATCTAATACTTCCTTATTACAATAACTTGCTTGAGTAGATAGCATTTCTATTTGACCATTTAATGGGCAGAAATTTTCATTTAGTCCTAAATTACTTGTATTTCCATTGCTATCCGTTTTACGTCCTATGCTAAAAATTAATTCTTTATACGTTCCTGTGGTTACCACATGTTCAAAAACTTCTCCATCAAAATAAACTCTAACCTTATGGCTGCTTGTGTCAAAGGAAAGGGCAATAGAATGCCAGGTATTGTTTGGAAAAATAAAGCTTGTTTCTAGCATAGTATCCTGCCATTGAATACATAGTTTTTGATTTTTATTTCGATATAGACCTAAGATGCTTCCATCCAGATCCTTACCCTCTAAGAAATACTGTTTTTCAGATGTAACATCTGTGTATGCTCTCATAAAAATTGTTCCCGTATTAGATTGCTTAAAGTTATACTTTAACACTGCTCCATCTGCTACATAGGCATATCGTTTTATTATGGAATTATAGTTAAAGGTTCTATCCTTATCAAATGCTGTTACACTTCTTAAATTAAAGGCTATTGGTTCTATTCCGTGAATTGATTTTACATGATTTTGTAAAGGGTAAATTTCAAAAGATGATAAAATTTCTTGATCCGTCGTATATATCTGTGATAGTGAAAAATCTACTGATACTGTATCATCATCCTTTAATTGATTATCAATAATATAATCCTTAGTTACTCGATAAAAGGTATTCATTTCATCATAGGTTATATAGGTGTTATTTCCAAGTATTAAACAAGCAATGTCAGCAGAAAGATATTCCCTTCCACTTCCATAATAATAGTGACCGATATTATAAATTGGATTTGTTTCTAAATCTAAAACAATACTAGGATTTTCTTTTTTATAGGTATCTGTGCTTCCATTAATCGTTAATGCAAATTCACATACATCCTTATATCCTACCCCATCATTTCTGCTCATCCAATTTAAGCCAAAGAAATTCCATTGGTTTTCTGATATTAAATTTTTGCTTACAATCAAATTCGAATATTTATTACCTTTAGAATCCATAACCTCTACTGTTACTTTTCTATTCATTACATAAGCATAGACATAAGCATCTCCACTATTTCCTCTAGCGTAAAATAAAGTTTGTCTATTATTTACATTTTTAGGTTTAAACCAAAAGGCTATACAACCACTATATTTTATAGTTCCTACACTTCTTTGGGGAAGAACATAGCTCAACTCTTTATACCCTGAAATAGAAATATAAGGAATAATCCCATCCTTATGAACTGTAAATTCACTTATAGTTCCATTATGATGAACAGGAGAAACTGCTAGCTTGTTATTTTTTATTTTATCATCCTCTAAAAACAATCCGCCAAACCATTTTTCTTGCCCTTGAAAATAATCCATTAATGACTCTGGATTAGATCCCTTTGAACGATTTATTGAATCAAAGGATTCCACGAGCTCTTGATTTTCAACAATTCGTTTTCTAGTATTTATGCTTCCTAAATTATCTGGATTATGCTCTACCTCGTGCTCAGAATTAAATGTCTTGATAACAAAATCATCTGCATCATAGATAAATGCTTTTAGAATTATTCCATCCTTATCTAAAATCTTCTCTACTTGTTTTTTAGAGTTGTAAATATATTGATATCTTAGGTGTTTATTTTTACCATCATTATAATAAATCTTTTGAAGCAATTCCTCTTCATATTCAAATTCAAAAGCTTTCTTGCTAGTTCCATAAATTTGTTTAACAACCCTTCCTAATCTGTCATATTCAAAGGAATATAACAAAATGTTATTCATTTTGATATCCTGAATATCATTATAAATCGTATAATTGAATTCATACTTACATCCATTACTTATGGTTATTGTATGGATTCTTTTTTGAGAATCATAGGTGTAGGAAGCCTGACTTGCATTATTTAATTTCATTTCCTTTAATAATTCATTATCATAATATTCGTATTCTAATATTGAATTTAAAGCATCTGTTACCTTTTTAATTTTTCCATAGTTATCATAAGTATATTTGGCTTTTTGTTGTAAAGTATTTTGTTCCTCTACTATAAACCTACCATCCACAGAATAAGTTTTTTGAAGCTCAAGCTGCTTTGTTTTTGCTTCATTTGAAAGGTGTTCCTTTTTTAATTGATGATTTATTAAGTCATACTCCTTCTCTAAAACAACTCCATAGGCAGTTTTAGTTTTCTTCAATTGGCGATAGACATTATACTCCATTTGATATAAAGTAGAATTTTCTGTCAAAAAAGAAGAAACAAGATTGTTAGAATTATAGTTGGCTATAGTGCTCCCTGTTCCTGTACTATAACCAATTGAGTTTCCTGATGCATCATACTCATAAAAGGCTCCAAAGTTCTTTTTATAAATTTGAATATTTCCAACTGCTATAGCTGCATTCCCTTTAAATTCAAACCTCAATTGAAGTGAGGAGTAGCTATAAGGGCAGCTTAATCCAAGCACCATAAAATCAAAATGATCATCCTTAATTTCTTTATCAAATATTTTGTTTACCGTTTTACCAGCGCTAAGAGATACCCTTACATAGGAATCCTTAGTATAAGAGGTAAGCTGTTTTACCCAAACTATAGCTGTAAAGACATCTGTTGCTAAAACATTTGTAGGGATTTCATAAATTAAGCTTCCTGTTCCTCTAAATTCTTTAATTGTACTTCCAAAATAGGGTAGAAATACAAGATCTGTACAAGAAATATCTTTGATACTAATCCCTGTTTTTTCAATCATATTTGCAGCACCAAACAAATTATGACTTTCTCCTTTTACTGAAACAAGTTTACTTTGAAATAAAAGAGCCTTTGTTTTTTGATCAAACCTCGTCTGAATTGCATTTCCTTCATTATCCATTTCATAAAGTGGCATATTCTTCTTATCAAAAAATATATAGCTTTCTTTATTCCTATAATTAATTACCTTGGTTTTTCCTTCCTCATATTCAATAATAGTCTTCTTTTCTCTTAGGTCATCCTCCTTATAGCTCTCTACCAAAGAGGATACAAGCCCATTAGAAAGATAACAAGCAATTTCCTGATTTGAAATCATATCCTTTACTTGAATCTGATTACTACTAAATTTCATTTCTGTTTTATGTAAAATAATGTTTTCCTTGCCATATGATATCGTTTCTAAATTACCACTAGCATCATACCCAAGGCTTACTAGATAAAGAATTGCTCCTTCATAGCTATATTCTATCTTATTTATTTTCCCATTCTGAAGATAAAATTTTATCATATCGCCCTTATCATTTTTTATAGTTTTTATACTATTTAAAAAATCAATAGTAATCTCCTCTGTGCTAGTTACTAGCTTACTATAATATTCCGTATTTAATCTTTCCCATTTTTGAACATTATCTTGCTTATCTCTTAGCTCATAATGATATACTAGACCATATTCATCATCAATAATCTTCCTTAATGAACTATGAAGCTCTTGATTCTTATAATCATCATTCTCATAAAAATAATCTATGCTTCCATCTGCATTATGTAAGGCATATCCACCATTTATCTCTGTGACCTTTGCAAAGAAATTTAATCGCATCCCACTACCAAAGTAGCCGAGTTCATTTCTATTTTGATAATTATAAAGTAGACTTAATTCTATTCCGCTATTACCAACTGTCTTTAATAAAGGGAATGCTATAATCAAATTTGCATTTTCCTTGTTTAAATTAATACTTAGCTCTGCTGAATCTCCCACACTTTGGCAAAGCTGCTTTGTATATAACTTTAATCCTTGATTTATCATTTTTTTCTCCTAATCTATTAAAATATTTGTTTATAACTTGTCATCTCCTTGATGACTCTATCATTCGTTATAAGACTTATCTCTGTTAAGTCTACAAATCTATGAAAAATTTTTTCATAGTGCTCTTTAAATTTATCCTTAGTTCGAGTTTTATCTAATTTTAGTACCTCTTCCTTAAAAACAACCAACAAGTCGATATCAGAATCTATTCTCTCTTGTCCCTTGCTAAAGGAACCATATACACATATATGCTTGATTCCATAGTTTTCTTGTAAAATGATTCTATCTGCCTTTATCCTTTGATAAATTTCATTAAATTGTAGAGGTTGTAATTTTTTGTAATAGGATTTTTTTTGAAATTTAGAGAATCGAATTAAATTTAAAATAAAATTATAAAATTCTATTTTATCCTCTCTTTCTTTTAAATATGATTTGAAATTTGCTTTAAGAATTCTAATACATGGAATTCCTCCTTTGATTAGAGCATAATTTAAAAGCATCAAAGAAATCATAGTTTTTTCGCTTTCTTCAAATTCAAATAATTCTTGATAAGCAATATTGTGTAATTCGATTGCTTGTTCTAAAGTAGGCAAATCTAGTAACCAAAAATATTTTGAGCTTATTCTAGCTGTTATCATATTACTAACCTCTTTCCCCTTTAAAATATAAAAAAATTTATTTAATAACTCTTCTGAACATGGATTCTTATAGTTACTAATCAAATATAAGAATGCATCATAACAATTTTTTATCCAAGCCTCTGTAGATGTTTTGACTTCTACTTCTGCATAAACGATTCCTTTAAAAATTTCATGACGAAAATCATATCCTAAGCATTGCAAAATTCTTTCTACAAAGCTAGCAATTCTCTTTCTCACTAATGGTTCAAAATTCATTGTTCTTACTTCTATCTCGTTCAATATTATTTCTCCTCTCTTTTTAAGATCTTAAATTTTTCATATATTAGCGTCCTAATATAGTTTTAGTGTAGCATATTTTTTAAGAAAGAAAAATAGCGACATTTGATATTGACAAGCTTCACTTTTCATGGTAATAAAACTCAATTATACCAATCTTTTACTAACAAAAAAAAGCAATTTTTTAATTGAAATTGCTTCCTTATATTTGTCTTATAAAAATTTCTCAAAGATAAAATCATGCTAAGAGTGTATTCATAAATTGTTCTATTAGCTCCTCGTAATCTCCATAAAGTATAATATGATGATTGCCACAAGGATGCTTCAACAATTCTTTAACACTTTTATTTAAACGTACATTGATTTGAGTACGGCATAAATTAGACTCATTTAGATTATTCATTAATATTCCTTTAGAAACAAAATAATGCTTCAAATCGGAGGACATACGAAATACAGTTATATTTCCTGTTTTTAATTCACCCTTAATTGCAACCCCTATACCACTTTCAAAATGAGTATCTAATTTATAATTTTCTTTAATCATGTCTAATGGAATCGTACAATGTGCAAAAACAACACTATTATGCTCTACATCTATACGAGAGGGATTAGCTTGAAAGGAGGAATCTCCAGTTAATAATTTAACAATATACATACTTATCATAGCCATAATATCACCCTCACAGGTTCCTATATAGCCCTCTTTATTTAATTTAGCAAGTGCTAAGCAGCCTGTAGCCTTTAATGAGGTTAATAAATCAAAACAGCGCAATGTTGCACCTTGAAGATTGTTTTGTTTTATAATTTCTAACATTGCATCATAGATTTGGATGGATGAATGCATATCCTTTGCAAAGGATTCAGGAAATTCATTAGGAGAAATAGAAGAAAAATGCGGAGCTTTGGCCTTTGTTTCCAAATTTTCTAAAGGGATGTCTACTAATTCTATACCTAAGATTTTTTTAACCTCACTATACTTAGGAACTGAAGAAATTAGCCAGTTAGAAGGCTGCCCCATTACACCTAATTTTGTAGTTTTAAGTGTGTGAATTGCTTTTTCTATACTTGCTAATTCCTTTATCCTATTGACTATATAGGAAATACTTCCATGAATAATTTCTCCTTTTTTATTCTGATGATTCAAATAGGTTAAAATTTCTAAGGAGGCTGCTAAGCTATTATTTCCCCCATTCGTCAATAAATAATAGGGTTCTTTTAATAGAGCAATGTTTTCTAAAAATAAACCTTCAGACCCGCCTGTTTGTATAAAAATAAGTTTTAAATCACAATCATAATCCTCTAAAGGAGCAAACTCTAAGCTAGTATGTATTCCTTGTTCTATTGCAGAAAGAAAGCTTTGAATTTCTTTATCAAACTGATTAGAATGCTGTAATTTTGATTTAAATGTGGCTATTTTAATTTTTAACATTTTGGTCTCTCCTTTTATTTTAAACACCGATTGTAGATGTATTCAATATTATTGAAATAATAATCTAACGTAAAGCAATCTAAAAGTGCTTCTTTAGCTATATGTTTCATCACCTGTGTATTATTTACTAATAGTGTTTGAAAATCTTGTTTGGTGTTGTACGCCTCCATTGCTATAGGCTGGACTAAATCATAAGCCTCTTCTCTAGAAAGCCCTGCTTCGATTAAGGCATTCATGACTCTTTGGGAAAAAATTACACCATTCGTTTTATAGATATTTTCAAGCATAACATCCTCATAAACTACTAAATTTTCTATAATTCCATTAAACCTATGCAGCATATAATCTAAAAGCATTGTAGCATCTGGTAAAATAATACGTTCCGCAGAGGAATGAGAAATATCTCTTTCATGCCATAAGGCTATACTCTCATAGGCAGTATGCATATAACCTCTCATAACTCTAGAGCATCCACAGATATTCTCTGATGAAATTGGATTCCTTTTATGTGGCATAGCAGAGGATCCCTTTTGTCCCTTAGAAAAAGATTCTTCTGCCTCATGTACCTCCGTGCGCTGTAAATGTCTAATCTCAAGCGCCATTTGTTCTAATGATGAAGCTATTGTGGCCAAGGTAGCTATATAATAGGCATGTCGATCTCTTTGTAAAATTTGAGTAGAAATATTTGCGGATTGTATACCTAATTTTTCACAAACATAATTTTGAATATAGGGAGGGATATTAGCAAAATTGCCTACCGCACCACTCATTTTACCAGCCTCAACCTCTTTACGCACCTCTTGAAATCTTTTTAAATTTCGCTTCATTTCCTCATACCACAATAAGAACTTTAATCCAAAAGAGGTAATGTCTGCATGAATTCCATGAGTTCTTCCAATACATGGAACCTTTTTATATTTTAAGGCTCTATCCTTTAATGTCTGCATAAACTCTAGGATATCTTCTAAGAGAATGTCATTTGCCTGTTTTAATAGGTAACCATTTGCTGTATCCACCACATCTGTAGAAGTAAGACCATAATGTATCCATTTCCTTTCCTCTCCTAAGGATTCAGATACCGCTCTTGTAAATGCAACTACATCATGTCTTGTTTGTTGTTCTAGCTCATAGATACGATGGATATCAAATTTTGCATTTTTCTCTAGCTTTTCCACATCTGCCTTAGGAATTACATTAATCTCACTCCATGCCTTACAAGCAAGAAGTTCTACCTGAAGAAATGCATTAAATTTATTTTCATCTGTCCAAATTTTTTGCATAGCTGGTCTACTATAACGTGCAATCATATCTTACTCCTTTACATGCTTTAAAAAGCATTCAATTGTATTTTCCATCAAACAACAAATCGTCATAGGTCCAACACCTCCCGGAACCTTCGTAATGTATTCCGCTTTAGTCTTAACCTGTTCAAAATCAACATCACCACAAAGCTTATTTGTATCAATATCTCTATTGACACCTACATCTATAACTACTGCCCCATCCTTAACCATATCGGCAGTCACAAATTTTGGCTTCCCTATAGCTGCAACTAAAATATCTGCTTCTTTCGTAATAGAAGCTAGATTTTTTGTTTTACTGTGACAAATCGTTACTGTAGCATTACGATCTAATAAAAGCTTTGAAACGGGCATTCCTACTATATTACTTCTTCCAAGAACACAGGCTCTTTTTCCCTCAATCGGATATTCTATAGAATCTAAAAGCTCAATTATACCTTTAGGGGTACAAGATATGATGCCAGGCTGTTTTAAATATAAGCTCGCTACGTTTTCTTTATGAAACCCATCCACATCCTTATCTTTACGTATGGCTTGAATAATACTTTCTGCATGAATATGTCCAGGTAATGGAAGCTGTACAAGAATACCATCAACCCTATCATCAGAATTTAATGTTTGTATTATTTCTAATAGTTCATTTTCTGAAATAGTACTTTCTTTTCGAATGGTTGTATTCAAAATTCCTATCTCAGAACAGGCCTTTTCCTTGCCAGAAACATAAGACATACTCCCTGGATCCTCTCCTACTAGCACAACTGCCAAATGTGGAAATCTTCCATATAAGGAGTAATAAGCTTCCACCTCTTCCTTCATTTTCATTTTTTTATTTTTTGCAAGTTCCTTACCAGAGATAACAATTGCCATACCTATCACCTTATCCTTTTACTAGGTATTATAACATTAATTTTGATTGAAAAAAAGATACTATAAAAAGAAAAACTCATACCAATGTGATATGAGTCAATCAACTTATTATTTAATTTAGATCTAACTCTTGTAACTCTTCTAAATTTTCTTCCTCAAAATCTTTAAGAAGAAAGTTCTTTTTTAGAACTTTCAAAGTTAAACAAAGAATCATAAAAGCTAGGATTAATCCATTCAGTAAGAAAAAACCCACTCCTAAATCACTAAAATTAGTAACTATGATATAAGGAATTAAGAGTCCACTCAATACTAATGCTATAATAATTATAATTGTTCTAGCTTTAAAAAGTGAAGAGAAGCTTTTTTTATTTTTATTTAGATTAAATAGCATGGTTATAATGGGTATGCTCATAACAACCAAGAATTGTAGCAATAAAAAATAATTACCTAATGAATATAAATTACTAAATAAAAATTGAAAATACAATCCCATTTGAACATAAGGTAAAAAACCAAAAATCACAAAAAGAATCATAAAGCCTAAACTAAACCAGACTCCATAGCTTCTATTCTGGTTAAAAAAACTTTTCTTTTTAGTTACAATTGGAGTATCAACAACTATTTTTTTTGGTTCTCCATTAATAATTTCATCAATAGTAACTCCATAAAACTTAGACAATTGTTCTAAAATTGTTATATCTGGTATTGCCTCTGATCGTTCCCATTTAGATACCGCCTGAAATGTTACTCCCATAAGCTCTGCTAAGCTTGCCTGAGATAAATCCTTTCCCTTTCTTAATTCTATTAAATAATTCGCCATTTTCTCTCTATTCATATCCGTAGCCTCCTTATCTATACTATACTCTAAATATCATAGAAAATACAAGAAACTCATAATTGAAAAATATCAACTATGAGTTGAGTGCTAGGATTCTAGAATTTTATATAGTTGTTCGGCCGCACCTCTAGGACCATCCTGCTGATGACCAGAAAGTCCAAGCTTTGTATATAGTTCTCCAATAAATACCTTATTTTCAAATAGTCTTGAAAAATAAATATCTAAAAGTTTTCTAGTTTGTTCTTCTCTTTGAACTGGTCCAAATGGATTAGCAAAAAAGGATTCAACAAGTCCGACCTCCTGCGTTGTTCCTTTTGCAAAGCGAGCTCCCTGAATAAAGGTATCTAATGCTTCATTCAAATGTTCAAATTTCTTTAGCTGCAAGGGAGCATCCTCAAAATTATTGGCATATAAAACCATATCTACCTTGTAGCCCTTCATAATCTGATTATAGGTTGCTACAGGTATAACCAATCGTGAATTTATTTTATCTGGATTCATAAAAATGGCACGATCCATTTCTCTATAGGCATAACCAGAAGCCATATCATCTAATCGGACAAAGGCTCCAATTTCTGTTCCATATGCAATGACCTCTCCGTCAATGAGCTTAAAGGTTCCCATGTCATCAAAAACTGTCAATTGTGAAGATATTTGCTCGCCAGCATACTCGCTTAAGGCTTCTAAGGATTCACTTTTTCCAGCACCACTATCTCCAATAATTACAACATTTTTAGTAGAACCATTTTTCAAGGTTAAGCTTACACAGGCACCATGTAAAGGTAAATTTCCATTGTCTATCATTTTTACATTATATAGCGTTAGAAGCATCTTTTTCATATAACCAAAATAATCAACACTTGAGCTTCTAGGCGCAACACCTAAATAAATATCGTCTTCCTTATCATGATAAAAATAAGATTCCCCTTGGTAATCTGCACCAAAAATATATAATAAATCTGGCTTTTGATTTAAGCATTTATATAAAGGGACAAATTCAAATAAATTACATAAAGTTAAGCCTAAGGCTAAAAAGTCCCTATGAAAGTAAACGTACGCTAGCGCACTCCCAACTCTTGCAGCATAACAGTAAAACTCTTCTGCCTTGAAATGATTCGAAATAGAAGGTATTGGATCTGTAAATGCCTCTGGGTAAGTACCTGTACGTTTATTTTTGGAAGAATATGTTATAAAAGGGGGACGTATTAAAACCTGTTCTAAGACGGCAGCCTTAGATAAAAATGCATGCTTACTTTCCTTTCCCATCCAATTATGCTTAGATATCATTAAGCCTGCATTAACTCCTGATGGTAATGATCTATATATAGAAAATGCCTCACCTAATACTTTATGACAAATGGTTCGATAGGTGCTTAAAATAACATTTGTAAATTGATTCATAATAACAGTGAAGGAGGCATTTTCAACACCACTCATTCTACTTTTTGAATATACTAAGCCATATCTTTCTATACGACGCCAATAGTCATAAAAATTCTCAATAAGCTCATATAAAATATCTGTATGTTCTAGGATTAGCTTAAAATGCTTACTCAGCTTACTAATTTCATTTAATTCAAATTCTAATAAAAGCTTAAATAAAATGATGTAATCTTTTTTCGGATTTGGCAAAATTTCAATAATTCTTAATACATCCTGTTTTTCTACCTTGTATATATGGTCCAAAAATTTACCCCACACATCCTTAAAGCATGCAGAATTTAATACCTCTATTTCGTTCTTACAAAATCTTTCTGAAAAATTTAAAATTACTTGTCTTTGATTTATTATGTAATCCATTCCATCTCATCCTTTATTTTAAAATAAGCCTACAGCCTTTCCTCCAACTACATCCATTTTTTCAGCAGCGGGCTCCTTTGGTAGCCCAGGCATTGTCATGATTTCTCCACACAAGGCCACGATAAAGCCAGCACCTATAGATGGCTTTACCTCACGTATAGATATACTAAAATTCTCTGGTCTTCCCAAAAGCTTAGGGTTGTCAGACAAAGAATATTGCGTCTTAGCCATGCATATAGGCAATTTATCCCAACCATTTTTACGCAATGCTAACATTTGATTTTTAGCTGTTTGAGAAAATTCTATTTGAGAAGCCCCATAAATTTCCTTACAAATACAACTAATTTTTTCTTTTATACTTAAGCTTGTATCGTAAAGAAAAGTAAATTTTTGTTCATCCTCTTGAACAATTTTTAAAACGTGATGAGCTAAATCTAAGCCTCCAGCTCCTCCTTTAGTAAATACTTCTGATGAAGCAACAGGATGCCCATTTTCCTTAGCCCAAGTAGCCAAGGCAGCTACCTCTGCCTCAGTATCAGTGGAAAAACGATTAATTGCTATAACATATCCAACATGATATTTTTTTATATTTTCAATATGCTTTTCTAAATTTTTTATGCCTTCTAATAGAGCTGTAACATTTTCTTTACTTAAGTCCTCTTTACAGATGCCTCCATGCATTTTTAAGGCTCTGATTGTAGCTACAATCACTACACAGGAGGGCTTTATATTAGCCATGCGACATTTTATATCTAAGAACTTTTCTGCCCCTAAATCCGCTCCAAATCCTGCCTCAGTAACTACATAATCTCCCAGCTTCATAGCAAGCTTCGTCGCTAAAACTGAATTACAGCCATGTGCTATATTTGCAAAGGGACCACCATGTATTAAAGTAGGTGTATGCTCTAACGTTTGAACTAAATTAGGCATTAAAGCATCCCTCATAATTAAAGTAACTGCTCCCGTAGCTTTGATATCTTCAACGGTCACAGGCTTTTTATCATAAGTATATGCAATGACCATCCGACTTATTCTTTCTTTAAAATCCTCTAATGAGCTAGCCAAGCAAAAAACAGCCATAACCTCAGAGGCCACAGTTATATCAAAATGGTCCTCTCTAGGAACACCATGTGCACTTCCCCCTAAGCCTATGATAATGTTTCTTAAGGAACGATCATTCATATCTAAGCAACGATGAATAAGTACTCTTGTTGGGTCAATTCCCAAAGCATTTCCCTGTTGAATATGGTTATCTAGCATCGCACATATTGCATTATTCGCTGTTGTTATCGCATGAAGATCTCCTGTAAAATGTAGGTTAATATCCTCCATAGGAATAACCTGTGCATATCCACCACCAGCAGCTCCACCCTTAACTCCCATAACAGGGCCAAAGCTAGGCTCCCTTAAAGCTACAATTACATTTTTATTTAAACGATGTAATGCATCTGCAAGTCCTATTGTAGTTGTAGATTTCCCCTCTCCTGCAGGAGTTGGATTGATGGCAGTAACTAAAATCAATTTACCTGCTTTATTACCTTTCACAGCATCTAAATGAATTTTGGCTTTAAATTTACCATATAGCTCTAAATCCTCATTTTTTAATCCTAACTGAGAAGCAATTTGTTCAATGGGTAATATTTTAGCTTCTTGGGCTATTTCTAAATCTGTCTGCATTCTTATCATTCCTTTTATATGTTTCCTATATGATAACACAAAACCAATAGAAAGAAAATAAAAAAACATAAAGAACATGTTTTATAGCTTCCTAAAAAGCTATTACATAGACATTCGCCCAAATTATGTTAAAAAAGATGCAAAAGAACTGAGCGAAAAAATAGTGTCTATGTATGTTGACCATACCTTGAAAATCCATACAAAAAGTTTAGAATTTACAACCCTTATATTCACATGATACTTAAAATTCACCTAGATTTTTCTAATGGATAAAAATATGTTTTTTTTCTTCAAAAAAATCCACTCTTATTTCTTAAAAAAATAAAAACCCAAAGAACAATTCTTTAGGCTTACAATATTAATATATTTATAAATTAATATGCCCAAGCAGCACCGACAAGTATAACTAAGATAAATAGTACTAAAATAAATGCAAAGCCGCCACCGCAAGGTGTATTACAATTATTTGTTGTTGTCGTATTGGTATTATTACAACAAGTGTTTGCCATGATATCACCCCTAATTTAGTATATGTAAAAGCAAAGTAGGATTGATAAGACAAATAAAGAAAATAGCAGAAAAAATATTCTGCTACCTCTTTTTTATTCTAAAGTAATGTCAATTGTCACAGTTTTTTGTTCAGAGGTCCGATATACCTCTAAAGTCAGCTTATCTCCAGCTAGTAATAAGTTCAGAATATTAGATAAATCTAAGGTTGTAACTATATCTGTGCCATTTGCTTTTAATAAAATATCGTTGACCAAAACACCAGCCTTTTTAGCAACTCCATTAGATAAATTAGTTACAATAACTCCTGCATCCATTGTATTTGGTAATAAAGGTATATAGGATTCTGATTCCTGAGTAGGCAAATAACGATTAACTGGTAGTACTGTCACTCCTAAAAGTGGTCGTTCAATTACTGTTTTCTTACTCTCAATATCTGTGATACATTTTTTTACTACATTTAATGAAATTGCATACCCTAATCCTTCTACTGGGATATCTATGATAACACCATCTTCATTACTTTGTGTAAATACCTCTTTTGAACTATTTATACCTATAAGTCTACCAGATGCATTAAATAATCCACCACCAGAATTTCCTGGATTTATTTCTGCATTGGTTTGTATCTCATTTTTCGTAATTCTTGATACAACACCTGTAGTTAGAGTATTAAAGTTTTCTAAGCCTAAAGGACATCCTATAGCCATAACTGTTTGACCAACAGTTACAATTTCATCTTCATAATTAAATATATCTTGTACATAAACCTCAGATCCACCAAATAAATCTAAAGAAAAAGTCAAAACAGCCAAATCATTTTTAGGATCACTTCCTATGACAGTAGCTTTAAAATATTTTGCACCACCACGATATACACGTACAGTACGCATCCCTTCAATAACGTGATGATTCGTAACTACATAATAGATGCCCTTATCCTCTTTATAAACGACACCAGAACCTACAGAACCTGAATCCCCAGAAGTTGCATAAATCCCTACACATCCAGTTGAAATTTTTTTATAAGTCTCTGTAATTGTACTTTGTATTTCAACTATTTCCTTTTCAATTTTAGTTGGCTCCTTTTCTGAGCTAGAAAAAAGCCCACATCCTGTAAAAATTCCCAAGCAAACGATAACTAATCCCAAGCTTATCCATTTTCTTATTTTTTTCATATCTTTTCCTCCAATGAAAAAAGTTTTATAGCATTTTGTTCTGTAATTTCCTCTATTTGCTGAACAGACATTCCTCGCAGCGTTGCAATTTGCTTTGCAACCTCAAGTACATAGCTTGATTCATTTCTATTCCCACGATAAGGTACTGGTGCCAAATAGGGACAATCTGTTTCTATTAAAAGGGATTTCAAATCTATTTCCTCAGCAATCCGTTTGGCTTCCTTCGCATTTTTAAAGGTCACAGGTCCACCTAAGGAGATGTAAAATCCTAATTTTATAAATTCTTCTGCCATTTCTTTAGAGCCACTATAGCAATGCATAACACCACGAATTTTTCCTTTATATTCCTTTAAAATATCAAAAGTATCTTGCGTTGCCTCTCGCATGTGAATAATTAAAGGTAATTGATATTGTATTGCAAGTTCAATCTGACCTTGAAATAATTTTTTTTGCTCATGAATATTATCTTTTCCATAATGATAATCTAATCCACATTCTCCGATAGCATAAATCTTATGCTTTTTTATAAATTCTTCTAAATACAGAAGATCTTCTTTATAATTTTTAGAGGCCTCGCTTGGATGTAAACCAGCTGTAGGATAAAAGAGAGGATACTCTTGAGCTAGTTCAAAAGCTTGCTGATTTGTTTGATGGGAAAAGCCAACCAAGATTACCTTATTAATATTTACTTCTCTACATCTTTCAATACAATCTTTTATATCTAATTGAAAGGCTTCATCAAATAAATGGGAATGTGTGTCAATCATAATACTACCTTTTCTTAACCGAATTTTTAATTGTCAAAAATATTTCAATACATAATAGCATAGTTAATACACCACAGGAATCTATAAAAACATCTAAAACCATTGGAGCTCTTCCTCCAATAAAGGATTGATGAACTTCATCACTAATAGCATATAAAACACCAATGCCAATGCTTAAAGAAAATACAATTCCTCGCTTATTGGTGAAATTGTAAATGGCAAAAAATAATAACAATCCTAATATGGCATATTCAAAATAATGTGCCAGCTTGCGTATAACAAAAGATGCATTTTTAAAAATCTCTGTTTGTTCATTTAAAGGTAAATCATCGTAAGAGGAAATAAATAAATGTAATATTTTATTTGTTATTTTACTACTCATAGAGGAGGATTGTACTCCTGTCTGATGCGAAAAATAAAAAATCATTCCCATCCATCCAATTACAAATACCATAAAAAGAATTTTAATAACATTTTTTCTCATTTTATGCCTCATTTCATTATACCACAAAAAATATAAATTTCTCATCTTTTTTAAGGATATGTTGTAGATTTTTAAAATATGTTACGTCTCTTTTTCGTTATTCATAATTGCTTCAATACAAGTGGGTAGAGATATGCATTATTTCTATGTAATACCACTTGTTCAATAATTATATACTATAAAAAATAAAAAGGCAATGCAAGAAACATCACCTTGATATTTTAATTTCATTATAGACTATTCAAGAATATCTACAACAGAACCTGCACCAACAGTATGTCCACCCTCACGGATAGAGAACTTAGTACCTTGCTCCATAGCAATTGGATGAATTAATTCAACAGTCATTGTAGTATTATCACCAGGCATAACCATTTCAGTACCAGCAGCTAAAGTAATAATACCAGTAACGTCTGTAGTACGGAAATAGAATTGTGGACGATAGTTAGAGAAGAATGGAGTATGACGACCACCCTCATCCTTAGATAATACGTAAACCTGTGCAGTAAACTTCTTATGAGGAGTAACTGATTTTGGTTTTGCTAATACTTGACCACGTTGAACTTGATCACGGTTAATACCACGAAGTAATACACCGATATTATCTCCAGCTTCTGCATAGTCTAATAGCTTACGGAACATTTCAACACCAGTAACAACTGAAGTTTGAGTATCTCTAATACCAATAATTTCTACTTGATCACCAACGCGAACTTGTCCACGCTCAACACGTCCAGTAACAACTGTACCACGACCTGTAATAGTGAATACGTCCTCAATTGGCATTAAGAATGGCTTATCAGTATCACGAACTGGAGTTGGAATATATTCATCAACAGTAGCCATTAATTCTTCAATCTTGCCAACCCAAGCTGCATCACCCTCTAAAGCCTTTAATGCAGAACCACGGATAATAGGAATATCATCACCTGGGAAATCATATTCGCTTAATAATTCACGAGTTTCCATTTCAACTAAGTCGATTAATTCTTCATCATCAACCATATCACACTTATTTAAGAATACAACTAATCTAGGTACACCTACCTGACGAGCAAGTAAGATATGCTCACGAGTCTGAGCCATAGGTCCGTCAGTTGAAGCAATAACTAAAATACCACCGTCCATCTGAGCAGCACCAGTAATCATGTTCTTTACATAGTCGGCATGTCCTGGGCAGTCAACGTGTGCATAGTGACGATTTTCAGTTTCATATTCAACGTGTGCAGTATTAATTGTAATACCACGCTCTTTTTCTTCTGGAGCAGCGTCAATCTGAGCATAGTCTTTAGCCTGTGCTAAACCTTTCTTAGAAAGAATGGTAGTAATAGCTGCAGTTAAAGTAGTTTTACCATGATCTACGTGTCCAATTGTACCAATGTTAACATGTGGTTTGGTACGTACAAATTTTTCCTTTGCCATTTTAAATGGTCCTCCTAATTTTTATTTTTTAAATTTTTCTTATTTTACCAATATATATTTTACCCTAATTGGCAAGGGTTTGCAAGTAGAATGTTAAAAATTACGCTCTACTCTTTATAATCTCTTCTTGAATATTTCTTGGAACTGCTTCATAATGATGTGTTTGCATAATGAAGTTCCCACGTCCCTGAGAATTTGAACGAAGAGAGGTTGCATAACCAAACATTTCTGCTAATGGAACATAAGCACGAATTTTCATACCATTTCCACGCTTTTCCTGGGAATCAAGGCGTCCACGACGGCTTGTAAGATCTCCAATAACATTTCCTACATATTCCTCAGGAACAGTAACGTCAACTTCCATGATTGGCTCTAATAATACAGGCTTACATTTATCCTTCGTAACCTTTAAAGCCATAGATGCAGCTATCTTAAAGGCCATTTCAGAGGAGTCAACCTCATGATAAGATCCATCGAATAATGTTGCTTTAACATCAATCATAGGATATCCTGCTAAAACACCATTTGGAAGTGCCTCCTGTAATCCTTTATCAACGACAGGGATATATTCTCTTGGAACAGTACCTCCAACAACCTTATCAATAAATTCATATCCTTTGTCTGGATTTGGTTCAAATCTAATCCAAACATGACCATATTGTCCACGTCCACCAGACTGACGAATAAATTTACCTTCACATTCAGCGGCTTGTGTAATTGTTTCACGGTAAGATACCTGTGGAGCACCTACATTTGCTACTACATTGAATTCTCTTTTCATACGGTCAACAATAATGTCTAAGTGAAGCTCACCCATACCTGCGATAATGGTTTGTCCAGTTTCTGGATCAGTATAGGTTCTAAATGTAGGATCTTCTTCAGCTAGCTTAGATAATGCCGTAGACATTTTTTCTTGGTCTGCTTTTGTTTTTGGTTCAACAGCTACATTAATAACTGGTTCAGGGAATACCATCTTCTCAAGAATAATTTCATATTTCTCATCACATAGAGTGTCACCTGTAGTTGTATTTTTGAAACCAACTGCAGCTGCAATATCTCCAGCATAAACCTCTTTGATTTCCTCTCTGTGGTTTGCATGCATTTGTACAATACGTCCTAAGCGTTCCTTAGAATCCTTAGTTGTATTTCTAATATAAGAGCCTGAAGAAATATGACCTTGATATACACGGAAATAGGTTAATCTTCCTACAAATGGGTCTGCTACTACCTTGAAAGCTAAGGCAGCAAATGGAGCATCATCTGTTGGATGAATATCAACTTCATCTCCCTTACTATCCGTGCCTTTGGTGGCTGAAATATCAGTAGGAGCTGGTAAATAATCAATAACTCCATCTAGCATCTTTTTAACACCCATATTTTTGAATGCTGATCCGCAGAAAACAGGGAAAAATTGAACACCAAGGGTAGTTTTACGAATCACAGACTTAATCAAATCTTTAGGAATTTCTTCACCCTCTAAATATAACATAGCTAAATCATCATCAAATTGAGATAATGTATCTATTAATAATTCTCTTTTTTCATTCGCTAAATCTACTAAGTCAGCTGGAATCTCTACTTCCTTAAAATCTTCATTTGGATTTCCATCATAAAGATACGCCTTCATTTCAACTAAATCGATTTGACCTTTAAATTGATCCTCAGCACCAATTGGCCATTGTACGGCAGCAGCTACAGCACCTAAACGGTCATGAATTGTATTTACTGAATATTCAAAATCAGCACCGATTTTGTCCATTTTGTTTACAAATACTATACGTGGTACATTATAATCTGTAGCCTGACGCCATACAGTTTCAGTTTGTGGTTCAACTCCTGCTTGACCATCTAATACTGTAACAGCACCATCAAGAACACGAAGAGAACGAGAAACCTCAACTGTAAAATCTACGTGTCCTGGAGTATCAATGATGTTTACTCTATAATTTCTCCAGATAGCTGTCGTTGCAGCGGAGGTAATTGTAATACCGCGCTCCTGCTCCTGAGCCATCCAGTCCATTGTTGCAGCACCATCATGTGTTTCTCCAATCTTGTGGATTTTTTTCGTATGGAACAAAATACGTTCCGTAGTTGTCGTCTTACCAGCATCAATATGAGCCATGATACCAATATTACGAGTTTTTTGTAATGTAAATTCTCTAGGCATAAATAATCTCTCTCCTACTAATTTTACCAACGATAATGTGCAAAGGCTCTATTAGCTTCAGCCATCTTATGAGTATCTTCACGCTTTTTACAAGCACCACCAACACCATTTGCGGCATCCATAATTTCCTTAGCTAGTTTTTCTTCCATTGTTTTATCGTTACGAAGACGAGCGTATTTGATTAACCATCTTAATCCTAGGGTTTGTTTTCTTTCAGGTCTAACTTCTACAGGTACCTGATAGTTTTGACCACCTATACGACGGCTCTTAACTTCTAAAACTGGCATAATGTTTTCTAATGCTTTTGTAAATACTTCTAATGGATCTTGTCCAGTCGTTTCTTTAACACGGTCAAAAGCACCATATAAAATTGTTTGTGCGGTTCCTTTTTTACCATCTAACATAATTGTATTGATAGTTCTAGTTACTACCTTAGAATTATATATAGGATCTGGAAGCACATCTCTTTTTGCAATATGTCCCTTACGAGGCATGAGCGATTCCTCCTTTAAATTTTAATTTTTATTTTTGTTTTGGGCGCTTTGCACCATATTTAGAACGACTTTGCATTCTATTAGCAACTCCAGTAGTATCTAGGGCACCACGAATTATATGATAACGAACACCTGGTAAATCCTTAACACGTCCACCACGAATTAATACTGTACTATGCTCCTGAAGGCTATGACCAATACCAGGAATATAAGCAGTAACTTCTATTCCGTTAGTCAAACGAACTCTGGCATATTTACGTAAAGCTGAGTTTGGCTTCTTAGGTGTCATAGTAGTAACACGTGTACAAACTCCACGCTTTTGAGGTGATGGAAGTTTTGTATATTTTTTCTCTAAAGTGTTAAATCCAATTCCTAAGCTTGGAGATTTAGACTTGAAAACCTTATTTGTTCTTCCATTACGTACTAATTGTTCAATAGTTGGCATATTGAAAGCTCCTTTCTATCCATCTTTTAGGATAACTTAATTTATACCATATCTTATAATAAGATATTTGGCACAGCATTTTGATTATATCAAAAAAAATATATATGTCAATGTATTTTTGTTATTTTTTATTGTTTTTTTACTTTTCTTACGTACACACGACTTTGTGTACTTTAAATTTATTGATATTTCAATATATTTTTAAAAAAAATTAATTTGTGTTTGCTGTGGAAACACACGACTTTGTGTGTTTGAAAATGCTTATTTTTAAAGAAAATAGGCTTTTTTTATTTTCTATCTAGTAAAGTTTTGTTAATTTTGGTATAATATGGAGTGTCTGCCTGGTTAGTTAAATGGATATAACGTGATCCTCCTAAGATTAAATTGTGAGTTCGATTCTCGCACCGGGTGCCATTTGATTATTTCGGATGCTAAAAGCATCCTTTTTTTATTCTAAACTTATTATAATTATGAGATAAAAAGAAAAAGGGATTTCAATTCCTAAAGCTTTCCCCTTTTGATACATTATTATTTTAATATTAAAAATGTATTCTGTCCTTTCATCACTACTGGATTTTTATCTATTGTTAGCTTACCATCCTTTATCTCTAGCATTTCATCATTTATAATATTAATGTATCTACCATCTAAAAGTGTTGTACTAATACTGCCTTCAACATTCCCCATATTAAAAATACATTCTAAAACATCTTTTCCAAAACAATAGGTCAAATGAATCACATCTTGATCTGTATCATGTATTTTATAAATTCCCTCTAATACGATTGGATCTTTTTTTATTTGGTAACAGCGCCGCATAAACTCTGACATGCCATACTTACCTAAAGTAGACCAATCTATCGGATCTAAATCAAACAGGCTTTCCATTTTTTTATCGCAGGCTTCTTGCCCTGCATAAAGAAAGGTTGCCCCCTTTAATAAATAAATTAAAGCAGTAAAGTTTTTTAATTGTGCTTCATCTTGAATAAAATTCGTAATACGTTCTCGATCATGATTTTCTAAAGCATGAACCTTTATATAGTTCTTGGGGTATAAAGACTCCTGACATTTTAATCCTTTTACCCAATCCTTTAACCCCTCTTTTGTTTTTAAAAATTTATCATATAAGCTCCATATATCATAGTCATATTCCATATCAAAGGCCTGATATAGCTCACAATCTGAAGCTGCATCAAAGCCAGCATCTCTTATTTCTTTTATAAAATTAAAATCTATGGATTCAGCTAGTAAAATAAAATTAGAATTGATTTTCTTTAATTCCTTTCTCGCAAGAATCCAAAAATCTAGCGGAATCATTGAAGCGACATCACACCGATAACCATCTATACCTTGCTTAGCCCAGTATCTTAGAACACGTAACAATTCATTCCACAAAGCTAAATTTGAAAAATCTAAATCTGTCACATCCCACCAATCTCCTACCTTACTGCTGATTTCTCCATTTTTTCTAAACATCCATTCAGGATGAGCATTCAAAATATACGAATCTTTCGATGTATGATTAAAAACAATATCTATCATTACCTTAATATCCCGTTTATGAGCCTCAGATATTAATTCTTTAAAGTCTTTCATTGTTCCTAAATCTGGATTGATTTTACGATAATCCATAATAGAATATGGACATCCTAATGTCCCCTTTTTATGGAAATTTCCAATGGGGTGAATTGGTAATAAATATAAAATATCAACTCCTAATTTTTGAATACGATCTAGCTCCTTTGTGACTCCCTTAAAATTCGCAGTATCAGAAAATTGCCTAGGAAATACCTGATATATTACCTGATTCCTTAAATCTACACTTGTATCCTTCGCCATACAAAATTTCTCCTTTTTCTGCAATATTTTACCACAAAATAAGAAAAAATAAAAGTGACACGGGAAACAACGGCAAAAATTTTGGAGTTTTTTGGCAGTTTAAATTACAGATGCTTAAATAAAAAAGGATATCCTTTTTTATTTTTAAATTTAAGGACATCCTTTTAAAAGTTATTCTATTTCTTCTACCTCATCTAAAGAAGCATCTAATTCATCAAGATATTCGTCTGTAACAAACTCGTCATCTAAGTCCTCTTCATCCTCTAAAGACTTATCTTGTTCAATTTGTTCATTAATTTCTTGATAGATATTCTCATCCTCTGGACGATGTTCACATTCAAATTCATCCTCAAATAAGACACCTGTTCCAGCAGGAATAAGTCCACCAATAATAACATTTTCCTTTAAACCAACCAAATAGTCCGTCTTAGACTGAATAGCAGCTTGGGTTAAAATTCTAGTGGTTTCTTGGAAAGAACATGCTGATAGGAAGGACTGACAAGCAAGAGCCGCCTTAGTAATACCTAGCAATAATGGTTTTGCTGTTGGAAGAGTACCACCTTCAGCAAAGACTTTAGCACAAGCATCTCTATATTCATTAATAGAAACATCTCTTCCTGGCAATAATTCTGTGTCTCCCTCTTGAACCACGATAAGCTTACGCATCATTTGACGAACAATAATTTCGATGTGCTTATCTGATATTTCCACAGATTGAGAACGATAAACCTTTTGAACCTCTTCAACAATATATTTTTGAACAGCCTCAGCATCCTTGATACGTAGCAATTCCTTAGGATGAATAGAACCCTTCATCAGCTTTTCTCCACGATGAATTTCACTGCCAACACTAACCAATAGCTCAGATGTAGCATCAACGGTATAGTTCTTTTCCTCCGTATCATTCATAATAGTAATAGCTAAACCATTCTTCGTTTTCTGAATATCATCAACAACACCATCAATTTCAGAAATAGTTGCTTTACCTTTAGGCTTACGAGCTTCAAATAATTCCTGTACACGTGGAAGACCCTGTGTAATATCGGCTGCAGAAGCAACACCACCTGTATGGAAGGTACGCATGGTTAACTGTGTACCAGGCTCACCAATAGATTGTGCAGCAACTGTACCAACAGCTTCTCCAACCTCTACAACCTTATTCGTTGCAAGGTTACGTCCATAACACATCATACATACACCTGTTTTTGCATCACAGGTTAAGTTTGTTCTAATCGCAACAGACTTAATTCCAGCATTAGAAATAATAGAGGCCATTTCCTCTGTAAATAATTCATTTCTTTTACAGATCAATTCTCCTGTTTCTGGATGAACTAAATCCTTTGCAGCAAAGCGTCCAATAACACGATCAGCAACAGTAACTACAACCTTGCCACCCTCATCTATGATATCTTCAACATACATTCCCTTTTCTGTTCCACAGTCTATAGTAGAAATGATTACATCCTGAGATACGTCTACTAAACGACGAGTTAAATAACCAGATTCTGCTGTCTTTAAGGCCGTATCTGTTGAACCCTTTCTTGAACCATGAGTGGAAATAAAGAATTCGGATACTGTTAATCCTTCGCGGAAGTTTGCTTTTACTGGAACCTCAATCGTTTCTCCAGCAGTGTTAGCCATCAATCCACGCATACCTGCAAGCTGAGCAAAGTTAGAAGCATTACCACGTGAACCAGAATCAGACATCATAAAGATATGATTATCCTTTTGCTTAGCTAGCTCCGCCCATAATCCATCTTGAATCTCATTACGAGCATCGCTCCATTCTTTTTCAACTAGCTTTTTACGCTCCTTATTCGTTAACTGACCTAAATTGTACATTAAGGTAATCTCATCAATCTTTTTATCAGCTTCAGAAATACGAACCTGCTTACCTTGGTAATCCAATACGTCAGCAGCAGAAATGGTTAATCCTGCAATAGTAGAATATTTAAATCCTAAATCTTTGATACGATCAAGCATTCTAGAGGTTTCTGTAATTTGGAATCTTTTAAATACTTCTGCAATTATTCTTGCAATATTTTTCTTTTTAAATGGTTGTACCTCTTCACGAGCTAATAAAGCTTCATACGTATTTTCAGGATTAGAAAAATCCAAGAAATATTTATTAGGTGTAGCTATACAAAGATTCTCTTCAGTTGGTTCATTTAAGTATGGGAATTCATCTGGTAAGATGCTATTAAAAATCATTTTACCTAAGGTAGTAAATAAATACTTACCCTGTCCCTTATTATTTGCAAATTTCTCTGCAGATAAATAAGAAGGATCTACAAAAATACGAGTATGTAGTGTAATATTATCATTCTTATACGCCATGTAAGCTTCATCAAAATCCTTGTAGAAATGTCCCTCATTAGGTCTACCCTTTCTTTCAAGAGTCAAATAATAGTTTCCTAATATCATATCCTGAGAAGGGGTAACAACCGGTTTACCATCCTTTGGATTTAAAATGTTATTTGATGCAAGCATCAATAAGCGCGCCTCAGCCTGAGCCTCTAAAGAAAGAGGTACATGGACTGCCATCTGGTCTCCATCGAAGTCTGCATTAAATGGGGTACATACTAATGGGTGAAGACGAATTGCCTTTCCTTCAATCAATACAGGCTCAAATGCTTGAATACCTAAACGGTGAAGTGTAGGAGCACGGTTTAATAATACAGGATGCTCACGAATAACCTCTTCTAGAATAGACCACACACTATCATCCTGATTATCACATGCCTTAGAAGCAACTGCAATACTATTCCCAGCCTTGATTAATTCTCTTAAAACAAATGGCTTAAATAGAGTTAATGCCATCTCCTTAGGAATACCACATTGATACATTTTTAAAGATGGTCCAACAACAATAACAGAACGTCCAGAATAATCAACACGCTTTCCAAGTAGATTCTGACGGAAACGTCCCTGCTTACCGCGAAGCATATCTGACAAGCTCTTTAAGTGATGATTCTTTTCAACAACAGCTTTTTTACCACGCTTTGAATTATCAATCAAAGCATCTACTGCTTCCTGAAGCATACGCTTTTCATTCTTAGTAATTAGGTGAGGAGCATTTTGCTCAAATTGCTTCTTTAAACGATTATTACGATTTAATATACGACGATATAAATCATTTAAATCTGTAGTTGCAAAACGACCACCCTCTAGCTGAACCATAGGACGTAAATCAGGTGGTATTACAGGTAATACCTCTAATATCATCCATTCAGGCTTATTATCTGATTGTAAGAAGGATTCAATAATCTCTAAACGCTTAATTACACGATCGCGACGTTGTTTTGATGAGCTTTTAAGCTTTCTTCTTAAAATTTTTTCTTCCTTCTCTAAATCTATTTCTTTTAATAGTGTTTTAACAGCCTCAGCACCAGTTAAGGCTTTAAACTTTGAAGGATATTGTTCACTTTTAACAGAATATTCACTTTCCGTTAAAATTTGTTTTTTTACTAATCCTGTATCCTTATCTGCTGAGATAACAATATAGGAAGCCAAATAAACAATCTCTTCTAAATCCTTTGTTTTAATATCTAAAAGTGTAGCTAGTGGAGAGGAGCTATTTCTTAGGAACCATGTATGAACTACAGGGCTTGCTAAAGTAATATGACCAAGTCTTTCTCTACGAACCTTAGCCTCTGTTATTTCAACACCACATTTGTCACAAATTTTTCCTTTGTCTGTATTTCTCTTGGATTTACCACACGCACACTGATAATCCTTTTGGGGACCAAAAATCTTCTCACAGAATAGTCCATCTGGTTCTGGCTTTAAAGTACGATAATTAATGGTTTCGTGCTTTAAAACTTCACCATGAGACCATGATAAAATTTCTTCTGGAGAGGCTAAACCAATTTTAATATATTTATATTGTGTACTCATTGTTTTCCCTCCATTAACGAACTGTCTCTCTTATTTTCAAATCAACAATTGAACGATTTACTTCATTTTCATCCTTTTCATTCATCAATTCAACATGAATACCTAATGCCTGTAATTCACGTGTTAATACTCTGAAGGATTCAGGAATAGAAGATTCAGGAATAGGTTTACCATCCACAATAGCGTCAAATACACGGTCTCTACCAACTAAGTCATCTGATTTAACTGTCAACATTTCGCGCAATGTATTTGCAGCACCATAAGCCTCAAGTGCCCAAACCTCCATCTCTCCAAAACGTTGTCCACCATTTTGAGCTTTACCACCCATAGGCTGCTGTGTTACTAGCGTATATGGTCCAACATTTCTTGCATGTAGCTTGTCATCAACCATGTGGCTAAGCTTAACGAAGTACATTATACCTACAGTTATCTTATTTTCAAATGCTTCACCAGTTCTACCATCATAAAGTGTTTCTTTTCCATCAGGAGCCATACCTGCTTCTGCCATAATTGCTTCAATATCCTCAATTGTAGCACCATCAAATACTGGTGTTGCAACCTGAATACCAAGCTTCTTAGCAGCAATTCCTAAATGTAATTCCAATACCTGTCCTATATTCATACGAGATGGAACGCCCTGAGGATTTAGCATAATATCAATTGGATGACCATCAGCAGTAAAAGGCATATCCTCTAAAGGTAAAATATTAGAGATAACACCCTTGTTACCATGACGTCCAGCCATCTTATCTCCAACCTGTATCTTACGCTTTTGAACAATATAAATACGAACTACTTCATTAACACCTGGAGCCAAATCATCTCCCTTTGCCTTAGAGAAATGTTGAATAGATTGAACAACACCTCCACCACCATGTGGAACACGCAAGGAGGTATCACGTACATCTCTACTCTTCTCACCAAAGATAGCTAAAAGTAGTCTTTCCTCTGGAGTTGGATCAGTAACACCCTTTGGTGTGATTTTACCAACTAGGATATCTCCTTCCTTAACCTCTGTACCAGGAATAACGATACCACGCTCATCAAGATTCTTCTTAGTCTCTTCCTTCACATTAGGGATTTCATAGGTAAACTCTTCCTTACCTAGCTTTGTATCACGACATTCAACAGAAAATTCATCAATATGAATTGAGGTATATACATCATCATAAACCATCTTTTCACTCATTATGACGGCATCCTCAAAGTTATAGCCCTCCCATGTCATGAAGGCAATGCGAACATTACGTCCTAAGGCAAGCTCTCCATTCTTCATAGACTGACCATCAGCAATTATATCTCCACGATCTACTCTTTCTCCTGGAACAACAATAGGACGCTGCATTATTGCAGTAGCTGAATTGGAACGTAGGAATTGATATAAATCATAGCGATGTAATTCACCACTATCTTCCTTTACAATAATCTTTTTTGCATCAACATATTGCACAACACCAGGCATAGTAGCTATTAAAGCAGACCCTGAATCTTTTGCAGCCTTATATTCCATACCAGTACCAACAATAGGACTTTCAGGATTAATAATTGGAACTGCCTGACGTTGCATGTTTGCACCCATTAGGGCACGAGTTGCATCATCATGCTCTAGGAATGGAACACAAGCAGCAGCTACAGAAACTATCTGCTTAGGAGATACGTCCATATAATCCACTTCCTCTGGATTTACCATTTCGGTTTCTCCGTTACGACGTCCAATTACCTTTTCATCAATAATATGTCCTTCCGCATCTAGCTTTGTAGAAGCAGAGGCAATTACAAGCCCCTCTTCCTTATCTGCAGAAAGATATACCTTTTCATTAGAAACATATTTTCTTCCCTCTTTATCCTCTTTCACAAGAAAATAAGGAGTTTCAATAAAGCCATATTCATTAACCTTTGCATAGGTAGCTAAAGATGTAATCAACCCAATAGATGGTCCTTCTGGTGTTTCAATAGGGCACATACGTCCATAGTGTGAATTATGAACGTCACGTACTTCTACACCAGCTCGATCACGAGCAATACCACCAGTACCTAATGCTGAAATACGACGCTTTTGTGTAATCTCTGCAAGAGGATTAATTTGATCCATGAACTGAGATAATTGGCTTGAGCCAAAGAACTCTTTCAAGGATGAGGTTAAAGGCTTAATGTTAATAAGGTTTTGAGGGGTTGCCTCATGAACCTCAACAGTTGACATACGATCTAGAATATTCTTCTCTAGCTTCGCAAATCCAATTCTAAACTGATTCTTAAGTAACTCTCCAATTAATCTCAAACGACGATTTCCTAAGTGATCAATATCATCTAAGGTACCAACATTTTGATATAAATTCAAATAATAGCTTGCAGAAGCAAGTATATCAGACATTGTAATATGTAAAGAGGTTTCTCTTTGATCATTACCAATAATTTTAACAACATTAGACTCATCATGACGAACCACTGTAACAGTTAATATTTCATTCATAGGATCATCACAAAGTGTATTATTTAAATCAATCTTTTCACGGAATGCTGCTCTTGCAAGCTTTAAGCGTTCTAAAACCTCTCCCTGAACAACATCTCCATAGCTAGCAATTTTAGTTCCCTTAACAAATAAAACCTCTCCTGTAGCTTCATCAAGAATATCTTCCTTTGCAATAACATCCTGAGCAAGCTCCAAACCCTTTGCTCGTTGTAAAACATCTAGCTTAACATTATACTTAAAGCGTCCAACTTTTTGTAAATCATAGCGACGATCATCAAATAAACGTTGTACAATTAAGCTACGTGCTCCATCAACTGGTACCTTTTCACCTTGACGGAGTTTAGAATAAACCTCAATGGCAGCTTCTTCTGCATTTGTAGTTGTATCTCTTTCAAAGGTTGCTTGTAGATTATCACTATCACCAAATAAATTTATAATTTGCTCATTTGTAGATAAACCATAGGAACGAAATACAGTGGTCAAAGGGATTTTCTTAGATCGATCTAATTTACCATACCAAACATTTTTAGATCCCATCTCGTATTCTATCCATGCACCACGTGTTGGAATGACTGTACCTGTATATTTTGTATCTCCAGTTTTTTTATCAATTTCCTTAGCATAATATACACCAGAGGAACGAACAATCTGAGAAATAATTACACGCTCAGCACCATTAATTATAAAGGTACCAACTGGTGTCATATAAGGGATATCCCCCATAAATAATTCTTGTTCTAAAACCTCACCAGTTTGTGCATTTTCCAAACGCACATTCACCTTCAAAGGACGAGCAAAGTTAACATCTCTCAATTTACAATCCACAATAGAAAATTTAGGATTTTCAAAATGATGTTCACCAAAGGATAGCTTTAAATCGCCATTAAATGAAGTTATAGGAGAAATATCCTTAAATAATTCCTCTAAGCCTGCATTCACAAACCAGTCGAAGGATTTTGTTTGAATCTCAATGAGATCTGGCAATTCTACCTCTGTACGAATTTTTGAATAATTACGACGTACAGATTTTTTACCATAGTTTACATTCTTGTAATTCATAAAATACCTTTCTTATTTCCTTTCTAAGTATTGAGACTACCATAAGGCTTCGTATAACGCAATCCGGCTGTCTCTAAACCTTCCTTTGATCCCCACGAAAAATGTATATTAATCGCAAAAAGCGATGAAATTTAAGATAAAATCTATGATTTTAATAAGCAAAAAGTGCTACAAAAGCAACAAATCGCATTTTAATATTATATATTAACTTTGTCTTTAAGTCAATAAAATTTTAATTTTTTTCTTGTAAAATTGTGCAAGGAGTTAAAAAATTTTAAACAAAAGTGCACAAATATTAGATACTGAAGCTTACAAAAAAGAGATGCGTATAATGCTATACACATCTCTTAAATTTACAGCTTATTTAAGCTGTATAATTAGGAAAATATTCCTCTTTTGCCCAAGTCGGCAAATACTGAATATAGTTTCTAAATTCAAACACCTTAGTCTCATGAAGCTTTTTATTTTCTTCTCCTGTTACCTTGTTCTCATAGTCATTTAAGGTATCGCTCCAAACACCTACATTATTTGTAAGAGTTAAATCATAATAGCCTTTCATAGTAGGAGAACCACTAAAGGTAACACTATCCTCTCCATATGAAGTAAACTTCATTGTGCCATTTACAGCATTCCAATACACATTTAAGCTACTAGAAATATTTGGCGCCTTATAAATACGTTCTATTGCTGCCGCTGCAGGATGGCCAGATGCGGCATTCAAATTATAATCCTTACCTTTTTGAGGTCCACTTGGTGGTACGCCATATCGATCTGCACGAGCTGCTGAAATAGCTACAGCCTTTGGATTTAAGGTATTTAAAAGCTCCTGTGAATTAGAACCATGTGAGCCATGATGAGATGCCTTATATAAGGTAACCTCTGGAAGATTTTCATTTCTCATTAATGATTTTTCACTTTCACTCGTCAAATCTCCTCCTGAGAAGAATTTGAAATCTTTATAAGTGAACAAAACGGTTAAAGAAGAAGGATTGGAGGCAGAAGTTTTATCAGGTGTAATATAATTTCCTGTATTTAAAATATCTACATAAAATTCATTTGTTAAATAATAGCGATTGGATGCTCCATTTAAATGGTTCGCACAATCATAGGCAGAATGATATTGTGTTCCTAAAGGAATATATTTCTTCCTTGTGGCAAGAACATTTCCACCACCAGCACCACCATAATCAACCATTAAAGAAATATTATCAATGCCTGTTAAAGCTTTAGCAATGCCATCAATATGATCCCCATCACTATGAGATACCATAAATGCATCTAATCTCCTGTCTGCAACCTTTTCCATTAACAATTGATTCACAAATGTCCCATCATATTCATAGCCAGCATCAATTAATATCTCTACATTTCCTTTTTTAATAAAAATGGAATCTGCATAAATATGCTGCATTTCTATGAAGTAAACTTCTATCGGTTCATCTTCTCCTTCATTCCCAAGAAAAATAGGGTCTTCAGGAGTTAATCCACTTCCAACACCAAGTTGTTCTACCTTTCTTTTAGAAACAATATAGATACTATCAGAAATGTATGGGTATTTTACTGAAGTAGCAGTAATAACAGAAGTTCCAGCCTTCTTTACATCTACACTTCCTGATGAGGAAATTGTAACCAATTCAGGATTAGAGGATTCCCAAAGAATTTCTACGGAAGCCTCTGGAGTAGCAACTACATCTAATGTAAAGGTATCTCCAACCAATACATTTAATTCATCAATCGTTTGTCCCTCTTTTACTATATCTATTGCCGTTAAAGCAACCTCTTCCTTTTTATTGCAAGCAACGAAGCTAAATAAAGCTAAGAAAGAAATTAGAACACATACTACTTTTCTTTTCATTTTCAATTACCTATTTGAAAAGCTTAATATTATCTAAATTTGCTCTTTTTCCATCTGCCCCAATAATATATATTGCAACGCGCTTTGATCCTTCTGGTAAAGCAATACGATAGGTAGTTAAGGTATTATCCATAGTTAGGCTATATCCTGCATCCACCCACGCTTCTGCTCCATCCATTAGGTATTCTACACCTAATACAATTGGATCATCATTATTATAGGTAGTTCCATCAAATTGAACAAAATTATATTCCCCAGCGACTTGAATTTCAACTCTTCCTGCTTTTGTAGGATCCGCATTATTTTGAACTCTCAAACTAAAAGCACCATCTGTTCTATTATCCTTAGCAATTAAGGTATTCTTTAGTAACCATCCAACCTTAGGCGTTCCCAATTCTACCACATCATTGCCATCCTTATTAGAATAATTAGGCTTTGTTCCAGAGGTTCCATATTGTCCTCCCTCTGTAGATGCATCCTCACAATCTAATGAAGCTAATAATTCATGATTAAATACTGTACCTAAAACAATTACCTTAAAGGATTTTGTTCCACTCAACTCTGCATCCTTTGCATGCTTTAAGGTTGCCGTCAAGGTAACTACAGTATCAGCCTCTAAATGCTTTACTGTTCCATCTGCTGCATTTACAACTGCTGCATTATCACTTGTCCAGGTAATAGAAACATCTTTAAAGCCTTCTACGTTAACTGGAAGTGTCAATTTATTAACATCGACATTTAAAGATACTTTAATAAGTAAGCCATTCTTAATTGCAGCTAATTGGTCTGCAGGGGATGCTTCTTTCACATCAATATCAGACGCCTTTAATAGCTGAACTTGTGGACTAGCCTTACCATAACCAAAGGCAGTCATAATTCCTTTAAATTCTAAGGTAGTATTTGCCAAAGAATTTTTAAATAAATTCCCAATAGCGCTAAATTCTTCTGCACTCATATTTTTAGGATCTACTCTTAGGGCTATTGCTTTACCCTCAACAACAACATCTACACTAAATGCTTTTTCTGATACAGCTGGTGTCTTTGTAATCATACCCTCTGCCTTAATATAAGAATTGTGATAAGGCTTCATTTCATCTAAAGAGGAAACATCCTTTCCTTTTACCTCATTTAAAGTATACGTAAGCTTTTCACTACTTTCCTTAAAATATTCAACATTAACGATTTCATTATTGCCCTGATAATACTTTTTAGCTCCACCAACCTCATAGCATTTGCCAACCTCTACTGGATATAGCGTTGCATTCTGTTGATACACATAAAATCCTTCTGTTCCATTTTGAATATAGTAGGATACTAAAGATTTGTCCTCAGGGCATACATAGGTTACAATCCCCTTTACCTTTACCTTTGTATCATTTTCTGCTTCCATAAAATCTGCATGAGAAGTAATTGGCATTCCTACAAATTCTTCATTAGAGGAGGTGGCCTTTACAACCTCTAAATCTAATGAGCCCTTCACAGTTGGCGTATCCTTACAGGTAGCTGTAATTGTTACCTTTCCTTCCTTTAATGCACTAACTTCACCCGTTCTAACCTGAGCAATTGTAGGATCACTAGATGTCCAATCAACACTCTGAGAAGCTCCTTGTGGAGACACAACAGCAGTCAAAGTAAGTCTTTCTCCTACCTTTATAGTTGTAGCGTTTCCTGCAGCAGTTATCTTTACCTCTGTAGGAACTACTACTTCTAGATCCTTATTCTTTATGATTAAAGAATATTTTTGAGAAATGCTTTCGTTTTCTACAGAGGTTGCAATAATATCAACATTTCCTGCAGATAAACCCTTAACTAGTCCGCTATCGCTAACGCTAGCAAAATTTGTGTTACTTGTTGACCAGGTAACATCTTTTACATCAGCATTTTCAGGAAACACAGTTGCAGTAAGCTGAAGTGTTTCATCAACCTTAATTTCCCGAACGTTGTCTTTTGCAGTAATAGTAATTCCTGTAACAGCTGCACTACTATTACATGCAGCTAGTCCAAAAACCGCTGCCAAAGCAACAAAGCATAAAAATAATTTTCTAATTTTCATTCCTCTTTTCGTATACTTTATATTGTACTTATAAACTATACTTTTCCCTTTCTTATAAATAGTTTTAACGTTGTTAGTACAAAACAACTTCTTAACAGCTAAAATTGCCGATAAGAAAAAAGTGTCGTATTGTAGCTTTAACTGTTTTTTTATTCCTTAAAAAGTAATATTTTTAAGAAAGGGGTGACGGGCTACGATCTTTACCTTACAAATTGATTATATCATACATCAAAACTAAACGATAGATATATTTTTAAAAAAAGAGAGAAAAAAGTCGAATTTTGGGTTTTATAAAAAATTTATACTTCTTTACAAAACGCTTTGTAGCCAATTTCATGCCTACCTTCATTTAAAAAGGTTTCAATCCTATTAAAAAGAATAGGATTATCAAATAGTTCAATGACATCCTTTGAATATCTTGTATCCTTAAAATTTTGAAATTCATCTACTAAATCTCGAAGAGTTTTTCTTTTGGCATAGCTTCTACCTAAAAAATCAACCGCTGCATCTATACTATCAGCGATAGATAATATATCAATTAAAGGTTGGTTAATGGTTGGAGCATTGTTCATCGGATAGCCTCCCTTTTGATTATGCCATAAATGATGATACAGCATAGCATCACAAATTGGATCTGGAACTGAATTTTTAGCAAGTCTATATCCACAAAATGGGTGCTGCTTAATGGTTTGAAACTCAGCCTCCTCTAATTTTCTATAATTTATAGTAATGACAGGTATGCAATAATACTTTCCTATATCATGCATAATTCCCATTTTATAACTCAAATCAATAATTTCCTGTTTATGTATTTGAATATCCTCTAAGGAATAGTGTTCTAAAATTCCCAAGAAAAATTCTGGCTTTTTTGCTAGCATACTTTCTGTAAGTATTTTGGAAATTTCTGCAACAGAAAGAGTATGTATAAGCGTAGGAGTATGTCTTTTTGTAGTCGTTTTAATAAATAAATCCTCTAAAAAATCATAGGGATAATACGTAGAAATAGTCTGTAAAAAGGATAACATATTAGAATTCATACTTCTAGTATAATCAGAAGGCTTAATCGTGCGAATAAAATTTAATATTTCATGTACAGTTGAATCAATCTCCTTTTTGATTTCTTCTGGAGAATTATATTTATATCTTAAATAATAAATCCAATAGGCATTCATTTTCACGATTGCAGAGGTTTTCTGTTGCAAGGTATACTCTTCCTTAACTTCTGTCAACCTCTTTAACTCTGTTAAAAACTCATCAATAGAAATCATGTGTCTATGAAATCGAATGGCATGATAGCTATAAACATATTCTTGATATACTGGAAAACTTGTAGAGGATACCTTAGCAATATCATCATAGATTCTACAGGCTGAGGTATAAACTCCCTGTATTAAAGCCTCTGAAACAGGTTGACCTGTTACATCAGCACTTCGAATGGTTTCAATACCACTACAAATATTTTTAACAATAACAAAAAGATATGTATCATAGGGAATATCTGGATTAGGATCAATTTCTTTTTTATGTGCAATAAAATCATATATTTCTTTATGAAGCTCAAAGGAGTATTCTTTGGAAAGAATTCGATTCCCATAGCATCGCAAGAAGATTTTTTTACCCTCTGTAGTCAATTGATCATAGCGTTCTTCATATTCTAATATTTTATCCCAGGAGCAAGCACGCTCTTCTCTTGGAAATAGGGATTGTAACACATATTCGTAATAAGAAAAATAATAGATACCCTCAACTATTTTATTTAAATCATTTTGTTCGATTGAATCCTCTAGCAAAAGCTTGCTTAAGCGATATAAAATCCCATTATCTAAGGAATCAAAGCCTTTTCTTAGATGTTGGAAAAAATACTCAATATCTGCACGTTCCTCAATAGAAAGCTTCCTTTTTTCTTCTAAAGGCTTCAATATTTCAGTCAAAATTTGATTATTTTCAATAGAAATATTTTGTTTGATTATTGCATTATCTAAAAGCTTAGTAAATAACTCATCCTTAGATAAGGAATGAAAATCATTCATATCATCTAATGAAATAACCTTTTGAAAATTTTCTAAATATCTTTCAATTTTTTGCCTCATAAATCATACCTCATACAAAGTTATTATATCATAAAGAAACAAAATAGAGTAGTCTCCTACTCTATTTCTTAATTATTTAAAATTTTTTGTAAAGCATCCTCTGCAAATTGATTTTTATACAACTCAAAGTAATATCCTTTTTTCATTAACAGCTCATGATGCTTACCACTTTCTACAACAGAACCATCCTTCATTACTAAAATGACATCCGCATTTACTACTGTAGATAGCCTATGAGCAATCATAAAGGTGGTTCTCCCTTTCATAACACGCTCCACTGCTCTTTGAATCATACTTTCTGTTTGTGTATCTATAGAGGAGGTTGCCTCATCTAAAACTAAAATTTTTGGATCTGCTACGATTGCTCTAGCAAAGCTTATCAGCTGTCTTTCTCCTACAGATAGCTTAGAACCACTTTCTCCAACCAACGCCTGATATCCATCATCTAGCTTAGCAATAAAATCATCAGCAGCCACTGCTTTTAATGCATTTTTTATTTCTTCCTCTGTTGCATCCAATTTACCATAACGTACATTTTCTAATATTGTACCACTAAATAGCTGAGGTGTTTGTAAAACATAACCTATATTAGAATGAAGCCAGGTAATGCTTCTATCCTTATAGCTGTGTCCATCAATCAAAATATCTCCCGTAGTTGGCTCATAAAATCTACAAATCAAATTAACTATCGTAGATTTACCACTTCCTGTATGCCCAACTAAAGCCACACTAGATCCTGCTGGAATATGTAAATTAAAATTCTTTAATACCTCTTCTCCCTTTGCATATTTAAAGGTGACATCCTTAAATTCCACCTCTCCAATCAAAGGTTCAAAATTTTCTATTTTTGGTTCAAAAATTGTTCCATACTTTTCAATAACATCTACACGATCCCTAATTTCTGGTTCTTCCTCTATCAAAGATATAATACGCTCAGCAGAGGCTTGTGCTTGTTGAAAGTCGCCAATCACTCGAGAAATAGCGATAACTGGATCAAAAAATTTAATGGTATAATCTATAAAAAGATATAAAACGGAAGCTTCTAGTATTTCACTTAAGACCATATTTCCACCAAAGTATAAAGTAACACCAACACCCGTGTAGCACAAAATAAAGGTGACAGGCCCAAATATTGCTGAAAAGAACACCGCCCGTAAAGATGCTTTTTTATAGGCTAAGGCCTTACTATGAAACTCCTTAGAACAAGATTCCTCAATAACTAAGCTTTTAATAGCCTTTGCCCCCATAAATCCCTCATTATAGGCAGCAGTAATCTTAGAATTTTCCTTACGAGCATCACGATAGCTTGAAAGCATCTTCCTTCTTATGATTAAAGTAAGTAAAATTAAAATAGGTAATATCACTAAAACAATAATAGATAGCATCGTATTTACAACGAGTAAGACCCCTAAAATTCCAAGCATAGATAATATGCCCCAAAGTAAGTCCACACACCCCCAGGATATGATTTCACTTAGCTTTCTAGAATCCGAGGTAACACGTGCCATGATCCATCCTTGTGCAGTTTTATCAAAATAGCTAAAAGGGAGCTTTTGTAAATTTAAATATGCTTCCTTTCTAAGCTCATAGGAAGTTTCAATTTCTACTTTACCAGCAAAAAATAAGAAAGAAAACACACAGATACCATAAGCAAAGCTAACACCTATATAAGCTGAAACTGTAAGCCAAATCGTATCAAAACGATTGGGATTATCACTTTCGAAATAGGTAGCAATAGCATAAGAGTTCAATAAGGGATAACAAACATCTAGGACAGCCAAAAATATGACAGAGCTTACTAGTCCTATAGCAATACCCTTATGGAGTAATACCGTTTTGAATATTTTTTTCCAAGGACCTTTATTATTAGAACGATAGTCTATATCATTTAATGCTTCTTGTTCATAATCAAAATCTTCCATTCTAGTTTCCCTCCTTTACTATAGTTTGAAATTCCTCTTCCAATTCTCCTTGAATTCCCCAAAGCTCCTTATACAGACCATCCTGCAAAACAAGCTCCTCATGCCTACCAATTTGAGATACAGAGCCTTGATCTAGTACAATAATTTTATCTGCTTCCTTCGCTGTTGTAGAGCGATGTGTAATTATAATCATAGTTTGATCCTTACGCTTTTTCTTTAAAGCGGTACGAATCATAAGGTCTGTTTTTGTATCAAGAGCAGATAAGGAATCATCAAAAATGATTACATTTGACTCATCTACTAACATTCTAGCAATCGCAATTCTTTGTTTTTGACCACCTGAAAGTGTAGTTCCTTTTTCTCCAACAATCGTCTTATATCCTCTTTCAAACTTCTCAATCTCTTGATGAATGGAAGCCGTTCTAGCTGCCTCATAAATACGCTCTGTTGGAAGCTTTGGATCTACAATAGCAACATTATCATACACTGTTTTAGAAAATAAGAATGGATCCTGTAAAATTAATTTCATATTTTTTCTTAAATGTTTTTTTTCAATATCCTTAATAGAAACACCATCTAAAAGAATGTCTCCTTCTGTAATTTCAAGCATGCGAGTAAGAAGGTTACAAATGGTAGACTTTCCACTCCCCGTTTTGCCGACAATAGCAATCGTTTGTCCGGCTTCTATATCAAATGATACATCTTTTAGAAGTGGCTTAGTATCATCCTCAAATTGAAAGGTTACCCTTTTAAATTCTATTTTCCCTGTAATCTCAGGTACATATGTACCATTAATCTCATATTCCTCTGGAATAGATAATATTTCATCTATTCGGTTAGCAGCAACACTTGCCTTACCAAAGGATGCGATGATTCTTCCTAAGCTTCGCATAGGCCAAATGAGCATACCCATTAAAAGTAAGGAAGCAACAATATCAGCAGCACTTAAAATCTCATTTCTCGCCAAGAAAATACCAATACTAATAGTAAGTGCATATTGCATGAAGCAAAGGAAATCACTTCCACCCCAAAAGGCAGCCATAATGGTATTCATCTTACCATTTCTTTTGGCATACGCTCTATTTGCCTCATCCATTTTTTCAAATTCATATTTTTCATTTGCGAAAGCACGCACAACTCTAGAACTATTCACATTTTCTTGAATGATTGTAGTCATTTTACTTTCTAATTTTTCTATCCTATCAAATTCCTTATTACAATATCTAAAATAGATTGTTGAAGAAACCGCGGTGATTGGTACACTTACTAAGCTTACCCACATTAAAACTGGGGATATTTGATACACACGATAGGCTCCTATAATTACGGTTACAAATATATCTATTAGCCCCGGAACCATACCAGAAATAAAGGATGCAGTTTGGTCAACATCAGAGGTTGACCTCTGAATTAAATCTCCTATATCTGAATGGTTATGATAGGAAAACGATAAATTCATCACATGATCATAAATCTTTAAGCGCATATCATAGCCCACATATTGTGCTAAAGCCCCTTGATAATAATTATCTAAAAAACGTAATACAGAGCGAACCGCTTGTAAGCCTATCATGGTCGCTCCAATCATAATTAGACAGGTTAAGGTATCTTCTATATTATCATACCAGGTTATTAAAAACCTAGGAAGATCTGTCTTTGATTCTGTTGCTGATTCCAAACGTTCAAATGCATATTGAATAAACAAAGGAAGGTATGCATACAACCACTGCAATATAGCAGAAAGTGCAACTATAAGGATAATTAACCATAGATAATGCCTTCCCCAACCCCATAATTTTTTTATTCCATTCATAAATAATCTCTCCTAATTTTCATCAAAAAAAGAGCCAAACGGCTCTTAAAGTAATTTATTCTAAAGGTATTGTCGTACTTTCCTTTTCTGAGCTTACCACTATAGAAGTATCTATATTGGTTACATAAGGTGCATTCATAAGCTTATCAAATACAAGATCACGATAATATTCAAAGCTTTTTGCAACGATTTTCAAAAGGAATGAGGCATCCCCAGTAATTGTATAGCACTCCACAACCTCAGGTATTTTTTTAGTTTCCTCTATAAATGCCTGACTGTTTTCGCGATTCAAGGGTGTAACGTATACTTTCGCAAAGCAAGTAATCTCATAGCCCAATTTCTTTTCATCTACAATTACGGTAAATTTCTTTAAGATGTTTTGTTCTTTTAAGTTTTTTACTCGAAGTAAGCAGGAAGATGGTGCAAGTCCAATCTTCTTGGATAAATCTATATTACTAATTGAAGAATCCTCTTGTAGTAATTCCACAATTTTTCTGTCATATTCATCTAAGCGAACTGTATTCATTTTTTCTCATCCTCCTTTCATCGCATCCTTATAGATTATACCATTCCAATATTTCTTTGTAAAGAAAATTTGTTAAAAATGTTAATTTGATTTATTTTATACAATAAAATTAAGTTTTAAATGTATTAATACTTAACAAATGGGACAAATTTTGTTTTTGCCGGACATAAAGATTTAAGTAATGGGATAAAAATAGAATCCTTTCGAATGCTTGCAATAAGGGTTATATTTAAATTAGGACTCATAAATAATTTTAAATATGGCGCTAAATCAGGATCATCTAAGCCATGAAATTCACGAAAGCCTAAAAGCTCTAATTCAAAGTAATCATATATAATAACAAAACTACTATCTTCTATAGTTATCAAATCAACAGATAATCGAATTTGTCCAAATGTCAACATCATTCTTTCATAAGCCTTTAAAATTTTTTCATTTGCATCTATGTCTCTACATTCTATATACTTTTTGTAAAGGTTATCAACATTACGATCAGAAATACTAATCCCCTTTGTATAGCAATAATCACAAATTTCTTCTCTAGACATATGATTATTCTTGAGCTTTGCAATCATGCAAATCACCTTATTAGAATAAGTATAGCCCCGAAACGCTATTTTATTTGCTGTTTGGGAACTATAAAGAATAGAATCCTTACAATTTGGACAGCTATAAGCCAAATTATGAATTTTTGATTTTTTTCCATTAGAATAGCATACCGTTTTTTTAGAAATTGCATAACGATAAATCAATTTACTTTTACATTTTGGACAGGTTAATACCTCTGGCTTATAATATTTTGACGCAATCATAGGATTACCCCTCTAATAAACCAGCAGCTCCCAACATCCCTGCATCATTTAAAAGCTTTGCAGCCTCAATTCTAATGTTTTTAACAGCATAGAATGCCATTTTTTGATAATGCTTCTTTATCGTATCAATTAGGATGTTTCCTGCTTTAGAAACTCCACCCCCAATATAGAATACCTCTATATCAACAGTTACAGCTAAAATTGCTAAGCATTTTGCAATATAATATCCAACTCTATCTAAAACAAACAAGCATAGAGGATCTTCCTTTTTAGCTAAATCCAAGACATCCTTTGCAGAAAACTCCTTCTTTAATTTAGTTTTGTATTCATGATAATGATATTTTGCTAAGCGAACTATCCCCGTTGCTGAAGCTACTGTTTCTAAGCATCCCACCAATCCACAGGTACAGGAAAAGGCATAATCCTCAGCAATAATCATATGTCCTACCTCACCAGCAGCACCATGACATCCCTCTAAAACCTTACCATTTAAAACTACGCCACACCCAACACCAGTTCCTAATGTAAGCATACATGCATTCTTAAATTCATCGTGATACAGCATTTCTCCTAAGGCAGCTACATTAGCGTCATTTTGCGCACAGACCTTAACGTCAGGAATAAAGGTATGAATCTCTTCTTCTAAATTCACATTGGTTATCCCAACATTTGGCATATTATAGATATAATTTTGAACGACATTTCCTGGAATTCCAAAGCCAAGACCTTCAATCTCTATATATCTTTTTTTATCCATATATTCCTTAATAGCTATACAAATATCTTCAAATAAGGTTTCTTTGTGTGTTGGTATTTCAAATTTATCAAGGATTGTATTTTGATCAACTAATCCTATTTTAACGGTCGTACCACCGATATCTATTCCAAATTTCACTTTATCTGCCTCCAAACAAAAATGAAAGTACTGCTTCTACCTGATTGCTTTCCTTTGCTCCAAACGTACAAAGGTTTGAAAAATGCTCACAATTATTAGAAACAATATCATAATTTCCTTCTCCCAAATGTGATTTTGCACATTCAATAATCTCTTTAGGAGGACGTTTTTTCTTCAGCTCCTCCTCTGTATAAACACGAACCTCTAAGGTTCCATCTTTCAAAAACTCTTCTAATGAAGTTTCTATTATCCTCGCTGTGCTAGGATCTAAGGCATCTGTTTGGCCTGGAGGAGCAAAATGATAAACACTCTTATCCGTTGCATAGATGCCATGATGAAAATAAAAACCTCTAGAAACACGGATTTGATCACCAAAGCTAGGACTCTTTTTTACCCACATCTGAATCACCTAGCCTTTAAAGCCGCTCCAATAAATTCACGAAATAAAGGATGTGCTCTTTCTGGTCTAGAAACAAACTCAGGATGATACTGACAAGCAATAAACCATGGATGGTTTTTTAGTTCAACAATTTCTACTAAATTAGTTTGAGGATTCCAGCCAGAACAAATGAAGTTATCATCAAATATATCGGAAAATGCTGAATTAAATTCATATCTATGACGATGCCTTTCCGCAATTAAAGTTTTACCATAGGCAGCAAATGCCTTAGAATCCTTTTTAATTTCACAGTCATACAATCCTAAGCGTAATGTTCCACCTAGTGCCATTCCATCCTGCTGATCTCTCAATTGATAGATAATTGGATGTGGTGTATCTGGATTATTTTCTGTTGAGCATGCATGTAAATAACCTTTCACATTTTTTGCATATTCAATACAAACAAGCTGCATACCCAGACAAATACCAAAATAAGGTATTTGATGAGTTCTTGCATATTGAATTGCCAAAAGCTTTCCTGCTATACCTCTTTTTCCGAAGCCACCTGGAACAAGGATTCCAGCATATGCTGACAATTTTTCCTCTACATTATTTTCATAAATCTCATTAGAATCTAATAGATCGATTTTAACTCTAACATTATGATAATAGCCTGCCGACTTTAAAGCCTCAACTATACTTAAATAAGCATCAGGTAAGGCAACATATTTTCCAACAATGGCAACTCTTACCTCCTGTCTCAAATGCTTTATTTTATCTATTAAAGCATTCCATTCTGTCATATCTGCTGGTGGTAAAGTTAACCCAAAATGTTTAAGTATGACATCATCCATTTTTTGAGCATGTAAATTGGTTACTACCTGATAAAGAATTTTAGCATCTCTAGCTTCAAATACAGCTTTTTGATCAATATCACAGAATAAGGCTATCTTTTCCTTTTGCTCCTTTTTAATCGTGACCTCAGTTCGTAAGATTATGATATCTGGTTGTATTCCTAGACTTCTAAGCTCTTTAACTGAATGCTGGGTAGGCTTTGTCTTAATTTCTCCTGCGGCTCTTAAATAAGGAACTAATGTGTTATGTATATATAGGGTATTCTTATAACCAAATTCACGTCTTGCCTGACGAATAGCCTCCAAAAATGGCAAGGATTCAATATCGCCAACCGTCCCTCCGATTTCTGTAATTATAACATCAGCTTGACTTTCCTTGGCTGCTTGAATTAGCTTATCCTTAATCTCATTTGTGATGTGGGGAATAACCTGTACTGTAGCACCAAGATATTCTCCCTTTCTTTCTTTAGCAATTACACTAGAATAAATTTTACCTGCTGTAATATTAGAATTTTTTGTAAGATTTTCATCAATAAAACGCTCGTAATGTCCCAAATCTAAATCTGTTTCTGCACCATCGTCTGTAACAAAAACTTCGCCATGCTGATATGGAGACATGGTTCCTGGATCTACATTTATATAGGGGTCAAATTTTTGCATAAAAACCTTAAGCCCACGCATTTTTAATAATCTTCCAATACTTGAAGCAGCAATCCCTTTTCCCAAGGAAGAAACAACTCCACCTGTTACAAATATAAATTTAGTTTGCTTTTTCAAATTCATCACCTCAAAAAGAAAATAACCCTTTTGTCTAAAAAACAAAAAGGGGTGCCCTCATAGATTATATTATAAAGACACCCTTTTTTCAATAAATACTTTTTAAATTTACTAAACTCTTATAAATTATATTGCCCAAGTTCCATTCTCAAAAATTTGAACAATTTTACCATCAAAGGTCTCAGCAACTATAGATAAATCTGAGCTTCCAATCATAAAGTCCTCATGGATCATTGAAACATTTAAATCAACAGCCTTAAGCTCTGCTTCAGATTTATGCTGATACTCTCTTATACATTCTGTAAATGCTCTTCCTAAAGCCAAATGGCAGCATGCATTTTCATCATACAATGTATTATAAAATAGTAAATTTGTTTGATTGATAGGAGAATCAAATGGAACTAGGGCTACCTCTCCTAACATAGCAGCTCCCTCATCTGTAGAGATTAATTTTTCTAAGATATCCTTGTATTCCTTATTTTCACAAAGAACCTCTACCACTCTACCCTTTTCAAATCTAAAGCCAAAATCACTGACAAGAACTCCCTTTACAGATAACGGCTTAGTAGCTATAACTACACCATTTGCACTTGTCTTAACAGGAGAGGTAAAGCATTCCTCTGTTGGCATATTTGGATTATAGTAAACTCCAGATAAAGTTGTTTCACCACCCGCTAAAAAGTTCATATCTGGATGAATATCTATCGTAAAATCTGTACCATTTGCAGATTTATATGTCAATGTCTTTATACCTAAAGAATTTAACTTTGTAGTTTTATTTGCTAAATTTGCATTATGCTCCTTCCAATTTTTAATAGGATCGCCATTAACTCTAGTAACCTTTAAAATAGCATCCCATAAAGCTTCCATAGCCTTTTCTGTAGATAATTCTGGGAATACCTTTCTTGCCCAAGCTTCTCCAGGGATACCTACAATGGTCCATTGAAATTTATTATCCTTTTGTTCTCTAAATTTCATCATTATAGGTCCTGTAGCCATTTGTACCTCTAAAAGCTTTTCTTGATCAATCCCAGCTAAACCATCTGGGTCTGAAGACATAATATGAATCATTGCTGGAAGCTTTTCAACACGATATTCCTGCTTTTTCAAAAACCATTCTGGTAAAAATTTCAGAGTTTCTGCCGTTTCATAAGTATAGGCCAATTTCGTAATAGGCTGATAGGACCAATCCACAGTTACCTCCTTTGCACCTGCTAAGTAGGCCTCCTCAACTACATGCTTCACAAAATAAGCATCCTCTACAGATGCAGAAATCACGACATCCTGATCCTTTTGTACATTCACTCCCATTTGAACAATTAGCTTTGCATACTTCTTTAAAATTTCTTCATTCATTTTCTTTTTTCCTTTCCTTTTGCAATAAATGCTTCAATTTCTTCTACTGTCTTAATAATATTTTTACTTAAATTTTCACAGCCCGTTTCTGTTATTAAAACATCATCCTCAATACGAATTCCAATATTCTCCTCAGCAATATATAAGCCTGGTTCATTGGAGATGATGCTTCCTGCTTGTAAAGGGATATACTCACATAAATCATGACATTCTAAACCAATATGATGCGAAACCCCATGATAATAATATTTTGAAACCTCTTTATCCTCTTGAATTAAGCCGATTCTCTTTAATTCCTTTGCAAAGTATTGAAGTAGAATTTGATTTAGTTCTCTTGTCGTTACACCTGGCTTTGCAGCCTTAAATACTTCCTCTTGTCCACCTAAAACTATTTCATAAATTTCCTTTTGTCTTAAGGAGAACTTACCACTCACTGGAAAGGTTCTAGAAATATCTGCACAATACATATTATAATGTGCACCTAAATCAAATAACACCAAATCACCAGCCATCATATCTGAATTATTATCCTGATAATGTAGACAGCAGCCATTTTTACCACTTGCAGCTATAGTAGGAAAAGCATATCCACTAGCACCATGATACTTTATGGCCTGATCAAAATAGGATTCTAGCTGATACTCCTTCATTGGTCCAATATTTGTAAGTATAGCTTCTATCCCTTTTTGTGTAATATCAATCGCCTTTTTTATTTCCTCTATTTCAGCAGGAGACTTAATTGTTCTAACCTTAGCCAATAAGGGATTTGCATTTTTAATTTGTATCCAGGGATTCTTTTCTACAACCCTTTTAGCAAAATGCTCCTCCTCAGATAACACATCCTGTGGATTTTGACGATTAAAATCTAGATAAACATATTTACATTCTGGTAAGATACGATATAACGTCTGTTCCCACTCACTTAAATATTGAACTGCAAATATACCTGAGGTTAATTTTACCTTTTCTAGACTTAAGGGAATTCCAACCCATTTCGCCTTGAATTCATCATACGGATGGATAAAAATATATTCTGTAAGCTTTTGATTTTTCTTAAACAATAAGAGAATTTCACCTTCTTCTATTATACCACTTAAATAATAAAAATTACGTTGAATCTCTGTTTTTTTCTCACTTTTTAAATTTGAAAAAACTATCATGACAGAGTCATCTTCCATTAAATCAAAAACATTCTTACGGCGTGTAATAAACTCTTTACTATTCATTTTTATTCCTCTTTTCTATAAAACTCTTAATACTAAGCATTTTAAATATAATTGTTCTGTTCCTGCCAATAGGGTTGGATGGTCTGGGGACTGTATTCTAAAATCTATACATTGAATTTTACGGTTTGCATCTAAAGCTGCCTCCGCTAGCATATGCATAAAAAGATCTGGAGTCATATGCTGACTACAAGAAAATGTAAGAAGGTACCCACCCCTTTTAATTATTTTTAAAGCTTGTAAATTAATTTCCTTATATCCTCTGTATGCTTTCTTTACTGTAGCTTTATCCTTTGTAAAGGCTGGAGGATCTAAAATAATTACATCATAAACATCTTTAATTTCTGGCTTTCGTAAATATTCAAAGACATCTGTCTTTATAACTTGAATTTGCGTAAATTGATTTAATTGTGCATTATATTTAATTTCCTCACAGGCTAAACCTGAGATATCACAAGCATCAACCTGAGCAGCTCCATACTTACAGGCATGTAATGCAAATCCACCTACATTAGAAAAGCAATCTAAAACATTCTTCCCTTTTACATAATATTTTACCATATCTCGGTTGAGCTTTTGATCGAGAAAATATCCTGTTTTCTGCCCCTTTTCTACATCAACTATAAACCGTATTCCATTCTCTACAACCTCAACACGAGAAGAAAAGCTTCCATAGATAGGTCCTTTAGCTAAAGGTAATCCTTCCTTGATTCTAGCAGGTGTATCACTTCGTTCATAAATACCTCTTGGCTTAAGCTGTTCTATCAATATTTCTAATATCATTGGCTTTATTTTTTCCATGCCCAAGGATAAAAACTGTACAGACAATATATCCGCATATTGGTCTACTATTAATCCTGGAAGAAAATCAGCTTCCGAAAATATTAATCTTTGGGCAATCCCTAGCTGTAAAGCTTTTCTATGCTCTAGGGCATAGCATATTCTTTTCCTAAAAAAAGCTTTATCTAAGACATCCTCCTGCTTTAAGGAAAGTACTCTAATCATTAATTTTGATTCAATATTTAAAAAGCCATAAGCAACAAAGGCATTCTCAAAGCTATTAACCTGTACAATTTCTCCATTGCTTATCTCTCCTAAAAAAGAATGTATCTCATTATTATAAACCCAAGGAAATCCGTTAAGGATATTTTCCTCCTCCTTAGGATTTAATTTAACAATTAACAAGAATATCCGCCTCCTTAAATTGCTTATAATATAAATCAGCATACTCTTTATTTGCAGCTAATAACTCTTCATGTGTACCTTCCTCTTGAATTAAGCCCTCAGAAACTACATAAATATAGTCCGCATTTTTTATTGTAGATAGCCTGTGTGCAACCACTAACGTCGTTCTTCCCTTGGCAAGCTCCTCTAAGGATGCCTGAATATAAGCTTCTGTGACTGTATCTAAAGCACTAGTTGCCTCATCTAATATTAAAATGGGAGGATTTTTCAAAAATACTCTAGCAATAGATAATCGTTGTTTTTGCCCTCCAGATAATTTAATTCCTCGTTCTCCAATTTGTGTCTGATAGCCTTGTTCAAAGGATAAAATAGTTTCGTGAATTTGTGCTCTCTTTGCAGCCTCATATACCTCCTCGTCTGTAGCATCTAATCGACCATAACGTATATTTTCTAATATTGTTCCAGAAAACAAAAAAACATCCTGCTGAACAATTCCAATATTTTTTCTAAGAGACCCCAAATCCAGTTCATTTATATTATAGGAATCTATCGTAATTTTCCCCTTTGTTATGGAATAAAAATGAGGAAGCAGATGACAAATCGTTGTTTTTCCACCACCAGATGGCCCTACAAATGCTACCATTCGACCAACTGGTATATGTAGAGAAACATCTTTGAGTACTCCCTTTGTAGTTTCATAATCAAAAGAAACATGATCAAATTTGATTTCTCCTTTTAAGGCTTCTACCTTTATCGCATCCTGATTTTCATTTTCCTCTTCCGTATCCATAATTTCAATGAATCGTTTAAATCCCGTAGCTCCCTCTTGATATTGTTCAACAAAATTGATTAGAGTGGTTAAGGGATTAAGAAATATTCCAATAGACACCATAAACGTTGTTAAAATTACATAATCCACATGAAAAGCTTTATAAATAAAAATAGCACCAACAATTAAAACAACCAAATTAAATAAATCCGTAATAAAGGCGGTTGAGGAGCCAAATTGTCCCATAGCCTTATAGGCTCTACTTCTTGCTTCTACAAACTGTCGATTTCCCAATTCAAATTTTCTTATCTCTTCCTCTCTGTTATGAAATGCCTTTGTAACACGAATTCCTGTAATCGAAGATTCTAAGGCTCCATTGATTTCAGCAACAGATTTTCTAGTATCCATAAATGCCCGATTCATTCGTTTTCTTAAAAATAAACTGATACATACCAATAAGGGTACACAAGTAAATATAACTAAGGTAAGAACCCAATTAAGCATCATCAAATAGACAAAGGATAAAAGTATTGTTGTTCCACATATGAATATATTTTCTGGACCATGATGGGCAAGCTCAGAAACATTCATCAAATCATTTGTCATACGACTCATAATTTTTCCTGTTTCATTTTCATCATAATAGGAGAAAGGAAGTCTTTGAAGCTTTTGAAACATTTGACTACGCATATCAGCTTGCATGCGCACACCCATAACATGTCCATAGTATTGAACAAAGTATCTTAAAAGCATACGAATGAAATAGCTAAAGAGCAGTACCACTCCTAAAATAATGATCCATTTTAAATTTTCTTCCGGTATTAAGGTTTTTAATATATAATTGGTTAATACAGGATATAGCAGACCTATTAAGGAAATAAATAAAGCTGCCACCATATCTAACGCAAATATTTTTTTATATGGTTTATAATAGGATATAAAACGTTTAAACATAAAAAGCCTCCTTTAACAACTATTTCCATTATACTATAAATTTATTTTAAATAAAAGAAAAAACCATTAGAGCGACTCTCAAATGGTTAACTAAATACGAATTCACTTTTGATAAAACCTAGGATTATAAAGATCAGGATTACAAATATATAAGAATTTAAACGAATTTCTTTATAACCTTCAGTAAATTTAAAATAAGAGTGAAATTGGGAGATAACAAGTGTACCTATTTTTATAACAAAAGTGAATCCGCAGCAAGGTCTATTCAACCTTACATAAATATATACGAGAAAACCTTACGTTTTTTTCATATATTCGACATTCATTTCTCTTTTTCACTAAATTTCTATTCGTATTGCCTCTGCAGGAGATTTCCTCAAAACCTTTTCAACTGGAATAAAAATGGAAAAGGCTGTAGATGCAATACTAATCAAAAATAAAATGAAGTAAGTTAAAAAATTTAATTGATAAACAGGTGTATTAAGTCCATTCATCTTCATAAACTCATGATTTAACCACACCATAAATATAGAACTACCCAAATAGGCTAAGAGTAAACTAAACAAGCTTACATAAATTCCCTCACTAGAGAATATAAAGAAAATATTTTTACCCTTTGCTCCTAAAGCTCTTAAAACGCCCATATCTCTTTTCTTATTTTCAATTGAAAAATTTATCAAGGAAAATAACATTAGCATGGAAAAAATAATAGAAACAGAGCCAGCAATACCTGCAAATTTCTTATAAATATCAAAATTATCTAGTATGGGTTCTATAAGATGGCTTGCTCCACAATTTAACTCATACTTTTTTAAGGGTTCTTCATGGGCTTTTAAATAATGAACAATATTTTTCCAATCCTTATTATTATGTATTAATCCTAAAAAATAACAATAGCCTACATGATTAGGAAGCTTTTCTATAAGAAATCCTTCTTTGAAATAGGCAGTAGTATGGTAGCTTCCTTCTCTAACATCTCTAATTAACCTTAATTCGTTTTCCAGGTCATATGAGTTTTCATCATAGACTCTTAATCCTTCAAATTCCTCTAGATTAAGTCCTGTATTAATTATCCCACTGATGATTAATTCATATTTCTTACCATTGTATTCATATATCAAGCTTTGACCAATAATTTTATCCTTTGTTACATCCCTTGGTAAAATTGTAATTTCCTCTGTTTGATAGCCATATTGAAGAAAGGAATCATAAAGATAATCTGTAATCATCACCTCTTCATAGGTTTTTGGAGCATGTCCAACGATGGGATAGCCTAGGTCTTGAAGATAGTCTTCATTTACCTCCATAGCTAATGCGGATCTAGAACAATATAAATAATCCTTTTCCTTTATCAAATTCATTTCTTCATCCTGAATCGTTAAATCTTTAAACCTCATTTGATTACTAACACCCTTGAAATTTAAATTGTGCTCTTGATTCAATTTATTAATAAAGGTTTCATCAAATGTAAATGACATTTTATTCCAGGAAGAATCCTCCTCCTTTCGATAATGCTCCGTGATAAAAACAGGATCCAAAAAAGCATCTGCCTTTAAACTATTATATAATAATTCATATTTTGAAAAAAAATTGATAAATAAACAAACTCCTAAGAAAGTCAAGGAAAGAAAGGTTAAAAATATAGCAAATGTTAACCGTAATTTATTTATTCTAAGATTGGTAAACCCCATCTTAAGAGAAGCAAAAATAGATAAACTCTTTTTATACTCTAGCTCTACTCTATTTTCTTCTTCAATCTCTTCTAAACTAACTTCCTCTTTCTGTCTTCCTTCTGCTAAATGAAGGATTTGTTCTGCATATGTTTCTGCATATTCTTCATTATGGGTAACTAGGATAACTAGGTATTCCTTTGATAGCTCCTTTAATATTTCAAAAATCTCTACAGCTATCTCTTGATCTAAGGATCCCGTAGGTTCATCAGCTATTATAATCCTTGGTTTCTTTATCAAGGCTCTTGCGATTGCTACTCTTTGTTTTTGTCCTCCCGATAGCTCATAGATATTTCGGTAAATTAAATCCTCTATTCCTACCTTCCTTAATACCTCTATAATTTCTGCTTCTGTTGCTTTTCTTCCTTGTAGCTCTAAGGCTAAGGATACATTCTTATATACATTTAAATTCTCTAATAAATTAAACTCCTGAAATACAAATCCTACACAGGTATTTCGGTAAGCATCAAAATCTTTTCCTTTAAAGCTAGAAAAGGCTTGTCCTTCAAAGATTACTTCTCCACTTGTTGGCTTATCTAGTCCGGCTATTATATTTAATAGCGTTGTCTTTCCAGAGCCACTTTTCCCCAAGATTGCATAAAAGCCTTTTTCCTTAAATTCATAATTGATATCTGTTAAGGCTTGTACCTTTGTTTTTTGTTTGGTTTTATATTCCTTGGTTATTTTTCTTAATTGTAGCATCCAATTCCCCCTTATTTTATTTCCATTCGAATCGCTTCGGCAGGAGATTTTCTCACTACCTTAATTACTGGGACAGCAATGGCAAGTATAGTTACAGCAATAGCAACACCTAATAATATTAAATATTGTACAACATTAAAATGATAGATTTCAACTCTTATCCCGTTTTGGTATTTAAGGAAATGATTAAAATATAGCACAATCAAGCTACTACCTAAATATGCTAAAATTAAGCTTACAAAATTGACATAAATTCCCTCGCTAGAAAACATCACAAATATGGTTCTGGCCTTAGCTCCAAGAGCTCTTAACACACCCATTTCTTTTTTCTTATTTTCAATGGTAAAGCTTAAAAGAGAATATAATAAGCAAACAGAAAAAATACTAGCTATACCTCCTAAAATACCAGAGACAAACTGATATAGCTTCAATTTAACAATTAAATCATTGATGTTGGGAATCAATTGTGTACAAAAAACATATCTATTATTCAGACTTGAGATATCGTTTAAATAATCATAAATCTCTGCAACTTTTTCTTTATTTTTAGGCATTTCATCTATAATATAGGTATATCCGTTCGTCTCATCATAATGTTCAAAACAAGCTTTCAAAGCCCCTTCCTTTAGATAAACAAGGCTATGGTAGCTAGCATTCTTATATTGCTGAACTAAATTAAAATCATGAGCATATGTCTTACTATTAACATCATAACGAGATAATGCGTCATATTGTTTCACATCAAAACCAGTGTCTATAATCCCACATATTTTAAATTTCTTTGGATTCTCAGATTTAAAGCCACTTAAATAAATTGGCTTTCCAAGTAAAATATCTTTTGTGATTTTTTCCTGAGGAATTTCTATAGAATCTTCTTTATATCCTAATCTAGTAAATGTATGATAATAATACTCCGTAATGATAATTTCGTCCTCTACTTGAGGAAAATTCCCATATAGACTAAACCCTAATTTTGTTAAATACTCCTCATTTACCTCAAGTCCACCACACGGATTAATCAATGACAATTGATCATTATTATGTTCAAATACACTTTTTAGAAAACAAGATTTCGCATATACCTGGCTTATTCCCTTGTAATTCTTTTGTAAGTCATTATTGATTTTTTGTAGTTTTTCTTTTGTAATCGGTAAAGAATTTCTTCCATTCTCACCAACATCCCAATTTGCAATAACATTAGGATTAATATAATCATCTACAACAATACTATTAAGGGCTATTTCTCTTTCTGAATAGGAAGAAACAGTTATGCAAAAGCCAAAACAAGAAAAGGATATGGTAGATAATATAATACAAATTACTAATCGTACTACATTTATTCTAAGATTGGTAAACCCCATCTTAAGAGAAGCAAAAATAGATAAACTCTTTTTATACTCTAGCTCTACTCTATTTTCTTCTTCAATCTCTTCTAAACTAACTTCCTCTTTCTGTCTTCCTTCTGCTAAATGAAGGATTTGTTCTGCATATGTTTCTGCATATTCTTCATTATGGGTAACTAGGATAACTAGGTATTCCTTTGATAGCTCCTTTAATATTTCAAAAATCTCTACAGCTATCTCTTGATCTAAGGATCCCGTAGGTTCATCAGCTATTATAATCCTTGGTTTCTTTATCAAGGCTCTTGCGATTGCTACTCTTTGTTTTTGTCCTCCCGATAGCTCATAGATATTTCGGTAAATTAAATCCTCTATTCCTACCTTCCTTAATACCTCTATAATTTCTGCTTCTGTTGCTTTTCTTCCTTGTAGCTCTAAGGCTAAGGATACATTCTTATATACATTTAAATTCTCTAATAAATTAAACTCCTGAAATACAAATCCTACACAGGTATTTCGGTAAGCATCAAAATCTTTTCCTTTAAAGCTAGAAAAGGCTTGTCCTTCAAAGATTACTTCTCCACTTGTTGGCTTATCTAGTCCGGCTATTATATTTAATAGCGTTGTCTTTCCAGAGCCACTTTTCCCCAAGATTGCATAAAAGCCTTTTTCCTTAAATTCATAATTGATATCTGTTAAGGCTTGTACCTTTGTTTTTTGTTTGGTTTTATATTCCTTGGTTATTTTTCTTAATTGTAGCATTTGGTTCACCTCCCTAGTCACTTTAAATTATACTGAATTATTAATTATAAGTCAAAATATATAAGGTTTGACTTATCAATATTTATTCATAGTACTCTGCTTCTTGTGTATTACAGCAAATATATGCATTCAAGTTTTTTTCAAATATTTTATTATCACCAAGCCATAACTTTTGATATTGCTTAATTGTAATTGTAATCGCAATAACATCCCCAACAAGAACCAATTGAACTCCACGCTTCCCTGTAGGAATTGAACTAAAAGTATAATTTGAATGATTTACTCTCAACGCTGTTGTCCATAATTCTGTAACAATTCCTGTCGAATTAAATTTAATTCCCGTAACATTTTTACTTACTGTATTTTCATCATTACAAAGTCCTAATCCATTTAATAAAGTATACGCGTAGCCATCTCTAATATCTGTTGAGTCAAAAGCTACAAAAGTTGGATAATCTTCTTTCAATTTTCTATTGACTGTTAGTGGTGTAGAAGAATATAATTCATGATAATCAGAAAGAGCACAAACTTTCCAATTTTTTCTTAAATCTGCAACACCAGAAGTTTCAACAACAAAGTAGTTTTCTATCATACCATCTCGATATTTTTTACTCTTAAAGGACTGTCTAAAACTGAGTTGTTGATATATGCTTTGAGAATCCACTTTTTGTAATACTGTGGATTCCAACGCACTTACTTTTAAACCAAAACTCAAAAAAAGCACACCTAACACAAATACCCAAAAACTAAACCTTTTCATTTTCTTTTCCTACATTTCTTATAATTTAATTATACAATAAAAAAACCATATCTCTAAAACTATCGTTCGACAATATCTGACATTCTTTTGTTCAACTATAAAAAAGACTATCATAAGTCTAACTCATAATAGTCCTTTAATATAATTATTCAACCCATTCAATAATTGCCATTGGAGCTGCATCTCCACGACGGAAACCAGTTTTAATTACACGAGTGTAACCTCCATTACGGCTAGCAAATTTAGGGGCAATTTCACTAAATAACTTTTGAACAGCATATTGTCCATCTTCTGCTTTTTCAAAGCGAATAAAGGATGCTGCTTGACGACGGGCATGAAGTTTCTTTTCATCAGAGCCTGTAGTCTTGCCTAAAGTTACCATTTTATCAGCTAATTTCTTTAATTCCTTAGCCTTTGTTTCAGTAGTCTCTATTCTACCATTAAGAATTAAATCTGTTACTAAATCACGTAGTAAAGCTTTTCTTTGAGCAGAATTACGACGTAGTCTACTATATGCCATAAATTGATATCCTCCTTATGATTAATCTTTCTTAAAGCCTAATCCTAAGGCTTCTAACTTTTCTTTAATTTCTTTCAATGACTTTCTACCAAGATTACGAACCTTCATCATATCCTCTTCTGTCTTTGCTGCAAGCTCAGCAACAGTATTTAGGCTTGCACGCTTCAAACAATTATAAGAACGAACAGATAAATCTAATTCATCTATAGTCATTTCTAGTTTACGGTTCTGAGTATCATCCTCTGTCTCAGTCATATAGTCTGTAACAGAAGCCTTCTCACTTAATTCTACAACAACCTGTAAATGTTCCATCATCATTTTAGAAGCAATTGCTAATGCTTCCTTTGCGGTAATGGAGCCATTCGTTTGAACCTCTATTTCAAGCTTATCGAAGGATGCAACATTCACATTCTCTACACGTGTTTTCTCAACATTAAAAGCAACATTGACAATTGGTGTATAAATGGAATCAATGGCAATTACTCCAACAGACTGATTGTATTCCTTGTTTTGAGCAGAGCTAACATATCCAACCCCTTTACGGACAGTTAAGAACATGTGTAAATCTCCACCAGCAGATACAGTGGCAATGTGTTGATCTGGATTAACAATCACAACCTCATTTCCATGAATAATATCTCCTGCTGTAACTTCGCCTTCTCCACGATGAATTTCTACAACTGCCTCAAAGTTTGGATCTTCACTATCTACAGCTAAAACTACACGTTTTAAATTCAAGATAATGGTAATCACATCTTCTACTACACCATCTACATTTTGAAATTCATGTTCTGCTCCATCAATTTTAACGTTTACAAAAGCAGCACCTGGTAAAGAGGATAAAAGTGTTCTCCTTAGAGCATTTCCTAAGGTAATACCGAAACCTCTTTCTAGTGGGGATACAACAAACTTACCGTAATTCCCTTGATCAGCAATTTCTTCAATGCTTGTTCTAGGTTTTTCGAATTTTAAATCTTTCATTAAGGTCCTCCTATAAATTTTTGTTTATTTCAAAAAAATACTACTATTATCCTCTTGGACGCTTTGGTGGGCGGCATCCATTATGTGGTACTGGAGTAACATCTGTAATTGATGTAATTTCTAAACCAGCCACAGTTAATGAACGAATTGCTGCCTCACGTCCTTGACCAGGACCCTTTACTGAAACCTCTACCTTTGATACACCTGCATCTACAGCAGCCTTTGCTGCTGCTTCACTACACATTTGTGCGGCAAAAGGAGTTGATTTACGACTACCCTTAAAGCCTAATGCACCTGCACTGCTCCATGAAATTACATTTCCATCTGGATCAGTAATAGTAACGATGGTATTATTGAATGTCGAATGAATATGAGCAACACCCGTAGGACAATTTCTCTTCACACGACGTTTTGTAACTTTACGTGCCATAATTTTATTCCTCCTTTATTATTTCTTCTTATTAGCAATGGTATGTCTTGGTCCTTTACGTGTACGGGAATTATTTCTTGTATTTTGTCCACGTACAGGTAAATTCTTTCTATGACGAATACCTCTATAGCATCCAATTTCCATTAAACGCTTAATATTTAAAGCAACCTCTCTACGAAGATCACCTTCTACTTTATATTTTGTAACCTGAGTACGAATAGCTTGTAACTGATCCTCAGTTAAATCTCTTGTACGTATATCCTCAGATACACCTGCATCTGCTAAAATCTTTTTAGATGTAGGCTCACCAATACCAAATATGTATTGTAATGAAATGACTATACGTTTTTCATTTGGAATATCTACTCCTGCAATACGTGCCATATAATTGTCCTCCTACTTTTTATCCTTGTCTTTGTTTATGCTTTGGGTTTTCGCAAATTACCATAACACGGCCCTTGCGCTTAATAACCTTGCATTTATCACAAATTGGTTTTACTGATGGTCTTACTTTCATCTTAAATACCTCCAATATTATTTATGTCTGTAAGTTATTCTGCCACGTGTTAAGTCATACGTTGATAACTCAATCGTAACTTTGTCCCCTGGTAAAATGCGTATGTTATTCATGCGGATTTTACCAGAAACGTGTGCTAAGACTTGATGATCATTTTCAAGTTTAACAATAAATTGTGTATTAGGTAGTACCTCAAGTACCTTACCTTCCATTTCAATAACGTCGTCTTTTTTTGCCATTGTATAATCTCCTTTATAGTGTAGTTAAAATCTCATAACCATTTTTACGCACTACAATCGTATGTTCAAAGTGTGCACTTTTTGATTTATCCTTTGTTACAGTTGTCCAACCATCACTAAGAATTCTTACTTTTTTAGTACCTGCATTAATCATTGGTTCAATTGCTAGAACCATGCCCTCTTTTAATAAGGGGCCTGTGCCTGGTTCACCAAAATTGAAAATAGCTGGATCCTCATGGAGATTCCTTCCAACACCATGACCTGTAAATTCCTCAACTATTCCAAAGCCAAAGGATGATGCATAATTACCAATTGCTGCACTAACATCTCCTAGGTGCGCACCCTCATGTACCTGCTCTAATCCCTTGAACAAAGCATCATGAGTCACCTGCATTAAAAGCTTATCCTTAGAACTAATATTTCCAACTGCATAGGACCAGGCTGAATCTCCATGATATCCTTTGTAGCAGGCTCCTATATCAAGAGCCACAATATCTCCTTCTTTAAGGATTTGCTTTTTACTTGGAATTCCGTGAACAACAACTTCGTTCACAGAAGCACAAACAGCAGAGGGGAAGCCACCATATCCTTTAAAGGATGGTGTAGCATTATGCTCTAAAATTATTCTTTCACAAATATCGTTTAATTCCTGAGTTGATACACCTGGACGAACTTGCTTTTTCATTTCTTCATGACATAACGCAACAATGCGTCCCGCCTCTTTTAATAACGCTATTTCACGCTCGCTTTTGATTTCAATCATATTTAAGCACCTAATACAGCTTTTATATCCTCAAAAACTTTATCTAATGCCTGATTGCCATTTACTGTTTTTATAAGATTTCTATCCTGATAAAATTTTAATAATGGAGCCGTTTTCGTGTCATATTCGTTTAAACGCTTATTTACCGTTTCTAAACAATCGTCATTTCTTTGAACTAGTGGTGTACCACATACATCACAAATTCCATCGTTTTTAGGAGCATTAAATTCTATATGAAAGGTAGCTCCACACTTCTTACAAACACGACGTCCAACAATTCTTTTTACTAATATTTCTACTGGAACATCTACATCTAAAACAGCATCTAAAGCAATACTATTTTCTTTCAAAAAGCTTTCTAAGCTTTCTGCTTGAGCAATTGTACGTGGAAATCCGTCTAATAGGAATCCTTTCTTACAATCACTTTCTAATAATCTCTCTTGAACAATTCCTATGGTGATTTCATCTGGAACCAATAGACCTTTGTCCATATACTCTTTAGCTAATAAGCCCAACTTCGTTTGATTCTTAATAGCAGCTCTAAACATATCTCCAGTAGAAATATGGGGAATACCATAATATTCTTTTATATTAGCTGCTTGTGTGCCTTTTCCAGCACCAGGTCTACCCATAATTAATAACTTCATATGAGTCATCTCCTTTTTAATCTAAGAAGCCTTTATAATCCTTTGTTTCAGATGCTGTTTCAATTTGACGGAACGTTTCAATCGCAACACCAACAACAATGATTAATGATGTACCACCGATTGTAATCAAGCTTGCTTCACTAGCAGTGAATCCAAAGGATGCTGATACAATGATTGGTACTAATGCTATAAATACTAAATAGGTTGCACCTATTAAAGTAATTCTAAATAGCATTCTAGATAATTGAATCTTTGTGTCTTCTCCTGGACGATAGCCTGGAATAAATGCTCCCTGCTTATCTAAGTTATCACTGATTTTATCAGGATCAACTGTCATAAAGGAATAAAAGAAACTAAAGAATACAATTAAAACTATATATACCAAACAACCAATAGGCTTAGAATTTGAGAATACCTCATTTACCCAGAACGCTGCTGTAGAGCCAGAGGTAGTTAAACCCATAATACCTACGATTGTCAATGGAATACTCATCAAAGTAGATGCAAAGATAACTGGAATAACATTCGCACTATTTAACTTAACAGGAATATCTGAGCCCTGAGAAGCTTGACGATTTGCATATTGTACAGGAATCTTTCTTACTGCACCTTCAAAGAATACTACAGCTAAAATCATTCCAATATATAATACTATAACTAATATATAAAGGAAAACATTTAAGCCTGAAATATTTGCTCCCAAATATTTATTTCCTAAGGTACTAAACATTCCTGGAATGGAAGATATAATACCTGCAGAAATAATCATAGATGAACCATTTCCTATACCATGTCTAGTTATTAAATCAGCTAACCACATTGTAAATGCAGATCCTGCTGTAATAACAATTGCCATATAGATATAGAAAGCCCAATAATAATTTTTATATTGAATCAAGGAATCTACTAAAATATTTTCTGGCTGAGATCCAAGACCAAAGATTAATACTAAAGCCTGAACCATCGCAAGAACAACTGTTACATATCGTGTAACACGACTTATTTTCGCCTTACCAACTTCTCCTTGTTCACTCCACTCCTTTAGCTTAGGAATAATCATTTGAAGCATTTGAACAATAATAGAGGAAGTGATGTAAGGGGAAATACCTAATGCTAATATAGAGAAATTAGATAATCCTCCTCCAGAAAAAGCATTCAAAACAGTTAAGAAATCATTTCCAGCAATTGTTCCACGTATACTCGTTGTTGAAACAAGAGGAATTGGAATGTATGTTCCTATTTTAAATACTAATAAAATTGCAAAGGTAAAGATGATTTTTCGTAATATCTCTTTATTACTTAAAATCTTTTTTAGTTTCTCAAACAATTAAATCACCTCAACAGTACCACCAGCATTTTCAATGGCTGATTGTGCTGATTTAGAAATTTTATTAACCTTAACAGTTAACTTCTTTGTTAATTCTCCTTGACCTAATACTTTAACACCATCTAAGGTTTCTTTAATTAATCCTGCCTTTAGTAGGCTTTCTGTATCTACAGTAGCTCCATCCTCAAAGCAATTTAATTTTTCTATGTTTACAATTGCATAGTCTTTATGTGAGTGGCTATGGAAACCAATCTTAGGTAAACGTTGGAATAAAGGTAATTGTCCACCTTCAAATCCTAGACGAACTCCACCGCCTGAACGGGCATTTTGTCCTTTAGAACCTTTACCTGCTGTTTTACCTAGACCACTACCAATACCACGTCCTAAACGCTTTTTTGCGTGTCTAGCACCTGCTGTTGGCTTTAATTCATTTAACATGTCTGGCACCTCCTTATTCCTGGACAACCTTTACCATATGGGCTATAGTAACGATCATACCACGAATTGCTTCATTTTCCTCTTTAGTAACTGTTTGCCCTATTTTCTTTAAACCTAGAGCCTTAGCAGTTGCTACTTGATTTGGCTTACGACCAATTAAGCTTTTCACTAATGTTATTTTATACATATTGATTACCCTAGAATTTCTTCAACTGTTTTCCCACGTCTTGCAGCAACCTGTTCAACAGTTTCTAAACTCTTTAACCCTTCTATTGTAGCTCTAACTACATTAATAGGTGTAGCTGAACCCAATGATTTAGATAAAATATCACTAATACCTGCTAATTCAACGACAGCACGTACTGGACCACCAGCGATAACTCCAGTACCTTCACTTGCTGGTCTTAGAATAACACGACCTGCTCCATAAATACCAGTTACTTCATGAGGAATAGTAGTTTTTACAGTGGCAACAGTAATCATATTCTTTTTTGCACTTTCAACGGCCTTTTTAATTGCTTCAGGTACTTCCTGAGACTTACCAGTACCAAAGCCAACACGTCCCTTTTTATCACCGATTACTACTAATGCAGCGAAACGGAAACGTCTACCGCCTTTAACAACCTTAGTTACACGATTGATTGTAACAACACGCTCTTCAAACTCTGGTTGCTCAACTTCCTTACGTTCTTTACGATCTTGACGCATAAGAATTTATCCTCCTTAGAATTTTAATCCTGCAGCTCTTGCTGCCTCAGCTAAAGCCTTAACACGTCCATGATATAAATAACCACCACGGTCAAAAACTACAGCCTCAATCTTTAAATCTAATGCACGCTTTGCAATTAAGGCTCCAACCTTACTTGCAGCTTCTACATTGGAACCATTTTTAACACCTGCTTCTGTATCTCTAGAAGAAGCACTGCATAATGTAATTCCTTTAGTATCATCAATAATTTGTGCATATATTTGCTTATTAGAACGAAAAACATTTAATCTTGGCTTTGTAGCTGTACCAGATAAAGTTTGACGTAGACGTAAATGTCTTTTTTGACGATTGACATTCTTAGATACTTTATTTATCATACTAGCACTCCTTTCTACTACTTCTTAGCAGTTTTACCTTCCTTACGACGAATATGTTCATCAGAATACTTAATACCTTTTCCTTTATAAGGCTCAGGCTTACGTACCTCACGAATTTCTGCCGCAAATTGTCCAACTAATTGCTTATCTATACCAGAAATAATAATCTGTGTATTCTTAGGTAATTCAACCTTTAATCCCTTTGGAATCTCTAATTCCACAGGATGAGAATAACCAGCAGATACAACAACCTTATTTCCTTGTAAAGCAGCACGGTAACCAACACCGTTAATTTCTAACACTTTCTTGAATCCATCAGATACACCAACAACCATATTGTGTAATAATGCACGTGTTGTACCATGCATCATCTTCATAGTCTTTGTATCGTTTGGACGCTTAACTACACATTCGCTACCTTCTGTAGCAATTTCTAGCTCACTATTGAATTGAAAGCTTAACTCACCCTTAGGGCCTTTAACGTTGACAAAGTTTCTAGCTTGTACATCAACGGTAACACCGGCAGGTAATGTGATAGCCTTATTACCAATACGAGACATTTAAAACACCTCCATATTTTTTAAAAATTTAATTTTTACCAAACGTAAGCTAATACTTCTCCACCGATTTTTTGCTTACGAGCTTCTTTATCTGTCATTACACCCTTTGAGGTTGAGATAATTGCAACACCTAATCCATTTAATACTCTAGGTAAATCTTCAGCTGTAGTATAAACAGGAAGACTAGGTTTAGAAATTCTCTTTAACCCACGAATTACTCGTTGGTGATCCTCTGTGTATTTCAATGTTACAGTTGTAACACTCTTAACGTCCTTTGAAACTTTGAAATCTGCAATATAGCCTTCCTTTTTTAAAACATCCAACATAGCAGTTTTTGTTTTAGAAGATGGTACTACAACTGTTTCATGACGCATTGCATTTGCATTCCTGATGCGGGTTAGCATATCCGCAATTGGATCTGTCATCATATGAATTAATCCTCCTTATTCTTAAATTACCAGCTTGCTTTTTTAACGCCTGGAATTTGTCCCTTATATGCCAATTCACGGAAACAAATACGACAAAGCTTAAACTTGCTGATTACGGCATGTGGACGTCCACAACGCTCGCAACGTGTATATGCACGTGAACTATACTTAGCTTTTCTATGATTTTTAACAACCATTGATGTTTTTGCCATAGTCTATTATATCCTCTCTTACTTTCTAAAAGGCATACCCATTAACTGTAATAAAGTACGGCCTTCCTCATCTGTTTTAGCTGTAGTAACGATAACGATATCCATACCACGAACCTTCTTAATCTTATCAAAATTAATCTCTGGGAAAATCAATTGTTCTTTAACACCTAGAGTATAATTTCCACGACCATCAAAGCTATTACCATTAATACCATGGAAATCACGTACACGAGGTAATGCAATAGACACTAATTTATCTAAGAATTGATACATTCTTTCTCCTCTTAGCGTAACCTTACATCCAATAGGCATACCCTCACGAAGCTTAAAGTTGGCAATAGAATGCTTTGCTTTAGTGATAATTGGCTTTTGTCCAGAAATTTGAGTTAGCTCCTCAACTGCATCATCTAATACCTTAGAATTTGCAACTGCATCGCCAACTCCCATATTGATAACGATTTTTTCAACCTTTGGAATTTGCATAGAAGACTTGTATGAGAATTTTTTTGCTAATTCTGGCTTAACAGAATTTTGGTATTTTTCTTGTAAACGATTCACCCTTAGCTACCTCCTACTTAAATTCATAATCAGATTTCTTTGAAACTCTGATTTTTTTACCGTTTTCATCAATCTTAATTCCAACACGTGTAGGCTTATTTACCTTTGGATCTAATAGCATTACATTAGAAGCATCAATAGGGGCTTCCATTTCTACTTTGCCTCCATTTTGATTAGCCTGTGTAGGCTTTTGGTGCTTTGTAACCTTGTTTACACCCTCAACAACCACACGATTGGTTTTAGGATAAACCTTTAATACCTTACCAGTAGTAGGTACGCGGTTTCCTTTTTTGTCTTTTGTAAATTTATCTTTACCAGCAATGACAACTACTGTATCTCCAGTTTTAATTTGCATTGAATGTGCACCTCCTTATAGTACTTCGGGTGCTAAAGATATGATTTTCATATAATCCTTATCACGTAATTCTCTAGCAACTGGTCCGAAAATACGAGTTCCACGTGGGGTTTTATCCTCACGAATAATAACAGCTGCATTTTCATCAAATTTGATATATGAGCCATCATTTCTTTTTAAGCCGGCTTTTGTACGTACAATAACCGCCTTAACAACATCACCTTTTTTTACAGCACCATTTGGAGCTGCAGATTTAACAGAACAAACAACGATATCCCCAACATTTGCATATCGATGTAATGCTCCACCTAATACTTTAATAATTAATAATTCACGAGCGCCGCTATTATCAGCAACCGCTAATCTAGTTTCTTGTTGAACCATGTTAGTACCTCCTTTCAGGACCCGATAATTAAATAGTTTCCTTAGCCTTAACTACCTCAACCAATGTATAACATACAGTTTTTGATAGTGGTCTAGTCTCCATGAAACGAACAACATCTCCAACATGAGCAGTGTTGTTCTCATCATGTACATGAAACTTATGTGACTTCTTTACACGCTTTTTATAAAGCTTTGCTACACCAAAAGTATCAACAGTTACAACAATTGTTTTCTCCATTTTATCAGAAACTACAGTTCCTGTAAAATATTTACGATTTTTACGTTCCATGCTGTATCCTCCTATTCTGCCTCATTGCTAGCTTCAACAGTTTTCTTAGCACGAGTTCTCTTCTTAGGAGCTTCCTCTTCAAGATTATAAGAACCTTCTGTTAAAATGGTCTTCATTCTAGCAATATCTCTTTTTACTTCACCCATACGAGCAGGCTTTTGTAGATTTCCTAGAGCGGCTTGAAACTTAAGATTAAATAATTCTTCTTTTAAATCAACAATTTTCTTTTCAATTTGTTTCTTTGTTAGCTTACGAATATCTTGTGCTTTCATTATTGCTCGTCACCTACTTTTTTAACAATTTTAGTTGAACAAGGTAATTTATGAGATGCTAAACGTAAAGCCTCACGTGCTACATCCTCAGCTACTCCTGCAACCTCAAATAAAATTAATCCTTCTTTAACTACAGCTACCCAAGTTTCAGGAGCACCCTTACCAGAACCCATACGTACTGCTAGAGGCTTCTTAGTTTTAGATAGATGAGGGAATACTTTAATCCATACCTGTCCTTGACGGTTCATATGACGAGTAATAGCGATACGGGCTGCTTCAATCTGATGATTCGTTAACCAGCATCCTTCTGTAGCTAATAGACCGAATTCACCAAAAGCAATTTCAGTTCCACCCTTAGCCTTTCTACCCTTATAGTAAACTCTATGAGGACGACGATATTTCACTCTCTTAGGTATTAACATATTTATTTACCTCCTTTAGAGCTATTCTCTTTTGCTTCCTTATTCTGTGGCTTTTTTGTAGGTCTAGCTGGACGAGCAGGTCTCTTTTCTGTAAGACTTCTAGGAGCCATTTCGAAAATTTCACCCTTATAAATCCAAACTTTAACACCTAATTTACCATAAGTAGTATGTGCCTCAGCCACTGCATAATCAACATCTGCACGTAAGGTTTGAAGAGGAACCTGTCCCTCGTTATATCCTTCACTACGTGCCATTTCTGCGCCACCTAGGCGACCAGAAATTAATGTTTTAGCACCTTTAGCTCCAGCCTTTAAAGCTCTTTGAATAGCAACCTTTTGAACACGGCGGAATGAAGCACGTGCCTCTAGCTGCTCAGCAATAGATTTTGCTACTAATGTTGCATCTAATTCAGGCTTTTTAATTTCAACAACATTTAAAATAATTTCTTTCTTTGTCATGAATACTAATTCTTTAACAACCTTGTTTTTAGTTTCAGCCTCATGACCTATAACAACACCAGGCTTACCTGTGTGTAATGTAATCTTAACACGATCCTTATTCGTTCCCTTTAAACGCTCAATAATAACACGTGAGATTGCAGCTTTCTTATAAACTGTATTTAAATATTCACGAATCTTTAAATCTTCAATTAAAAGATCTGCAACATCAGTCTTTGATGCATACCATGCAGCATCCCAATCACGGTTAATACCAACACGTAAACCCGTAGGACTTACCTTTTGACCCATGTGATTTCCTCCTTACTTGCTTTCTTTTTCAGCTACGATAACTGTAATATGACAAGTTCTTTTCTGAATAACGTCTCCTCTACCTTTTGCACGAGGTAACATTCTTTTCATTCTCACACCGTCATTAACGTATGCTGTTTTAACATATAGATTACTTGAATCCATATTGTAATTGTGTTCTGCATTAGCACATGCAGAATTTAACACCTTTAGTACCACTTCACAAGCTTGCTTATTTGTTAGCTTTAAGATAGCCTTTGCTTCAGCTACATCCTTATTACGGATTAAATCTACAACTAGACGAGCCTTACGTGGAGTGATACGAATTGTATTAGCAATTGCTCTTGCTTCCATTTTAATTCTTCTCCTTTAGACTATTTCTTTGCTTTCTTATCATCTGCACCATGTCCGCGGTAAGTTCTTGTAGGAGCAAATTCACCTAATTTGTGACCTACCATATCTTCTGTAACATAAACAGGAACATGTTCACGACCATTATAAACTGCAATGGTATAACCAATAAATGCAGGGAATATTGTTGATCTACGAGACCAAGTTTGAATTACTTTCTTTTCACGGCTATCCTTTTGCGCTTCAATCTTTTTCATTAAATGATCATCGCAGAAAGGGCCTTTTTTAATTGAACGAGCCATAATAACATTTCCTCCTTATTACTTATCGTTTCTTCTACGTACGATTAGCTTAGTAGAAGCCTTTTTCTTATTTCTAGTCTTTAAACCAAGTGCTGGTTTACCCCAAGGAGTAACAGGTGTAGGTCGGCCAATTGGACATTTACCTTCTCCTCCTCCATGAGGGTGATCATTAGGGTTCATAACTGAACCACGTACCTCTGGACGTAAGCCCATATGACGTGCTTTACCAGCCTTACCGATTCTAACCAATTCATGAGATTCATTACCAACCTCACCAATTGTTGCCTTACAAGTAGCTAAAATCTTACGAACCTCACCACTGCCAAGACGTACTAATACATATTTATCTGCACGTCCTAAAATTTGAGCAGAAACTCCTGCACTTCTAGCAAGCTGTCCACCCTTTCCAGGATGTAACTCAATATTATGAATTAAGCTACCAACTGGAATTTCATTGATTACCAATGCATTACCTGGCTTAATATCTACACCACTACCAGACTGTAAGGTTTCACCAACCTGTAATCCTTTAGGTGCTAAGATATATCTTTTTTCACCATCTGCATAAGCTAATAATGCTATATTAGCACTTCTATTTGGATCGTATTCAATAGTTTTAACCTTTGCAGGAACACCATCTTTATTTCTTTTGAAATCTATAATACGATATTTTTGTCTATTTCCGCCACCCTGATGACGAACTGTAATTTTTCCTGAATTGTTACGGCCACCCTTTTTATTCTTAGGAGCTAATAATGATTTTTCAGGAGTATCTGTTGTAATTTCATCAAAGGTTAATACAGACATATTACGTCTACCATTTGATGTTGGCTTATATTTTCTAACTGCCATGTTAATAATTTCCTCCTAAATTAGATTTCGAAGGCGTCAATCTTATTATCCTTAGCTAATTTACAGATAGCCTTTTTGTATGCAGGAGCATATCCCTCATACTTACCTACCTTTTTACGCTTAGGTAATACGTTGATTGTATTTACGCTTTCAACCTTTACTTTAAATATCTCTTCAACAGCATTTTTAATTTCTATTTTATTTGCACTCTTAGCAACCTTAAAAGTATACTTATTGAATTGCTCTTTTAATGCCATTGTTTTTTCAGTAATGATTGGACCTTGAATAATATCAAATGCTTTTGTCATATTACTTCAATTCCTCCTCATAATAAGCTACTGCACCAGCGGTTAATACCATCTTATCATAGCATAAGATTTCATAAACGCTTGCATTATCTACTGGTGTAAGGAATACACCTGGAATATTTCTAGCAGATAGTACAGCTTGTTCTGTTAATTCCTCACGAGTGCAAACAACCATTGCTTTGCCCTCTACCTTAATATCATTTAAGAACTTTAAGAAATTCTTAGTTTTAACCTCTTCAAATTTGATTGCATCAACAGCAACCATTTTTTCTTCCTTTACCTTATAAGATAAAACTGATTTTAATCCTAATTGCTTAACCTTCTTATTTAACTTAAAAGCATAGCTTCTTGGAGTTGGTCCAAATACAACTCCACCACCACGCCATTGTGGAGCACGAATAGATCCTTGACGAGCACGTCCAGTTCCCTTTTGTCTCCAAGGCTTACGTCCACCGCCACGAACTTCGCTACGGCCCTTAGTGTCATGTGTTCCTTGACGCATAGCTGCTCTTTGACAGTTTACAACATCATATATTACTTGACGATTAGGTTCAATTCCGAAGATTTCATCGCTTAATTTTAAATTTTTAATCTTTTCTCCAGATTGATTTAATAATGCTATAGTTGGCATAATAAATCTCCTTTCTAATTCGCTTTTACAGCTGTCTTGATCATTACTAAACCCTTCTTAGGTCCTGGTACATTACCACGAACTAAGATTAAGTCTCTTTCTGTATCTACAGCAGCAATTACTAAATTTTGTAATGTTACAGTTTCATGTCCCATATGACCAGGCATTTTCTTACCCTTCATATTACCCTTAATTGGACCCATTGAACCAACAATACGATGACATGCTGATGTACCATGACTCATTCTTAAACGAGAGTGGTTATAACGCTTAATAGTACCTGCAAAGCCTTTACCCTTTGAAGTTCCAGTAACGTCTACTACATCACCTGCAGCAAATATATCACACTTAATTTCTTGGCCTACATTGTAAGATAGTAACTCATTTCCTTGTGCTTCTGAGAAACGGAATTCTCTTATGAAGCGCTTAGGAGCAGTGTTAGCCTTAGCAACGTGGCCCTGTTCAGGTTTGTTAGATAATTTTTCTCTCATATCGCAAAAACCAACTTGAACAGCTACATATCCATCATTTTCAACTGTCTTTTGCTGTAAAACAACATTTGCAGTTGCATCAATGATGGTCACTGGAATTAAATTTCCAGCTGCATCGAAAATTTGAGTCATGCCCAATTTTCTACCTAAGATTCCCTTAGCCATTGAAATTTTTCCTCTTTTCTTTCTATATTTCTTTTTACTTTAATACGATATCGATACCAGAAGGTAAGTCAATGTGCATTAAAGCATCAATAGTTTGTGGAGTTGGATCCACAATTTCGATTAATCTCTTATGAGTTCTACGTTCAAATTGTTCACGTGAATCCTTGTTTACGTGTGGAGAACGTAAAATTGTAAAGATTTCCTTTTCAGTTGGTAGAGGTACTGGACCATTTACCTTTGAACCTGTCTTCTTTACGCTATCAACAATTTTCTTTGCTGATAAATCTAATAATCTGTGATCATAAGATTTTAAACGAATTCTAATTTTTGATTTTGCCATTTTTTAAACTCCTTTCGCCTATAATCTGTGTATAGACTTGCTCCATGAGAAAACCCGACGCATTGCAATGACAACGCTCTTCAGTGTGTCGGCAACCTCCCACTTCACAGCTAATATGCTTACACGATAAGCTTTTCTATTATACCTTTTTTAAAAATAAAATGCAATAGTTTTTTGTAATATTTTTACATGTGAAAACAAAAAACACTAGATGAAACCATACCAGCTTCATCTAGTGTTTACTTATATATTAATCATATTTAGATATTAAATTGTTGTTTAAAATTAAATTATATGCTTCACTATCGATTATTGCATTTGAGAAGGGAAATGTACTATCATAAATTTCCCAGCCAGATAGCTCAATAAAATTAAAATCTATTTTTAATTCTGACACCTTACAAAAAGCTTTCATAGCAATACGTACTTCACTAGGTATTGTAAGTTTTTTGTTATTATAATTCCCTGAAAATGCACAAGAACTAATAATTTTTAAATTTTCATGAAATTGTTCACACTTAGATTTAGAAGGAAAATAAATCAAACGTTCATAATTTTTAGAATATAAAACACCATCTACACTATTATAATAAAAATGAGAAGGCTTCACATTAATTCTTTCTAAAGATTTTGCACTTCCACCATAAAAATCAATAATCTCATCATCCTTAATCGTTAATTCTTTGACAGAATCGTTTGCGTACAAAACTCCTTTTGGTTTCCAGCTTTCTTTTCCTTCTGAAGGTGATGGATTCCAATATTGATATTGATGTGAATATAAAACACCATCTACATAACTCAAATTTTTTTCTTCTGCTTCTAAAAGGGTTACTTCATTTAAAACAGATCCCATGAATGGAGATACTCCATAGAACAATGAGCCCTGACCTCCATCTACTTTGCTGCTTTCTGCTAATGTTAAATTAAATTCCCCCGAGTTGAAAAAAACATCTTCATATAATATCACTTTAGCAAATTTAACATTTTTTAAATTCTGACAATTAGCAAATGCTCTTGGAGATAAGAATGTTTTTTTAGAAGTATCTTCTCTTGTTATGTCAAACTCTTCAATCGAAGAATTTTCAAAAGCTTGCATATCAATCTCTTCTAGATTTGGAGCAGATATTTTTTTAATAACTTTATTGTCTTTAAATGCTTTTGAAGAAATAGAAATGACAGGTTTATTTTTAAACTTATTGAAAACATACTTCTCTTTCGTTGCCTTACTCCCATCTACAATTCTTACAGAATTATTACCTATATGATATTTAATACCATCTTTTTCAATATATTCTTCATATTTATAGTGGTCATATATTATATAACCCAAAATAGAAGATATAAGAACAACACCTAAGACAATAAGAAGTATAAGATTCTTTTTTTTCATAATTGCTCCTTTCATATATAATTGTAGTTTGTATTTAGAGTTTAAATGAATTTAACTACATATTAGTTTTTTCAAATTAGTATCCAATAATCAAAAATAAATTTTCATTTACCGCCATAGAAAGGAAAATTATTTTATTGATAAGGATAATTGTCCGAAATTTATCACGTCATTATTTTTTATTTTAAAAATATAGGTATTCTCTTTATAGAGTTTCATTTTAAAATAACAATTCAAATTCGGATACATTTCTTCTGGATCATAATCATATCCATCATCTTGATGGAAAATTGGGATAGAAAATAGTGAACTATCATATGCAAAAGGATGATAAGTTTTATAATATCCCGAAGTAGTACTCTTATACACTGCGATAGATGGATCCATATCTGAAGTGGTTGAGATAGTATATTCCTTAGTCGTATTAGGTTTAAAAATAACATATTGAATCTTATCTTGTGCAGAGAAAGTATGATTTACATTTGCATTTAAAGAATTAATTGTTTGCAGCCTACTTATTTTAACTTTTATTGTACCAGTAACTGCCCCCTCAAAAGAAAACCTCAAGTAAAATTTCCCAAAATTTTTACTTTCATCTGACAAAGTCGTATTCAAATATACTATCATCTTGTTAATGCCAGAAATGGAGTCTTCAGTTTTTGCAATTACATTACCAGCATTATTATATAAAGTCGCTTTCTTTCTTTCGTATGATTTATTTGGAGAAGATAATTCAATTGAATAATAACCAGAAATAGACGGACGAAGAATTATACTTTGAAATTTTCCAGCTTCATTTATTGTTTCTTCTTGTTCATAAGAATCAGTAAAACTTTGAGCCTTTATAGGAAATTTTATTCCTTGAACTCCATAATCATTACTACTTGAGATAGTTGAAACATGATTCAGTAAATTATTTTCTTTTTTATATATCGAAAAAACTGAAGAAATATATAAATTTGAATGATTAAAACAATTTTCTGATTCGTTGGGATCATATAAATAATCGCTTTGCCTAAAATCATAATCATAAGAATATTTTGCAAAAGAAATATTATATTTTAAAAATTCATTGTTATAATTATGTGTAAATGGAATTGAAACGAATCGTGGATTCCCCAAATTATCTAATTGATAGTCATAATTATATTTATTAAGTTCTTGTTGAGTTTTGGTATATTTCTCCACAGAAGAAGGTTGTGATTTCTCATATAATGTTGTTGCATAATCCAATAATTTCGTAGTTATATTACTCCCTGGCAAAAGTTCTAAAATGGAATCCAAAATGTCACTTATGAATAAGGTAATCTCAGTTTTTTTTGATGATATTGTAGTTTGAAAATTGAAGTTGAAATTTATATTTGAAAAGCCATAAGTACCCTTATCGCATTCATTATATATATTTAAATTATTAACATTTAAATAATATGTTTGCTTATATGCAAAACAAGGTACAACCATCTTACCTTTTTCTGAATTTAGTCCTAATCCATTCCAAGCATTTACATTCGTTTTAACATATCCATAATACATTCCACTAAATAAAGGTTTTATAGAGTATTTAAAATTATTTCGTGTAACATTATCTTTATCACCATGGAGTCCCGCATAAGCAATTTCAATATCATAAGCATAAACTGAAGTAACATATCTACCTATATTATAATATGGATGGGTTTCATAAAATGTTTCTTTATAAATGCCATATTCTGTTCCTTGAAACGTCTTCACTCCAGTTGAAAAAAAATAATTTTCAGGAATAATATTAAGAATTTCATCATTCTCTTCATAACTAATCGGTTCAATATATGGCGTTATAAAAGAATATCCATCTATATAGGTATCCGTATTGCCATAATCAATATTATTAAACTCATAACATGGAGAAATTTCAGACTTTTCTAACTGATTTATATTCTTATTAAATGAATATGACTTTGATAAAAATTCACTACCTTTATCAGAATTATCAAATAATTTTATAGCATTTTCAAATTCAAAATCATAACCAAAATTAGCTGATTTATAATTTTTCAACTCACCAGTTACTAAACTCTCAATTTGAATTTCTAAAATATAATCATTTTCAATTACTCTTTTCATTCCAAAATATATAATTTTTCTAAAATCACTCGATGAAATGACATTTTCAAAAAAATAACCAATAATATTATTTTCCAAAGTAAGAACGCAATAAACTTGTCTTAAATCTATGAATATTTTAAAAGAATTTGATTTTTCAAGTAAAATTCCATCTTTATACCAATTTGGGGGTAAATCAAATGTTTGATAATTATTATTCTGCACTTCCGACGAAGCTAAAACTTTGTGTTCATCATAAAAACTTAAAAATAAAATCACAAAAAATAATAGCACAAATAACATTTTCTTATTCATTGAAAAGCACCTCCTGTTGAAAATCTCATATTTCTCACAATGAAATAAAAAGGAATACAATTACTTTTCAATTGAATATTTTTAATCTATATTCATCTCCTACTATAAGTATATTTGCACATATTCAATTGAAACACTATATATTACCCTTTTGTATTATTATTTTATCATTTTTTTTATTTTTAATCAAGACATTTTACTTTTGGATAGTGTAAAATATATTTGGAAAACAAATAATTATCCACCAGACTTGCTGGGGGTCTAAAACAAAAAACAAGTTAAACCTAGTTCTAGGTTTAACTTGTAAAAATCATTAGCTTTCTCCTAATATGCGAATCAATTTCGTCTTATAGTTTAAAACCATTTGCTTTAACTCTGGAATAACATCATAATTTGAATCCTCTTTTTCATTATCAAAAACAAACTGTATGTCTCCTCCATTAATTCTACCGGCATATTTCATTACCTTATCTTTGGCCACTTCTGCTGAATCAACTTCATAAATATAAAAGGTTGAAGAAGTATCAAAATTGTTGTAGGAGGTTCCACCAGCTAAGGTTTTTATGGTACTAGGAAGCTTTTCATCTCTTGAAGATGCCAAATATGCATCAAAACTTAAAGCATTTTGACTATACCATATAATCGAATTTCCACCCTCAATATGGTTCCCAAAGGCCTTTATAATTCCTCCCGTTTCCCCTGAAAATGTTCCATCTCCTAAAGCATCTGTACCTTGATTAGAGCTTAACATAGGATTATGACAGTTTCTAAAATAATTATTCTCAACAAAAGCGGATCCACCCATAGTAATACCTACGCCATATTTTGAATTTCCATCAAAATAATTGTTATATACATGGACACTACAGGTTCGAATTCTTGGATGACGTGAATCAGAATGATCATACCAATTGTGATGATAGGTTATATAATCCTCTGTTGCTTCACTCTTCATTCCTTGTAAATTACATTTTCCTGAATCCCAGAAATGATTATAGGAGGCTGTTATATATCTTGAATGCTTCTTTATATCCAAAGATCCATCTCCCTTAGCTTGATCAGAATCTCCACCAGGTGAACCATAAAAGAAATCCACATTATGAATCCATAAATTACAATTATTCGTATCAATAGAAATTCCATCATCCATAAAGTTAACAATACCAAAATTGCGCATTTCAACATTTCCACAATTTCTAATTAAGAAACCGAAGCCATTAAATGTGGCATCCTCTCCAACACCTTCAATTGTTATATTCATATTTTGATAGGCTTTGGCTCCTTTAATCTGAATGCCTTCTTCTTTACTTAAATAATCATCTAGATCATCTCTTTTAATTTCACCTACAATTCTAAAATCTAAAATGTCTGTAGAACCTGCTTTTTGCTTTGCATAAATGATATTTTGAAATCCGGCATATTCCTGTCCTTGAACTGTAGCCTTCACAGTCTTCGCATTTTTGGCAGTCACATAAATTACTTGTGCCCCTAACCGTAAAGTACCATCATCATTATAGGCCCCAGAGGCAGTCTTAAAAGGAGAATCCTCAGCAAAAGCAAACCCACTACGTGTATGTGCTAATACAGTCACATCCTCTTCTGCACCATGTTCAGACTCATCCATACCAAAAACTGCCACTACCTTTATGGTATAATTACCTGCTGCCAAGCCTAATACATCTGCACGAAATTTATCACTATATTCTCTAATAAGCATCTTATCTAAAGCAACATATTTTTCCTCAGGCTCAGTACTCTTTTTATAATAAACATTATATGAGTTTGCCTCAGGTACAGCCTTCCATTCAGCATAGGCGGTCTCTAAATTACCCTCAGCTCGAAGGATTTTAACATTAGATTTATCGTTCCATTTGGCATAAAGGGTAATAGTAGAATCTAAGATGTCTCCCGCAAAGGCCTTGCTAGATAATTCCTTATCATAATACCAACCACCAAAGCTCTTTTGGGAAGAGGAAGGCTTAGGTAATTCTGGTATATATTCAAGCCTTGTAATACACTCTATCGGTTCCCCATACCCATTCATTTCAAAATGAATTGTATATGTTATAATCTCTTCCCATTTCGCATACAAAGTAAGATTTGACATAACAGGAGTATCAAATAAATATTCCTGTTTAAAATCATAATCTAGAAACCAGCCACCAAATCGATATTCCTCTCGAACAGGGGGAGTAGGCTTACCTAACAGCTTACCCTCAACCACAATTTTATCTTCTATAACAATAAGACAATCGGTTACAAAATGAACAATATAGGTTATAGCATTAGGATCGATAGGCTCCTCATCCCATTTGGCATATAAAACTAAATCAGCTACAATAGGAATTGAAAAATCAAATTCTGTCATATAGCTGTTGCTAGTAAACCAGCCCTTAAATACATATCCCTCTTTTGTAGGATCTTCTGGTTTAGCAATAAGCATTCCCTCTTGAACTATCTCTATTTTCTCTGGCATTCCATTTTGAAATACAAAAGAAACTGTAAACTCTTCTAAAATTGTTTCTATACTACGTTCAATCAAATTGAACTTTGATATTTTCAAGGATTTATCAGTACGTAGCTGATAGGTTCCCGCTTCTAAATTTTCTTCTTCAATGGTAATGAATTTATCATATACTACGCTTCCAAGCTCCTTTAAAAGCACATAAGAGCCATTGACAAGCTTATACAAAGATATATTAGTTGTGCCTGGAGTTGTCTTATTTCCACTACCACCTTTTCCAACAATTATAAAACCATTATTCTTAGAACCATTTAAGGTAAAGGTAACAATTTTCCCTTGTGTATTTAATTCTGTATTTGTTGCCTTAGAACCAGCAGCAACCATAAATTGACCCATAGGAATATCTGTTGTTGTTTTATTATTTTCATCTAGCTTTCCTTGTGTTAAGCTATTAAATTTAGTAAAATCAAACACAATTTCTTTATTTTCTTCTACAGGCAGCTTTTCCCATTTCGCATATAACGTTATATTGGATGTTATCGGTGTACTAAAAACATAGCTCCTTGTACATAAGGCATCTATGTACCAGCCTTCAAATATATAGCCCTCTCTTATAGGGGGATTAGGTGATGATATTGTTTGCCCTTCTTGTATTTCTTTTGCAGGAATAACAGGGCCTCCATTCGCCTCAAAGGTAACAATAAAAGTAGGCAATGGGGTTTCAGTCCACTTTGCAAATAAGGTAATATCCTCTGTAATTGTATCTTTTGTAAAGTCAAATCTATCTACTAAAGCTCCTTGCTCATCCTTATACCACCCTAAAAAGGTATAGCCATCTCGTACAGGATCTTCTGGCTTTTCTATTTTACTGCCATACGCTATATTTTCTAAGGTTGGAACTGCACTTCCCCCCTTACTATTAAAGTATACTTTGAATCTATCTTCACTTTCTGAGCCTAATTCCCATTTCGCATATAACGTATAATCCTTTAGGATTGTCGTATTCACAAAGTCAAATTCGTGCTTTAATTCTGCATCACTATACCAGCCAATAAAGATATAGCCCTCTCTTTTGGGACTTACTGGTCGAACGGCATAATCCATGGCATTCACCATTTGTTCTTCCACTTGAGTTCCTCCATTGGATACAAATGATAAAGTATATTTATTTCGTTCCCACCTTGCATACAAGGTCGTATTGGCAGTAATTGTATCTTCCTCAAAATTAAATTCTTCTGTTAAAGCCCCCTGGGTATCCTTATACCAGCCTAAAAAGGTATACCCAATACGTACAGGATCACTTGGCTTTTTTATTTTGCTTCCAGATAGAACATTATATAAATTAGGAACATAGCTGCCATCCTTACTATTAAAATATACTATAAAAGTATTTTCCTCAGATGACTCCTCTTCCCATCTCGCATAAAGACAATAATCCTTAACAATCATAGTATTTACAAAGTCAAATTCATGCTGCAATTCCTCATCCTTATACCAACCAGCAAAGACATATCCTTTTTTTTCAGGGCTTACTGGCCGAGTAGCACATTCTCTAAACGCTACAATTTGATAATCAATAGCTGTACCTCCATTGGATATAAAGGTGATAGTATAGGTCTGTGCCTTCCATTTCGCATACAAAGTTAAACTTTTTGTGATTGTTTCCTTTTCAAAATCAAATGCTTCCTTTAATTCTCCGTTGTCATCCTTATACCAGCCCAAAAAGGTATAACCCTCTTTTACTGGATCCTTAGGTTTATTTATTATGCTTCCAGAAATGATATCCTCTATTTCTAAAACAGTACTTCCACCATTAGCATTAAAGTAAACTGTTAACCTATCTGCAGGAGTCCATTTCGCATATAAAATTGTATCTTGTTCTATAATTTGTCCTTCTTCTGCTTTTTTTGTAAATTCTAAATCATAATACCAGCCATCTAATTTCCAGCCATTTTCAGTTAAAACTGGTAAAACCGTTAATTTAGAAACTCCTGTAAATTTTTCCAAAGTAGAACCGTGCCCATTATTTTCAAATGTAATCGTATAGGTTGTTACCTCTACTGGTGGATTTGGAGGTGTAGGATTCGGTTGATTTGTTTTGCATGCAGCTAAACTAAACAATATTACTACAGCTATTAAGCCTACAAAAATTTTTTTCTTTTTCATTATCTCTTCTCTATTTCATAATATTTAAATTTAAAGGAATGCCATAAATATGAACATTCCTTTAAACATATTGGCATTATTATGCCTTTAAACTATTCAAATCCAAGGTAACTGTTAATTCAGCTAACATGCATGTATTATTTGTACATATATAATAAACCTTACCACATTCTAGTGTTACCTCAAAACCTCTTAATTCATTTTTAACACTTGTGGCTGAAGCACCTTCTATAGCATCTGTGACTGTATTCGTTTGCTTTGTAGCTAAGAACATTGTACGTCCACCTGAGCCGTCTATAGTTCCAACCTTAATGGTGGCAGTTCCTTCATAGTTTGTTAAATCAATTTTAATATAGTTGGTTGAACTTGTTTTTCCTCCAAACTTAATAACATTTAACCCGCCTTGTTTTTCTTGAGCTTTTGCACTAGTATGACCAAGATGTAAATTTATGATACCATATGCATCGTAAGCTCCAGCGTTTATTTGAGCTTGAGTCACATTAGCAATTTGCGTTTGAGTAAATCCAAGGGTTTGAATGTTGGTGGTAATCTCTTCAAATTTTGCAGTAACTGTTGCTATTGTACCTGCTGTTACTGAAGCAAAATCAAACAAAGTATCGCCTTCAGTATACCAACCTAAAAATGTATAGCCTTCTTTTACTGGTTCATCTGGTTCTGGAATACCACTTTCTCCATCCATTACTATATAGCTTTCTGGAGTTGTAATATCATCTACCACATAATTAATAGTAACATTTGCAGATAATGTTTTTGCAAGCATCACTAAAGTAGTACCAGAAGGATAAGCTTTACTCTCAAATTGAACTTCATTCTCACCATCTAAGTAATACCAATACTGGAATACCTCTGTTGGTGAAGTTGGTCCCTTTGGTGCTTCAATCACATCAAAATAATGATATTGTGTAGGCTCAGAATCATTTCCCCATTGAATGGAAACATCTTTAGTTGCTTTAGATAAATCTACCACTGCATCTATACCACCAATAAACAAATTCGCTCCTAAAGCTGTGCCATCACTTTTTTTAGAATTATTCTGTAGATAAATACGAACAACATTTCCATAGGTAAGATTAGATAAAGTTAGTTTAGTTTCAACAGAATCTGCCTTATTGTAAGCTAAATTAGAAGCTTCTAAATCATCATATTCATTACTGATATTATAATATAGATTACCTGTTCTAGCATCTGTACCATTATTTCCAGCCTCTTTTAAATAAATATCCAAGGAAGAAAGATTTTCATTAACAACAAGTTTAATTACCTCACTATCAGCATTTGCTCCTACTGGCATTCTAACCACAGAGGTGAAATCCTTATCCTTAATAGTTACTTTTCCACCCGTTAACGATTTGCCTGAGGTTGTAGTTGTACCAATCATGCAAACACCCGTAGGAATAACTAGGGTAAAGTAAGGATTTGTTTCCTCTTCAAAAGCATCTCCTTCAGCATTAATAACTTCTATTGTAGAGGTCCAATGCAAAGCACCTTCAAATCCCTCAATATCCTCTACATCTACCTGTAATAGCATATTTTCAAAAACCACTACCTTAGTATCTTCAGTCATAGGAATATAATTTCCATCAGCATCTGGATAGGATACACCTATAACATTCTTCGCAGTTACATGTACATCCTTTAATGTAAAGCCTTCTCCATATTTAACCTCAAAGCTATCTAAACTATTTTCTAAAGAAATTGTATATTTAGTTTCTTTTAAAGCTAAAACTATTAAATTCACTCTATCCTTTGCAGCAGCTAGTGCTGTCGTAAAATCGGCTGTAGTTGCATTAGGAAGCTCAATAACTGCCTTTATATTATTTATCTCTTCTGCTACAGCAGCATCAATTGCTTCTGATGTTTCTTCAGGAAGGTATGGTAATTCATTTTTTAAAGAAACAGCATATGCATTCAGCTCATCAATATTTTCATAGCAGGTCATTACAAGTCCAAGACGATTTCTAGCATCTCTATAGGCTGCATTTAAAGCTGCTTTCCCATTGAGTATTGCTTCCATTTTTTCTTTACCTACAAGATATTGACTATTTAAGGTTAGGTATATTTCTGAGTCTTCCCCATAAGAGCCTTTTAATGTATTAAAATATTCATCATAGCTTAGCAATAAGCTTGCTTTTAATTCTGCAAATGTAGTTTTGTAGGTTTGTAGGAAGGTATCAATATAATTTTCAGCATCATTTATCTCTACTTGAATTTTAGTTATATCCAATAAGGCTTCAATATTGTTGATTCTTGTACGTAAAATATCATTTAATTGATTTATAATTACATTCTTATCATAATATTCTGGATCATCTTCTGGTACTTCACAATCTGGAATATTATCAATACTTCTATCGGTTGCCTTATAATCTCTAACATGTTTCTCAGCCTCTGTTTTAGCGGCTTGAAGCATTTCCTCATTCGTACTACAATCTAGAATTGAGGTTGTTGCGTTTACTAATGTTAATTCTATTGCTGCTTTAGCCTCCAAATAGGTTATTCCATCATGAACAGAAGCAGCTAATTCAATCGCAAGAACTCCACCATCATAAGCATTTTTATAGGTTTGAACATTATTATAAGCTCTTGATGTCGTTGTGCCATCATCGTTTTTAAACAATAGAGTGAAGTCCGTTGTAAAGTTTACATCTCCACCCTCTATTAACGCTAATTCTTCTAATGCTTCATTCTTTAAAGTCAATAAAGCAGCCTCATCCTGTTCAATTTCAGAAAGAGAGGTATTAAAGCTGTTTAAGCATTCTGTAACTGCTTCTACAGTTGTACAAGCAGTAATAGTACTATTTGTTTCTTCTAATAATGCAGTTAAAATATCTAAATTTAAGGTATATAAGCTTGTATCTACTAAAGTTAGTGTTGCCAAAGCCTCTTCTTTAGAAACTCTCAATGCAGCCATTTCCTCTGTTTCAACTGCCTTCATATCTAATAATGCTTTATCTAAAAGAACTTGGAGATTCTCCTTAGTTGCTTCTACTGTTAAAGCTTCCTTTGCTGTAGTATAAATGGTATCTAATGTATTCCAATTCTCTTCAGTATATAATGTTGAGTCATAGGTTAAATATGCATTATCTAAAAGCTCTAATACTTTTGCTTGACATTCCTCTAAGGTTAAAGGAATATTTACTAGCGCCATATTATCTAAGGACAACGTCTTTGCCCCACTATTACTTGAAACAAATTGAATTCCAATAATTTCCTTAACAGGCAACTCTAAATTAGAAACAAAAGTTTCACCATTTAATACTAGATTAAGCACTCCAGTCTCCATATCAACTTCAAAATACATTCTTAATGTTGATATTTGGGTTATGTTGATTTGGGTTTCTCCTAATACAACAGCTCCACCATTCAAGCGATATTTAACTATATTACCATCAAAGCGAAGACCAAACACTTCCTTTTTATTAGAACCATAAAATTGAATTGGAGTCCAAGAGCTTCCAGCATTCAGCAATTTAATATTGATATATCCCTTAACAATGCCATCTAATTTACCAAAATCCCAAATTAGTTTCGTTGCACCATTCATAGATGCATCATCCACAAGCTCAGCCCTATTATTTCCATTTGCTTCTTGCTTGATCATGACATAATTCGTATCATAGGAAACTGCTTCATCAGGATTATTTGAATTTTTAGCAAAAGCCCCATATACTCCTAATGTTCCCCATTCTCCATTCCATAAAGGAAGCTTACTATCCTTTTCATAACCTACAAAGGTTTCATTTAAAATTAATTTTTCATCTTTAACTAATTCACCATATAATGTATCTGCCGTGCAAAATACAAAATTACTTATTTCTTTTCCCTCTACTGTTGCTGTAATAACGATAGGAGAATCTCCTTGGGAAACCATCGTAACTAAAGCCTCTAAGCCAAACTCATCCGTTGCCTCTACTGTAGCAACAGCAGGGTTTGATGAAGACCAAAGGATTCGTACCTTTGTAGCATCTACTGGGTGCGGTATAACACTTAAAATTTCTTGAGGATGTGTAGGTGTTAATGTAATACGATCTACATCCCCCTCTCCAACTTTTATCTTAATATCTTCTACTGGAACATCTGGTTTTTCCACAGTAATCCTACATTCAGCAATTAAATCTCCATGCTTAGCAAAAATTGTAACTATTCCATCAGCTAATGTAGTCACCATTCCATTTTCATCAACAATCGCAATCTCCTCATTTGAGGATTCCCATGTAATATTTTTATTTAAAATATCTACAGGAGAAAATACTACATTTAAACCCAAAGTGTCTCCCACTAACAAGGTAACATTTGAAGGTGTAATTTGAATCAATGTAGCTTCTGTTTCCATCCAATGTGCATAAAAAGTGGTAGATTCTTCTATAGCAATTTCTTCTAATTGAACCAATACTCCACCTACAGCCTCCGTATACCAACCCACAAAAGTGTAATATTTTTTAGTTGGTTTTGTAGGTGTAATTGCCATAGTACCATGTAAAATCTCTTGAGAAGGAACTTCGCTTCCTCCATTAGAATCAAAAGTAACTATATGAGTTTCTGTAGGAATCTCTTCCCATTTGGCAAAAAGAACCATACTCTCTGTGACAACATCGTTCTCAAAATCAAATTCTTCCGTAAGTTCTCCACCTATATCCTTAAACCAGCCTATAAAGATATATCCCTCTCTTGTTGGATCTTTTGGCTTAGAAATTTTTTGTCCTGATACTATATTAGTAATTGGCGGAACCTCACTTCCTAACTTACTATTAAAGGTAACCGTAATTACCTCTGGATTAACCTCTTCCCATTTAGCATAAAGGATAATATTTTCTGTTATACTAGTATTAACAAAATCAAATTCTAGCTTTAATTCTTTATCCCTATACCAGCCTATAAATAAAAAGTTATCTCTCGTAGGACTAGGTCTTAAGGCTTTATCTCCATGCTCAACCTTTTGTGTTGGAACCTCGCTTCCTCCATTGCTTATAAAGCTGACCTCATATACCTTCTTTGTCCATTTGGCAAATAAAGTCAAATCCTTATCTACTACATCTGTATCAAAGTTCCATGCATTTGTACATCCGGCTTCCTTATACCATCCCTTAAAGATATATCCCTCTCTTGTTGGGTCTTCTGGCTTTGCCACCTTTTTCCCTTTCTCTACTTCCTTAGCAGATACCTCGGTTCCTTTCTGGCTATCAAACCTTACTG